>ENA-OQHA01000210-OQHA01000210.1-human-gut-metagenome-genome-assembly--contig:-NODE-210-length-31628-cov-3.503667_pt1 | contig 31628 bp, 46 predicted proteins | sample MGYA00242558_ERZ504707 | MGnify/ENA primary metagenome ERZ504707 (study PRJEB26092, sample SAMD00036197) | human gut metagenome | host: Homo sapiens | study: EMG produced TPA metagenomics assembly of...
CTTTCAGTAATGAAATGGTAAGAGCTACACCTATGCCTATTTCACTTAAGGAAGCATATTACGAATATCGTTATGGTATATTCGCTGAATAAGATTACTCAAAGCAACAATTTTCTTAAATTGAGCGAATATCTTTAAGTAAAGCTACATGTTCACCATAAATATGTCCTGTTTCAGGTACATAGACAATAAGTGCTTCTTTTTCATTCTTATAAATAGAACGGCTCTTTTCTACAAATGCAAATAAGAGATTATCCCCCTTAGTTGTCTTAAGCTGTACTCTCTCATTATACTTCACTGGTGTAACCACATATTCACAAGGTACTGTAGGTACCTCTTTTAAGTTCACCATCTGTTTATAATAGCTATAAACCATAAAGAATAAGCCAGCAGTAATAGCCACCCCAAGAGCATAGATTACTTTAGATTGAGTTGGAACAAGAAAAGCAGCCACTAATGTGATAATCACAACTACAGGAATAATTCTAGAGAACTTCTTATAGTGCTTTCCATATTCATTACATTTATAAGTCATATATTTTTCTGACTGCTTAAGATTTAATTTTTTTAATTCGTACATCGTTGAACACCTTCTTTAAAGTCATACATTGTTGTGTGATAGGATGTTTAAAGGCTATTTCTACACTATCTAGATAGAACCCTTCTCCTTCACCATAAAGTGGATCTCCTACTAATGGACATCCTAAATAAGCCATATGAACACGTATCTGATGCGTACGTCCTGTTTCTAGCTTACATTCTACTAAAGAATAGTCTTTAGTTGTTTTAATAGTACGGTAATGGGTGATTGCTTCTTTACCGCCTTCTTTTACTTCTCTTTTAGTCCCATGACCTTCTGCATGGTCAATAGGCGCATTGACAGTGCCTTGTCCTGGATTGCCTTTTACAAGTGCATGATATACACGTTTCACCTGTTTGATATCATGAGAAAAAGCATCATGAACATAACGGCTTTTCGCAATCATCATGAGCCTGATGTTTCTTTATCAAGTCTATTTACTAAATGAATTGCACTCTCAATATGATTTACTTGATAGTAATGCATAATCGCATTTCCTAATGACTCTGTTAAATACTTCTTAACAGGGATACAGGCAAGATTAGGCTGCTTATCAATGATCATCAAATAATCATCTTCATATACAACTTTTAAGGGAATATCTACAGGAATCACATGACTTGTTTCTTTAGGAAAAACAATAGCCACACTATCCCCTGTTACTGTCTTATAACACAAATACTGCTTTTCTCCATTCACTAATATCTCTCCATGATTTCTAGAATCTTTGACTAGTTTCTTAGAAATACCATGTAAATAGAAAAATTCATCTAACGCATATCTTTGTGCTGTTCATCTATTTCAAACTGCAAGATCATAGATATGATTTCCTCAATCTCTTCACAAATGATACATGACGATAATCACAGAAATGAGCCACACGTTTAGATAAACGTGCTTCTATGACATCATGATCCTTTAATTCATAAATATCTGTATCAATACCTAAAACCGCATTCTCGCTAAAATCTGTCTCAAAGCGCACTACATCCTCATCTCCTAAAATAAGAGGACTGCCTAAAGAACGATAAGCATTATGATGAATACCAGCTATTTCCGTCACCTGCATCAGTCTTAAGCTAGGATTAATCACTGCCCCACCTAATGATTTATTTAATGCAGTAGAACCTGAAGGCGTACTGACACAAAGTCCGTTTCCTCTAAATGTTTCCATATGTTCATCGTTTACATACATATCTATAACCTGTGAACGATAACTATTCTCTATACGCATTTCATTTAAAGCATGAAAGATTTCTCCATTATAAGAAATACGCAAGAGATGTCGATCAAAGATTTCAGGTTCTTTTGTAAGAATATCTTTTACAAGCTGTTTATATTCATCCTTTAAATAGTCTGTAAAGAACCAAGTGTTCCTGTATGGATTCCTACAAATGAGACATCATTTAAAACATGCTCATAACGATGAATAGAATAAATCATAGTGCCATCTCCACCTACAGAAATCACTATATCTGGATGTTCTTCATCATAAATCAGTTCGTTGAGTTCATCTTTAATCAAAGCAGCAAGATGACGGGATACATCATCTTTTTTTGACACAATTGCATATCTTTTCATTTTTTATCACCGCTATTATTATACTTTCTATTACCTTTTTACGCAATATGACTTGTATTGACGGGTTTATCTCTCAAGTATATAATTTGATAAAATGAGGAGAAATTATGGAAAAAAATCTTGAAATAGAATATAAGATGTTATTAAGTGAAGCTCTATTCAATCAATTGATGAATGACTTCAAAGGGCATACTTATAGTCAGACAAACTATTATCTTACAAGTATTGAATTAAGTGCTTTACGCTATAGTCTTCGTATAAGAGAAAAAGAAGGTTATTATGAGATGACTTTAAAGATTCCTGAAAAGAATGGTCGTCTAGAACATAATCTAGAAATTACTAAAGAAGATTTAGAAATGATTCAAAAAGGTGAAATACCTGATAATGAGATTACTCGTTTATTAAGTAATAAGGGATTTAATTTAAGTCTTATTAAACAGGCTTATTCTTTGACTACTATTAGAAGAGATGTTCCTTTTGATTCAGGTATGTTATCTCTTGATGAAAATCATTATAACGGAATCACTGATTATGAATTAGAATTTGAAGTGAATGACGAAGAAAAAGGACTTAAACAATTTGAAGAATTATGTCAAACATATCATCTACAGTATAAAGCAAACTGTGCAAGTAAGATTGCGAGAGTTCTAAGCACATTAAAAGCAGGCCTATAAGCCTGCTTTTTTATTGTGATGATAGTCTTCCACAAGTGTAGATGCACTGAATTGCGGACAATTGTCAAACTTCTGACATTCTGCCAGCTTTCTTAATTCTCTTGGAATAAATGCACGAATTTCTTCCGCATTATAACCTACCTGAAAACGTCTTTCATCAATCATAATAGGACGTTTTAAGATAGATGGATTCTTCTGAATAAAATGAATTAATTCATTGGTAGACATATCTTCGATGTCTACTTTATTCTCTTTGATGATTTTAGAACGTTTAGAAATGATATCATCCGTACCATTCTCGCTACGTTCTAATAGTTCACGTAGTTCATCTTCTCTTAGTATTGTAGAAAAAATATTCTTTTCTACATAAGGAATATCATGTTCTTTGAGCCATGCTTTGACTTTTCTGCATGATGCACAACTTGGTGCGGTGTAGATTCTAATCATGATTTCACCTCTCTCTTTTGTTTATTATACATCATTTTCGTAGGTTGTGTATGTTTATTGGTTGCATTCACATAATTTTGTATTATAATGAAAGAAGCAATGAACAGAAATAAGTAGTTTTTTATACTATGGATAGAGAGCTCATGGATGGTGGAAATGAGTCATAGATACTAAATGAATTGGGTTCTGGGAGCTTTTCTAGCATGAGTTAGAAACGTCTGCTGTCGTTACCAGCACAAATACACATTGGTGGCACGTCCTTTGGGCGTGCCTTTTTTATTTAGGAGGATGTAATTATGAAAAGAATGTTAAGTGGTATTAAACCTACAGGACGTGTTACTTTAGGTAACTACATTGGCGCTATTAAGCCATTTGTACAGTTCCAGAATGAATATGAAATGATTATCTTTGTTGCTAATCTTCATTCAATGACTATTTACCAGGAACCTAAGGATTTAAGAAAAAATACAAAAGATTTAATCGCATTATATATTGCAGTTGGATTAGATCCTGAACAGGTGACTTTATTCCTACAGAGTGATGTCTTAGAACATGCTCAGCTTGGATGGTATTTAGGATGCATGGTCTCTATGGGTGAATTATCACGTATGACTCAATATAAATCAAAGAAACTTGAAGCAGAAGAAAAAGGTGGACATATTGGCGCTGGTATCTTCAACTACCCTTCTTTAATGAATGCAGACATCTTAATGTATGATCCAGACTATGTACCAGTAGGAGAAGACCAGAAACAGCATGTAGAGCTTGCTAGAAATGTAGCAGAACGTTTTAATAGCCGTTATAGTGATACTTTCAAGCTTCCTGAACCTATTATTCCTAAAGTAGGTGGACGTATTATGGACTTACAGGATCCTACTAAGAAGATGAGTAAATCATCACCTAATGGTAAAGGATGTATTTATGTATTAGATCCAATTAATGTATCTAAGAAGAAGATCTTATCTGCAGTGACTGATAGTGATTCACATGTGAAGTTTGACCCAGAAAACAAACCTGGTATTTCTAACCTACTTGAAATCTATTCTATTATTTCGGGTAAGACTATTGAAGAACTTGAAACAATGTATGAAGGTAAAGGTTATGGGGATTTCAAGAAAGATCTTGCAGAAGTTGTTGGTAATGAACTTCAAAGAATTCACGACCGTTATAATGAAATCCTAGACGGTGATTATCTTGATAATGTTCTTGAAGCAGGAGCAGAAAAAGCAAGAAGAATCGCAAGAAAGAAACTTGCAAAGGTTGAAAGAAAGATTGGTATCACAATCAAGAAAAAATAAAACAATGCTCGCGCCATTGTTTTTTTATTTAATGATAAAGAAATATGCAAGTACTAATAGTCCTAATACAATTCTATACCATCCAAATACCTTGAAGTCATGCTTCTTGATATAGCTCATTAAGAACTTGATGATTAAAATTGATGATACAAATGCGACAAGCATACCAAGTCCTAATACTGCAAGCTGTGAAGCTGTAAATGCAAGACCAAACTTAACTAGTTTTAATAAGCTTGCGCCAAACATAACAGGAATAGCTAAGAAGAATGTAAATTCTGCAGCAACTGTACGGCTAACACCTAACATTAATCCACCAAGGATTGTCGCACCAGAACGAGATGTACCTGGGAAAATAGCTGCAATTAACTGGAACATACCAATTAAGAAAGCAGTTTTACCATTAATAGCTTTTAAAGAGTTAATTTTAGGTCTTAGTGATGCATTTCTATTTTCAATTACGATAAATCCAATACCAAAGACAATTAATGCTAGAGCGACACAAGGTGGATTATAGAATAATGCTTCAAATACATCATCAAATAATAATCCTACTACTGCTGCTGGGATACATGCAAAGATGATCTTAAGCCATAAATCAAAGATATCTCTATCTACATATTTAAAGAAACCTTTTACCATTGGATTTGTATTCTTCTTAAATGGCCAGATCTGATTCCAATAGATAACTACTACTGCAAGAATAGCACCTAACTGAATTACAACCTGGAACATAGAATAGAAATCTTTAGAAACATCTAATTTCACAAATTCATTTAATAAAATCATATGTCCAGTACTACTGATAGGTAACCACTCAGTGATACCTTCTACAATACCAAACAAAATAGTTTTTAAATAGAGTAACATAATAATCTCCTTTTTTATTGTCTTTTTGATTATGGCACAATTCTCATTATTTTCAAGGTTTTAAGCATAAAAAAGACTTTCTCGGATGAGAAAGTCTATTTTACTGCAACAACTTCAACTTCTAGTAAAGCACCTTTAGGAAGTTTAGCAACTTCTACAGCACTTCTTGCTGGATAAGGTTCTTCAAAGTATTCAGCATAAATACCATTCATAGTTGCGAAATCATTAATATTATCTAAAAATACAGTTGTTTTCACAACATTCTTGAATGTAAGATTCTGACTTTCAAGTAAACCTTTTACATTATCTAATGCACGTCTAGTCTGTGCTTCGATGCCTTCTGGCATCACGCCTGTTTCAGGATCTAATGGAATTTGTCCTGAAAAGAAGATCATATTACCAATATCGATTCCCTGGCTATATGGTCCAATAGCACCTGGTGCTTTATTTGTTTTTACTACTTTAGTCATTTGTACATCCTCCTAATGGTCCTATTATACCATTGTTATACAGTAAGTGAAACAATAAGATGTTGTCATAAAGGGTAGAATTTGCTACAATATTTAAACGGAGGCGTACAAGAATTATGAAAGATTTTATCAAGAAATTTGCACGTGAAATCAGTGTTTTTGGATTAGTACTTGTTGTATTCCTTGGATTATTTATTTATCGTCAGGTAACATATGCAACATATACAACTTTATCAAGCACTAAGTTTGAACAGAAGATTGAAAACAAGGATAGTTTAATTCTTGTTGCAGGTGATAGTTCTGATAGTGCTATGAAGTCTTTCCAGGAAGTAATGACTACTTACCAGACAAAGAATAGAAAAAATAAAATTTATTATGTTGATACAAAAGGAAAGTCTTCTAATTACCTTACTAAGAAATTAAATGTCAATATCTCTACACCTTGTACATTTATTATTAAAAAAGGTAAAGTGACTGCAAAGTATCCAGGTGCTCTACAGTACTACTATTTCAAAGATTTTATAAATGCAAACCTATAAAAGAGATTGCCCGAAAGGCAATCTTTTTACTTGTAAAATTTTTTATTAATATATATAAAGCTCATATTTTGTATAATCTCCATAATTAATGGAGGTAAGGGTATGAAATATGCTTATATTAGAGTTTCTACTAAAGACCAGAATATTGATAGACAGGTAGAAGCAATGAAAGAGGCTGGTATTGATAAGAGTAAGATGTTTATTGATAAGCAGTCAGGTAAGGATTTTGAACGTAAGAATTATAAGAAGATGTTAAGAAAGCTGAAGGCAGGTGATGAAGTGTATATTAAGTCTATTGATCGACTTGGTAGAAATTATGATGAAATTATTGAACAATGGAGAATACTAACAAAAGATAAGGATGTAGATGTGAGTGTATTAGATTTTCCACTTCTTGATACAAAAATAAGATCAATGGCTTAACAGGAAAGTTTATTGCAGATCTTGTATTACAGATATTATCCTATGTTGCCCAGATAGAAAGAGAAAATATTAGACAAAGACAAGCTGAAGGTATCAGAATCGCTAAAGAAAAAGGTGTGAAGTTTGGTAGACCAGTCATGGAGATTCCAGAGAATTTTGATTCTATTTATCAGCTTTGGGAGAATAATTTAATTAGTTTAAGAGAAGCAGGAAGGATGCTGGAAATAAGTCATACGACATTCCAGAGACTTGCAAAAAGATATAATAATAAAGATGTCAGCCGTTAAGCTGACATCTTTTTACTTCTTGAATTCTATTTCATTAAGTGGTACATCATTTTTTAACTTGTGGTTACAATTAGGACATCTATTTTCTACACCAGTCACAAAACTTCTAGACTTTGTAAAGATATCAACATGACCACATGAGTCACAACGACATCTTTTCATTAAAGTAAAATTATAAGCCATAAGCAAGATATAAAGCACAACAGTCCCTATAGTTCCAGGCAAACCCCATGACATAAAGAAACTGACTAGTATACCAATAATTAATAAGAAGTTAGAACCTATTTCTATTCTTCTAATTGTTTTCGCATATTGATTTCTATTTTTCATATATTCTCTCCACTCTTGGTGAAATGAGACAGATGATTTCATAAGGGATTGTATTGATTTCTTTAGCCATTTTCGCAAGTGAGATATGTTCTCCAAAGATTTCTACATCATCCCCAGGCTTTACATTTTCATCTACCTTCACCATACACTGATCCATACATACTCTTCCTACTACAGGATAGTAATGACCATTAATATAAACTTCTCTACCCTGATTAGCGCGTGTAAATCCATCTGCATAACCAATTGTAAAGTCGCAATATATTGATCCTCATCAGCTGTATAAGTCATACCATAACCAATCTTTTCACCTTTAGGTACAACTTTAACCATGGCTACTTTTGTATAAAGACTCATAGCTTGTTTTAAATCACTATTCTCTTCACCACGTGGATCTACACCATACATCGCAATACCAATACGTGTCAAATTACCATAGTCTGAATGATGGAACATCATAGCAGCTGAGTTATCACAATGAATATATTTGAAACGATTATTACCTACAATAGATTTAAATAAAGCCAACTGTTTTTCATATTCATCATCCTGGGAGAAATCATCTGCTGTCGCAAAATGAGTAAAGATACCTTCCACATCAATCTTAGAAGAATCTATCATTTCCATAGCCTTTTCAAATTCTTTTTCTGTCTTAAAGCCAATTCTGTTCATACCTGAATCAATACTTAAATGAACCTTAACAGGAGCATCATAACGATGCATTTCATTAATCTTATTTAAGTAATCAAAAGAGAATAAAGCAAGGCTGATATTCTTCTTAATCGCAATATCTAAGTCTTCTAGTGGTATTGCACCTAATACTAGAATATCTTGTTTTACACCTAAATCTCTTAAGTCTACAGCTTCTTTTAAAGTAGCTACTGCAAACATCTGAATAATAGATTCATCTTTTAAAACAGAAGCAACTTCTTTATAGCCATGTCCATACGCATTTGCTTTAATGATAGCCACCATAGGCTTTTTAGTTTTTTTATATAATGTTTCTACATTTTCTTTAATATAATCTAAACGTACTTTTGCATACGTATCACGATAACGTGTCATTTTATATTCCTCTTTTCCTTACGTAAAAAGTATAAACTAGAGATTTATACTTTTCAAGAACTGTTTGAAAAAGCAGCACTCACGTGCTGCTTAAAAGTCTGATAAGTGGCCATCTTTTCTATCGACACGATAACGGTAACGGCATAATTCCAACATTGGAAGATCAGAATCAGAATCAGAATAACCATAAGAATGATCATAGTCTATTTCTAAATCATGTTCTTTCATATACTGATTGATTCTAGTCACCTTTGCTTTACCTTTACAGTTCTCACCAATAATACGAGATTGTATAATGTCCATTCTTTATTTGTGTCTTTGTACCATTAACTCATCACAAGGAAGTGTATTAAAGCGCATATAAGCTTCAGCACTGGCAGTGACAAGGAATACTAAGCATCCTTCTTCCTGTCTCTTCTTCATCTCTTCAACCATATGAGGATAATATGTAGGTACGATATCCTTTTCATAACAGTCTTTGATTTCTTCTTCAGTGAGTAAATCTAAAGGGAAATGAACCCATGATTTCATTGATTCCATAGAACAGATATGTAATACATAGCCAATTCCATATGGAATAAGTGGAAGAAATCGGAATACTGATAAAGGATACTTCTTTAAAGTATAAGACAATAGCTTCCTAATAGAATCACCATGAGCTATTGTATAATCAAAATCAAAAAATGCACACTTCTGTTTCATTAAGCAATCTCCAATGCGACTTCCATCATTGCAGTAAATGTCTTTTCTCTTTCTTGGGCAGTAGTTTCTGGTTCATCATTTACTAAAGAATCCGAGATTGTAAGTAATGTGAGAGCATTCTTACCTAAATAAGCAGCTGTTGCAAATAATGCATAAGATTCCATTTCTACTGCAAGAACACCCATTCTAGACCATTTTTCTACAGAAGTTGTATCTGCATGATAGAAATATCAGATGCTAAAACATTACCTACATGGTAGTTGATCTTCTTTTCTTTTGCGAGTGTAACAGCTTTTTCTAATAATGAATAAGAAGAAATAGCTGAGAAGTACCTGGTAATTCATATTGATGAGCAAAGTTAGAGTCTGTACATGAACCCTGAGCAATAATCACATCTCTAATATGTACATTCTTCTGCATAGAACCTGCACTACCAATACGAATGATGTTTTCTACATCGTATTGTGTAAATAATTCATAAGAATAGATACCAATAGAAGGCATACCCATTCCTGAACCCATAATAGAAATCTTCTTTCCTTTATAAGTTCCTGTATATCCAAACATATTTCTTACTGCGTTGAACTGTATAACATCTTCTAAATATGTTTCTGCCAGATATTTTGCACGTAATGGGTCTCCTGGCATTAAGACTGTTTTTGCGATATCACCTTTTTTTGCTTCATTGTGTGGTGTTGCCATAATTCGATCTCCTTTTATAATAATTTTTTAGATTTGGTTTCTTACCTGATATGATTGCTTTTTTGAGTACCTTATATTCTTTACTAGAATAACCTACTTTCGCAAATGACTCTGTATGATGACAGGAGCCTGGTTATCACTCAAACCATCATATAATGCGATCTCTTTCTTATAAGCTAAAATATGTGTATCAATATCAATCATATGCAGATGGACGTTTTCATCATCCTTGAAATCATCTATTAATATTCTACAATTTCCACAGGACTTAAGTCCATAGACTTTTACAGAATATATATTTTTTTTACATGATGTACTACTTAACAGTAAACCTACGATTATTAAAATCTTGAGTAGGTTTCTTTCCATTTGTGACACGTTCAATATCTTTTGCGAGTATTTCTTCATCATCTGTTTCATATCCTAGTAAGGCAAAATAACCTTTTACATAAATAAATGGACCTAAACCATAATATTCATCATCAAAATCCTTTAAAGAATTGATTGCTTGATTATAATGATCTGTTGTTTTTGTATCATCCATATCATACATCTTGATTGTAATATCCTTATAACGTTTCTTTAAATAAGGTATCGCATTTTTCTTAAAAGCGATACATTCAGAACATGTCTTAACTGAATAAAATTCAATAGTGACAGGTTTAGGTAATGCAACCTTCTTTTGTGTACATCCTGTTATTAATAATAAACTTAATAGACATACGATCCATTTCTTCAAATACATCACTCCTCTAATACATCAGCACATTCTTTTAAATATTTGATAATAGGTAACTGTTGTGGACAAACACCCTCACATTGCCCGCATTCTATACATTCAGATGCTTTCGCACTCTTTTGAACAGTGCTTTCATAACGATCCTTGGCTTTATCCTTCATACCATAAATCTTGTACCAATTCATTGCCTTGAAAATATCTGGGATTTCAATACCCATTGGGCATCCTGGTGTACAATAACGACATGCAGTACATGGAATAGATTCAATGGCATCTAATGCCTTTTGTGCTTCCTTAATCGTATTCTGTTCTTCTTTGCTTAAAGGTTTAAAATCTTTCATATAAGAAATATTATCTAGTACCTGTTCCATTGTACTCATTCCACTGAGTACTGTAATAATACCATCTAGTGACGCGACATAACGTACAGCCCATGATGCAATAGACATATCAGGATTCGCATTATGTAGTATTTCTCTGACTGATTCAGGTGGTGAGGCAAGTGTACCACCCTTAATAGGTTCCATTACAACAATAGATTTCTGATGTTTTCTCGCAATTTCATAATTGGCACGTGATGTAATAGCTGGGTTTTCCCAATCTGCATAGTTTAATTGTAATTGTACAAATTCTACATCAGGATGCTTAGTAAGTAATTCATCTAATAATTGTGGTGTTCCATGGAAAGAGAAACCATGATGTTTAATAAGTCCCTTTGCTTTTGCATCCTTCACAAAGTCCCATATATGATATTGATCATACAAAGCCACATTGGCATCAGATAATGCATGTAGAAGATAATAATCAAAATATCCTGCACCAGTTCTCTCTAAGCTGACCTTTAATTGTGCCTGACAGCTTTCTTCATCATGACACATCATCTTTGCATTGATTTTAGAAGCTAGTGTATAAGAATCACGAGGATAACGTTCTACAAGTGCCTTTCTAGTTGCTTCTTCTGATCCTTCATAAACATAAGCTGTATCAAAATAAGTCAGTCCAGCATCCATAAAGGCATCTACCATCTTCTTTGTTTCTTCAATATCAATTTGTCCATGAGTGCGTGGTAGACGCATCATACCAAAACCAAGCTTTGGTGTATGTTCTCCAAAATAAGTCATGTTCTCAACTCCTTTACTCTATTTTATCACAAAAAGCTTCCCAACTAGGAAGCTCTTTTCGTAAATATAAATGCAACACCTATATCTTTATTTTCAGCATGAATATCATAGCCATACATATCTGCAATCTTAGATACAATGGATAAGCCTAAACCAAACTGACCTTTTATTCCTTTTACATAAGGGTTAAAAAGATCTTCTTTCTTATCTTCATCTATAGGATCACCATCATTATAGATAATAAGTGTATCTTCTTTTAAAGTAATCTTAATAACAGATTTCATATAACGTGATGCATTATCAATAATGTTTTCTATCGCAACACGCCAATGTTCTTCATTACCAATAAAAGCCACATCATCTAAGTCTGTTTCTATATGGATATGCTGCATTGCTTCCATCTGCATGACGATATGTTCAATTAAGTCTTTGATAGGGAAAGGTTTTAATTCACTTTCTTCAGCACTTAAGTAATCTAATCTATTTAAATAGAGTAAGGATTTTACTTTATGTTCTAAACGATCTGCATTTTCTAGGATAATATCTATAGAACTGTCCTTATCACCATATGGGTAGATATCATCCTTCACACTCTGTCCATATGTCTTAATAAGTGCAATAGGTGTTTTTAAGTCATGAGAAATATTATGAATCATTTCTTCTTTAACTTTTTCCTGTTTCATGAGTTCATCCTTCATTGTGACAATCGCATTTCCTACAACACCTATTTCATCTTGTCGATCCATGACTAGAGTCGCTTCTTCACGATTCGCAATAGAATCCACATAAGTCTTAATCTTCTTTAAAGGACGAATAAGAGAAATAACCCATAAGACGAGTACTAATGCGAAAATAGTAAGTACTGCATAAAGAATATAAATAATACGATTACGAATATCTGTGATTAGCTTATCTGAATAAGAATTAGACATAATAGAAATCAAATACTCATCATCGACCTTCATAATACGATAATAATAAGTTTCTCTTGCATAAGTTCCTTTACTTTCTATAGTATTATGTCTTCTACTATTCACAATCTTCTCTAAATCACGTCCAAATAAATAGTTATATAGTAATGTCAATGTAGTGGCATCTCCATAAAGATTACTAAACGTAAAGGCATTTTCTGTAGGATCATAAACAATTGTATAGATTGCCTTCTCTTTATTATTAGAAGGCATAAAGTCATATTCTACAGAATCTCTTTGTGATGTCTCTAGCTTTTCATACATCTGATCATCAATAATATCATGCACATTAGAATCTACAATAGGCATTACAACAGCCACTAACATGATAGCTAAACCAAGTATTACTACAAGAAGCTGTTTTAATAAAGAAAAAGATTTAAACATTAGTCTAGTCTATAGCCAAAACCATAGATTGTCTTAATATTGATATTTGGCATCTTCTTTCTTAAACGTCTTAAAGTATCATCTACAACACGGTCACTACCAAAATAGTTTTCATCCCAGACACGTGTTAAGACCTGTTCACGAGAAATCGCAATACCTTTATTCTTCATAAAATAAAGAAGCAATTCATATTCTTTAGTAGTCAGATCTATTTCATGGTCATTTTCTAATACTTTACGTTTAGATTCATCCACCATATAACCATCAATATCAATCATTTCAGTATCTTTATAGACACGCTTTAAAACGTTATGAATACGAAGAATCAGTTCCTTCATATTAAATGGTTTTGTAATATATTCATCACAGCCCTTTTCTAAACCAATAATTCGGTCAAAGTCCTGGTCTCGTGCAGACATAAAGACAATAGGCATATCAGGACGCTTTGATTTAATAGCTGTCAACAAATCAAATCCACTATTCTTATCAAGCATAATATCAACTAACCATAAATGTACATCATCATCACAATGCATTAGAGCTTCATCATAAGTATAAAAAGAAGTACATTCATATCCTTCTTTTTCTAAATATGTTCTTACTATATCATTCAAGTGTTTCTCATCATCAATAATATTAATTTTGTATTTCAAGAGACTCACCTCCCATATTTCATTATAAAGTGAAAATATTGCCACGAAAGTGGCAATATTTTGTTAGATTATGTGATTATTTAACGGCATAGCCTTTTTCTTTAATAAGATTTACTACCTTAAGTACATTCTCATGACAAATTTCATCTGTCTGTGCTTCAACCATGACACGAATTAATGGTTCTGTACCAGATTCTCTTACTAAAATACGACCATCATCACCTAATGTTTCTGTCATTTCTTCAATTGCTTTCTTAATATCTGCATCATTTAATACTGTAGCTTTATCACTTACACGTACATTGATTAATAACTGTGGATAAATAGTTACTGGTTCAGTTAACTGAGCTAATGTCTTTTTATTTTCAATACATGTTTCAAGAATCTTTAATGATGTTAGGATACCATCACCAGTTGTTGCATGTTTAGAGAAGATAATATGACCAGACTGTTCTCCACCAATAACGTTACCATTAGTGACCATGTTTTCATATACATACTTATCACCAACAGCAGTTTTAGCATAACCAATACCAATCTTATCTAAAGCCTTATAAAGACCAATATTACTCATGATTGTAGTAACGATTGTGTTATTCGCTAATTCATTGTTTTTCTTTAATTCCTGACCACATACATAAAGAATTAAGTCACCATCTACAACTCTACCAAATTCATCTACAGCTAAACATCTATCAGCATCACCATCAAATGCGAAACCAATATCTAAACCTTTTTCACGTACAAAGTTCTGTAATGCTTCCATATGTGTAGAACCACAATCAGTATTGATGTTTACTCCATCTGGATGATCATTGATAACATATGTTTCAGCTCCTAATGCATCAAATACTGCTTTTGCGATATTAGATGAAGCACCATTCGCACAATCTAAACCAACACGAACATTTCTAAATGCACGTTTAGGAATACTCATTAAGTAACCAATATATCTATTTCTACCCATAGAATAATCTAATGCACGACCAATTTCATCCTTAGTTGCATATGGTAGCTCATCAGTTAAACCATCAATATACATTTCAATCTGCTTTTCTACTTCAGCATCAAACTTCTGACCCTTATCATTGATTAACTTAATACCGTTATCATAATAAGGGTTATGTGATGCAGAATCATGATACCACAATCAAATCCATCAGTTCTTACAATATAAGATACTGAAGGAGTTGTAGTGACATGAAGAAGATATGCATCTGCACCACTTGCAGTTAAACCTGCAACTAATGCATATTCAAACATATAGCTTGAACGTCTTGTATCCTTACCAATAACGATTTTTGCTTTATGGTTACGGTTATAATACCAACCTAAATAACGACCTACTTTAAAAGCATGTTCTACTGTTAAAGTCTTATTTGCTTCTCCTCTAAAACCATCTGTTCCGAAATATTTACCCATTTTTTGTCCTCTCTATTTCTTTTCAATAAACATAGTCACATCTACAGTTGTCTGTGACATCTTGTTTATCTTGTCATTCCCTTGTAACGCAATACCAGATAATGTTGTTGATCCTGATAAATTAGAAACATCTACCTGACAAGTAATATAGTTAATATCACTAATATCAGTACGCTTACCATAAATAGTTACAGTAGAGCTAGATAATTTATAATTTGTCATTTGATAGCCATCCTGCAATTGGCCAACAAATTCTGGTTTAACTGGCACTTCCTTAGAATAAGAATCTACATGACAGCTAACATTCACCTTTTCTGGTGCGATTGTACATTGTACTTCATTGCCATCGGCATCATATGCTTTAATTTCACATGCCTGCTGGAATGCTTTTGTCTTGCCTTCTACATCAATAAGCGCCTGGACCTTATCAATCTTATCTAGATTATTTTGTGTCGCTGTTATTGTAACACGTTTTGTAGATATTGTATCAACTGAAACGCTATATTTTTCATTTAATTTATCTTGATTAATAAACTTATATCCTAAGTCAAACTTAGCATCTACTTTAGGTAGAATATTAATAGTCACTGTCTCAGGAATCAACATAACAGTCAAATCACTATCAAAACTTCTTGTTTTTAAAGTCACATGATGTGTTCCTTCATTATATTCAGATAAATCACAATAAACCTCATAATTACTAGTCAATTTAGTTGTATAGATATCCATAGAAGGACCAATTAATCCTATTTCTACTGTTGCAGGAAGTCCTGATACCTCATAACCTTCCTTTAAACCTTCTACCTGTACTGGCACTTTCTTTAAAGTTGCCCCTGCAGTGGTAGAATTCATGACATCTCCACCAGAGAATGAAACAAATAAAAATACCGCAAGCACAAACGAAAAGAATACGTACAGAATGCTTATTGGCAAGAAGCTTATCTAATAGCTTATTAAAGTAGTTATAACCTGAAGAAAACTTTTCTACTGTTTTAGTATAAGTCTGTTCTCTTTCTTCTTTTTTAGCTTCTGTCTTCTCTTTATCAGACTTTTCTTCTTTCATAAACTGTAAGAAAAAATCTGTAGTAGAATCCGTCTGTTTCTTTTTCTTAGGATCACTCATGGTCTTCACCACCTTCATCATACCAGTTCAACTCTGCAATTAATTTAGAACGTAACTCATTTAAGTTAATTCTTGTAAGTTCGCCATTAGCTGCAAAGCTAACATTTCCTGTCTCTTCAGATACAACCACTGTCAAAGAATCAGTGATTTCACTAATACCAATGGCCGCTCTATGTCTTGCTCCATACTGTGAAGGAATTTCCTTATTAGTAGGAGGATAGAAACAGGCAGAAGCCACAATCATATCATTCTTAATAATAGTAGCCCCATCATGAAGAGGTGTACCTTCATAGAAGATTGTAGTAAGAAGTTCTGCTTTAATAGAAGCAGACACTTTAACACCTGTATTAATGAAGTCCTGTAAAGACTGACGACGCTCAAATGTAATTAATGCGCCTGTTTTATCCTTAGACATAGTTGTAATAGATTCAACAAGTTCATCCATAGCACGTTCTCTTTCATCATCAGATAAACGATGCTGTACTTCATTTTTAGTTTGTCCCATCTTCTCTAATAAAACACGTATTTCTGGTTGGAAAATGACTACAATAGCCAATACTCCCCATGTAATGACTGCATCTACAATAGTACCAAGAGTCACAAGCCCTAGAACACTCGTAATAGCCTTAACAAGAAGAACTACAATAACTCCTTTAAATAACTGCATAGTACGCATGTTTGTCTTAAACATCATGATACCATAGTACAATAAAACCCATACTGCCAATAAATCAATAGCTGATTTTACAAACTTCCAAATCATTGGTAATTCCGACGTAATAATATTAATCATAACATCAACCTCACTTACAGATATTATAACAGTTTTGTAAATCAATGAAAACAAACATTGATGTGTTACACTTATACTAATTTGTAAAGTAAGCCTTTTCAAAATAAGAAAAAGGGTGTAAAATACGTGACTAGGAGGCAGATTATGAATAACAAGATTATTATTGAAACTTCAGCTAGACATATTCATTTACGTCAGGCTGATTTAGAAACTTTATTTGGTGAAGGTTATGAATTAACTAAGAAGAAGGATCTTTCTCAGCCAGGTCAGTTTGCATGTGTTGAAAAGGTAAAGGTAGTAGGACCTAGAGGAGAAAAAGCTATGTCTGTTCTTGGACCTGTAAGAGATTATACTCAGATTGAATTAGCTCTTACTGATGCAAGATCATTAGGTTTAGAAGCACCTGTAAGAGGTTCTGGTGACCTTGCTGGTAGTGGTGCTTGTAAATTAGTTGGTCCTAAGGGTGAAGTTGAATTAACTGAAGGCGTTATTGCTGCAAAACGTCATATCCACTTCTCTCCAGAAGATGCAGAAGCTATGGGTATTAAGGATCGTCAGATTGTTAAAGTAGAAGTTGAAACAAATGGTCGTTCATTAGTATTCGGTGATGTTATGTGCCGTGTTAAAGATACTTATGCTACATTCATGCATATTGATACTGATGAATCAAATGCTGCTGGTGGACCTAAAGAAGGTACAATTATTGTAGATTAATATTAAAGGAGAAGCGTACTTCGCTTCTCCTTTTTACTTGCATGCATAGTTATCAATTCTTTTAATCTTTTGTGAGAATAATTCTATTTCATGATTATCGAAATTCTCAAAGATATTCACATGATGTTCTTTAGGAATAATAGGTCTATTCTTATTCATCACTGCAAGAACCATCTTTTCCTGAATATTTAAATCAGGATAATAAATAGCCCCACCTAGTCCTGCCATTGTTGTTACATTCTTTAAAATAGAATAATCAAATTCTTTTGTAATATAGCTCATGAATTCAGTATGGAATAAAGCTGTAATATAAATAGAATAATGCTTTTTAATCAGTAGTCCCTGATTCTTTTTAATAAAATCCACCATTTTTGGATCAAGTGCACCATAATAAACAGGAACGCCTAATACAATCGTATCTGTCTTTTCTAAGACAGCCATATCTAATTCATCCAGCTTCATTAATGTACATGTATGATCAAGATATGTATTAATGACACGTGCTATTTTGGCTGTTGCGCCATGTTTTGATGTATAGAGTATTGTAATCATCATCACCACTCCCCTTTACATAATTCTAAACTAAAAAAAAAACAAATAAAAAAGTGCCGAAGCACTTTTTTATTATTATTTATTTACTGCATCTTTAAGTGTAGAACTTGCTTTAAAAGCTGGTACCTTGCTTGCAGCGATTTCGATTGTTTCACGAGTTCTAGGATTAATACCAGTTCTCGCTTTTCTTTCTCTGACTTCAAAAGTTCCAAGACCTTTTAAAGCAACCTTATCACCGTCAACAAGTGCTTCTGATACTGCATTCACTAACGCATTGATTGCACGTTCTGCATCTGCTTTAGTTAATGAAGCGCCTTCTGCAACCTTTTCTACTAATTCATTTTTCTTCATGATAGATACTTCCTTTCTTTTTGACTTGTTCCATTATACCATCTTCAAACGGTCACGTATACACTTATAACAAATATTGATTATAGAGTAAACCATAACGCAAATAGACAATATTAAAGAATGAAACTGTATCAATAAAGCCAGAAATAGAAGACTGTGTATAATCACTTTCTTCACCATTAAGATGATAGTAGTAATCTACTTCAGGATTTGTATAATCCTCATTCATAGTCACAATCAAAATACGTGCCTTCTGTTTCTTAATACGTGTAATAAGTGAATCAATCAATTCTTTTCTAGCACGTACTGTTACAATAATAACCAAATCATTTTCTTCAATGAGATCAAGTCTCTGTACTTCATCTCCTCTATTCGCAAAAGCATAGAGGAATTTTTCAAGTTTCAACATCTTTAACTGGAAATCCTGACAGGCAATACGTGAGAACTGATAACCAATCATAAATACCTGAGGAGCATCATGAATAAGTTCACAAATATGTTCAATATCTTTAATATCTAATTGTGCCTGTCCTAATTCTAATGATTTCTTTGTATCATCATATACCTTATTGACAAGATATTGAGGATCCTTCTTAATCTTAAAATCATCATCCATGGAGAAATGAATTTCATCATGGGCAATCTCTAACGCAATTGCCATTTCTTTCTTAAATGTCGCAAAGTTACGACAATTTAAGTCTTTACAAAATCTTGAGATTGTTGCAGGAGATGTGAAACATAGTTCTGCAAGATCGTTAATTGAAATACTAGGAATCTGTTCAAGATGTGTAAGTATTGTTTTCGCAATACTATAATACATATCCTGTCCAGATGAAAAGTTTACATATGTCATAAGAAGATATAGAATATCTGTCTCGTTATAATCTCTAAATGGTTGATCCATAATTACTCCTTTCCTTTTAAATAGTCCTGACGACCTATTTCATAAAGATCATGTCCTTCACTATCAATGACTACAGTGAGTGGAAGATCTTCTACTACTAAACGACGTACTGCTTCAGGACCAAGATCTTCATAAGCAATGATTTCACATGATTTGATACAAGAGGCAATAATGGCGCCTGCACCACCAATCGCACCAAAATAAACACCTTTGTATTGTTTCATTGCTTCTTTTACATCATTATTTCTTCTACCTTTACCAATCATTCCTCTTAATCCTTTGACAACATTGTAGGGGAATAAGCATCCATACGATAAGAGGTTGTAGGTCCACAGCTGCCAATAATATGACCTGGCTTAGTAGGTGTGGGACCAACAAAGTAAATGACTTGATCATAAGGATCAAATGGTAATGGTTCATTATTTTTTATTGCTTCTACAAAACGTTTATGAGCTGCATCACGTCCTGTATAAATCGTACCACTTAATAATACCTGATCACCAACACGAAGTGATTCAACCTTTTCAATAGTAAGAGGCGTTTCTAATTTAATCATAATGTAACCTCCTGATGACGTGATACATGACAGCATATAGCTACTGCGCAAGGTAAGCCGGCAATATGTGTTGGACATGTTTCTACATGTAAGGCAAGTGCTGTTGTCTTCCCACCAAAACCTGCTGGCCCAATACCCGTTGCATTCACCTTTTCCAACATTTCTTCTTCTAATGCACGATAACGAGGATCTGGATGATGTTCTTCAATCTTCTTAATCATTGCCTTTTTCGCAAGATAAGTAACATGATCAAATGTACACCTATACCTACACCAATGACTATAGGGGGACATGGGTTAGGACCTGCATCTTCAACAACCTTTAAAATAAAGTCCTTAACGCCTTCAATCCCATCACTTGGTTTAAGCATTTTAACCTGACACATATTTTCACTGCCAAATCCTTTAGGAGCTACCGTAATCTTTAACTGATCTCCAGGAATGATATCATAATGAATAATTGCTGGTGTATTATCTTTTGTATTAATACGATCAAATACAGGATCATTGACAACACTCTTTCTTAAGTATCCTTCAGTATACCCCTGTCTGACACCTTCATTAATAGCTTCTGTAAGGTTGCCATCCACATAGACTTCCTGACCTATTTCCACAAAAATACAGGCCATTCCTGTATCCTGGCAGATTGGTTCCTGGTTACTTGCTGCAATGTCCGCATTTTCCTTTAATATTTCTAATGTGTGTTTAGAAACAGGAGAATCTTCTGTAGATATGGCTTCTAATAAACGGTTATAAACATCTGTAGGAAGATGACAAGCACCTTTAATACATAACTCTTTAATTGTTTCTGTAATTGTTTCTGATTTAATTATTCTCATATGATCACCTATACCAATTTCTTCTTCATCGACTTGAGATCTGGGCAAAACAAACTATAGTAACGTAAGCTCATGAGCTGTACTGCAGTTAATAATGCATGCTTGGTTGTCTTGTTTTTAAGTGAACCACCGACTAATACCTTATATTCCACAGGAATACCTAGATTATCTTCATGAGTAGAAGTAATCCATACAATATGACATTGAGATTTATGTAGATACTGTAAGACTTTATGTCCCACATGCTCAAAATTACCATTTAATGAAATCACAATTGCGACAGAATCCTTAGTCATCTGTTTTGCACATTCTAATTGTCTTTCTGAATCCATATATGCAATCGTAAACTTCTCTAACATTAACAAATCTGTCTGTAATAGAATAGCGGCACTTGTAGAAAACTGAGTTCCAAAGAAAGCGACTTCTTCATGATCATGAATTAAATGAAGTACTTCATCCAATATTTTCCAATCAAGAATTTTTGAAATTTCTGCTGTAGATTCAATAATCTGCTGAGCAAATTCTTCTGTTGCTTTTTCTGGCAAATGTGCCATACATTCTAAATCAATATTAATTAAATTATTGAATTTCTTATTATTAGAATGAAAACTATTGCATTCCTGTTTTAAGTGTGCAAAGTTTTCATATCCTAAAGCACGACAGAAACGTGAAATGGTTGCTGGAGACACAAAACATTCTTCTGCAAGTTCACTAATACGCATATCGGGAATACGATAAAAATTATTAGCCATAAACAAAGCTATAAAATAGTTTGTATCTGTTTCACTAGCTGTATCTAGATAGATCATCAGGCGATAAAATAAATTTTTTCATATTTTCTCTCCTTCACGTTATTTATCTATATTATTATATAATACTTTTCAAATTAAAAAAAGAATGACATATGCACTATTTAGTAGAAATATGAACTGTATTCATATTAGGTTCACAATTCTCCGTTATATTCTTATATGTAGTTCACGGATACTCCCAAGTGACTACATAACTTCTCCCCCAAAAAGTTATTAAAAGGAAAATGACAGGCTTCCCCATCATATATGGCCTGTCATTTTTTCTATTTCAAGACTTCTCTATAAACACGTAATACGTTTTTATAAAAGACTTTTTCTATTTCTTCAGTTGTAAGTCCTGCGTCTTTAAGTGCCTGTTCTAATTGAGGCAAGTAAGACGCATTTTTCATTTCTAAATTTTGTGAAATACCATCAAAATCAGAACCTAAACCAATACAATCAATACCAGCTAGATCTTTAATATAAAGAATATGCTTCACCATATCTTCAATACGTGATTTTTCTGCATTCTCACCTAAGAATCCTGCGGCATAATTAAGCCCCATCACACCACCACGATGAGCAAGTTTCAAAATCATATCATCACTCATATTGCGGGCATGTGGACATACAGCACGTGCATTAGAATGAGATGCCACAAAAGGTTTCTTGACGATATCTAATACATCATAGAAACACTTATCTGACATATGAGAGACATCAATGATCATTCCTAGATCTTCCATTTCTTTAATATAGGCTTTTCCTGCATCAGTGAGTCCATGTTCATTATCACATGTATGATAGCCATGTGTATCATCATTCATATCAAAGTTAGGATATGTGAGTCCATTGATATGATTCCAGCTTAATGCGACCATACGTACACCTAAACGATAATAGTTTCTTAAATAAGAAAGGTCTTCATGAATCACAGCACCTTCTTCAATAGTAAGAAGTGCACTCATGACACCATTATGTGAATTGTCCATAATTTCATCATAAGTAGTGACAGGCTGAATCTTATCCTTATTCTTTCTCATTTCCTGATAGAAATAATCAATACATTTCATAACATGATCCACTGGATCTGCTGTTTCTTTTAATTCAGTAAAGATGGCAAAGTTCTGTAGAAGATAATCTCCTTCTTCCATCTTTTTTATATCAATATTTAAGTTATTTTCACTTAATGAGAGGTGATTCTTTTCCATCTCATAAAGTGTATCACAATGCATATCTACTACTTTCATTACTCTACCTCAAAAGGAATATCTAAAGTCTTATAGGCTTCTGTTTTATCCTGTGTTTCCTTAAGCCATGCAATGGCTTTTTTTAATTCTTCAGGGTCTTCTTCTACAATACCACCTACTGCAACCTGTACAATATCATAAATAGACTGCCATAAATCATCAAAACTATGTGAATTCTGATCAGCCATTTCACTATCTACATATACATCTAAATCTCTACCTGTTTCATATGCTTCTTTTAATGTCATTTTTCTTTACTCCTTTATATAACCAAAATGAATACATGCTTTATAAATACCATCATCATCAATATCTGCAGTAACATAGTTAGCTTCTGCTTTAGTTAATGCATCACCATTACCCATACAAATTGACGAGGAGGCATGCTTCATCATTTCTATATCATTCTGTGAATCACCAAAACATACATAATGATCACTACCTAATACCTTTCCTAATTCCATAATACCTGTTGCTTTAGATACACCTGCAATGGCGACATCCGCAAAACAGGATAAGCAGGTAATACTGAAATACCTTCTAAATCAAGAAATGGTTTATAGTCCCACCCTTTAGGACCATAGATAATCATCATATCTACAAGATCAGTCCCGTTATACTTTTCAACCGGTCCTATCTGGTTCCCAAAATAACGCTGTGTCTCTAAGACATATTCATCTGGTTCTTTTGTGATAATGCGATGTTCTTTCTTTAATGTCACTGCAAGATTGAGTTCATTTGCTTTTTCAATCGTACGAATAACATCCTCATTCTTAAAATGATGGGCATTGATTACATTTCCTTTTCCATCAGTAATCAACTGACCATTATTAAATACAAAGCCATCCCAGTCGGCAATATCCTGTATACCAGTACGTAAGAAAGAGTCTCTTCCTCTTCCTGTTGAAACAACGATCGGATATCCTGCTTCTTTCAACTTCTTAAGTGCAAGAATCGTTGAATCATATACTATATGTTCATCAGTCGTACCTCTAATAGTACCATCCACATCAAAACACATCATTGGTTTCATACCATCAACTCCTTACGCCTATTATACATAAAAAAGAAAAAGAATGCATCATGCATTCTTTATCCGATAATACCTAATTCTTTCATTTTTTCATGTACTGCTTTAATACCTGTTTCTTCATCTTCTCCATCGGCAGTAATCACAATCTTTGCCTTTGTTGGAATGCCTAATGAAAGAACGCCCATCATCGATTTAAGATTCACAGTTTTACCTGAATAAGTTAAGGTAAAATCACTGTCGAATGTCTTTGCGACTTCGATAAGATCCGTTGCAGGTGTCGCATATAAACCTACTGGATCTGTTACGATACATGCTAAAGTTTTTGCTATAAATTGTAACCCCTTTCATAACTCTATTATACCACAATAAAAGGGGTATTAAATAAATAAACATAAAATAAACAAAAAAACGAACAAATTAATGTTCGTTGTTTACAGATGGCAGGGGCTACAGGAATCGAACCCGTATCAACGGTTTTGGAGACCGATGTTCTACCATTGGACCAAGCCCCTAAGTTAAACTGCTTGTTTATATTACCATACCATTTTCTAAAAAGCAATAGTAAAATACATAAGAAAATGATATTATTGTATGAGTGAGGTGAGTCTATGTTTTTTAAACGCAACGAAGCAGTAAAAACAATTGAATTTAATCATGCTTATGAAGAATTTCAAAATAATATGAATATTATTCTTTTATGTGTAGATGATGATTTAAAGTTTGATGTCAGACATCCAGTTGATGCACAATGTTATCCTGCTAGATTAATTGATCAGCATGCAAAAAAGGATCTTGATCCTACTGCAACATATTATGTTTATGCACTTGCAGCTGGTACAGCACATGAAGGAGCAAGAAAATTAGTCAAAGCTGGATTTAAGGTCTTTGATTTAGGATCTTTAGTAGATTTCAAAGGACCTGAAGAAGGTAATTCTGTCAAACAGAAAAGACATAAACATTAAAGAAGGACTATAAAATTCATAGTCCTTCTTTTTCATATTATTTTAAATCTTCACCATTTGTTTTGATGACTTTCTGATACCAGTAGAATGATTCTTTTCTACGTCTAGAGAAGTCACCTGTTCCATCATCATATCTTTCTACAAAGATAAAACCATAACGTTTAGCCATTTCACCAGTAGAAGCTGATACTAAGTCAATACATCCCCAAGGAGTATAACCTCTTAAATCAACACCATCTAATACTGCTTCATGCATCTGTTCAATATGACTTCTTAAGTAATCGATACGATAATCATCACGTACTTTACCATCTTCATCAATCTTGTCATATGCACCTAAGCCATTTTCTACAACAAAGATAGGTTTCTGATAACGATCCCAGATTTCATTTAATGAATATCTTAAACCAATTGGGTCAATCTGCCAGCCCCAATCACTTGCCTTAAGATATGGGTTTGATACACCACCTAGGATATTACCTGAACCTGCTTCTTTACTCTTATCTGCTGTTTGACAATTAGACATATAATAAGAACATGTATAGAAATCAACTGGACCAGCCTTTAAGATATCCTCATCTCCTTCTTCCATAACGATGTTGATATTATTTTCTTTAAAGTATCTCTTAATATAGTTTGGATAAGCACCACGGCACTGTACATCTGAACAGAACCAGTTCATTAAATGATTCTTTTCCTGATTCACAATCTGATCATGAGGATCACATGTCAAACCATAGCTAGTGGCCATAATCTGCATACATCCTACCTGATAATTAGGATCAATTTCATGAGCCATTTTAACTGCCAGTGCACTTGCCACAAACTGATGATGTAAGCCCTGGAAACGATTCTGAGGATTATCTACCTGTTCCATGAAATTCATTGTCTTGATTTCATTTAAAATACCCTGTGATAAGAAACCACCCATTGGTGTAGTCGCTGAGTTGATTTCATTGAAAGTCAACCAGTATTTTACTTTACCTTTATATCTAGTAAAAATCGCTTTACAGAAGTTTAAGTAACAGTCAATCATACGACGATCTGCCCAGGCATTCCATTTCTTAGTTAAGTTAAATGGTACTTCATAATGTGAAATAGTAATTAATGGTTCAATATTGTATTTACGACACTCATCAATTAATTCTTCATAGAACTTTAAACCTTCTTCATTTGGTGTTTCTTCATCACCATTAGGGAAAATTCTAGTCCATGCAATTGAGAAACGATACATCTTGAATCCCATTTCTGCGAATAATGCGATATCTTCTTTAAAACGATGGTAATGATCAATCGCATCATGTGAAGGATAGAAAGTACCTTCTTCTAATACTGGTGTAATGCGTTTACTTACTGTTGCACTTCCTCCAGTACATACATCAGGCAGGAAACACCTTTCCACCTTCCTGCCATCCACCTTCTAGCTGGTTGCTGCAGTTGCGCCACCCCAATAAAAGTCTTCTCTAAAACTCATTATTTTGTCCTCCTTGTTTTCAAGAGTATACTATCAAACATTTAAAGATTAAGCTTATTATTTTCATAATTTGAATTTTATATTGCACAGTGTTATATACTGTTGTATACTGTTTATAGGAGGAAGAGATATGCATATTATCATTAATCATTCATCAATGGTTCCTATATATGAGCAGATTGTAGAAGCTATTAAAGAAGCGATACTTTCTAATCAGTTATCCCCTAATGAAGCACTCCCTTCAGTACGTGCTTTATCTAAAGAATTAAAGATCAGTGCTTTAACTGTAAAGAAAGCCTATGATTTCTTAGAAAAAGAAGGCTATACAACAACTGTTCATGGAAAAGGAAGCTATGTGTTAGAGGTTTCTCAAAATGAAGTAAAAGAAAATTGTTTAAGAGAAACAGAAGAACTATTATCTCGTGCTATAGAAAAAGGGAAGTGTTCTGGCATTACTTATCAGGAAATGCAGGACATGTTATCTCTTATTATGGAGGATGTTTATGATTCACATTGATCATTTGAAAAAGAGTTACGACTCATTTACTCTTGATTGTAGTTTAGATATTCCTAAAGGTATTATTACTGGAATTATAGGAATGAATGGTGCTGGTAAGAGTACATTATTCAAAAGTATTCTTGATATTAATCCTATTGATGAAGGAAACATACAGATACCTGATAAACAGGATATTGGTGTTGTATTAAGTGAAACAGGATTCAGTGAATTCTTTACTGTATCCGATATAATCAGTATTCTGAAATGTACTTATAAACGTTTTGATGAAGATTTGTTTCATTCTTATTGTCAGCGTTTTGATATCCCTTTAGATAAGAAAACACGTACATTCTCTACAGGTATGAAAGCAAAACTCAATATCATTATTGCCTTAACACATCATGCAAAATTACTGATCTTAGATGAACCAACTGCAGGACTTGATGTTCTTACTAGAGATGAAATACTTGATATACTAAGAGATTATATGGAACAGGAAGATTGTACTATTCTTATTTCTTCTCATATATCGAGTGATTTAGAATCATTATGTGATGATCTTTATGTAATTGATCATGGGCAGATCATCATGCATGAAGAAATGGATACACTTCTGTCTCAATATGGCGTGTTAAAGGTATCTAAAGAAGATTATGATAACTTAGATAAAGATTATCTGCTGGAAGTAATGAAAGAACCATTTGGTTATTCATGTCTGACTAATGTTAGACAGTTCTATAGTGAAAACTATCCTACCATTGTGATTGAACAGAATCATATTGATACAATGATTCCTATTCTATTAAAAGGAGAGCGCTTATGAAAGGACTACTCAAAAAAGACTTATTATTACTCAAGTCTCAAATAAAGTATATTGTAACGATTGTTGTGATCTGTTTAATTATGGCTTATGCAAATTCTGGATTTGCGTATATTTCTAGTTATCTTACATTTATGGGAACAGGACTTGTCTTCAATTCATTTTCTTATGATATGTATCACAATGAGATGACTTATCTCTTTGCCCTACCTTTCAGCAAAAAAGAATACTGTTTAGAAAAATATATCTATGCACTCACTGTCACATTCATATCATGGCTGATTGCATTCCTTATAAGTTCCGCAACTCATATTAACTTAGAAACAGTGATTGTCCAGCTTGCCATGCTCTTTTCTGCTTTCATATATATTTCTATCACGATTCCTGTAATAATGAAATATGGTCGTGAAAAGGCAACTATTATTGTCTTAATGTTGATGCTTGTTTTATTTCTTGCAGCTGCAAGTGGTGCGACTTCAGTTGGTATGTTGATGAGTCAAATTTCAGCATTCCTACTCATTGGAATATATGCCTTCATTGTACTCGTTGTCTTAATCATCTCATATAGAAGTACAATCTCTATTCTTAACGATAAAGAACTATAAGACACAACCGCTACATCTTGTAGCGGTTCTGTTTGTTTATATATTGTCCAATCATGACTCCAAGCAATGATGGAAATACACCATATAATACTATTTCTGTACTTGGTGCAAGAATCTTTTCTATATCAGTTAATGATACATGAATAAAACTTAAGTAACAGCCAAGCAGCTCCATCATACCAAAGAATAATGTAAGTAAGTAAATAGCACGATGATCTGACTGACCATAGAGTACTGATATAATAAAAGCGGATGCAGGCAATACTAAATATAAAATAAACAATGACACTTCAACAATCTGTCCTGGATGTGTTCTTGACCAGGCAAATAATATATACAAAGACCAAATCAGCATATAAATGAGAAATGGAATCCCCTTCTTTAACTTCTTCATATTAACCACTCCCTAATATTATTATATTACAAAATATATGCAATAGTTATGAATTTGATACTTGATCACTAGGAAGAGCTAATAAGAAGATTGTCACAAGAATCATCGCAAAACCAACAAGATCAATACCCTTAAATGGTGTAGATAACCATACAAAAGCAAATAATGTAGCTGAAACAGGTTCAATACTTGCAATCATACTTGCTTTGACTGGTCCAATATCTACAACTCCCTGTAAATACAATGTAAAGGCAACTGCTGTGCCAATGACTATAATACCCATTGTCGCAAGTACTCCAGCTAAGTCTAATGCAGGTACAAGAGTCCATGTCTTGCCTGCACATAATAACACAATACCACCAAAAAACATTCCTATACCTGTGACTGAAACGCTGCCATAAACTGCCATCAAACGCTTAGGACAGATAGAATAAGCAGCACTCGTAAAACCACAGGCAATACCCCAGAATAATCCTGTTGGAGTAAGTGCTAAGCCATTTAAACGACCATGTGTCGCAATCACAAAAGCACCACCTAAGGCTAAGACAATACATAATGCTTCAATATTATTTGGTAATCTCTTTGATGTAAGACAAACAAATATCATAATATAAATTGGTGAAAGATACTGCAATACTGTAGCCGTTCCCGCATTAGATGTATTAATAGCCTGTAAATAAGTAAACTGACACAACATTAAAACAAAACCAAAACCAAATGTTTTAAGCAAGTCTTTCTTTTGACCTACTAAACGTTTCATCGCTTCTTTTTGTGTCAATGCACCAAATAGTGTAATCAATAATCCTGCAAAACACATACGCATAGATGTGAGCCACATAGGATTGGCGTGATAATGAGTAAATAAGAACTGTCCGCTTGCACCTGAAAATCCCCAGCATGTCCCACCAATTAAAGTGAGAAATACTCCTCTTTTAAAATGTTCCATAATGTTTCCCCCAAAAATATGTTAATACATCATAACACAAACGAATTAAAAGAGAAGAAAAAAGGCAGATTTCTCTGCCTTACTTATTGAACTTGAATGTTTTAATACCAGGATAAACTGCACTATCACCTAAAGCTTCTTCAATACGAAGTAACTGATTGTATTTAGCCACTCTTTCAGTTCTACTTGGTGCACCAGTTTTAATCTGACCTGCATTGAGTGCGACAGCTAAATCTGCAATAGTTGTATCTTCTGTTTCACCAGAACGATGAGATACAATGGCTGTCATGTTTGCATTATGAGCCATCTTAATAGCTTCTAATGTTTCAGATAGAGTACCAATCTGGTTTAACTTAATAAGGATAGAATTACCTGCTTTTAATTCAATACCTTTAGATAAACGTTTAGTATTAGTAACGAATAAGTCATCACCTACAAGCTGTACTTTGTCTCCTAATTCCTGAGTCATAAGTGTCCAGCCTTCCCAGTCTTCTTCATCTAAACCATCTTCTAATGAATAGATTGGATACTTTTCAACTAAAGACTTCCAATGTGCAATTAACTCTGCAGATGTATAAGTCTTACCTGACTTAGGTAATTTATAAAAGCCTTTCTTATCAGTCTTCCATTCACTTGATGCAGCATCAATGGCAAGTACAAAGTCTTTACCTGGTTCATAACCTGCATTCTTAACTGCTTCTAGAATAGTTCCAATTGTTTCTTCATCAGTTGATAAGTCTGGCGCAAATCCACCTTCATCACCTACTGAAGTAGCAAGTCCCTTAGATTTTAATAATGACTGTAATACATGGAATACTTCAGTCGCCATTCTTAAGGCATCTTTAAAGCTATCAGCACCTACTGGCATAATCATGAATTCCTGTACATCTACAGTATTTGTGGCATGAGCACCACCATTTAAGATATTCATCATTGGAACAGGAAGCTTATTCGCATTCACACCACCAATGAAACGGTATAAAGAAATACCTTCACTCTTAGCAGCAGCCTGAGCAGCCGCTAAAGAAACAGCTAGAATCGCATTGGCACCAAAGTTAGATTTATCTTCTGTACCATCTGCTTCAATCATTAGTTTATCAACATGATATGTATCTCTTGCATCTGCACCAATGACTGCTTTCGCAATTTCATCATTCACATGTTCGACTGCCTTAGAAACACCTTTACCACCAAACTTCTTAGGATCATTGTCTCTTAATTCTAATGCTTCAAATTCACCTGTAGAAGCCCCACTAGGGCTTGCAGCACGTCCTACTGTACCATCTGCAAGAGTCACTTCTGCTTCTACTGTAGGATTCCCACGAGAATCAATAATTTCGCGTCCATATACTTTCTCAATTAAATATTTGTTCATAGTTTACCTCCAAGTTAGTTTTCTCTAACTGTAGTTAGTTTAGCATACCCATAATTATTAAACAAGTAAAATGACCAGAAAAATTAATTTAATATATTTGTTGCATTTACCCTATGTATATGATAATATCTAGTTAGCTACTACTAATTAGTAACTAAAAAAACATATCCTTACAATCCTTAAGAAAGGGGCTGTAACGAATAGGTAGTATTTACTACTACCTTGAGCGTTACAGCTCTTTTTCGTATATCCAAACCCAAAAAGTTATTCACTATTGCATGGTGAATAACCTTTTCATATTTCAGACGCACTTAAAAAGAACCTGCTCATTTCTTAAAAAAATTTTATCAGCAGATAAATAATCTGAGCATCTCCCCGACCTGTTTCATC
>ENA-OQHA01000211-OQHA01000211.1-human-gut-metagenome-genome-assembly--contig:-NODE-211-length-31351-cov-2.463201_pt1 | contig 31351 bp, 43 predicted proteins | sample MGYA00242558_ERZ504707 | MGnify/ENA primary metagenome ERZ504707 (study PRJEB26092, sample SAMD00036197) | human gut metagenome | host: Homo sapiens | study: EMG produced TPA metagenomics assembly of...
TCAGAAAACATTTAGTTAGGTGCAAAAATAATTGAAATATGATATGTTTAAAAAAAATAATATATCTTTGTTCAAAATTTAAATAATCTGAATTATGAAACGCATATTACTTCTTGGGTTGTTTATCTGTAACCTTTTGGGGCTGGAAACAATCGCACAGAACATTACAGGGAGCATAATCAACAAACAAAATGAAAAACTTCCTTACACGGCCATTGCGTCATTGAGCGACAAAACAACAAACTGATCGACTCTGCCATCTGCGACTCTCTTGGTGTATTCCGCTTAAAATCAAGATCCGAATATCCGGACGGAATCGTACTATATATCACCAATGTCGGCTATAAAGAAAAATATGTGGAGGTCGGCACGCAAGCACAAAATCTGGGAAACATCATTCTGGATGAAGATCCCGTATTACTCAGTGAAGTAGTCGTCACGGCAAAACCCCAGCTTACACGGGAAGCCGACCGGTATTCATTCAAAGTTGCAAACACCAGCATTGTGAAAGGGAACAATACCTGGGGAGTCTTAAAACTGACTCCTTTCCTTCAGGTGAATGACCATGCCGGAATCACGCTGGTCGGAAAAGGAAATCCCATCGTCTACATCAATGGCCGGAAATCAAAATTAAACGGGGAAACCCTGCAACAGTACCTGAAAAGCATGCCTGCCGAAAACATTGACAAGATAGAAATCATGACCACACTGAACAGCAGCTTTCGGGCAGACATATCAGGTGGAGCTATCAATATCGTGCTGAGAAAAAATGAAAACGAAGGAGCCAAAGGTACTCTTTCCCTTACAGACCAGCAGATGAAGGACAAGAACTCACAGACAGGAAATGCGTTCTTAAACTACAAGAAGAACAAAGTGGATCTGACAGCCAATGTGTACGCACAGCATTACGTGCTCCCCAGGAATCTGATATAACCTATAATTATCCGACCTCAAAAGCTTCCACCCTCTCGCATTCGGAATATGATTACAACAAACTGACCTACGGAGGGATGGTTAATCTGGACTACCACATCAATGACAAACAGATCATGGTGTCGTTGTCAATGCTTCAGGCAATACGTACAACCCCAGCCTGATGGACAACACGAACCGCTATTTCACGAACGGTCAGCTGGACTCTCTGTCGCAGACAGAAAAGACGTTCACACAACCGGATATCAGGTATCGTCAAATGTCAACTATCGCTATGATATCAAACAGGGTAAATACCTGAATATTGACTTTGACTTCCTGAAATATGGGAATTACAACCGTCAGAATGACATTACACACAGCGAAAAGCCAGAAATGCCTCATACGCTGCTGCTGGATTACCGCCAAAGACAGAATATCAATATTACAAACTGGGCAGGCAAAATCGACTTCAAGACTCCGCTGGGCAACGGATATTCAATGAACATTGGCTCGGAGGTCTACACGACACGCTCGGACGCCAACTCTTTCTTCGGGCACAAAGAAGGTGAGCAGTATGTTGACAAGTACGGACAAAGCAATCATTTCATTTACGATGAAACGGTAGCGGCCGGATTCCTGTCATTCAGTAAAAGTTTCAGCAAGTGGGCACTCATGCTCGGTGCACGCCTGGAATACACACACGGTAAAGGCGATGTAAAAAATAATCCCGAACAGAATTTCAACCGCAATGACTGGGATGTATTTCCTTCTGCTTCCATCAGCTATATGCCCAATGAGAAACACAGTTTTTCGCTTTCCTTGCAGTCTGGAGTCAGACGCCCGGAATTTGCCTTGCTGAACCCGTTCCGCAATTATACTTCGGAAACGTCATACTCCGAGAACAACCCGTTCCTGAAATATATGCGGACTTATAACATAGACTTCTATTATACATTGAACTATAAATATGTTTTCGCAGTCAATCATTTTATCTCGCGCAACAGCTGGACTATGTTCCGTCTGCCGGTAGAAGGAACCAACACAAGTACGCTCACTTTTCGACAATTATGGCAACAGCCGGATCACCACATTCAACTTTATGTGGAATGAAAGTCTGTTCAACAACTATCTATACGTGAACTATGCCCTTGGAGGTTACTATAGCTACAACAAAGGACAGATAGAAAATCAGCCTGTCAGAAGATATGGCTTCACCCCGACCCTGCAGTTCATGAATTTCGTCACTCTTTCGAAAAAGTACAAATGGTCATTAGATATCTACTACAACATGATGGGACGGGAACATATGCCCCAGACTCTGAGAAAGACCAATCATTACATGTATGCATCCATACGCAAGAATCTGAAACAGTGGACATTCACAGCAGGAGTCTACAACATCTTCAATTCTTACAATGAAGAATACAGCGTAAATACGGGAGCTGACTACAATTATGCCTTTACGATGAAAAACAATCCGCGCAATGTACAAGTGGGAGTAACCTATAATTTCGGAAATCAGAAAGTGAAAGGTTCCCGCAACAAACGGACTAATAATGAAATCAAGCGGCGTTTACAATAATTTTTTATTAACTTTAACTCATTAGTGTCCCGTTAAAATGGGACACTAATGAACCAATATAAAAAATTATATCTATAAGGATTACAAATTAAATGATGATACCCCTTTATCTTTCATATATAGAATTTGTAAAATATCTAATTCGACATTATGGAAAGCATTTTTCCTTTTTAACGCAAAGCTATAAATTAACTCACTTATTTTTCACTAAGTCTTCAAAACTGCTGAGCCATGAAACATCTCTTCCCATGCACTCTCCTGTTTGCAGCCATGTGGCTGATGGAGGCATGTTCTCCTGGAACTGCCGGAACCAACCATCCATGCATTCCGGAGACATATACAATCTCTAAAGACAGTCTGCTGGATAAAATCAAAGGAGGTTGGGCCGGTCAGGCCATCGGCTGTACCTACGGAGGTCCCACAGAGTTCAAATACTGCGGGACGATGATTCAGGATTATGTGCCCATCGAATGGTATGACGGTACATCAAGTGGTGGTATGACAATGTGCCGGGATTGTATGACGATGTTTACATGGATATCACTTTCGTGAATGTATTCGACCGTCTGGGGCTGGATGCCCCGGCGGACTCTTTTGCAATGGCTTTTGCCACTGCTGAATATCCCCTCTGGCATGCTAATCAGGCGGCACGATACAATATTCTGCAAGGAATCATGCCGCCGGCATCCGGTCACTGGATGAACAATCCTCATGCCTGCGACCTGGACTATCAGATAGAGGCAGACTATGCCGGTCTGATGTCTCCCGGTATGCCTAATGCTGCTTCCGGTATAGCCGATAAAATCGGACATATCATGACGTATGGAGATGGATGGTATGGCGGAGTCTATGTAGGAGCCATGTATTCCCTGGCTTTTCTGTCTGATGACATCGGATTCATCGTAAAAGAGGCGCTGAAAACCATTCCTCAGGAAAGCCAGTTCTACCAATGCATGAGTGACGTCATACGCTGGCACCAACAATATCCTGACGACTGGAAACAGACCTGGTTCGAATGTGAGAAGAAATGGAGTACCGATATCGGCTGTCCCGAAGGCGTATTCGTTCCTTACAATATTGACGCAACCATCAACAGTGCCTATATCCTGATCGGCCTGTTATATGGTGAAGGGGATTTCTACAAGACCATGGATATCTCTACCCGATGCGGTCAGGATTCGGACTGTAATCCTGCTTCTGCTGCCGGTATTCTGGGAACCATCCTGGGATATAACCGGATTCCGGATCAGTGGAAAAGAAGCCTGAAAGAAGTTGAGGACAGGAATTTTGCCTATACCGATATTTCTCTGAACAAGGCTTATCAGCTGAGTTTCGGTCAGGCTCTGCAAATGATCGAGAAAAACGGAGGAACAGTTGAAGGAGATCTGGTAACCATCCAATGCCAGCAACCGGTTGCTGTACAATACGAAAAAGCTTTCGAAGGAATGTATCCTACCGGGAAACGGGGGATCAATAAAAAGATCACCGATATTCAGGAACTGGAATTTAACGGAAACGGTGTCGTGATCAGAGGAAATGTCAATGCATCCGACGAAGAATATGTGGCCGAAGTCGAACTGTACATTGACGGGCAGCTGGCCGAAACCGCCCAGCTGCCTGCTTCCTTCGCCAAACGGCGTTACGAGCTGTTCTGGAAATACCGGTTGACGGAAGGGAAACATACCATCGCTTTCAAATGGCTTAATCCCCAGCAGGGAGTCTCCATACAGATAAGCGAAATATTGGTCTACAATGCAAGGAAATAAAAAAATTTAAAGAATCACATTCTCCTGCTTCCCGTCCATCCAGTTGGAAAGGTTGCTGAACACGATCGCAGCACGGGCTTCCATCGACTCTTCAGACGCAAATGCGACATGCGGAGTGGCCAGTACATTCGGTGCCTGAAGCAGCGGATGGGCCGGGTCAAGCGGAGGTTCAGTTTCGAACACATCGATTCCGGCACCGGCCAGATGGCCGTTCTTCAAGCTTCAGCCAGAGCTGCGGAGTCAACCACTCCCCACGGGCCGTATTGATCAGATAAGCGCCTGTTTCATCATCCCAGACGTCTGCATTGATCAGCTGACGGGTTTCGGCAGTCAGCGGACAGTGAAGGGAAACGATGTCGGACTGGGACAGAAGTTCTTCCAACGGCATAAACTCAATAAAGGAAGGTTCCTTGCCGGTCAGATGGCGTTTGTTGCCCAGCACCCGGCAGCCAAAAGCCTTACACAGTTCGGCCGTACGTGTTCCGATGGCTCCTGCACCGACGATTCCCACAGTCTTGCCGCGCAGTTCACAGCCGACCAGACCGTCTTTGGTCTTTCCCTGACGGCAACGGCCGGCCACCTGCGGCACGTTCCGCAACAATGACAACATCATGCAAAGGGCCAGTTCGGCTACTGCCTGAGTGGAATAACCGGCAGCATTGCTCACCTTCACTCCACATTCACGGGCAGCATCCAGATCCACATGATCGACTCCCGTGAACGCTACATCAATAAATTTCAGATGCTTGCAGGCGCGGATTACCTCTCCCCGCAACGGCATATTGGCTATGATGATCACATCTGCCTCGCGGGCACGCTCTATCTGTACCTGTATGTCCAAATCCCGGGGATAAGCGTTAAAAGTATGCCCGGCCTCAACCAGCGGACGGCATATTCACTCAGCCTTTCCGGAGAAATGCCGAGTGATTCCAGCAATACGATATTCATGGTCTTGTTTCTTTAAAATTACCATTGCAAATGTACAAAATCTATTTCACTACATTCTGTTCGATCAGCAAACAGTCTCATTCCACCTTAAAAGTCCCCTTCAGCCGGATGTCCTCTACGGATGCACCGACAAAGACTTCAAAATCTCCCGGTTCCAGTACAAAATCCATCGCTGCATTCCACAGCTTCAGATCATCCTTCTTCAGCACCAGCGTAACCTTCCTGCTTTCTCCGGGATTCAGTTCAACCTTGGAAAAGCCTTTCAAAGCCTTCACCGGAGTTGTCACACTGCTGATCTTGTCACGGACATAAAGCTGCACCACTTCCGCACCCTTTACATCTCCTGTATTCTTCAGCATACAGCTCACCAGTACCTCCCTTTCGATGCCATGTGATTCTGTATCGTCCGGTGGTCGGGGGAAATGTCACAGACAAACGTCCGGAAGGATTGACTTCTCCAAACAGGATCCGGGAAATCGCATCTCCTCCCTTTTCACCCGGATACCAGGCTTCCAACACGGCATCCACCTTTTTCACCTCTTCGGGAATGGTATAAGGACGGCCGTTCAGCATGACCAGTACCACCGGCTTCCCCTGACCGGATACAAGATCCAGCAACTCGGCCTGTACTCCGGGAAAATTCAGTTCATTCCGGTCATAGCCTTCACCGCATGTATTGACTTCCTTCGAATTGGCATCTCCCCAGCCGATTCCTGAATAAATGACACTGGTGCCTCCAAGTACCAGTGCAACGACATCACTTCCCCGGGCTTTCACTCCCCCAGTGGCCGTCAATAACATACAGACGGCCAATTTCAGCCGATATACAGATCTGTGTTTCATAGATTCACCCGTTTTTATTCATAAGATGCATGTGTTTATCACGCTATTAAATCCAAAGATAAATAATTCTTGCTACTTTTGCAGACCGAACCAAATTGTAAACTGATGATTCTTATGAGCCAGCATATCCCTTCCGATAAACGGACAGAAATCTGCCTGCAATATCTGCGACAGATCGCCGTCAACAACAACCGCGAATGGTTTCACGAGCACCGCGACCTCTACGACGAGGCACGTGCTGCTTTCGAAAGCATGGTACACGACCTGATCGTGCGCATTGCCGCATTCGACCCGTCCGTGCAATATCTGACGGTGGCAGACTGCACCTACCGGTTCTACCGCGACACCCGCTTTTCTCCCGACAAGTCTCCCTACAAACGCCATTTCGGAGCCTACATCAATGCCCGGGGCAAAAAGTCCAACCATGGTGGATACTACATGCACCTGGAACCGGAAGGCTGTCTGGTAGCCGGAGGAGCCTACTGCCTGCCGTCGGACGTCCTGCGTGCCGTACGCCAGAGCATCTGCGAACAACCGGAAACTTTCCACCGCATCGTGGGCAACGATCCGTTCCACAGCCTGTTTCCCGTATTGGGAGAAACACGGGTGAAAACCATCCCCAAGGGATTTCCCAAGGACTTCCCCTACCCTGAATACATCCGCTGCAAGGATTACTCCTGCTGTCACCCTGTCCCGGAGGACTTTTTCACGGCTCCCGACTGGCTGGAGCGCACAGCCGGAATGTTTGAGATCATGAAGCCCTTCCTCGACTTTGTCAATGCAACCATTGATGAGTTCTGAGACAGTATCATTACCGCAAAGACTGCATAATTCCCGCACAACGACCGCACGATGCAGCCCGATTGACCGCATAATTGCCACGCAACGAAGGCATAATGCAGACCGATCGACCGCATAATTGCTGCGTAACGAAGGCATAATCCGGCCCGATTGACCGCATAAATTCCGCGCAAGAGCCTGTAATCAAACGGTCCGCACGGTACACCTGTTCGGGTGCATCATGCGGACCGGTAATTTTCCTCTGAATAATCTTTACTTTCTGCAGAGTTCCGAGAGATAAAAACTATGGAAACGCTCACGGATCTCATCGCGTACGCGGCGGAACTCAGCCTCGATAAACTCGGGCGTTCCTGTGGCATGCGAAGGGTCATCGAAACCGATATGCAGGCGCTTGCCTACCTTCCCCGTAAACGCCGGACAGCTCTCGTTGGCTCCCCCGCACACGGTAATGACGTAATCCCACGCCTGATCCAGATAGGTACGGACACTGACCGGAGTATGGCTGCTGATGTCGATCCCTGCTTCCTTCATCACTTCCACGGCCTTGGGATTGACCTGTGCGGCCGGTTCCGTTCCGCCGGAATACACCTCCAGCGAGGCGTCAAACGATTGCAGGAAACCATGAGCCATCTGGCTGCGGCAACTGTTTCCCGTGCAAAGTATCAAAATTTTCATAACGCTATAAGTCTTGTAAAGGGTTATAATATGAAATTGAACAGATAGCCCGACAGGATGATGAAAAAGGCTACCGTACCGAAAAAGATCCCGATAAGACGCCAGGTCATCACCTTCTTGAGCAATGTGGCTTCGGGCAGTGACAGTCCCACCACCGCCATCATAAAGGCGATTGCCGTACCCATCGGAATCCCTTTGGCTACAAACACCTCGATGACGGGCACGATACCGGCTGCATTGGCATACATCGGTACGGCCAGAAGAACCGACAGGGGAACGGCCAGCCAGTTGTCCTTCGACATGTACTGCTCAAAAAATCCTTCGGGCACAAAGCCGTGCATGAAGCTCCGATGCCGATACCGATCAGAATATACACCAGTACGCCGCGGACAATCCGCCAGGCATCACGGACAATGGCAGGCAGCCGGCGGATAAAGGTGGTGTGATCTTTCTCCCACTCATCTGCCTGAGCCGACGAGTGTGCCTGAATCTGTTTCACCCAGTCGCTGAGATAAGGGGCCAGCCTCATCCGTCCCAGCACGAAACCGCCGATCACTCCCAGCAGGATGCCGCTGACGACATAGATAAGAGTCACTTTCAGTCCGAACGATCCGAGAAACATGGCCACCGCCACTTCGTTGACCAGCGGCGAGGTGATCAGAAAGGCAAAGGTCACTCCCAGGGGAATCCCTCCTTTCACAAACCCGATGAACAGCGGAATGGACGAGCAGGAGCAGAACGGGGTGATGGCTCCGAACAGAGCCGCCAGCAGATACTGCAACCCGTACATCCGGTGCGTAACCAGATAGTTGCGCAACCGTTCGATCGGAAAATAGGCATTGACAATGCCCATCAGTACACTGATGAAGAACAACAGGATCAGAATCTTGACCGTGTCGTAGAAGAAAAAGTTCACAGCCGTGCCCAGGGAAGTTCCGGCACTCAGCCCGAAAATCCCATAGACCAGCCAGTCTGCAAAATCTTGTATCATGTCACTACCTGCGTTTTCAGATTCCCAGAAGTTTCTTCACGTCACTTTCCGTGGGCACCTGTCCCTTCATCTTCACCACTTCATCCACGACTACGGCAGGAGTGGTCATGATGTTATACTTCATCATTTCCATCAGATCGTCCACCTTGGTCAGTTTCACGTCCAGGTTGTTTTCCCTGATCACTTTCTCAATCACCTGATAGGTTGTCTTGCATCTGCTGCAACCCGGTCCCAATACTTTAATTTCCATCTTTCCAAAAATTTAATCAGTTATTAATCTTGTTTATACATACATTATCCAACAATAATAGATGCCGACGAGAATAAATACGACTCCCACCAAGAGATTCATCCATTTCTGCACCTTCTGCATCTTGCCGTAGAAACTGCCCATCTGCTGCACACTGAAAGCCAGTATCCAGGCAACGGCAAGCACCGGTATCGCCGTGGCTACGGCAAATACGGCCGGCAGCAGATAACCGGCTGTCACGGAAGCGACAGAGGGATCAGCATACCGAAATAGAACACACCGCTTGTGGGACAGAAAGCCAGGGCAAACAGAACCCCTATCAGCAAGGCTCCCCAGCCCCCTCTCTTCGCCAGTCCTTCCGCATTACCGCTGAACCCGAACTGGGGCAGGTTCAGTCTGTCGCCCACGAGCATGAACAGTCCGATGACCAGGAGCAGCGGTCCCAATGCCAGTTCACCCCATGTACCGACCACCTTCTGGATGCCGAACATACTGGATCCCTCTTTCAGGATCAGTATCAGTACCACACCGAGCAGAGTGTAAGCCAGAATACGTCCCAACGTATAGAGCAGACCGTTGCGGAAAATCTTCCGCCGGTCCTCAATGTCCTTACCGATAAACCCCACCGCTGCAATGTTCGTGGCCAGCGGACAGGGAGAAAGAGCCGTAAGCAAGCCCAGCAGAAACGCAGTCAGAAGAGGCGTGGAACTGTTGTCCAGCCATGTCTGTAACCAATCCATACGCTTCCCCGTACTTACTTCAGCATTCCGCTGACCGTTTTCACCAATCCGGCTTTGAACGTATCAGGCGACTTGCGGGCATTGCCGAAAGCAAACTCCTTCTCCAGCACCTCACGCGTGTTGCGCTCAATGGCTATGCAGGTGGCACAGCGCTGTTTTCCGTGAAAACAAAGCACCTCCACACAGTCACCGGCTGCTACATTCTGTCCGGCACAGGTCCCTGACCTTTGCAGGCATCTCCTCCCGCACAGGTGTTTCCGTCGGCACAGGCACATACCCGATCTTCAGATCCGGATTTTTCCTTTCCACCGCTTCCACAAGAAACCAGAAGCAGGCAGACCAGTCCTAAAGACCATACATTCTTCATACGTTTATCTAAATTTTATGATTAATAATTCACCTTATTAGTAATTCGCCAAACTACGAACATGCAGCATAAAAAAGGGGCTTAACGGCAACACCCTTCTTTCTTGCAGAGAGGCTGACCGAAGAAATCAGCAAACATCCGTCTGGCGATTTCCCAGTTCTCTCTATTAATGCAGTATTTCACTTTCGGAGCTTCAATCTCCCCCTGAATCAGTCCGGCATCCTTCAGCTCTTTCAGATGCTGCGAAACGGTAGCCTTGGCTATGGGCAGTTCCTCGTGGATATCGCCAAAGAAACAGCTTTCCTGACGGGCCAGAAACTGAAGGATAGCCATACGCGCCGGATGTCCCATTGCCTTGGCAAAGCGGGCCATCCGCTCCTGCTCTTCCGAATACTTCTTTTGGATCATCTTTCTTTTCTCTTTTTGTTTGTTGTTCGCCAAAACTACGAATAATATTTCTGACTGCAAAAGAAATCTCGCCGAAACTGAGTTTATTAATTATTATTTGTACTTTTGTTCGGTTAGTCAAATACACATACAGCATCAAAAAGAAATGATCATGAAGAAAAATCTGCTTTTACTGCCAACTTTTGCAATGGCATTATTCTGTGCCTGCACAGAAAACGTGAACCAACAGGAAAGTACCTGGCCACAGCCCTGCATGGAAGGAAACAGCGGAAACTGGGTTTACAACACCCAGATCAGCGATGAATTTGAAGCTCCCTTCGATACGGCCAAATGGTACGACCACAACCCGACCTGGCTGGGCAGACAGCCGTCGCTGTTCCGCAAGGAAAACGTGCGTGTGGAAAACGGACAGCTGATCCTGACCGGAAAGCGCGAGAATGTGGCCGATGCTCCGGAAGGCTACCATACCTTTACTACGGCTGCGGTACAAAGCAAAAAGAAGGTACTCTACGGCTTCTTTGAAATCAAATGCAAGCCGATGAACTCTGCCCTGTCGAGTGCATTCTGGCTGTACACCCAGGATTCCATCAAACAGGAAGAAATTGACATTTTTGAGATCTGCGGACGCAACGATGCGGCTCCTTCTTATGAAAAAATTTATTTCGCTACTTCGCATTACATCCTCAAGAAACAGAACCTGCAGATCAGTGACCACGTGGAACACCTGACAGAAGGCCGCTGGGCTGACCAGTGGATCACAGCCGGACTGAAATGGACACGTGATGAACTGGTGTGGTACGTCAACGGAAAAGAAATACGTCACCGGAAAAACGATTTCTGGCATTCACCCGAAACCATCAATTTCGACAGCGAAGCCTTCCCGAGCTGGTGGGGACTGCCTTCCGACCAGGACAACGGAGGAGAATTCCAGATCGAGTATTTCCGCTACTGGACCGAAAAAGACCAGCCGTCACTGCAGACCGTTTACATCAATGACATGAAAGAATAACTTTAATAAAGATTATATATGAAATACCTGATCGTATCCGATATCCACGGATCCCTGCCTGCTCTGGAAAAAGTGCTGGCTTTCTACCGCGAACAACAGTGTGACCTGCTCTGCATTCTGGGCGATATCCTGAACTACGGACCGCGCAACGGTCTTCCCGAAGGACTCGACCCGAAAGGCATTGCCGAACGGCTGAACGCAATGGCCGGAGAAATCGTTGCCATACGCGGCAACTGCGACTCGGAAGTGGACCAGATGCTGCTGGACTTCCCGATCCTTTCCGACTATACGCTCGTGGTAGACAACGGCAAACGTCTCTTCCTGACCCACGGACACATTTACAACGAAGAAAAACGTCCCAAGGCTGTCACCGACTGCTTTTTCTACGGACATACGCATCTCTGGAAACTGGAACGTCAGGCAGACGGCGTGGTCTGCAATACGGGTTCGGTGACCTTCCCCAAGGGAGGAAACGTACCGACCTTTGCCACTTACGAAAACGGAACCGTCACGGTGTACCGTCTTGACGGTGAACCGCTGGCCAGTCTCACGCTGGATAAATAAAGACCACAAAGGGTACCGGTTACAACCGGTACCCTACTTTCAGCATCAGATCGTATGTGGAATAGTCCACGTCATCATAATATCTGTAATTCGTCTTCCGGTTAAAGAAACGGTTGGAAAGAACAACACTCCACTGCTTCCCGAACTGGTAAGCCAGCTGGACGGAAGCGACCGTCAGTCGCGCATTGCTTCTGTCTCCCTGTACATTCAGCGCATTCGGATCGTCTACCGTACTCCAGTCCAGATCCGGATCATACCCCTTCCAGGTAAATATATGATAATTCTCCAGATTCAGCAGCAGAGCAAACCGCCTGTTGCAGATCCATCCTACTCCTCCCTTGATGCTGTATCCGCTTCCCAGGTTATAATCCCTCTTGCCCAGCTTCATGTAGTCTGAAAGACTGGCTCCCAATGCCACTCCGTTGGCATACAGTTCTCCAAAGAACATGGTCTTCTTTCCCGGTTCCGGATTCTTGTAATAGATGGTGCCCAGGCCGACAGCAGCAGCTTCCGAGATACGGTAAGGCGCAACAAGCCGGTCATTCTTCTCATTGATATCCGAGTTGTAATAATCAAAATGCTGGAAGACTCCCATCATCAGTGAACGGTTTTTCCGCTGCCATACATTCTTTCCCCACAAGGCACCGATGGCATTCACCTGACTGATAAGCGGCTGGTTGATCACATCCAGTCCCATTTTGAAACGGAACCATTCATAGGGTGTATAATGTTCATCATCAAAAGGATTTCCGTAATTCAGGGCCATGTCCACATGCAGACTGGAAGATCCCTTCCTGGACTTCTCCTCATCGGCCAGAAAACGGGGACCGAGACTGACTACAAAATTGACCGGAACGTTCGAATAGCTGCGCCCCTTATAACTTCGCCGTTTCCAGGCCTCCCCGTGATCAGCCGGTTAATGGCCCGCATCGGCGAGATGATTCCAGCAAGCAGTTCCCGCCCGGCACGTTCCCATCCGCTGGTACGGTTGTCAATGAACAGATCGGACACCCGGAAAGTTATCTCTCCCAGTGCAACCCCTCCGAAAGTAGTGGCCAGCATATCATTGGGAGACGGTGCCTCTGTTTCCATGAAAAATTCCCACATCAGGCTTCCGCCGGCTGCATAGGGAATGGACTGCCAGAAATTCAGTCCGTTGCTGCGTGCGGCATTAAAATACAGTCCGCCATGATAAGGATGGGAAAACAAATTGGTGGTAAACTGATCACTGTCCCACATCAGCCCGCGTCTGAAATTGTTCCTGATCGTTTTCCCGTTGATCCGGGCCCAGCTTTCATTGACGATAAAGCGGTCGAATGCCCAGACAGCCAGGTTAGTTCCAATCACCTCACCCGCCGCCCGCAATGGTTTCGGCTTCCAGATTGTAACGGAATCACTGACATAATAACGGGATTTCACCTGAGGCAGATACTCCTGAGCGTAACTGTTTCTGAAGGAAAAAACAGCAAGGAGCAGAAGCAGTAAATATCTGATTTTCATGTATCGGAAATTTGTTTTTCACAAATATCCGGAAAAATCCTGTCCTTTCAAAGGTCAGAATCTCTAAAAAAATATGCCAAAAAGTATTTGTCTTCAGAAAAAAGAGGCCACCCGCAAATGCGAGTGACCTCCCTCAACCAAAAAAATGTTTATTGTATAAAATAAGCACCCCTATATCACATAGAGGAAAGATTCGCTTCACAGCGAATATAAAGTAAGTCAAATAGATATAAAAAAGGCCGTTTCCACTTCCATAGCTCAAAAACAGAGACAGACAAGACCAAAGCTATTTCCATCAGAAACGACCTCGTTGCAAAAGTAAGCAATCCCTTATAAAGCCGCAATATTTTTTTGACAAAGAATGGATAAAACAGACCAAATCAATAACTATCCGGTCAAATTTATAAACTAAGTGGTCGTTTTTCACTACCAGGCAAAAAACAACCGCTTCGGTATCCAATCATCAGCATCCGGCTTAAAGCTGATAAAACCGATCCATCATTTCCTTCCTGTACTTCTTGGAAACCAGCAGTTCATCACATCCGTCGAAGGGCGGATACATGACACAGCGGTTGTCCTGAACCATCACCAGATAATTCATGTTCACGATATATGACTGGTGTACCTGCACAAACGACTTGTCATAAATACAAAGCAGTTCGGCCGTCGTATTCCGCTTCAGGGGCAGGAAAGTTCCGTCCGACAATGCCACTTCCCACAGCTTCCGCCCCGACAGATAACGGAAATAACCGATCTCCGAAGCATGCAGGAAACGCAGGTCACCCGTAGGAGTCACCATCATAAACGGTTTCTCTGCCGTAGGTACAGGCAGCTGCGCCTTGACCGCCTCCACCTCCTTTCCCCGTTCTTCCAGACGCCGGATCACGACTTCCAGTTCCTGCGAATCCACCGGTTTCAGCAGAAAATCGAAGGCATAAGCACGGAAGGCGTCAATCATATATTTGTTATAGGCTGTATAGAACACGACCTCCATGTTCACTCCCAGTTTCTTCCGGGCACGGGTAACCAGTTCCATGCCCAGCATATCGGGCAGTTCCACATCCTGAAACACCAGGTCAGGGCGTACCTTTTCGATCAGTTTCAGCCCTGCCGCTCCATTGTGTGCCACCCCTTCCACTACAATCTGTCCGTATGGCTTCAAGGCCAGACAGAGATTGTCGATGGCACTCTCTTCGTCATCTATAATTACTGTTCGATAAATCTTATTCATAGTGTTATTTGGTTAATCGGTAAGAATAATGCAAAGGAATGGTGAAACGCACTTCACATCCTGTTTCTCCGTCTTCCACCGGCACATTGCTGATGGTCATGACAATAGACTGCCGGTTGTATGAATTGAGCAGCTGAATAGTCTGGGTAATCACCTTCATTCCGGTTCCCGTTCCCCGGTTCACACTCTGCCGTCGGTAGCCTCCTCCGTTGTCGCACACCGTGGCTACGACTCTCTCTCCTTCCTGCATCACCCTGATCCACAGTCTGCGTTTGCCTTCCTTCAGGCGGAGAGCATGCTTGATGGCATTCTCCACCGGAATCTGAAGCAGCATGGAAGGCACACGTACCACATTCAGATCGACATCACCCGTTGATACTTCAAACCGGAACTCCTCTCCCAGCGACTTTTGCTCCAGACTGACGTACGTATGAACAAAATCCAGTTCATCAGCCAGAGTCACGGCCAGACTGTCTGTCAGTTCCAGGTTACGCCGCATCAGCTTGATCAGTCCCATCAGGTTCGTGTTGTCCGGGTTTTCCTTCCGTTCGCTCACTTCCCGGTTGAGCACATTAAAGATGAAATGCGGCGAAATCCGGTTACGGATATTCTCCAGACGCAGGGAAGTAATGGCCGTCTGCAGTTTCCAGCGTTCCTTGTCGATCTTTCTCCGGCGATACAGATACAGAGCCAGTGCAGCCGTACCCAGCAGCAAAATGCAACCCACAAGTCCATAAAGCCACTGATGCAAATGAAGCAGCTGGTTTTCCTTCTGCTGAATGGAAATTTCCTTCTGCATCAGCGTACTGTCCTGACGGTATTTCAGTGCAATCTCCGCGGCACGCATCTTCACACGCTCACTGCGGATCGAGTCATCAATCCGCTTGTTCTCCTGCAAATAATGGTAAGCCTTCCGGAAATCCCCGCTCTCTTCATAAAAATGCTGCAGATAGCGGTTCCGGACATTCACCATGTTGGGTTCCACATAATCGGGCTTCACGGCATTTTTCAGGCGCATCCGTGCCAGTGGCAGGTTCTTCTGCTTCAGTGCCAGTTCAATCAACTGCGTATCAATGTAATACAAGGCAGTCTGATTATTCACCCGGCAGAAAAAGTCATAACAGCGGCTCAGATAATAGGCAGAAGAGTCCGTCTGGTTCATCAGCAGAAAGACCTCACCCATATTGATCATGGTCAGATTCCGTTCAAACTCCATGTCGGGATATTTCCAGGTCAGCGCCAGCGAACGGCGGAAATACCCCAGTGCCGTCGGATAATCCTGACGGAAATAATACGAGTTGCCCCGGTTGTTCAGATACACATGCTTCTCATACGGACGCATCTGGTCAAACGAACGTTCGGCCAGATTGAAATAATAGTCACAACGGTCAAAGTTACGCAGTTCCATGCTTACCTGAGCCAGTCCGTAATAAACCGGGAAACGGTCTTTTTCAGCTACCTGAAGCGAATCAAACATAGACAGCGTGCGTCTGTACCAGAAAGATCCGAGGTCAAAACGGCCGCCGCGCACATACGCATCAGCCAGATTGATGCAGATATAAGGAAGCTTCTCACGCTCTCCGGCAGCCAGTCCACAGGCGTAGGCTTTCTCAAAAGCCTTTGCCGACAAATCCATTTCCGACTTCCGTCCGTACAGGTTTCCCTCCATATTATAAATCTGGCAATACAATCCCTGGATGGCAGCATTGTCGTCGCTGCGGTCGCAATATGCCCGCACACAGTCCATCAATGGTACCATCGAATCAAATTCAGCCGTATAAAACAGTGCTTTCGCCTTCAGCAGCATGTTCCGGTAATAACTCATGCTGTCCGGAGCCGAAGCCAGTGCACTGTCCAGCCTGTTGTATATTCCGGCAGGATCTTTTGTCAGAGAATCCTCCATTTCCCGCATGAATGCCTCATAAACTCCCAAATTCCTGCCCTTCCTGTCTTGTCCGGCCCTGGAACATCCGACTATCCCCGCCAGGGTCAGTAATATAATCCAGCCGGACCAATGGCGATATTTCATTTTCACATTTTAGGTTTCCGCACAAAATATATATTTTCAGCAGATAAGCCCAAAAAATCTCTTACCTTTGAGGCCATAAACCAAGCTTCTTGAAAAATCAAGAGAAATAAAACAATAAATCTGATGAAAATACTTTCGAATGACAAAATTACGGTCCAGATCACAGACCACGGAGCAGAGCTGGCCAGCATCATGGCCAACGGAAATGAATATTTATGGCAAGGCGACATACGCTTCTGGGGACGCCGCTCACCGGTGTTGTTCCCCATCGTCGGACGGTTATGGAACAACCAGTACAACCATGAGGGGGAAACCTACGAACTGGGACAGCACGGATTCGCACGCGACTGTGAGTTCCAGCTGACCTACGAGGAAGAAAATTCTCTGGTATTCAGTCTGGAGAGCAACGAAGATACCCTGAAACTCTATCCCTTCCCCTTCATCCTGCAAATCGGATACCGCCTGCGGGACAACCGCCTTCAGGTGATCTGGAATGTGGAAAACACCGGCGACCGCGAAATGCATTTCCAGATCGGAGGCCATCCGGCTTTCTACTACCGCGACCTCGATCTGAACACCAAGCAGCGGGGATTCCTCGACTTCGGACAGAAGCACCTCCTGCTTCATTACCTCACTCCGGCAGAAAAGGGCTGCGTGAAGCCTGAACATCAGGAGCTCCGCCTGCCCGACGGCATCATGGAACTCACCAGCGACAGCTTCGGATGCGACACCTATATCTTCGACAACAGCCAGCTCCGGAAAATGACTTTGCTCGACCGCAACCGGAAGCCTTACCTCAGCCTGGAGTTCAACACGCCTCTCGCTGCTGTCTGGTCGCCCAGTGCCGTCCACCCCGACGTGCCTTTCGTATGTCTGGAACCGTGGTACGGACGCTGCGACACCGTAGCTACCGCGGCGAACTGAAAGACCGTGAATGGATCCAGCATCTGGCTCCCGGAAAGAGCTTCACCGGCGGCTATACCATCGTGCTGGAAGATTTATAATCCGTCCTGACCGGCGCAACAGGCCCGGATACAATGATCCCTCTGTTCCCATACTGACACTTACAGCATCAGAACCGGAACAGAGGGATTATTTTTAACCCAGTACGCTTCCCAGATAGAGGAAGAACATACCGATCAGAACCAGAAGCAGGTCAATAGCCTTGCTCCGCAGATTCTTCTCGCGGAAAATCATTGCACCGAACAGGAAAGACACGATCACGCTTCCCCGGCGTACCATCGACACAATGGAAATCATGGATCCGTCCATGCTCAGGGCATAGAAATAGACAAAGTCCGCTGCCGACAGAAACACGGAAATCAGCGGAATGCACCAGTTCCAGTGGAAAGGCGTACTCGTCTTGCGTTTGGGCCACCACAGGAACATCAGCACCCCGCCCATCAGGAAAAACTGATAGATGTTATACCACGACTGGATCACCATGTTGTTAAACTGCTTCATCAGGTACTTGTCGTACAGCCCGCTTGCCGCACCCAGCATCGCCGCCAGCACAATAAAGGCAATCCATTTGTTGTGGGTGAAATCAATCCCCTCCTTCTTGCCCGAACGGCTCAGCAGGAAAAACGATCCGATGGCCAGCAGCACACCGATCCACTGATACACGTTCAGCCGCTCGCCGAAAATCAGCAAGGCTCCCACCAGCGTCATCACCGGACGGGTAGCATTGATCGGCCCCACAATGGTCAGCGGCAGATGCTTCATGCCGAAATAGCCGAACGTCCACGACGACAGCACGATCAGCGACTTCACCAGGATAAACTTGTGCACCTCCCAGCCCGCATCAGGCACATAAAACAGGGTATGCTGCAACCATTCCGGACGGAAATGAGAAATCAGGATAAACGGCAGGAAGATCAGACTCGAAAACAGGGTGTTCAGTCCCAGCACGGGAAGCACCGCATTGCCTGCCAGCGATTTTTCTTGAATACGTCATAAAAGCCCAGCAACGCCGCTGAGCAGAAAGCCAGTAATAACCACATAAATTTGTCTCGTTGAATAACCGGCCGCAAAGGTACGACAAAATCCTCAAAGATTTTGCACAAGTCGCAAACTCTCTCTACCTTTGATCAAAAATACACAGCAAGATGAACGAACAGGTGATCCAGAAACTGAAGATACTGACCGAATCGGCCAAATACGACGTTTCCTGCGCTTCCAGCGGAACCGTGCGCCGGAACAGCCGCAAAGACGGTCTCGGCAACACCGTGGGAGGATGGGGCATCTGCCACAGTTTCTCCGAAGACGGACGCTGCATTTCCCTGCTCAAAATCATGCTCACCAACTATTGCATCTACGACTGTGCCTATTGCATCAACCGTGTCAGCAACGACATTCCCCGGGCCACTCTCTCGGTCTCCGAACTCGTGGATCTCACCATCGAGTTCTACCGCCGCAACTACATCGAAGGACTCTTCCTCAGCTCCGGTGTGGTACGCAATCCCGACTACACCATGGAACGCCTGGTACGCGTGGCCAAAGATCTGCGCGAGGTACACCGCTTCAACGGATATATCCACCTCAAGAGCATTCCCGGAGCCAGCGAGGAACTGGTGCGCCAGGCCGGACGCTATGCCGACCGCCTCAGTGTCAATCTGGAAATCCCTACGGAAAAGAATCTCAAGCTGCTGGCCCCCGAGAAAGACCACCAGAGCGTCTACAAGCCGATGCTGTACATCCAGCAGGGCGCCCTCGAAAGTGCCGAGGAACGGAAGAAACACCGCCATGCACCCCGCTTTGCCCCCGCCGGACAAAGCACCCAGATGATCGTGGGCGCCACTTCCGAAACCGACCGCGACATCCTCAACGTGTCGTCGGCCCTCTACCAGCGCCCCACCATGAAGCGTGTCTACTACTCCGGATACATCTCCGTCAACACCTACGACAAGCGGCTGCCTGCCCTGAAACAGCCGCCCCTGGTGCGCGAGAACCGCCTCTATCAGCCGACTGGCTCCTGCGCTTCTATCAGTTCCGGGTGGATGAACTCGTGGACGATGCCTCCCCCGACCTCGATCTGGAAGTCGATCCCAAACTGGCCTGGGCCCTCCGTCATCCGGAATTCTTTCCCGTAAACATCCTGACGGCCGACTACGAAGCCCTGCTGCGCGTCCCCGGCATCGGAGTGCGCTCGGCACGGCTTATTGTCCTTTCGCGCCGCTTCTCCCGCATCGGCCTCTACGACCTCAAGCGCATGGGAGCCGTGGTCAAGAAAGCCGCTATTTCATCACCTGCCACGAACTGCCCGACAAGACCATCCTCGATCTCGGACCCGCAGGCGTACGCAAGCTGCTCCTTCCCGTCCGGCCCGCAAGACCGACGACCGTCAGCTGAGTTTCGATTTCCAGGATTAACCCCTAACCCGTCCGCCCATGACCGTCTTCCTCTACGACCATACCTTCGAAGGGTTGCTCACCGCCCTGTTCGATGCCTACGCTCGCAAGACCTTTCCCGAAGCCCTGCTCACCGCCGGCGAGCCCCTTCCCCTGTTCTGCGACGAGGTACATACCGTCGTGACCGATCCCGAAAAGTCCGAACGCGTCTGGAAGGCCCTCCGCAAGAAACTCTCCGCCGCCGGGCTTGCTTCCGTCACCGGCTGCTGGCTCTCCGAACTGCCCGAAGCCCCATGCTGCTGATGCGCTACCTCCGCAAGGTATTCGACTCTCCCCGGAACATCGAAACCCACTACGCCGATCCCGACGTCCTGGCTGTCTGGCAGCTCGGCCGCAAAGTCAGCGGCGAACGCATGCGCGTCCTCCAGTTCATGCGCTTCCAGAAAACCGCCGACGGCACCTACTTCGGCATCATGGAACCCCTCTACAACGTGCTCTCGCTTACGGTACGCCATTTCCGCGACCGCTTTGCCGACCAGCCCTGGATCATCTACGATGCCGCCGGCGCTTCGGCTACTATTACGACCGCACCGATGTCAGCGAGATCACCTTCAGCGATCCCGCCCAGCAGCCTCTCACCAACGGCATCCTCCGCGAAGACCAGCTCGATGAAAAAGAAAAGCTCTTCCAGGATCTCTGGAAGAGCTATTTCAAAACGGTATGTATCAGGGAACGCCTGAACCCCGTCAAGCACCGCAAGGATATGCCGGTGCGTTATTGGAAATACCTGACCGAAAAACGCTAGAGGAACAGATCGTCCGGATAACTCACGTCCGTGAGATACAGTGCATGTCCCGGCACCGACGTACCGGCACTGCAGCGGTTCTTCTCCTCGATCACCCGGCGGAACCCGTCCACGGTCAGCTTGCCGCGGCCCACCTCCACCAGTGTTCCTACCACAGCCCGCACCATGTTGCGCAGGAAACGGTCAGCCCGGATGGTAAACACCCATTCCCCGTCCCCCGTCTGCTCCCAGCGGGCCAGCATGATCCGGCAGTTGTTCGTCTTCACGTCCGTATGCAGCTTGCTGAAACTCGTGAAGTCCGTATAGTCAAACAGCGTCTGTGCCGCCTCGTTCATCCGTTCGAAATCCAGCGGCTGGAAGATGCGCCACGAATACCCCTGCGGAACGGATCCTTCCGCGTATGGATATAATATTTGTACGTGCGCGAAGTTGCATCAAAGCGCGCGTGCGCCTCCGGTTTCACCCGCCGCACCCCGTACACCGCAATGTCCGGCGGCAACAGCCGGTTCAGTTTGTCCGTCACCACCTCCCCGTCCAGCTCCGTGTCAAAGTCAAAGTGAGCCACCATCAGCCGCGCATGCACACCGGCATCCGTACGTCCGGCTCCCACCACTTCAATCTCCCGGCGCAGGAAGGTAGAAAGCGCCTTCATCAGCGTTTCCTGCACACTTGCTCCGTTCGCTGGATCTGCCAGCCGTGGTAATTCGTTCCGTCGAACGACAAATAGATGAAATACCGGAACATACTCAACGCGCCGTTATGTGGAAACAACCCTGTTTCAGTTCATACTTCACATAGCAGCGGTCCGCCTTCCGCAGGTCACGCAGCACCTCCGACAACACCAGCTTCAGCGTGTCGGCACTCACGTCCTGCATCGGCCGTCCGTCCGGATCCTCCACCTTCTCAAACCGTTTCCAGCTGATATCAAAAGTCGTTCCGTAGAAATGACACGAGTTCATCGACGCATTCCCGTTGGTTCTCCGCAGACGCTTCACATCCTCCTTCGTACGGGTCACCGACGTCACGATCACCCGGTTCGGATTCAGCCCCTTGCAGGCCAGTGAATCCAGGAAGTTCGCCCCGATGGTGTCCAGCAGCTCACTCGCCTTCGGCACCAGATACGGAATAGAGTGCGTCAGCGAATCCATTCCGTACAGTTCACACGGACCGATCTCGTCCAGCCGGTCTCCCAGATTCCGGGCTTCTTCCCGCGAAGCAATCGGCCGGATACCAATTGCCTTGGCCGACTTCAGCTGCACGTCGTTCAGATCCCCGAACGAACGTCTGTAGCTCACCACTCCGCGGATATTGCGCGGCTCGTTCATTTTCATCGACATATCCTTTTTCTCGCCACAGCCCGCCAGCACACTTCCGGCAGTCAGGGCAAGCACACAACATACCTCCCAAAAACCTCTTTTCATGCTTATTCAGTTTGCTCGTCTAATTTTCATTTACTCATTTTCAGCAGGCAAAGATAGCGAGAACTTACGAAAAGATCAAATAAAACGGAACATGCTGTGACCTCCGGCTGAGAGCAGCAAGAATCAGTAAGCATTTTTCTCACCATGAACGGCATTCGCCACGGTCTTGTAGATAATATACAGGTCCAGACCGAAACTCCAGTGTTCGATGTACCAGATATCCCCGCGGATACGTCCCTCCATGTCCTTCAGCTCCTTCGTCTCCCCACGGTAGCCCGTCACCTGGCTCCAGCCCGTGATACCCGGCTTCACAAAGTGACGCACCATATACTTGTTGATCAGCTTCGAATACTCCTCCGTATGCTTCAGCATGTGCGGACGCGGTCCCACCACGCTCATGTCACCCTTCAGCACGTTGATAAACTGCGGCAGCTCGTCGATGCTCGTCTTGCGCATGATGTTCCCCCACTTCGTCTTCCGCGGGTCATCCTTCGTAGCCTGCACCTTGTCCGCATCCGCATTCACCTTCATGCTCCGGAACTTGTAACAGTAGAACTCCTTGTCGTTCAATCCGTTCCGTTTCTGCTTGAAGAAGATCGGGCCCGGCATGGTAATCTTCGTGATGATGGTCACGATGATCAGGATCGGGATAAACAGCGTACACAGGAAACACAGCGAGAACACGATGTCAAATGTCCGTTTGATAATTTTGTTACCCAGACGGCTCAGCGGATCCTGCCGCAGACTCAGGTACGGCACATTCCCCATCATGTTGAAATACATGCGGTTCTGCAAGTAGTTATGCACGTTCGGCACACTGTAGAAATGCACCAGGTTATTCTCGCAGTAATCAATGATCGGCATGATCACCTCCCGGTCCTTCGACGGCAGACAGCAGAACAGGAAATGCGTATTCCCGTGCTTTTTCAGATAATCCGTCACCTCCTGCGGCTTGCCCAGATACGGACACTCCTGCGGGAAATGCCCGTTCGGTTCAAAATCAAAATACCCCAGCACACGGTATCCTGCCCAGCTTTGCGACGTCAGTTCCTGATACAGCTCCCGGTTGTTGTCCGCACTGCCCACCAGTACCACAAACCGCAGGTTACCGCCCTTCGTACGGTACGCCTTGATCAGCATACGCAGGCCCAGCCGGAACACCGACACACAGACCAGCACCGCCAGCAGGTACGCCAGAAACAGCTTCGACCAGGCATCCATATATCCTCCCAGTTGCAGGATTCCCCCGCCCAGGATTGCAAAGAACACCACATTCTTGGCCACACGGGTCAGCACCTCATACGCGAACACCTTCCGTCGGTAAAGAATTACCCCCGTATGCATCGCACACAGCAGGTAACACAACATCAGCGTCGCCACAATCTGGAACTCCGATGCCTGGAGTGTCTTCTCCCAGGCCGTATCCTGTGCCCAATGATAAAATCTGTGAAACAGTCCGCCTACGATACAGGTATCACAGGCAATGACAAATACATTTACAAGCCGGTTATACGACTCTGCCATTCCTCTTTTCATGACCTAGTGCTTTTCAATATGATTTTTACAAAAAAAATTTTGGTTACTTCATTTTCCCTCTTCCCCGGGAACTCATGCGTTTCAGCTCCCCATTACGCTTCTGATCTCACGCATCTGAGAAGCAATATATCCCGTGTCAGTAGCGCTTCAGCTCCAGCGTAGCATAATCCGATTCCAGCACCAGCGCCTTGCCGTCCGCCTTCACGATGCGGAACGTCGTTTCCATCGCTCCGATACCGAAAGGCTTCAGCTGCTCCAGCGTGGCATCCTTCTTGCTGTCACTCGTCCCGGCACGCACCTTAAACTCACTCATCACCGCCTCCCGGCCCTCGTCCGTATAGCCGAAGCGACCGATGAAATCCCCGTACCCCTGCGTACCCTGCCGTTCCGCAATTTCCACCACGTAGCGCGTGATCCCGTAGAAAATCCGTTCCGGCTCATGCACGGCTCCGTCCTCCTTCGTCGTGAAGCGTTCCAGTTTCCAGAACCCTTCCACGCTGCTGTCCACCGGCTGCTTGGCACATCCCGGCATCAGCAGACAGGCCAGTATCAGGCCCAGCACCAGCAATGCATACACCAGTGTCGCCTTCGTCTTTCCGCTTAATTGTATTATTTTCATAAACCCTTTTATTATTTTCAATCATTTCAACATTCATTTCCGGCTCCCGTCCGGCATTCCTCCGTCGGAAACCGGTCACCGTTTCCGGTGTCCTAGCGTTTCAGCAGTTCCCCCGTCTTGCGGATGCAGAACGTACCTCCCGCCGTATTTCCCGGCAGATAATTTCCGCGATCCAGTCCCAGAGCCGCCGAGAAACTCCATCCCGCCAGCCGCTTCGGACGGTATGTCACCTCCCAGAGCGATCCGAACTGCTTGCGCGGCTTGTCCAGCGGTGCCGAATAAGTTCCCCAGTGACGGGCAAACGACACCAGCACCCTCCAGTTCCATTCCTCCGACGGATCTCCCGTCATTCCCAGGTGATTCGCCCGGACACGGTTACTCTTGAACATATTGCTGCCGTCCGTATTATATGCCGGTCCCGGCAGGAACGGATGTCCCAGTCCCAGACCCGCATGCTGCCAGCCCAGATACTCTCCGTTCGTATAATAATTGTCGCCGCCGCTCATCTGCACATCCTGAAACGAACCAGCGATGCCGTCATACAAGATCGGCCCCGTCTGATCCTTGGTATTCAGTCCTTCCCACAGCACCCGCGTCACCCAGCGGTTCTCCGGCAAGGTCACCTCCAGTCCCAGATGCCCGTCCTTCCAGCGGCCATACTGCCAGAACATCTGCGAGTGATCCTCGAAATAATGCTCCAGATACGCCCGGAACTTCCAGTCCTTCAGATAATACGACAAGGCAAAGTTCCAGCTTCCGCAATGATTTCCCTGTACATTCTGCAGCGTACTGGCCTGCTTCGGGATCAGCACCTTCATAAAATCCTTCAGACCGTTCGGCTTGTCCTTCACAAACGTCAGGCTGCCGTCCTCATTCTTCCGGTACACCGTTCCGCCGAACTGCGCCGCCGTCAGCAGTCCGAATTCAAACTCCACCGGCAGCTTCTCCCGGTTGCCCAGGCGCAACATCAGCGACTTCGAGTGATACAGCACATTCTTCAGCACCGTCTTTCCCGGTGCCGCAAATTCCTCCTGCCAGCCATTGTCCGTAAACATACCGTAAGCGATATGCCCCTTCAGTGACAGCCAGTTGCCCGTGAATCCCAGCGGCAGATACTCCCGGATCTCCCCCCGCACCTGCGGCACGGGACGCGCGTTCATACCCTCCACCATCATGCCGCTGCTGAGCCGTTCATCCTTGTCCAGCGGGAAATTTCCCCGCTCCTTGCTTCCGATACTCAGCGTCAGCATCTTCCACGACACATCCGCATACGCCTGCTGCACCACGAACCTGGCCCGGTCCGGCACCGCCCCGTTGTTCAGCGTACCCGCCAGATCCAGTCCGGCCCCCACTCTCCAGTTCCGTTTCAGCGGCTGGTCATAAGTCACCCCTGCCCGGAGACTCCATCCGCTGTTCGGCGTTCCGACCGCCAGCCCGTAACGGTTGGACAGTCATCCACATCGGCGCATACTCCCCGGCAGACACGTTCACATCCGCCTCCACCCGGTAGCCAACGATGCTTCCGTTTGGGCAAATGAAGCAAGGCCACTGCCAGAACCGGCAGCAGCGCCCACTTTTTTCCAAAATCATTGATTAGTTTTTATAAGAAAGCGACAACTCGCTTATTTGGTTTCATTTATTATCATCCTACAGTCCTTCTATATCCTCTTCTCTCAGTCCCGTAGTCTTTGCTATCTGTTCATTGTTCATACCCAACGCCTTGAGATTCCGTGCAATAGCTATTTGTATTTCCGCACGGCCTTCCGCACGGCCTTCCGCACGGCCTTCCTCCAGTCCCTTTTTCCATCCGGCTTCACGTGCATCTTCTTCCACAATCCGGCTCACACGATATCGATCCAGCGCCTTATCATAAGCGATGCGGTCCTCCATCGAGAGATTAGCCACGGTAGCAAGTTCTTCCAGACGGCTGAAAACCTGTTCTTTCAACGCGTCAGGCATTCGGTTCCAGTGTTGCATATTCTTCAGTGTATAAATCAGTTTGTCATAAAGAGTTTCACACTCCTTGAGTTCCCTGGTGAAATAAGGAAACTGAAGGAAGATCTGCCGGAAGTGCGGATTAACCACCCTGCCGTTTTCCCGGTCGGCAATAACGGTATCCGTACGGAATTTTTCTTCCAGTCCCGGTTCCCGGAAGTTCATCAGGAAGATTCCGTACACGGTAGAAAGCCTGTATCTGGTGCCGTAGTTTTCCTGCATCGGCTCTTTCAGCAGAAAATCATCTTCCTCCGCATCATGCCCGTCCATTCTCAGTTCACGTTCCTTCTTTCTTTTTCACGCAAGTTCTCCACCTGCCTGCCAATGGCGCGACACATGTAAAACAACGTCCTGTCCAGAAAGCTGCTGTGAAAGCGGTTCTGCATCTCCACGATGATATATTCTCCCGTGTCCGTCAGGCAGTACAGATCGTAGATAATACCCGCATCTGCCATGCTGTCGGAGTGATTCTCCTTGTCCAGGAAAATCAGATTCGTGATACGGTGCTCCCCCGAAAGCAACTCGTTAAGGAGCGTGATAAGCAATTCCTTGCTGGCAGGCTGTCCGAATATAATCTTGAATCCAATATCCGTAAACGGGTTCACAAAATGCCCGCACGTCAAATCCATACCGTCCATAATTTCTCCTTTCGGCTTTTTGATTTTACAAAGAAAGCGAAAAATCGCCAGAAAAACAAATTTCCGGATTATACCCCTCGTTATTCAGTTCCTTCACGGTATACGACTTTCCCTGCGAAACCAGTCTCGGCGGTTCCGACTCACTCAACAGGGCATACACCACATGCCCTACAATGGCCAGAGAAAGCAACAGGCAAATAAGATTTCCGGTTTTCATGGTATATTCAGAATAAAGTTTCACATTGTCATAGGCAGATACCGCCCGTTTACCAGCGACAGCAGCTGCCCGCGCTGCTGCTTCCCGTCCGGATGCCGGCAGCCCACGTGCATCCATTGCGGCAGTCCCTGATCATTTTCGTTTCCAAAATCAGCTGATCAAAAGCCGCCCTTCAGAAACTCCCGGCAGAACGCCTTGAATTCCCTCATCCGTCCGTTCAGCGGAATCAGATCGAACGCATAGCCATACCGGTGGGCAGAAGTCACGCTTCCCCCTACCGCCCGGTTCAGTTCCCGACAGCGGTACCCCGATGAAATCCGGATGGCGGGCGTTCCCCATCCCTGCTTCCGCGAACAGGCTTCCCATGCCTCCCGCCAGCGAGTCCAGCAAACTCTCCACACTCTCCGTGATATGCGCCTCTATTTCCGGTGAAGGCGTGTTGTCAATCCCTCTTTCCCGGGCAACCTTTGAGTGGATGCACTCTTCCATGGTGAAATACTTCATAGCATTTATCTTTAAGATTCATGTCCTAAAGATAACAAGAAAAGATCAGATTTGCAACACTTTATAAAGAAAATCCGCTTAGTCTCTGCGGAAAATATCCCGCGTGTACACCTTGTCCTTCACGCTGTCCAGACAGTTGTCATAGCGGTTGGCAATGATGGCCTGACTCTGCTGCTTGAATGCTTCCAGATCGTTCACCACCTTCGAGCCGAAGAAGGTACTTCCGTCTTCCAGTGTCGGTTCGTAGATGATCACCTGCGCCCCTTTCGCCTTGATACGCTTCATCACGCCCTGGATGGAACTCTGGCGGAAATTGTCACTGTTCGACTTCATGGTCAGGCGGTACACTCCGATGACACACTGCTTTCCGAAGCCGGATCAAAATCACCCCGGTTGTAATAATCATAATAGCCCGCCATCTTCAGCACCTGATCCGCAATGAAATCCTTTCGCGTACGGTTGCTTTCCACGATTGCCTGAATCAGATTCTCCGGCACATCCTGATAGTTGGCCAGCAGCTGCTTCGTATCCTTCGGCAGACAGTAACCGCCGTAACCGAATGAAGGATTGTTGTAGTGCGTACCGATACGCGGATCCAGACAGATACCCTGAATGATGGCCTGTGTATCCAGTCCCTTCACTTCCGCATACGTGTCCAGCTCGTTAAAGTAAGAGACACGCAAAGCCAGGTAGGTATTTGCAAACAGTTTCACCGCTTCCGCTTCTTTCAGGCCCATGAACAGCGTATCCACGTCCTGCTTGATTGCTCCTTCCTGAAGCAGCTTTGCAAATTCTCTGGCCTTCTCCTCCAGATGTTCTCCGGCAATGGCACGGATCGCCTCGTTCTCTTCGTTCCGACCTTCAATCTGTTTGGGATAGCCCACGATGATCCGGCTCGGATACAGGTTGTCATACAGCGCCTTGCTTTCCCGCAGGAATTCCGGCGAGAACAGCAGGTTGAACTTCTTTCCCTGCAGGGCCGGTGTGTCGCGGAACACCTTCGCATACTTCACATACAAGCTGCGGCAGTAACCCACCGGGATGGTACTCTTGATCACCATCACGGCATCCGGATTCACCTCCAGCACCAGATCGATAACTCTTCCACATGACTTGTGTCGAAGTAATTCTTCACCGGATCATAGTTGGTCGGTGCAGCGATCACCACAAAATCCGCATTCTTATAGGCTGCTGCTCCGTCCAGTGTAGCCTTCAGGTTCAGTTCCTTTTCAGCCAGGTATTTTTCGATGTACTCGTCCTGGATCGGACTGATGCGGTTATTGATTTTCTCTACCTTTTCGGGGATCACGTCCACAGCCGTCACCTGGTGATGCTGGGATAAAAGTGTAGCAATGGACAGACCTACATAGCTGTACCGGCTACGGCGATAGTATAGTTTTTCAAATCGCTCATAGGAAATAATTTAAAGCTTTTTCTACTATATGATGCATATCATAATACTTATATTCAGCGAGACGACCACCGAATATCACATTAGTTTCTTTGTCAGCCAGCTCTTTATATTTCAGGTATAAAGAATTGTTTTTCTCATCATTTACCGGATAATACGGTTCACTGCCTTCCGTCCATTCCGAACTGTACTCTTTAGAGATAACAGTTTTCGGACAAGCTTCGATATCAGCTCCAAACATTTCGAAATGCTTATGCTCGATGACACGTGTGTATGGAACTTCACGCTCTGTATAATTCACGACTGCATTTCCCTGATAGTTCGGTGTATCCAGCACCTCAGTTTCAAAGTTTACGGTACGATATTCCAGTTTACCGAACTCATAACCATAAAATTCATCGATAGCCCCCGTAAACACAATCTTATCAGCCAGTGCAGAAAGCTCCTCACGGTTGGCAAAGAAATCACAGTCCAGCCGGGTTTCCACACCTTCCAACAGACGTTCAATCAATACATTATATCCACCGACAGGAATTCCCTGATACTTGTCATTAAAATAATTATTGTCGAAAACCAGACGTACAGGCAGACGTTTGATGATAAAAGCCGGTAGTTCCGTACATTTTCGCCCCCATTGCTTTTCGGTATAACCCTTAATCAGTGCTTCGTAAATATCCTTTCCGATAAGCAGCTGAGCCTGTTCTTCCAGATTACGAGGTTCAGTCACTCCCTGCTCCTTCATGCGTGCAACAGCTTCCGCCTTTTGCTCCTCAATTTTAGCTGTTGCTTCAGCAGGAGTCGTCACACCCCACATCTGATAGAATGTGTTCATGTTGAAAGGCAAGTTATATAGCTTACCCTTATAATTAGCCACGGGCGAATTAGTATATCGGTTGAACTCTACAATAGAGTTTACAAAATCCCACACCATTTTATTCGAAGTATGGAAGATGTGTGCCCCGTATTTGTGCACATTGATTCCTTCTATTTTCTCGCAATAGATGTTTCCGCCCAAGTGTGAGCGACGGTCAATTACCAAACATTTTTTACCCTGCTGCTTAGCTTTGTAGGCGAATACAGAGCCGAAAAGCCCTGCACCTACTATGAGGTAGTCGTAATGTTGCATAATATTAAATAACTCAAATGTAAGACTATAATAATTTTATAATTCTGAACATCATCCAGGCACGCATCATATCGGTTGGCGATGATAGTATAGTTTTTCATGACTATGAAGTTATTTTTCTTTGAATATATTGATCAAAAATAATGCGTTACCGATGATATATCTCCGCCACATTCTTTTCGGTTCTTTAATCAGGCGGTACAGCCATTCCAGACTATGCTCCTGCCACCAGAGCGGAGCACGCTCCACCGTACCGGCAAAGAAGTCAAACACCGCACCGATATTTCCTACGTGACAGTTCACCTTCAGATCCTTCCAGTGCTGGTACGTCCATTTTTCCTGTTTGGGAGCCGTCATACCGATCCAGAGCAGATCCGGATTAGACTGATTGATGGCTTCTATAATCTTCCGGTTATCTTCGTCACTGAACTCCGGCTTGTAGGGAGGTGAATAAGATTCTATCTGAATATTGGGATACACCACCTTCGCCTTTTCTTTGATGAGTGCCAGTACCTTTTCGCTGCTACCCATAAAGAAACATTTACCTCCGGTTTGATTCAGCCGGTTCATTTCAAATTCAAAGAGATCCCATCCGGCAATACGCTCCCTGGGTTGGGATTTTGCCTTCAACCACCGGCATGCCATCACAATGCTTGCACCATCGGGAATCAGTACATCTCCTTTTATCAAGGCCTCGGCAAAGGCAACATCTTTCAGTGCCGTATTGTATGAATGGGCATTGATCGTATTGATGAGCAATTTACCCCCTGGCAGAGTATTCAGCGAAACTCTGCTTTCAAGGATATCCAAGTCTTTCAGTCTCAACATATCCGTATTATAAAAATCTTCAGTAAATTAAATTCTGATATATTTGATGAAATATCTCCACCTTCTTTTCCCAGGTCAATTCCTCATAAACATATTTTTGAGCTTTTTCCCGATGATAGATACTTGATCCATATGCTCATATGCCCATCTCAATTTCCCGGCAAAATCATTAAGAGTATTTTCATAGGAATCTGCAACATCTACTTTCAATAAGACAGAATCAGGAAAAAGCATCTTGTCCTCCTGTATTAAAACAAATAGTAGGACATCCAAGAACTGACG
>ENA-OQHA01000212-OQHA01000212.1-human-gut-metagenome-genome-assembly--contig:-NODE-212-length-31350-cov-4.471191_pt1 | contig 31350 bp, 51 predicted proteins | sample MGYA00242558_ERZ504707 | MGnify/ENA primary metagenome ERZ504707 (study PRJEB26092, sample SAMD00036197) | human gut metagenome | host: Homo sapiens | study: EMG produced TPA metagenomics assembly of...
CAGTCCGCTCAGTATATTGCCCATATCACTTCACTTTTAGTCCGTCACGTATCATTTTCTTTATCACTTCCTTCAGTTCGCCCAGGTGTCCGGCGCTCACACCGGTGTTCTCGGCTATCCGGGCCAGATGCCCTTCAGCCGTGTCCATCTTCTCCACCACGCTTTCCAGCCGGTCGTCCATGCTGCTCCAGTGCTGCAGCCCGCCGGTGAACATGCCCTCCAGTTTCGTGCCCTGGTCCTGCGTCATGGCCGTAAAGCCGCCCGCTTTCGCACTTTGGCTCGTACCGCCCTGCTGCGTCTTGTCATAACCGGTGCTGCCGCCAGGTTGTCACGCAGGGCAAGGGCTTCATCCATATACTGCATGTACTCTTCCATCAGCGCGTTCCGTTCCGCCTCGGTCAGTTCGTTGTCCTCCATGGCCTTGCCAAACTTCTCCCACCAGCCTTTCAGTTTGTCGCTGTACATCTCACCGATCTTGTTGCTCAGCATCGCCCGCATGAAGTACTCGGATATATCCTCCGCCGCATCCTTGGCACCGTACTTCATGTTCATCAGGTTGTCGATGAAGCTGCTGTACATACCGTCGAACGAAATGCCCGTCAGCCCTTCATACAGCTGGTCGGTCAGTTCCTCCAGCTTGCCGGCCTGGTCTATGTAGTCATCCAGTTTCTCGGTCAGTCGCCCGCCATAGCCTCCCTTACCGGTATTCTGGATTTGCGTCCACATATCCACGTTGCTGCGCAGTGCCTTCATTTCCTCCGGGCTCAGGCTCCACAGGTTCCCGTCCCACTGGCGGCCGATCTGTCCGCTCAGTTTGTCTATCTGTGCCTGGTTGAAACCGCCCCAGTAGTAGTTCCAGCTGTGGTGACTTCCGTGGTAGCCGGCTTGCGCCATAGCCATCTGCAGGTAGTTCGAATTCGTTTCCTGCTGCATCTTGTACGCGTCGCGGTAAGCCGCCACACTCTTCGTCCCCTGGCTCTGCTTGATGGTGTCGGTCAGATCCTCTATCGAGGTCTGCAGCAGCTCGTTCCGGTCTGTAAGACGGTCTATAGCCGCCTGCACTTCCTTGGCGTTCCCGCCGATGCCGAACAGTTTGTTGAAACCTCCGAAAGACACCGTGTTCAGCAATCCCCCGATACCTTTCACAAGGGAACCGCCTATCTGTTTGAACAGGTCTCCGCTGAGGATATTGTCGAGTATTCCGGTTATCGCATTGAAAATGGTGTCTATCAATGATGAGATAATCGGGCCAATACCGTCTTTCAGCAAATCCAGTATGGAGAGAATGGCCGATATGATCTGCCCGATGACTCCGGCACTTGACAGGGTTTCGGACATCCGGCTGATGGCATCGCCGACCTTGCCTCCGATATTCAGTTTTGAAAGACCGGTAAGCATGTTCTGGATTCCTTCAAATGATCCCTGCAAGGTTCCGCTCGCAAAGCCGTGCAACCCGTTGGATACCATGTTCAATCCGTCAACCGTGTCCCGGGAGGCACTTTTCACCTCCCCGGCAAGCGCCTTCATTTCAGAGGTGGCGTTCAGGTATTCTTCGTCAGCTGAAACGCTGGACGATTGAGCCGTTTGAAGAGCAATTTGGGTACGTTCTATTTCTGCCTGGTTACCGCTTTCAAGAGCCTTGTTGTAATCGGCCTGCGCCGCTTTCAACCGGATGAATGCCGCTTCCTGCTGCAGTTCTGCATTTTGCACACGTGTTACGGCATCCCCCAAAGCGTGCATCTGCGTTTGCAGCCGGGCAAAATCCAATGTGCCGTTGCCACCGGGGAGCATGCTTTGAATACGTTCAATGGCATCGTAAACGACCTGCTGATCCGCTGCTCCTGATTTTTTGAACTCATCCGTCTTGACATACTGCTTAAGTTCGCCAAGCAGATTCTTCATCTGGTCTGCAAGCAAGCCGGTTAAATCCCCGAACGCTGCTCCCCAGTCTATCTTCTGGGTAAGGGATTCCATGTCCACTTTGTGCACAGCCGCATCACGCTGCTTTTCCAAAGTCAGTCTTTCGCCCTGGGACTGTGCCTTGCGGATTTTCTCGGCATATTCTTCAGCGATGGCCAGTTTCTGCTGCTGGAAGGTCCCGTATTCCTTCAGATAGTCACGCATGGCTTCCGCCTCTTCCCTGTACACGTCCGCCTCCGCTTTTTTCCTTGACTCGGTGTTTGAGGCACGGGCTTTTTCAAGTTCATCCTGTTGCTCCCGGGTAAGTCCGTTATCTCCGGTAGAAAGACCGGCTTCCTTGTTCTCACGCTTCCAGTCGGCTTCCTGCCGGTTTATCTCTTCTTTCCGGGCGTTATAGTCATATTCGATTTGTGCCAGTTTCTTCTCGGTACCGGCTTGCATGCGGTCTATCTCTTCCTTCCGGTTTTCAGCCTGCAGGGCGGCAAGATCCTGCGCCAGCCTACGCTCTGTGGCAAGCCGTTGCTTGGCTTCCGCTTCCGGATTCTTCCCGGACTGCTTGGGGTCGATATGCCCACCGATATTTCCTTTTTTGGCTGCTTCTGCGGCTTTCTTTACCTCTTCCTCCGCTTTTTTCAGATAACCGTCACGTTTGTTTTCGGCATTTTTCAACAGTACGTCATAAGCTTCCTGATCATGTTTCTTGATGGCAGCCTGTGCGTCATAGAACTGCCCGGATTCTGCCATGCTTGACTGCATGATATATTGTCCCCATTTCCCGAAAAAACCCATGGCGCTTTCCGCCTCTTCCGGTTTCTGCGCCTTGATTTTATTCACCTCTTCATCGGCTTCTGCAGCTTTTTTTACAAGGTTCTGGACATTGGTCTGGTGCAGCAGAACCTGTACATAGTCCTCGCTCTTTTGGATAAGGGTATCATACCATTCGGAAAGTGTTTTATAATACCCGAAAGATTCCCCGTACTTGCGGTTCAGTTCCTCCACCTTCGCCTTTTCCTGTTCCTTGCTGCCGGTGAAGTTCTTTATTTCATCGATGACCGATTTCAGTTCGAAGCGGGTACGCACCATCTGGCACGGCCGTCCTTCTCTATCTCGGTCATTTCCTTGAGTGATATGTTGAATTCATCCACGCCTTTTTTGGCACTGAACAGGTTTTTCGTCCAATCCCAGATTTCATCACCGTACATTACCAGCAGCATGATGCCGGTGGTCATGGCCGTCTGCCAGGAAAAAAGTGAGGACAGGACCTGCTTCCATACCGGTGTGCCCTTCTTGCCGGACTTCTGCAGCTCATCGTATTCCTTGCGGGCACGGGCCAGTTCGTCCGTAAAAATCGGCAGGTTGTTGCTGATTGCCAGGAAGAACATCTGCGGTCCCATGGCCAAAGAAGGCATTTCACGGGCGATCTGCTGGATACTGTTGTGAAGCCCGCCCAACTGGCGCTGCGCGTTGGGTACATCTGCAGGGGTGACCTGCACGGATTCCGATTCCTCCTGCAGCAGTTTCAGTTTGCCGCGCAATTCCTCAAGCTGCTTCTCCAGTGCATGGATCTGCGCGATATTGGCACTCTGGTCCAGATTGGGGGCAGCCGTCTCCCCGGCAAGGCGCAGCCTTTCCAGTTCAGCCTCCAGCAGCCTGACGGTATTACGCAGTTCCAGCGCCTCACGCTCGGCCTTGTTCATGCCGGGCGTGAGTTTGTCCTTCATCAAAAATTCAACTTCTACAGGTTTGCTCATTCCAGTTTGCTTTGAAAAAATCCTACTATATCGTTCGCTTCATCCTCGGCGCTGTGTTCCGGTCTGGGAGCACCGTTTCCGCCGCCTTGCTTTTTCCGCACATACCGCGGCGCGTCGCTCAGCATCATGATCAGCGTCTGGTAATTCACCCCATCAAGGATGTAATCCACGCTCCAGCCGGTCGCCGATGCAATCTGCCACACGAAGCCGAAAGGGCTATGGGAACCCTCATACCGGTTCTTAACTCCCCTTCCTTGCCTGGCTCAGTCTCGGAGTCATCGGGTTCGCCCGCGCTGTCGAGCTGATAATACGCATAAAATCCTTCGTGCCCATCAGACGCTCGAATGTTCGGAACATGGCCGTCAGATAACGCCACTCCACAAAGTTCCGCAGTACCCACGCTGTCACCCCGATGCCCACGTGCCGCGACACGTATCCCCGGCATACCGTATAGGCCAGCAGGCGGCTCACAGCCTTACCATGCTCCGCCACAAAGGCCAGTTCCTCGGTCTTGTCCTTCGGTTGCCAATCGGGTTTGACACCCGTCTTCAGGTATTCCCGCGCCAGCAGAATCTGACCCCGCAGCCTCGGACGCTTCATCGTCACACGCACCTCCACCGGCGTTCAGCCACGGAAGCTTCCACCTTTTAAGAGGTACGGACACGCCGCTGTCAAGCAGCGCGTCCGCACACTCCATCTCTATCAGTTGTTCCAAACGGTCAGCCATACGTTAGCCCTCCTCACTTTGGAGCGATGCTGCAGCCGCGGCTTCCGCCGGCGGCAGCTTGTACTGCCCCCACTCGTCCGGTATTGCTTCCGTATCGAACACGCCGTAAGGCTGCGAACCGTCCTCCGGCATCGCCACTTCGAGCGTAACCTCTATCTTGGAGGTTTCTGTAAGGGTCAGCTTGCCTGCAGGATTGGAAAGTAGCGTGGCGTTGGGAATCAGTACGCTCTGTCCGGACACGAGGGAGAGTTCCCATGGTCCCTGCATGACAAGCACCTCCGACGGGGCTGTCCAACCGATCGGAGTTTTCTTTTCCAAATCTTCTTTCTTATAATGCAGGCTGCCGCCAAGCAGTTTGTGCAGGTTCGAATAGTTCATCTGGATCACATTGAACGTCGGGGCGATGCCGCCGTTACTCTGTGGGATGACCAGCACCGGGGCACCCTGCACCTGTTCGGCCTCGATCTTCGCGGCCTCGGGTTTCTTGCCGCCCAGGTCAAACGAGTTCTTTTCAATATACCCGATTGTGAAATCCTTATACTTTACGGCTCCTATGCCGTACATGAAATTCTTGTTCATCTTTTTTTCAGTTTCATTGTTAATAACATACCGACAAGCAAGCCGGCCAATACACCTGTGATAAACGTCCGCATCCGGTTCGGAGGGCGTTTTTCTACCGTTTGAACGTCATTTGAAATTTCGCTCTTGGTTTCGCTACGGATACGCGCCAGCTCTTCTTCATACCATAGCACCAGCTGCTGCAGACTGTCACACGAGGCTTCGGCCACGATGTTCCCGCTGTCGTCGCTGCCTACGGTCAGATTCGCCTGTCCGCTCTTGCCACGGTACACGGCACCTTCAGGAAGTTTACGGAGGCTGTCCGCAGGTATAGACAGCTTCACCGAACTCGCCGGTATACCCGCCATCACCAGTCCCGCCCGTCGGCTTCCGCTCGCGCTGTCGGTGCTTGCCGATTCCGTCTGTATCTTCTCCACCGTCGTGCTCTTCCTGCTGCTTGCGCAGCCCGCCAAGCACAGGACAGTCATCATGATGGCGGCAACTGTTGGCAGTGTCAATGGCCTTGCGCAGTCGCGCCATTTCGCGCTTGTTGGCCTGCAGGTCTTTTCTTGTTGCATTCAGTTCTTCTTTTAAGGGTACCACAATATTGCTCACCAAAACGCGGGTGGCATGTTCTGCGTTATCCACACGCACACCCTCTGCGTCGGCTTCGGCTTTCATCGCTTCCGCTTTCGCTTTCCTCACCGTAGCACGCAGGGAACCGATGGCTGCTGCAGTGCCCACAAGGCCGCCGCTAAGAATAATGTTCATGATCTCGCTAAAGTCCATACCACCCGTTTTTTAGTCAGTCAACCTTTTATTCTGCTTCCTCGCGTTTCTTTCGGAATAGTCCGATAACCCATTGCACCAGTCCCGTGTCGGCTACCCCATTGGCTACAAGTGAGGCACCAAAACCATAGAGCAAGGCAATGTCCCAGCTCACATCACTCACAAATCCGGCATCAAGCACCACAGTAGCATCGCGCACACCAAGCCCACACACCAGCTCACCAGCTGCGTCACCCAGCCTTTCATGTTGGGGAACAAACCTTTCAACCCTTCAGTAAGCACCACCACACCGCCGACGAAACCGGCAAAGGTGCCAATCATTGCGTCATAGTCCGTTGCCGGAACATCGGCCCCTTGGGCCATCACAGCCGATACTGTTCCCAGCATCAGCATCATAAACAGCATAATTCGTTTCATTGATTGCTTCTTTTATTATTGGTTAATACCTATTTCTTTCAGCCATTTCTGTACATCGAAACTGGGGCAGGCTTTGGCCGCCAGCTCGTTGTGTCCCACAATGCGCACATCCGGGAATCTGCGATGGAAGTCCTTCACATACTTCTCCAGTGCCTTTTTCTGGCAGCCGGTGCGGGTGTCCTTCGGGGTCTTGCCGTCCTTGGCCACACCGCCGGCATACACAATGTGGCGGCTCACGCTGTTGTACCCCTTGGCTCCGTTGGTCACTTCCCAGGGATCCACCTGCGCATCCTCGTTGTTGTTCACCAAGCGTTCCACACCGCCCTGCAGGTGGAACAGGTCGGTGTAGCCCACCTGTTTCCAACCTCTGCCACCCTGCTTACGGGCGAAGTGTGCCACTTCCGGATGTCCGCCGATGATACCTCACGCCCCTCCGGGGTTGCCGTACAGTGAATTACCAGATACTTCAATTTTGCCATACCATCTTATCCTTCTGGTTTTGGGTAATGGTAATCTTGGCCGTCTTGCTGCGGTCGGCATTGAGCGTAAGGGTCAGTGTACCGGTTTTCTGACTGCACTGTTTGCACCGGCCGAAATCTTCACGCCTTTATCCGTCGCTTCCACCTTGAAGCCGGCAGGGCACTGCCTATCTCATATTCTCCGCTGGCGGTCACGGTCACTTCTTCACTGCCACCGGTTGCCTCAAGGGTCACACTGGCAGGGTCAACTGAAATCTTCTTCTCGCTCGCCTTGAACACGGGGTTGCTTCGCTTGTCCAGCACCACCACTTCTTCACCGAAGGCAATGTTCGTGTCAGCCTTCATCAGCATCTTGAAGAAGTACAGTTCGCTCGCGTTCGAGATCTTGTCAATCTGAATCACGTCTTCATCGTCCTGCAGGTTCACAGCCGCAAACAGGTTGCCGCCGGCATCGGGCGAACAGAGGGTGCACACAATCAGATCATCGGCCAGGCCGCAAGCGTCTCAATGGTAATGCCTTGTAGCGACGGGCATTCACATCGGTTTCGCTCGTGTTCTTGGACTCGCGCTGGGTCAGCTCGTCATCATACTTGTCAAAGTCGTTCACGCTCATCAGAATGCGGAGGTCCGGGTTGTTGCGGATGGCCACGGGAATCTTCGCACGCATGGCTTTCAGTCTGCCCAGCATGGTCGATTCTGCGCTGTCCACCACAATCACCTCAGTATCCTTGGCCATCTGGTCAGGATGCCGTTAAACAAGTGGTCGTCATCATCCCCATATTCACCGTTCACATAGTGGTCACCCAGTTCAAACTGTACCCGCTTGGCCAACTCGGCAAGCAGGGCGTTCTGCGCTTCGGGCGGAAGTTCCGAGAATACCAGGTTGCCCTTCGGCTGCCATTTGCGCCAGATGTTCTCGAACGTGCGGGGGTTAAACACCGTAAAGGCCATGAAGTCCACCGGGTCAAGACTCTTTTCGTCGTAGTTGAAGTTGCCCTTCGAATCCTCCACGCCGGGGTTCTCCTTGCGCTTCTGGAGCATCTTGCCGGTCTTCAGGCGCGGCAGGCTGATTTTCTTCTCCACACCGGGAATCACCATGATCAGCCCCTTTTCCACAATCTCATTGCTCGTAGCGGCAAGCGTCAGCAACTGTTCCAGTACCTCGCCGCTGTAATTCGTGTTTCTTACAATTATTGCCATAGTTCAATCACTTTTTACGTTTGTCCTTAATTTCTCGCATACGCCTGTTCCAGGGGCTTTCTTCACCATTCGGTTCCAGATGCAGGTCTTCCATCACACGGCGCTTTACCGGCAGTTGGGCCAGGGCTTTCGCCGTTCTCGCGGTCATTGGCCAAAAGGTTTTCGTAGATGGGGCGGGTAGTCGCATCAATGCGACCGTCCTGCTCGGCTGCGTCAAGCAGCTGCTTGCGGGCGGCAAGGTCTTCGGCTTCAGCCTTGTCTTCGTAGGTCTTCACCTTGGCCTTCAGGTCGGTGTTCTCTTTCGTAAGGATAGGTACCTTGCCTGCCTCTTCCTCCAGTTGGTCCATCAGGCGGAACACATCCGCATCACTCGCGCAGTCCTTGAAGCGCGGGCGTTTCTTTACGTCTTCCAGATTCATGTCTTCTCTGTTTTTTTGTGGCTCAACGAGCCGGTTATTGAATAAAGTATATATCTGCGCCGGTGTACTGTCTGCCGGCACGGGGTCTGCATCATAGATGTCGTCTATGAAACCAAGGTCCAGGGCTTCCTTGGCGGTCAGCCAATGGTCCTCGCCGTCAAAATAGGTCTGTTTCACTTCTTCCTTGCTCATGCCCAGCCGCTCGGCATAGATTTCACTCAAGCTCCTTCCAGGCTTTCTATCTCTTCCATGCAACGCTGCAGGTCCTGCTTGTTGCCGTAACACCCGCCGCTCACACTGTGCAGCATCAGACGGGCATATTTGCTCATTTCTACGGGCTTGCCGCAAAGGCTATCACACTGGCCATGCTGGCGGCTATGCCATCCACATAAATGCGGATGTCGGCCTGGCTATGGCGCAGGGCGTTGAATATCGCAATGCCGCTGTACACTTCCCCGCCGTTGCTGTTGATACGCACATGGATGCGTCGGCTCACGCGTTCGGCTTCCATCAGTTCCTGGGCTATGCGCCCGCTTTGCACCTCCGTATAGTCTCCGATGTCCCCGTACAGGAATATCGTACTGGTGCCGTCGTCACTCGTTGTAATATTGAAAAATCTGCTCATCGTCATGTCTTTACCAGCGGTTTCCCCGCCTTTCGATGGTGCGAAAATAGAACATTCCCATGGCACCAAGAAACCGCGTCCGCATCATAACGTTTTCTGGCGTTATCATAACGCTGTAACCCGTCATCATGCGTACGCGCTTTTACAAACCCCGCTTTTTCATGCAATTTTGTAACGTGATTTACAACTAAAAAGGACGATTTATGGCAGATTTGACGAATGCCCAGAAAAAGGAATGGGCAAAAACTTTGTACCTCAAGGAAAACCTCACACAGCAGGAAATCGCCGACCGGGTGGGCGTGTCACGGGTGTCCGTGTCCAACTGGGTACGGGCCGGGAAGTGGGAGGAACAGAAGGTGGGGCTTACGCTCACAAGGCAGGAACAGGTGGCTAACCTCTACCGGCAGGTGGCCGAAATAAACAAGGCCATCGCCGAACGGCCCGAAGGGAACGGTTCCCCGTCATCCAAGGAGGCTGACATCCTCGGGAAACTGTCGGCGGCCATACGCAACATGGAGCAGGAAGTGGCATTGCCGACATCATCAGTGTCCTCACCGGGCTCATCGACTGGGTACGGGCGGCCGACCTCGAAAAGGCAAAGGAAATTACACGCCTGGCCGATGCGTACATTAAAGACAAATTATAAAGGGATAGACAATGAAACAGACTGACAGACTCGCTCTCCTCGATTGGGAGAAGTACAAAGAAGACATCGCAAGGGCTACACCGGTCGATAGGAACATGACGGCAGCCGAACGGGAAAAACACCGGGAATATCTTGAGAAACATCCCATAGAATGGATCAAGTTCTTTTTTCCGAATTATGTCAAATATGAATTTGCCGACTTCCAGAAAAAGGCTATCCGGCGGATCATTGCACACGATGAATGGTTTGAGGTGCTTTCTTGGAGCCGTGAGCTGGCCAAATCCACCGTCACCATGTTCATCGTCATGAATCTCACGCTTACCGGACGCAAAAAGAATGTGATTCTGACCTCCAACAGCAAGGACAATGCGGTGCGCCTGCTCGATCCTACCGGGCCAATCTCGAAGCCAACGGACGCATCATGGCATACTACGGCAAACAGGAACTGCCGGGCTCATGGACCGAGGATGAATTCACCACCAAAGGGAAGGTCTCTTTCCGCGCACTGGGTGCCGGACAATCTCCGCGTGGTTCGCGAAACGAGGCCATACGTCCCGACGTACTGCTGGTCGATGACTTTGATACGGACGAGGATACCAAGAACCCGGACATCATCCAGAAGCGCTGGGACTGGTGGGAAAATGCGCTGTATCCCACAAGGTCCATTTCCGAACCTACACTGGTCATCTTCTGCGGAAACATCATCGCCAAGGACTGCTGCGTGGTGAGGGCGGGCGAAATGGCCGACTCCTGGGACATCGTGAACATCCGCGACAAAAACGGTTTTTCCACATGGCCGGAAAAGAACTCGGAAGAGGACATCGACCGCACACTGTCCAAAATATCCAAAAAGGCGGCACAGGGAGAATATTTCAACAACCCGATTTCCGTGGGAGAGGTATTCGAAAACATTGCATACGGCAAGGTTCCGGCACTCTCCAAATTCAAGTTCCTCGTGGTGTATGGCGACCCGGCACCGGGCGAAAGCAAGGGTAAGAAAGGCAAATCCTTCAAGACGGTTTCGCTCTGTGGCAAATTGGGTGGCAGGCTTTACGTCATCAAGACTTTCCTGGCACAGGCGCTCAATGCGGAGTTCATTGACTGGTATGTCCGGATGCTTGAATTTGTCGGGGGCAAGACCAATGTCTATTGCTACATGGAGAACAACAAGCTGCAGGACCCTTTCTTCCAACAGGTGTTCAAACCGCTGGTGGCAAAAGTACGCCGCGAACAGAAGATTGCGCTGTTCATCCGGGGCGACGAGGAGAAGAAGACGGACAAGTACGCGCATCGAGGCCAACCTTGAACCGCTCAACCGCGAGGGGAACCTCATCCTCAACGAGGCTGAACGGGACAATCCGCACATGAAGGAACTGGAGGATCAGTTCAAGTTGTTCACCCTGACCATGCGCTATCCGGCCGACGGACCGGATGCGGTCGAAGGGGCGAACCGTATCATTGACGAACTGATCAGGCGCATTGAACCGCCCGTATTCCGATCACGGAAGGATGTAAGAAAACGGAATAAGAAAAGATTATGACAACTCTAAAACAATAGGACTATGAGCAAATTTGTTGAACTTACCGATTACGATGCGAGCATCCACCGAGACATCCTCGACGCACTGGTTCGCGAAGACGAAACGGTCATTGAGGTTTGCGAGGACAGGGCCATTGCCGAAATGCGGTGTTATCTGGGCAAACGCTACGACTGCAACAAGATTTTGCAGCCACCGGCGAGAACCGTAACCAGCTCGTGCTGATGATGGTCATCGACATGGCGGTCTATCACATCTTCTGCATCCACAACCCGCAGAAACTTTCCCAGGTACGCAAGGATCGTTACGAACGGGCGGTGGAATGGATGAAGGCGGTGGCCGACGAGGACATTTCAATCGAAGGGGCTCCGCTGCTGCCCGAGGAACAAAGGCGGGCAGGTCGGATTTCCGCATTCAAAGCAACCGCAAACGAACGAACCACTGGTAAAAAGCAAGCATCATGAAAAAGAAAAACAGAAAAAACAACAAAGCCGGCATCATCACCGTAGGGGGAAACTTCACGTTGCCGGGACAAAAGAGACCGAATGTGATTGTGCTCACACAGCCCAAACGCTTCGGGCTGGACATTTCCGACTACATGGCAGCCGTAAGGGTGGCCGAGAATGTCGATTTCTCGCGACGTTACAAACTTTATGACTCTACGAGGACATTCTGATGGATACCCACCTTTCCTGTGTGCTCGAAAAGCGAAAGAATGCCGTGCTGTGCTCCAACATGGAATTCCGGGTGGACGGGAAGCCCGACGATAAAATCAACGAACAGATACAGTCGCCCTGGTTCAACCGGCTGGTGGGTGACATCCTTGATGCGAAATTCTGGGGCTTCTCGCTCTGCCAGTTCTACAAGCTGCAGGAGTGGGTGGATTATGACCTGGTACCACGCAAGCATGTGGATCCGGTCAGGGAACTCATCCTGCGCCACCAGACGGACATTACCGGCCATTCCTGGAATGAATATACCGACCTGCTGTTTGTGGGTTCACCGTCCGATTTGGGGCTGTTGGCCAAGGCTGCACCTTGGGTCATCTACAAACGTAACACTACGGGCGACTGGGCACAGTTCTCCGAGGTATTCGGCATGCCTATCCAGGAATATATCTATGATTCCGACGACGACGAGTCACGCCAGCGGGCCATGGAGGATGCGGCCAATGCCGGAAGTCTGGCGCAGTTCTTCCATGCCAAGGACACGGAACTCAAACTCACGGAAGCCGGAAACAAAACAGGGTCTGCCGATGTCTATGAACGCCTCTGCGAGCGGTGCAACAACGAAATTTCCAAACTGATACTGGGCAATACGCTGACCACCGAATCGTCCGAAAAAGGCACGCAGGCTTTGGGTACGGTTCATAAGAAAGTAGAGGACAAGGTACTGGAGGCCGACCGGAAGTACGTGCTCAACGTGCTGAATTACGACATGACGGACATTCTGCTGCGCATGGGCATCAACACCGAAGGGGGTACGTTCTGTTTCCCCGAACCGAAGGAAACGGATGCCGGTACCAAAATATCCATCCTCACGCAGCTGAAGAAGAACTTCAACATCCCCATCGACGACGACTATCTCTATGAGGAATTCGGTATCGACAAACCGGCCAATTACGAGCAGCTGAAGGCGGAACAAAAGACGGCTGAACAAGCGACCAGATTCCAAGCCCGAAGAAGGAGCCGGAGCCAGCGAATAAGGGACGGGATGATGAACCGACACCGAAACAGAAAAGAAACTTCCGGAACTGGCTCAAAGGTTTTTTCGTGAAAGCCCCGGCAGACGGGGCAGCTTTAGACTGGTAGTCGACAGATGTATGCGGCTGATAATGGCAGCATCTCCATGGAGTTTGACTTCTCCGAAGAGGTGCTGCGGCGTGCCTTGCTGAACATATACAGCAGGGACTTTCATCCGGCAACCGAAATCGAAATCAACCTGTTCAATGAAATATGGGCAAAGATGGACAAGGCGGCAAAGGAAGGGTTCAGCAAATCCAAGGCCATTACTCCGGACGAGGATTTCAGAAATGCCATACTCCGGAACAATGCCGTATTCTCGGCATTCAAGGTACATCGTATGCAGAATGACATGGCACGACTTTTATTGGATTCAAACGGCATTTTAAAACCGTTCGACAAATGGGTACAGGAAGTCTTGCCCATTGCTTCCCATCAGGTTCGTCACTGGCTGCGGACGGAGTATGATACGGCGGTCATCCGGGCGCATCAGGCGGCTGACTGGCAACAGTTCCTGCGCGAACGCGATATTCTGCCCAACCTCAAATGGCTACCGTCCACCTCCATTCATCCGGGGGCTGACCACCGCCCGTTCTGGAATACCATCCGGCCGATTGATGACACGTTCTGGAAACATCCACCGACCGGGGCGACCGGTGGAACTGCAAGTGCGACCTCACTGCCACCGACGAGGAGCCGACACCACTTCCGGACGAAGACGACAAGAACAAGCCCCAGCCCGGACTGGATAACAATCCGGGAACGGACGGCAAACTGTTTTCCGACAATCATCCATATCAGGCAGAAGCCCACAAGGGTGCCCAAAAAGCGGTGGATAAACTTATGGCCCGTATTGACGAGATGATTGCGGAAATGCCGGACTACCTTACCGGGGAGGAAAAATGGCCATTGCCCGGAACAACCTCGAAATGGAAAAGGCTCTTAAAATCAAAAAAGGAAAACCTATGGATGTGGATAAGGCGGACAAACAGAATGCAAATCCCAAACATGTGGAAGAGTATATTTTGGATTCCAAAGGAATATACCGCGATAAAAGGGGAAACAGATACCGGAAGAACAGCGATTACGATAAAAAACGGGATACTCCATACAGTATCAACTGCCAGACTTGCGCACCGGCATACGCTTTACGATTACGTGGATGGGATATTACCGCCAAAGGCAATGTCGCAGGGTCTAAACTTGAATATCTGAGTAATGGACGTGCTTTTGAAGTCTGGAAAAACACCGACGGTACTCCGGCGCAACATATAAGTATAAACAGCTGGCTTGCGCACAAAGGATACCTGAAAATGACCCCTAAAAGGTACATGGAGTATTTCAATGAGGTATGTAAGGAAGAAGGCGTATATGAATTGTGCATCGGCTGGAAAAGCGGGGGCGGGCATGCTACAATCCTGCAACGGTTTGCGGATGGTGAACTAAGGTATATCGAACCCCAAAGCGATAATTCTGCCGGTTCAGGAATGGAATGGAAAGACGTAAAATATTTATGTGAAATAGGAGCTGCGACTTCCCACAACTGCAGGGGAGTCCTGAGAATTGACAATAAGCTATTCGATGTCTCCTTCCTCGATATTTTCGATACATGAATCGATAACGTCAAGGGATAACGGACCGGTTATTTCGGTTGCGTCTTTACCGTCATACAGATAGACGAAAGGATAACCGGTACAGGAGTCCCCCGGAAACTTGAACACATAGGCTTCCTGGCCTTCATAAATACCAAGGTATTCGAAGGTGTCACCGTATTGCTCAATAAGTACACGGGCCTCGTTCTTTACTTGTTCCGGTATATTCATAACGCATAAAAGGCATATTGGAAGCCTCGGTTGCAAAGTTATAAATTATTCTTGAATTACTGATGATTATGGACATAAAAGATTTTACGGAAATGATAAAGCGGAAACGTGACAGGCTGGACAGTATGATGCGCCGCAAAATGCCAGTCATGGTAGGACGAATGGCCAAAGACCATTTTCAGGATAACTTCCGGCAGGGTGGATTTGTCAATGGCGGTCTTCACCCTTGGCCCAAAGCCAAACGGCTGTCCTCGGGAGGTTCCGATGCCGCCAGCAATTATGGAACGCTGCTCTCCGGCAGGAAACATCTGTTCAAATCGGTCGGATATACACCTGCAGACTACCGGGTAAGGGTATTCAACGAGGTGGTCTATGCACCCATCAACAACTGGGGCGGGGAAATCGATGTCACCGTCACAGACCGCATGAGGCGCTTTGCATGGGCCAAGTTCTACAAGGCTTCGGGAAAAAGAAAAAAAGCCGGCACAGGGCAAAAGAAACGCGTCAAACGACGTTCCAAGCCGAAGGAACTGAATCCGCAGGCACAGTTCTGGAGAACATGGCGCTTACCCAAAAAAAGAAACTGCACATCCGCATCCCGCAGCGCCAGTTCATGGGCGAAAGCAAGAATTGAACCGGCGTATCCGGGAAAAGGTGGACCAGGAAATTACCAACATTTTAAACCAATAACGATATGGACGAAATTTTTATCGCAATCATGGAACAGATTGCACAGGAAATGCCGGAACTCTCTCTCATCGACGAGGACTACGGACAATTGGAAATGGGAGCAGAAGAAGACCAGTACCCGGTCACTTTCCCTTGTGTATTAATCGGAAATACAAACTCCGACTGGCACGACCTCGGATACGGGGCACAGAAAAGCGAATCCGCACTGACCGTCCGGCTGGCCATCGATTGTTACGACGATACAAGCTACGCATCCGGCACGTATGACAAGGTGAGGGAAAGGCAGCAGCTGGCCAAGAAATTATACAAGTCGCTGCAGTGTCTGCAATGCACGGACAACGCTTCGCCGCTGGTACGCGAGAAAAGCCGTTCGTATGCCATGCCGCATTACATCAAGGTCTATGAAATGACGTTCTCATTCACACTGCACGATGAATCGGCCATGCCGTCATCTTATGGGGAATAGTTCCAGCTGGGCGGCAGTCAGACGGGGGCTTTCACCTTGGGAACAGGCTTCAGATTGTAGTCTGTTCCCTCACGTGATTTCCGGCGGATGATGGTCATGATACGTTCCTCGGATATAAAGAATTCGCGCTCCGACAACACTTTTAAAGCATCGTCGAACCGCAACCGCTGTATTTCTGTCCAATAGTAGTAACGACGGCATAGTGCCTCGTCACGCAGCTTGATCAGTTCTTTATCCCGTCCTTTGCCCATACATTTTATTTCTCTTACAAAAATAACTGATTTCCATCTATTTTAAGAACAAAAGCGCCGCAATTATAACAACTGCGGCGCTTTCTGTTTATAGGGTTAACGGGTTTCGGCTACAAACGGCAGAAACTGGGTTCAATGCGGGTCCATACGCCGTTTTCAGGGTTGCGGCGGCTGAAGTAGTAGTTGGTGGCATTGCGCTGCACTACATTAGCTTCCTTGAACAGGCGCATGATGTCTGCATACTCTTCATCGAACTTATCTTCCAGTTCATACAGCTTTGAAATGCTCTTGTAGTCCAGGTCGCCCATCTTGTTGCGCTCCAGCAGGGTCATGGCCATCTGATACATCGGATCATCAGAACCTTTCTCGCTGTTCTGCATGTAGCGCTTCAAATAGTCAATCAGACGGTCGGCTGCCATGTCGCTCGTTCATCGAAGCCTTTCACCTTGTTGCTTTTCACTTCCAGACGGAAGTCTCCGTCCGTAATGGTATAGCTGCGCTGTTCGTCGCTTTTCACCTGGCCGTATTCCTTCATCACCTTGGTAAAGGCATCGGCTTCTTTTTCCAGCCATCCGCGGAACCCGGTCACGGCATTCACCATCTCAAGAACGTTGGTCTTTACTTCGTGCATAAACTCACCGCGTAATGCCTCGTAAGTTTCACGACGGGCGATGCGGTCTTCTTTCTCTTCTTGCTGCAGCTGGGCCATGAGGCTGCTCGCTGTTCTTTACTCAGGGACTTGATGTCCACACTTTGATTGTTCTTTTCCATTTTAAATCATTTTAGTTGTTAATCAGCTATTACTTTGTCATCCTTCAGCAGCAAAGCGAATGTCCTGTCTCTTTCTGCTTTGGTTTCAAACTTCTTGTATGTCTTCCAGCCACCGTTTATGCCGGTACACATCTTTATCCTCGGGCCTGGATAATCATCCTTTCACTTTTTTCTCCACTGAAAGAATTGCCAAACTTATCATCATAAGTTTTACAGACTGGCTGTCCTCTTCAAACAAATCAATATCCGCAACCACAGGCTCACCGCTCATGGTGTTCCATATTTGCTCTACCTCTTTCGTCTTCTTTTGATTCATCAAAAAGAGATACGCGTCATACTCGGAACGGTCAAATTCAAATACGACCTGAACTTTCTGTTTTTCTTCCATACATTCACTATTAAAAGGTTATTCAAACAATACTTTAATGCCACACGAACTGGCTACGTCAAGCTCCAGTTTGGCTCCCTTGCTCAGTTCCCAGTCCTTCAGCATGTAGATATAGTCACAAGCCAGCAACAGGGCAATGTCGGCCCGCATGTGGGCTCTCCAATGAGCTTCATCCGGCAATCCGTTCCTGAAAGGGTTTACAGGATCATAGCCTTGTGCCATCAGTTTCTCCTCGGCACGGCTGAAGGCTTCCTTGCGCTCATTCATATCATAGTGCGCGATGGCTCCGCTGATGTACACTTTCCCGGCACCGGTCGCTTCACCACGTTGAAAAGCCTTGTGTCGTTCCCACCGTTCCGGAACCACCACACTGTAGTTGCACGATTGGCAGCAGCAGCCTTCTTCTTTCACCGGGAACGGATTGTATCCGTAGCCCTCATACTCTTTGCCGCAGATGCAGCACACTTTCTTTTCTTCTTTCTTTTCCATCACTTCAAATCTTTAATGTTTATTTGGCAGGACGGATGCCATACCTGAATATTCCGAGCAAACATCACATCCCTGGTTTCTATCACTACGTGTCCCTTTGTCTTGGCCCTGCGCAGACGGAGGTCGCTTTGTATGTTACGTTCTACCCAATCGTCCACCACGGCCTCCGCTTCCTGTTCTTTCAGGAGTATCTGGTACAGCTTATTCTCCCATTCCATCATTCAAATAATCCTCCATATTATCGTCCTTCAATGTTTTGGCAGCACCTTCTTCCCATATCACGTAGGGCTCACCGGGCCGCTCCATAAAGCGGCTTTTGCACCAGGCTTTGAAACAGCTTACCATGATTTTCACATCGGCATCATATTCCACCTTGCGGGCGCTTCTACCTGCCGGATGAAGCCCCTCGACATGGCTGATGAAGATAAACAGTTTCTTGGGATGACGTTCCTTGAACTCCTTGTAGGTTTTGTAGTTCAAGCCGCTGTATTGGAAGCTGTCGATAATCACGATTCCGGGACTGCCTCTGCGCCGTAACCGTTCCTCCAATTGCTCCATCGGTTCCCGGTCAAGGATAATCAGCTTCTTTTTCACTTCACCCATCTTGTGCCGTTTCAGGCTCATCTGGAACGACAAACCGGTACTTTCTTCCAAACTGTCATAAATTACGCGTCCGAAGCTACACAGGTACTTGGCCAGCTGCATCACAAAGCTGCTCTTACCGTTTCCGCTGGCTCCCCAAATAATCCACACGCCGCTCTTGGCCGGGTTGCCTATCGAGGTTTGCCAGTCCCCGGAAAACTCGAACCGGGGAATCTTCATGTTCAGCACCTCACCGGGACTGTAGGCTCTCTTCAGTTTCACGGTTACCTCCTTTCAATTCTTCAATAAGAGCATCAGCATAGTCCACAGCAAGTCTGGCAACTTGTTTTATAGACATTATACCTGATGAATTGCTTCTTACTACCGGAAGCATGCTTTTGGCAATTTCATATCTGCGCTGTTCCCAGTCTATCTCATTCGCTTTTCTCATCTCGCGATGGATACCGATAACAGCATCCATCGCTTGCATTTCTATCTTGCTTATCATGCCTGCATCCTCCTTAATTTTTCGATTTCGGTATATACGCGCCGCAAGCCGCCTCCGGTGCTATGAACAATCTTGGCAATGTCGGCACCGTCCGGGGCATTGATTTTTGCGACGATGGCAGCCTGTGCCTTCAGAAACTTTTCGCGTTCCTGCGCATCGTCCGGGGTCACCTTGCTGTAGGAGTCACCGTAGCGGCTCAACATTTCGGTATAGCCCACCTTCTTGCCTTCGATGGCGCGGTTGATCTTCTCCTTTAATCCGTCGGCACCCATCATATACCAGGCACAGCAGCGTTCCGTAGCGTTCCAAAGCGCCTTTAACTCCAGGAAGGCTTCATACTGCAGGTCCCCGGCTTCATCCAGGATAACCAGGGGCGTATCAATCGTGCGCAGGTAGGCCACCAGATCCTCATACACGTCGCTATAGCGTCCGTTGCTGGTCACACCGAATTCCTTGGCAATGTAGCGTATCAGCTTCAGTTTGGTCTTCACCTGGCTGCAGTCCACATATACGGCGTGCTTGTGCTGCTTCACGTAGCTTTCGCTGTAAAGGTCTTGCCGATATTGGGCATATCGCACAGGATGGCACTCAGCCGCTTCCCTGGCACACTTCCAGCTGCTTGCTCACAAACACGTAGGTCGGGGTCTGTGCTGCCAGCCAAGGTATTTCTGTACGCAGTTGCACGCCTAATCTTCGGGCTATACCTACCCAGTTGGCATCACTGACCTGCTTTTCATAATTGCCCCGCTTGATGGCATTGTAAACGCTGGGGGCTATGCCCAGTGCCGTGGCATGGCGGTTGTCACTGGGATAATTTTCACGGTCGGCGGCTATCGCTGCCACAATACGTTGCTTTACTTCATTTGTTATTTCCATTTGAATGCTGTTTTAAATTCGTTCTAACGTCGTTAATTATATCTTGGCTACTGCATCATGCTCGAAGGCACTGATGTCCATATAGGCTGAGTAATCTTCTTCCTCGGCTTGTGCAGGAAGGGGAACGGCTTCCGCCTGTACCTCTGTTATCAGCTTTGCTTCCTCTTTGGCAAGGATGCCCACACGCTTGATCTTGCCGTCCTTCATCATCTTGTCGAATTGAGCTACATACTTGGACTGTTCGGTATAGGCTGCCTTGTCGTACTCGGTCTGCTCGGCTGTATTCTCATTGTAACGGGCTACGGGCTTGCAGGTGGCGATATATCGTCCGTTCTGGTAGATATATACCTCGTTGATGGTTCCGTCGGCATCGGGCAGATAATAGGCATCTACCTTGTAGTTCCTCGGCTCCAGCTTTTCGATGATTTCCGGGCTGGGCAGTCCGTATTGGTTGTACATCACCGTGCAGTAGGTGTTCTGCCGGATGGTTGTTTCGGTGTGCTGTCCGATGAACCGGTAAAGAACGGCCTTGTCCCAAGGTGCAAGGTTCGGGTTCTGATGGGCGCAAAGCACATCCCAACGGCTCATGCCCGGATAGCGCTTTTGGTTGGGGTGAGGCTGTGCGTTGAAGGTCTCAATGGCGCGTATATCATCGGCTACCAATTCTTCATAACTATAGGTCTTCACCTTGTAGGTGTTGTTCTTTTCGTCATACACCTTTTCTTCCTTCGGGCGGTTGGCTCCAGCTTGGCATACCATCGGCCGATACCTACCTGCGTGCGTTTCTCCACACCGTATTTCTTTTCGCGGTTCTTGTGCTCGGCACGTTTTTCACGCGAGTTCCCGGGGTTACACCAGCGGATCAGGGGGAAGACGGTACCGGCTTGCATCAATCCGTCGGCAAAGTCGCTTACCAGGTGGTGTTCCACTTCTAACTCGGCGGGGATATACATGCCGTTCCGGTCCAGGGTCTGGAACATGTTTCGCATGCAGTCTAAAAATAACTCGGTAGTCTTGTACCGGTTGTAGGCATATCCCACCACAGCACCGCTCACCACATCGTAGGCATAATAGGCTTTCACTCGGTTGCCATCCTTCATTGGGCGCGGCAGGTCGCGGTCGTCAAGAGAAACCTTACTCAAGGAATATTCACCGATGCTGCGCAGATGATAAGGACGGTAGGCATTGTTGAAATCCCATTGGCTCATGTGCAGCTTACCGCGAAGGGCCTTGTTCTTGGGGTTGTTCAGGTAGTTGGCTACTGTGGCCGGGCTCAATACCAGCGGATTTCCATCCTTGTCGGTAAAGTCTGCCGGATTCAACACCTCGCCGGTTTCGGGGTCATATAGCTCCAGTTCTCCTTGCACAAATAGATTGTACTGTTCCCACACGGTGGTATTGAAGGGCTGCTCCGGTTGGGCATCGATGCTCAGCAGCAGGCGTTCAATGTCATAGGTCACTTTCCGGCGGTTCTGGTTCATGAACTTGCGGCTGATAAGGCTTTCATAGCCGTTGGCCTTGAAGTCATTCACACGCTTCTTGAAGCGGTTGGAACTGACAGGCAAGGTATGTCCGAACTCTGCTTGGTAGTAACTGATGGCTCCTGCCAGTTCGCCCCAGTTCACCGGCCCGGCCTTCATGGCCTTTCGCATAAACGTGGCATCCTCCATGGCACGCATCACTGCCTCAATTACCGAAGCGTTTACCGTATATTCTTGGATGTGTTCCGGTGGCAGTGCATCTCCGTTGTCAAAACGGAACCGGGTGTAAAATTCCCGGGCTTTCGCATCGATGTGGTAATGGCTGCCGAGCCAGTTTCTTATTACGTCTTCTTTCATATCTCCGTATTTTAGTTTTATCCTTTCCTGAAACCGTAGGGGCATGGTGGCTATTTCTACCAAAACGTAACCTCCCAGACCTCTTCCGGATCGAACTACATTGATTTTCTCCTTTGCCGCTAACTTCTTGTAATTGGGTATCGACATGATGGGAGCAAGTTCTTCTTCGGAAAGAGTGGAAGGATGAACTCCTTTCAGCGTGCGGCTTCTGCTGTAGTCTGCCTTTCCGTTCACCATCACCGGTCGGTCATCGTAAGTCAGGTCATTGTAGGATATGCACAATATCTTTCCATAATACTCCATTTCATTTCTATTTATAAGGCAGATGCCATCTGTTGGGTCTCGTGCTGCAGCTGCATGAAATCCGATACAAATTCACATTGGTAGGTTTCAGTCCGTTTTCCGTCCACGTACACATCCACATCATTGGTCTTTCTGTGGACCACGAGTTTTACACGGGGACCGAAAGTGCAGGTCATGGTCTTCTCGCACTCCTCGAAGGTGGTTTCGCAGTTCGGGATGAAGTTCCCGTCAGTCAGTTTGCCGCCTCGCTTCAGGGCAAGAGTGCGTATCCGGCGCGCCTGATCGCTGTCACGGACAAAATTCAGTGCTTGCCACACAGCCTGACGGCTGCATCCGAATGTCTTCATCAAGAAGGTCTTGGTCTCGTTATCTGTCAAAATCTGCTTTCTCATATCGTCATACTTTTAATCGTTATCGTTCGTTCAAAGGTTTTCAACGGCTTCCGCTATTTCCTAATCACCCGTCAGTATTTCATGAAGGCGTGTCCCTTTCTGCAGTTCTTCGACCAGCACCTGCATCGCTTCCTCACACACACAGCTCACATTCTCTATCACCCGGTAGGCATCCGAGTTGCTTATCTCATCCTCCGTCATGAATTGTCCAGCCAGCTCCATCGCCTGGTCGGCAATATTCTGCGTATGTGCCGTACTGCCTATCATCGTGCGCAACTTCTGTTTGAACAGACTCTCTGCTGTTCTCGGATTGAAATTCTTTGCCATAACTCTAAATTTTAAAAGTTTATATCGTGGGGCGCGGGGAATCGAACCCCGACGGCTTTCTACGCTTTCTTATTTCGATTTACCAACTCTCCGGCCGTGCCTGCCGCCCCTGCCCGTCTTTCCGGGCTGCCAGTTATCCGGCAATCTATTTGCCTTGTTCTTCTATCATCGAAAGGACAACCATCCTGTCTTCATCCCAAAGCGGAAGCCCCAATTCAATGGTCCGTTTCACCACTTCCATCTCACCGACCAGCCCTACCGCTTCTTTGCGGAAATCGGTATCGTCATACGCATGCGCCTTTCCAATCAGGAAGTCGGTCAGGTTGCCGATAACTTCCTTTTGCCGTTCACATTTCATCTCATAGTTCAGCACCCGTACATGGACATCGCGGATAATCCGGCTGTCCCCATGTTTCTTGAAATCTTTGCAGAACTCATCCTTGTTCATCGAAGTGTTCAGATAAACCGCATGGATGTAATCAAAATCCTCTGCTGTAGGGGTTATCCCCGTCCGTTCCATAAATTCTTGCTGTGTCATAAACTCACTTATTTTATTGTATTATTCTGCATCTTCAATTTTGAAAGAAAAGCACTTATCCGCCAATACTCTTTTTACAAAGTCTAAGTCGTATCTATCAGCTGAAAAGAAAACTGCCTGATAATCCACACTGGGATAAGCCTTGATTGCTGTTGTATCTACCATCTTCTTGACCAGTCCGTAAAGAGCTTCGGCGGTCTCAGCTGTTGCTTGAGCTATAATTACTTTTGCTTTCATTTTCTTTAATCCTTAAAATTCGCTAATCACACGCCTTTTTTGTATATTTGGCGCGCTGTTTACATCTTAAACACGCTGCAAATATAGTGATAATTTTCAACCATCGAAATAAAAACGGGGATAATTTTCAATTATGGGCAATATTTTATCAAGAATACAAGAAATAGCCTCCAATGAGGGGATAACTATTGGCGCCATGGAAAGAACTATTGGCGCAAGTAAAGGCGTGCTTTCAAGAGCAATCAATAACGGGACCGACATTCAAGCCAAATGGCTTAGTATAATAGTTGAAAATTATCCCCGATATTCAACAGGATGGTTGCTTACTGGTGCAGGAAGCATGTTGAAAGATGATTTGAACGGCATTAAAACAATAGACGAAGCCAATCCTTCGTTCATGCCTACCACATCCATGAACCATCTGTCGGCACACCATACTACGATGTGGACTTTATTGGGGGATTCGATGAGGTGTTCAACTCTCAGGTAAACATACCCGCCACCAACATCGTAATAAGGGGATTCGAAAAAGCCAGCCTCTGGTGCAATGTCACCGGCCACTCCATGGAGCCCAAAATAAACCATGGCGACATCATCGCCCTGCGACAATGCACACTCAACGACATCCAGTATGGAGAAATCTATGCAGTGGTATTGGACACCATCCGTACCATCAAAATCCTGCGCAGGTCGCCGGATCCAAGCAAGTTGCGCTTCATTCCCATTAATACAGAGGACTACGATGAGCAGGAATTCGACAAATCACGCATCATGAATGTCTTTGAAGTCATTGGAAGCATCAGCAAGTTCTTCTAAGTGGTACACGCATGCCTCCTACAGAAGGCTAAAAAAGGACGCACGCACACACTTTTGAAGGAATTTACCTGAAGCAAACTCGTAAATACACTGTAAATCAAAGGATTTATTTTATTATAATAAGGTATATCACACAAACAAGTGTCGTTTTTCCTCTCTGAAAACAGAGAAAAACGGCACTTGCTTTCATTTATAACATAGTTTCCTATTTCGGGCGTACCCTCTGAGAACTGAAAAAGTAACCCCTAAAGTAACCCCTAACTTAAAGAAGTAGTAACCCCTAACAGTAACCCCAATAGTAACCCCTAACCAAATAAAACCAACCGTAGGGGCATAAAAAAAGGGAGCCATAAGCTCCCCAATCAGCATTCAAAGAAATAACGCCTACAAGCCTTTCTAACGGCGCTATTATATCGTTCTAACCATTCCCTTACTACCACCCGAGATGAGCGTAGATTGCTTAATTATAGCCTTTTTCGTGCATATTGTGCCGTTACCAGACAGCCCGGCATGAAGCAGGTAATTCTTGGTTGCCCCCACCTGATCTGCCGTCAGAACCGTATAAACAGCCGATATACTGCTGAAATACCAATCTTTCTGCTTCGTCCCGTCTATTTTATGCAGCAAATGCACATGAATCACTTTTGCCATATTCGTTTCTATTATGCTGCAAATATACCAAATAATACTTATTTAGAAGAATTTTAAGGCAACATCTTTAAAAATAGGCACAAAAAACGGCCACACAGCCGTTCACACCATCATATAACAAAATCCATCAACCCAGCCATAAAACGGCCACACAGCCGAAAATAAAACCCTTCCAGGCCGTTTTAGCCCCATCTGCAAGCCCGATGTAAAGCAATCCCCCGAATATCCGAAGAAAAGCCCCTCAAACGTAAAGCAGATGTAAGCCATGTAAAGAGAAAAACCGCTTCGAAATATTCAGCCCATTTTCCCGATCATGCCTAAACCCTTTGGTTTTCAAAACCTTTCGCCCATTTTTCCCGACCATTGAAAAAACCGCTTCGTTCTATGCCCCATACCGCTTTGATATCATTGCCCTACAGCCTCGAAAGAATTTCCGGTTGGCCGTAATTGAACTAAAGAAAGGGATGGGTGCTACGGGATTGAAAGGGAATGGTATTTTTAGCCAAGGTGTAAAATCTGGAGTTCTGGATCATATTGCTAAATTTGAGGATACAATCGGGAGTGCCAGAGGTTATCGTGAGTTTGTGCAGGAAATGGATGAAGTTTTGTCAATGAAGGTACAATGCGGAGTGTTACCTGTGGAACTAATGGGAATAAAGATACCTGTCGAAAAGCCTGATTTCTATCTTGCATACGCGGGATCCGGAATGGAACACTTTAAAGGGGCGTGTGAGAGTATCGGACAACCATGTATTTGTATTACGGATGAGCGGCAACCTTTCTTGAAATTATGAACTTCATGACTTTACTCCTCCGTTTCCAGGAAGCGTATCGCATGGTCTCCCCGTCCAGGTTGTCAATGCGTATCATATGGTCGGCAGCTGATTCCATACGGATTCTACCCACCGGCGGATATTTTCCCGGGTGACTTCCGGACGGATGGCTTCTTCCAGAGGCATGTTGTCCGGTGCAAGATTGTCCACCCGGCTGAATCCTGCATTGAGAAGGGCTTGTGTGTCGCTGGCTTTTCCTGCTACCAGCCAGGTGGAAACAAGCTTTGCCTGTGCCCGTCGCATGACCCGTTCGGGAAGCTTGCCCATGAGTGTCTGGCGGTCGGCATGTCCTTCACCGGTAATTACGAGGTCGGTATCTGCCAGCAGGCGGTCGAAACCGGACAGATCAAGCAGAAGGTCGGCTCCTGATTGTGTGGTGGCCTGAAGGTATTGAAGGAATGCATATCCCAGTCCTCCGGCTGCTCCGGCACCGGGGCGGGAAGAAGTATCCTTGCCCATGCGGCGGGCAGATTCTTCGGCAAACTGGCGGGCACGGCGGTCGAGTTCTTCTACCATTTCCGGGGTAGCTCCCTTTTGCGGGGCGAAAATATGGGCAGCTCCTTCCGGTCCGTAGAGCGGATTGCGTACATCGCTGGCCAGCACGAAGTTGCATCCGGCCAACGGACCGTTTAGAATATCTTCTGTCATACCACCGGGAGCCAGAGAATTGGTCAGTCCCTGAAGCATACCTTTCCCGGCATCGCTCGTACCGCTTCCACCCAGTCCGATGATGAAACGGCGTGCTCCCTGCAGGAAAGCGTGTGCAACGAGTTCTCCTACACCATAGGTGGTGGCAACCAGCGGATTGCGCTCTTCGGCAGAAAGGCGGGTCAGTCCGCAGGCTTGTGCGGTTTCAATGACGGCGGTTCCGTCGGGAGTAAGGCCGTAGCTGGCGGTGACGGGACGCATCAGCGGATCGTGTACCTCCGTTTCAAGCAATTGCCCGTGAAGGGCGGTGATAAAGGCCGGAAGCATCCCTTCGCCTCCGTCGGACATGGGGAGGGAACGGACTTTTGCCCCGCGGGCGGTCAGGGCCTGCGAGAAGGCGGCTTCCACTTCTTCTGACGAAAGGCATCCCTTGAAGGAATCGATGGCGAGCAGGATCTGCATAGGTATCATAATATTTCTCTTGCTATCCACGCACAGGCCTCTGCATCGGCCAGTGCGTATGATGGTTTTCCAGATGGTATCCGCAGGCAGCGGCTACGGTGTGCAACTGATGGTTGGGAAGGTATGGAAACACTTTGCGCGATACGCATAGGGTATCGTAGAATTCATAGTCAGGGTAGTCCATCTGATAGACGCGGAAAACGGCTTTCAGGCAACTTTCATCAAAGGGGCGGTTATGTGCCACAAGCGGAAGACCGTCAATCAGGGGTTCGATCTGCTTCCATACATCAGGAAACACCGGTGCGTTTTCGGTGTCTTCACGGGTGAGCCCGTGTACCTGTGAGCACCAGTAGGAATAATAATTCGGTTCCGGATTGATGAGTGAATAAAAAGTATCTACGATTTCATCGTTACGTACAACCACTATACCTACTGAACATACGGACGAGCGCTGGTTGTTGGCCGTTTCGAAGTCTATTGCCGCAAAATCTTTCATGTGTTCATTCGCTTATTTATAGATGCATTATCGCTTGGTTACGGTAATCATGAATGTGACGGCTACCATGGCGATGGAGATTCCGACAATGATATTTGTTGTAAGCGGTTCGCCGAACATAAGTGTACCGACAACAATGGCCGTGATGGGTTCGAAGACGCGAGGACTGATGCCTTGGTTGCTCCGATGTTTCGGGAAGCAATGGCAAGAGTAGCCGTGGAAACAATGGTCGGTAACAGGGCAAGTCCTACGAGATTAAGCCAGTCTGCTCCGGTTGTGATTCCGGCGGTTATGGCGGTGTCGGAACTGATGATTTTCCGAGAAACACGATTGCTCCCACCGTAAGCGCATAGAAGGTAAGCAATGAATTGGAGATGCCGGCAATGGCTTTGCTACGGTTGATGATGACAATGAAGAGTGCGTATACCAGTGCCGAGGCAATTGAAAGCAATACGCCGACAGTTGATGGTCTGTGTACCGTCGCTTTGTGTCATTACAAGCACTCCTCCGAAGGTTGCCGCAATGGCAAGCCAGACAGGCCAGGAGGGGACGACTTTCAGGAATACCATGATGATAGCCACAAGGACGGGATATAAAAAGACCAGGGTTGTGGCCAGTCCCGATGCGATGTATTCATAGGCCTCGAAAAGAAAAACGCTGCTTGAAGTATAAAGAACTCCGAGTGCAAGCAATACACCTATTTGCTTTCCTGAGATCCGGAAACTTTGTTTGCGGAGCATTAAAAACAGACCCAGAAGAAGTACTGCAAAGGCGTAGCGGAAAAAAAGTATGGACTCAGTGGCGGCACCATTCTTTATCAGTGGAACCGCAAATAGAGGATTTAATCCGTAAGTAATACCGGTAATAATTCCGGCAGGATAACCGATAATGGCATTTTTACTTAATTTTTTCATGTGCTGGAAAATGTAAATATATTAACTTGCGGACTATTTCAGGAAAGGATCAATCGTACTCAGCAGTTCAGCCTTTTGCATGACACCGCTGGTTCTCCAAAGCACATCTCCTTTACGGAACAGCATAAGGGTGGGGACGGATTGAATCTGATATTTCTGAGACAATGCACTGTGTGTGTCCACATCAATCTTGATGATACGGATACGTTCGCCCAATACATCTTTTACCTGTTTCAGAATCGGGTGCATCATTTTACAAGGTTGGCACCAGGTGGCAAAGAAGTCCACCAATACAAGCTGGTCACCAGCTACTACATCATAAAATGTTTCCATTGCTTTGTATTTTCAATTGTTTTATATAAACAAGGCTACCTCCCGAAAGAAATAGCCAGACAGATGGTTAATTAAAAACGATGCAAATGTACTAAAAGCCGGCAAATGGTTCATAGAATCATGATAGAAAATTGATGAATATGATGATTGATGAAGAGTTTTTCAGATTTGCAGGTTGCCCGGTAAAGAAAAAAACGTATATTTGTTCTATGATACCTCCCCGTATAGAACAATCTACCAAGGAAGAACGCCGGGCATTTGTGATGGAAGCCTGGAAATGTCTGCACGATTGTGAATCGTGTGGTAAATGCCGTGTCCTCAAAGGAAAGGACGCAGAAACCTTGTATGCTGACTACATTGAAGGTGAGCGAACCTATATGGATGTTACGCTGGACATCAGAAACAATAATTACGGAAGATAAAATCAGATTTTTTAGAGAATTTTCCTTGCAGGTGAATACTCAAATCCGATAATCCGTATCTTTGCACGACTTTTTTGCAAGCGGAAAAACAATGGATGCAATCGTTACACAGATGATTATCCTGTTTATTTTGGTAATCATTGGTTATTATCTGAGTAAGAAGAAAATGATGGATGCGGATTTTGACCGCAAACTTTCTGGACTGGTCATTAACGTGACGTGCCCCAGCCTGATACTTTCGTCAGTCATGGGTGCCACTCTTCCCGACAGAAAATTAATTCTCCCCTTGCTCATAGTAGGTTTTGTTACTTACGTACTTCTAATCGGAGCAGCTTTCCTGCTTCCACGCTATTTACCAGTCAAATCTTCCGATCGCGGTATTTATAGCTTTATGCTGGCGTTCGGCAATGTGGCTTTATCGGATATCCCATTGTTGCTTCCATTTTCGGTCCGAGTGCCGTATTTTATGCCAGTATCCTTAATTTCCCCAGTACGTTGCTGATTTTTGTGTTCGGTACTTTGTTTATTTCAGGTGGTCAGGGGAAAATGCGTTTTGACTGGCGTACCTTGTACTGTCCGGCCATGATTGCATCGTATCTTTCCATTCTGATTGTTGTGACCGGATGGGTACCTCCCCGTGTCATTAGTACTCCGTTCATCCTGTTAGGAAATGTCACCGTCCCTGCAGCCCTGCTCATTATCGGCTCGTCCATTGCCCGTGTACCCATCCGGCGGATGTTTGGCAATACGGCTATCTACCTGATGTCGGTCTTGCGTCTGATGCTGGTTCCGCTCCTTATTCTGTATCTTTCACGCCTTTGTCAGGTCGATGAGACCATAGCTAATATCAACGTTGTACTGGCAGCCATGCCTGTTGCTTCATATGGTACTTTATTCTGCATTCAGTATCAGAGAGGGGAGGTTATTATGGCAGAAGGCACTTTTCTTACCACATTGCTTTCTGTACTGAGTATTCCCTTGCTGACCATGTTTTTGTAGACCTATTTCAGCAAGGTTCTGAATGTTGTTTCCGATTCATCCGGTAATATTTTCCGGAACTGGCCGAGCATCCGTTCGTATGACTCCTGTGGACTGAGGGAGGAGTGACAACTCTCCTTTCCAAAAAGATTTTCGGGTGTGGTGAGCAGTGACCATCCCCAGCCAAATTCTCGTCCGTGCCGGTCGTGGGGATAAATAAAATCTTCCGTAACGATGTAACCACCCATTTCCAAACGGGTGAGGTAGGCATCGAAACGGCTTCGCATTTTCGGTCCCGTAAAACCGCATGCCGCACGTAGTTCCCGTGTAATCAGGCTGCCCTCGTTTTTCAGTACATCGAGAATACTTTCTTCAATGCTTCCGGCCTCTGGATAAGGGAAATACTTCGCCGGTAGTTGCAGAAGTCGGGCCACCACTCGCGACTGATGAATGCGGCTTTACCTTTGAAAACTTGCCGTATGCACAACCGCTTTCCTGGAGGATGGAACCTTTCCATTCCCAAAGCGGCCATTCCCATCCGCCATCGGGCAAACGGGTATACTGACAATCTTCATCCATGACTTCTTCGGCTGACCATCCGGTAATACCCATACTTAACAGAGGAAGAAAACCTGTTTTATTGATATAGTCAATCAGTTCGGGGCAGGAGTGTAAAGGTTCATTTCTCATTGTTGTGGTGATTTTTCGATGCAAGATAATAAATAAACCGATATCTTTATATGCATCGTGCAGAATAAACAACATCTTTGAATAACTGAGATATTACAGACTTTCGTATCTTCGCAACAAACAAAACAATCAGTTAGTTATGAGGAAAAAAATGATTAATCTTTCGGCAGCCTTGCTGGGAACTGCGTTGTGGCTTCAACTCTGTTTTCATGTAGCAGCCAGCAGCAGGAGTCACCGATGAAAGCAAAAGTAGAGGAGTATGCTTCCGTTGAACTGAAGTCTGATCTTGTGAATAACTTGAGTGACAAGGAAAAGGAACTGGTCAGAATATTTTCCAGGTGGGAAAATTACTGATGACCTGTTCTGGAAACAGACATTTGGTGATAAGAGTAAGTTGGATACCATTACCGACAGCTATGCGAAGCAGTTTGCCATGATTCAATATGGAGCCTGGGACCGTTTGGACGACAACAAACCTTTCCTGACTGGTTATGGTGAGAAACCGGATGTATGCAATTATTACCCGCTTGATATTACAGAGGCAGAGTTTAATGCATTTGAGGATGCCGATAAGGACTCATGGTATACCGTCATCCGTCGCAATGATGACGGTTCTTTAAAAAGCGTCTGGTATCATGAGGCATATGCTCCGGAAATCAGACAAATCTGTGCTTTATTGGAAAAAGCGGTTACTCTGGCAGAAGATCCGGGTCTGAAAAACTATCTTGAAAAACGTATTGAAGCATTCAAGACGGATGATTATTTAGATAGTGATCTGGCGTGGATGGACATGAAGGATAGCAAGGTTGATTTTGTG
>ENA-OQHA01000213-OQHA01000213.1-human-gut-metagenome-genome-assembly--contig:-NODE-213-length-31162-cov-2.842952_pt1 | contig 31162 bp, 37 predicted proteins | sample MGYA00242558_ERZ504707 | MGnify/ENA primary metagenome ERZ504707 (study PRJEB26092, sample SAMD00036197) | human gut metagenome | host: Homo sapiens | study: EMG produced TPA metagenomics assembly of...
CGAAGCTGACTTTGAGGAAGAAGATCTTGACGAGGAAGAACTTGAAGAGGTCCGATTTGACGAAGACGATGACGAAGACGACTTTGAAGACATAGATGATGAAGAAACCGATTTTGACGAAGGCGACTTTGAAGAAGATATGGACGAAGAGGATTTCGACGAAGAAGAGATCGACGATGACGAAGAGCTTGATTTTGGCGAAGACCTTGAAGGGGAAGATTTGACGAAGCTGACTTTGAGGAAGAGGATCTTGATGAAGGAGACTTTGAGGAAGAAGATTTTGACGAAGAAGAGATCGAAGATGAGGATGACACAGAAGAATTAGAGATTGAAGAGCCATCCGAAGAAGAGATCCAGGCAAGAATTAAAAAGTCAAAAGGTGGAGTTCCATTTGATACCGGATTCGTTGTAACAGGAAGATATGATCTGAGTGCAACGAGTGAAATCGGATTAAAGGCAGGACTTACGGAAGAACAGAAGAAGTTATTCTCATATTTCGTTCCGGTAAGAGGAATGAGTGAACAGATCGTAGAGGTTCTTGATAATGACAGACGTGCCAGAGAGAGGGTACTTCCAAGACAGGAAACCTTCTGGTAATCGGAAGAAAAGGATCTGGTAAAACAGTTCTTGCGGTTGATATCGTAAAAGCAATCCAGAAACAGAGAAATCTGAAACAGGGTAAAGTAGCGATCGTTACAGGTGAGTCTTTGAATAAGAAAGAACTTACGAATATCATCCAGAAGCTTCGTGGAGGAGCAATCATCATTGAACATGCTGGCAAGCTGAATTCAAGAACGGTAAAAGAACTTAATTATCTGATGGAAAAGAAGACAGGTGAATTACTTTTCGTACTGGAAGATCAGAGAAAACCTCTGGAGCGTCTGATGACAGCTAATCCGGAATTCAAGAAGAAATTCAGTTCGAAACTGGAACTTCCGGTATTCATTAATGATGAGCTGGTAACATTCGGTCAGACATATGCGAAAGAGAATGGATATAAACTGGATGAGATGGGAATCCTTGCACTGTACAGCCGTATCGATGTAATGCAAAGAGAAGACCATGCAGTATCTGTTGCAGAAGTTAAAGAGATCATGGATGAAGCAATTGCTCATTCACAGAAAGCAAATGTAAAACACCTTGCACGAAGAGTATTTGGTAAGGGAACAGATGATTCTGACAGAATTATTCTGAAAGAAGAAGATTTTAAAATTTAAGTCAGATTTTGGAAGAGTTTTGACAAACTAAACTGTCAAAACTCTTTCTTTTTGCCCTTTTGTAAAGTATAATGTTGTTATAAATATGCAACAGAATGCGAGGGGTAATTATGGCTGAAAAAAAGAAGAAACCGTATGAAATAGGCGAGCTGGATCAATACCTTTTCGGACAGGGAAATCATTACGAGATTTATAAGAAGCTGGGTGCACATCTGGTACAGGACGGAAAACAAAAAGGTGTGTATTTTGCGGTATGGGCACCGCATGCACAGGCAGTTTCGGTAGTCGGAGAGTTCAATGAATGGGATACAGAGGCGAACCCGATGAAGAGAGAAGAACCTCTGGGAATCTATACCTGTTTTATACCTGGTGTGAAGAAAAATCAGATGTATAAGTATTGTATTGAGACTTATTCGGGAGAACAGATATTTAAGGCAGATCCATATGCCAATTATGCGGAATTAAGACCTGGAACAGCATCCAGAGTTACAGATATCGAGAATATAAAATGGACGGATACAGAATGGATGACCCACAGAAAGACCTGGAATCATAAGCATAAGCCGATGTCTATCTATGAGGCACATATTGGTTCCTGGATGCGCCATCCGGGACGGGAAGATGAAGGTTTCTATACATATAGAGAGTTTGCCAGAGCAATTACCAAATATATTAAAGAAATGGGTTATACACATGTGGAGCTGATGGGGATCGCGGAGCATCCGTTTGACGGTTCCTGGGGATATCAGGTGACTGGTTATTATGCACCGACATCCCGGTATGGAACACCGGAAGATTTCGCATGGATGATCAATTATCTGCATAGAAATAAGATCGGTATCATTCTGGACTGGGTACCGGCCCATTTCCCGAAGGATGCACATGGACTTGCTGATTTTGACGGAACTGCGACGTATGAATATGCAGATCCAAGACTTGGAGAACATCCGGACTGGGGAACAAAAGTGTTTGACTTTGGAAAAATGAAGTCCGCAATTTCCTGATCTCCAATGCATTGTTCTGGATTGAAAAATTCCATATAGACGGACTTCGTGTAGATGCTGTTGCGTCTATGTTATATCTGGATTATGGACGGAAAGATGGCGAATGGGTAGCGAATAAGTATGGTGAGAATAAGAACCTTGAAGTGATTGATTTCTTCAAACATTTGAACTCTGTTGTTCTTGGAAGAAATCCGGGAGCACTCATGATCGCAGAAGAATCTACAGCATGGCCGAAGGTTACCGGTGATGTGGAAGAAGGCGGTTTAGGTTTCAGCCTGAAGTGGAATATGGGATGGATGCACGATTTCACGGAATATATGAAGCTGGATCCATATTTCCGTAAGGATAATCATCATCTGATGACATTTGCCATGAGTTATGCATACAGTGAGAATTATATCTTGGTATTGTCGCATGATGAAGTGGTACATCTTAAGTGTTCGATGCTTAATAAGATGCCGGGACTGGGATTTGATAAATATGCTAACCTTAAAGCTGGTTATGCATTCATGATGGGACACGCCGGTAAGAAGCTTCTTTTCATGGGGCAGGAATTCGCACAGCTTCGTGAATGGAGCGAGGAAAGAGAACTTGACTGGTTCCTGTTGGCTGAGCCGGAGCATCAGCAGATGAAAGAGTGGGTAAAAGCGTTGCTTCATCTGTATAAGAGTCATAAAGCGATGTATGAGATGGATCAGAGCTGGGAAGGATTTGAATGGATCAATGCGGATGATGGATACAGAAGTATCTATAGTTTCATGAGACATTCCAAAGGTGCAAAGAAGAATCTGTTGTTCGTCTGCAACTTTACGCCGATGGCAAGAGATGATTACAGAGTCGGAGTTCCGAGAAAGAAACAGTATAAGTTGATTCTGAACAGTGATGAGGAAAAATACGGCGGAACCGGAGCGGTAAGGAAGAAGATCTATAAGGCTGAGGCAAAAGAATGTGATGGAAGACCGTATTCATTTGCTTATAGCTGCCGCCTTACGGAGTTGCTGTGTTTGAATTTTAAGAGGAGTAATTTTAGGATTATTTAAATTTTGGAATAGAGAGATTTTAATTTGAATAAAGTAAAATAAAAAACGCCGGGAAGTTTTTTTAAGCTTCCCGGTGTTTTTATACTAAAGTATGCAAGAAAAGCTGCCAGTGGCAGGTTTGCTGTATTGTCATTATAATTCGTTTGTTACTATAATTACCTGCTAATGCTTATGTCTAGTTGGCAGAGCCGTTAGTTGTGGAATCAGACGTATCAGAGTTGGAAGAATCTGATTCGCTGCTGCCTGGTAAGCTGCTCTGAGTATCGGACTGATCATCGGCACTGTTATTCAGTGAAGAATCATCCGCAGAGTTGTCTGTTGTGCCGGCATCTGAAGAATCTGCATCACTGTTCAGAGAATCATTCTGTGTGTCGTCAGACTGATCATCATCAGTATCTTTGCTGTCCTCTGTATTGGCATCGTTTTTGCTCTTATCTGAATTGTCTTTTTTAGAATCGCTTCCGCCGAACAGATCCTTGAAGAATTTCTTGATCTTGCCCCAGAATCCGCTGTCATCGCTGTTGTCATCCGAACTGCTGTCGGAAGAATTATCTGCGCTGTCGGAATTGTTCGAAGAAGAGTTGTCGGAAGAATCCAGTGTGCTGTTACTTACGACATCATCGCCGAGTGCACTGTCATCCGTATTGTTGATGATTCCGCCATCAGAGCTGTCACTGCCGCCGAAGATTCCCTTGATGGAATTCCAGAGGTTGGAGAAGAATCCCTCGCTCTTTCCGTCGATGTTGTTCAGTGTATTCTTCAGTGCTTTGACATCATAGTCATACTGGGAAATGTTCTTTAACAGTTCAGTGATCTTGTCGATCTGTTCCTGTGTCAGAGTGATATCGTTATTCTTGGCAGCATCTTCCACTGCATCCTGAATATCGTTTTCATCTTTTAAGCCGTCTTCAATAACGCTTTCTTTGGCATCATTCATGACATCTTCGGCTTTGTCCTGTCCGATATCATTTGCCAGATCTCCTGTTGTGACAAGTTCGTCGGTTGCGGCAGCCTTCTGATCTTCGTTCAGAGTTGTTCCGGTGGCTTTCTCATAAGCATCATGATTCCTGTCAGTGCGCCTGTTCCGGATACTTCGATCGGAGAAGCAGCGATAACGTTACAGTTCTCGACACCGGATGTAAGAAGTGTACTGGAGATCATAGAACTTGTAACATAAGTTAAGTTGGAAACCTTTACTTGGATTCCGCCGCTTGTGGTCGGCTCTACATATGACAGCTGTAGGTACGGGTACCGATCTGTTCTTCCGGAGCGACCCCTTCGAGATATTTTCTTTCATCTGCATTGGTAACTTCGATGACTTCTGCTTTGTCAGAAGAGGTACCAAAGTACTCATACATGGAATTCTTCTGTGAATCTGACAGGTTGGCTCCAAGTGTTACAACTTTAGATGAATCTGCCTTTACGACCAATGGTGCCGCAGTAGAACCAAGTACAACTGCCATGGCAACTGGTAATGCTCTTTTTAAATTTTTCATAATGCGTGGTGTGTTCACCATGCCCCCTTTTTATTAAATATATTTATCCCTGTTACTTCTTAAATATAGCATAAAAAACTATGTTTTCCTAGGAAATATAAATTAACTATTTCTAAAGATTTTCTGTAGACGTGCGTCAAAATCGTTCTGTGATATCATCCCCTGCATGACAGCGATCAGTTCCTGGTCTTTGAAAAAGAGAAATGTCGGAAGAAGATCTGTCTGATACTCAGCTGCGAGAAGTTCGGATTCTGTGGTCTCTACTTCAAAAAAGCGAATGCTGCCGGAATATTTTTTCTGGTATTTTTTTCGAGATCTTCTATAATGGGACGCATCATTGCACATTTTCCACACCAGACGGCGTAGAACATGACTACGGCAAACACGGGATGTTCCGTGCTTTCACCCGCCGGTGCATCGGAAGAAAGCTGCCAGTGACAGGCCCTGAAGCTTTCAAAGTTTTGTGTCGTCAGATGTAACATAAGCTTCCACCCTTTCACAGGATTACAGGAGCATAAGATATGCTCTCTATTAATATATGAAAGGAAAGGGAAGAGGTTCCTTTATCTGCGTTTTGCGATCAGTTTGCAGATCGGATTGCCCATGGAAGAGAATTTTGCTTCATATTCGGTCATAATATTTCCTTGGTTCATCTTACTGTCATTATGAAGATCATAGGAAAGCTGATCCAGAACGAACAGTTCGGAAGTCTTAAGTTCTTCTACGGAAAAGTCGAAGAGCGGACGGTTGTCTGTCTTGAATTCTACGGTTCCGTCTGCAGTCAGGACTTTGTCATAAAGCTTGAAAAATTCGTTGGATGTCAGTCTTCTTCTTGCATGGCGGGCCTTTGGCATGGATCGGAGAAGTTCAGGTAGATACGGGATACTTCCGCTGGGGCGAATACCGTCGGCAGGTCATTCGCATCCATACAGATGAATCGGATGTTGGCAGGAGCTTTTCCTTCGGCTTCCAGTTCCTGGAATTTCTCAACGGCACGTAATAAGACGCTGGAATAGCGTTCGATGCGACGTAGTTGATCTGTGGGTTTTCGGCTGCGAGAGTCAGAAGAAACTGACCTTTTCCCATACCGATCTCGATGTGCAGCGGTCGTTCATTTTGGAACTCCTGATTCCAGTGTCCGCATAAGCTTTCCGGATTCTTAACAACTTCTTTGCAGGCTTCGAGAACGCTCTCTGCACGTGGTATATTTCTAAGACGCATATGTGTGTTCCTCCTTATAATCAATGGATTTGCAAGGATTTTCTGACATTTTGCAAATCGTTCTTAGTTTAGCGTCTGTGCAGGAAAAAGTCAATGGAAGTGGAAATTGTCAGAAGAATTGAGAAAAATAATACAATATATACAAAATGATAGTGGTAATTTTAGAAAATAGGTGTATTATTATAACATGGATAAAAAAGTAACAATTATTCGTTGTGAAATGTGCAAAAAGGAGGGCGGCTTATGAACTCTGTTATTGAGAAATTGGCTGAAGTGGAAGAAACGGCGGAGGCGATCGTAGAGCATGCCAGACAGCAGAAAAGTGAAATTGAAAAACAGATACAGGAAGAAAGGAATCAATTTGACCGGGACCTGGAAGAAGAGACACAGAAAAAACTGGAGAAGATAAAAAGCAAAGTCGCAGCAGGAAGTAGAGAAAGTTCTGGACCGGGAACGGAAGAAGGACCAGAAGGCGATTGATGATCTGAAGAGGGAATACGAAGAAAATCATGACATTTATGCAGAGGAAATCGTAAGACATATGATCGAGGTGTAGCGTATGGGAAATGTGATGGCTTACAGCGGGATCACGACAAAGGTACGTGCGATGTCGGCGAAGCTTCTGAAAGAGAAAGATTATGATACGATCGCAGGTCTTGGTACAGTGACAGAAGCAATCGAATATCTGAAAGACAAGACGGCGTATGCACCATATGTGGAGCGGATGGATGTTTCCTTATATCATAGGGGAAATGTGGAGAAGATCCTGTATCAGTCGTTGTTCGATGATTATTCGAGGATCTTCCGGTTTGCCGGGATGGAGCAGAAGACGTTCTTAAAATTATACTGGAAACGGTATGAAGTCGATCTGATCAACTACTGTTTGAGGATCGTGTTCAATCATTATGAGAAACCATTTGATCTGGAATACAAGAAAGAGTTTTTTGACAGATATTCACAAATTTCCATAGACCGGTTGATAACTTCGAAAAATATCGACGAGCTTGTAGATAACTTACGGGATACGGAATATTATGGTGCGCTTGCCAGAATCAGAGATTCCGGAGCGGGAACGCTGTTTGATTATGATCTGGCATTGGATCTGTATTATTTTTCTACGATGTGGAAAAAGGGAAAACGGGTTCTGAAAGGACATGAGCAGAAGATATTCTTAAAGGACTATGGAATGAAGATCGATCTTCTGAATCTTCAGTGGATCTACCGTGCGAAGAAGTATTATCATATGCTTCCGCCGGATATCTATTCGATGACGATCCCGATCCACTATCGGATAAAAGTAGAAGAATTCAAGACACTGGTGGAGACGCCGACACTGGAACAGTTTGAAGCAGAAGTGGAAAAGACGTACTATGCAGGAAAATATAATTATATGCAGACGGATAAAACACTGGAACAGATGTACCGCGACTGCCTGCGGAAGTTGTACCTGACTGATAAAAGGAATGATCCGTATTCGATCGCGATCGTCAATACGTATCTGTTCCTGAAAGAAGAAGAAATCTATAAACTAACGACAGCCCTTGAGTGTATCCGTTACGGTTTGACGAAGGGAGAGACATTAGGATACTTAGGAGGTGTGAATCAATGATTGTTAAGATGAAGTTCTTAAGCATCAGCGGACCGAAGAATGATATCGACCGTGTCTGCGAGGTGTATCTGTCGAAATACGAGATGCAGCTTGAGAATGCGGCGGCGGAGCTTAAGACGACCGACAACCTGCAGCCTTTTGTGGAAGTTAATCCATACAAAGAGCCGCTTGCGAAGGCAGAACAGTTCAGCGCACTGTTAGCGGATGAAGACCAGAGGATCGATGTATCGATGAATCAGGAGGATATGCTGAACCTGATCCGGGATGTCAATCATGACTATCTGGATCTGCTGGAGAAGAAAGAGTTAACGAAGAAGCAGGTAGATGAATACAAAGAAAAGCTTCTGATTATGGAGCCGTTCCGGACACTGGAACTGGATATGCAGAAATCATTAAAGTATAAATATATGAAAGTCCGGTTCGGACGGGTAGATGTGAATTATTACAAACGTCTGGAAAAATATTTATTTGATGATCTGAATGCGGTATTTATCGAAGGTACGAGGAATGAAAATTATGTATACGGATGTTATTTCGTATCGAATGCGGATTCCAGTAAGGTGGATTCGGTATTCAATTCCTTACATTTTGAAAGGATTGCAATTTCATCCGAATACATAGGAACGCCGGCGCAGGCCTGTGAAGAGCTTGAAAAAGAAATTGAAGAAAAACAGAAAGAGATTGCTGGGATTAAAAAACAGATCAGTGAGCTGATGGCAAAGAATGCCGCAAAGCTCCGAGGTGCGAAGACGCGTCTGGAAGAACTGGCTACGAACTTTGATGTCCGCAAGCTGGCGGCAAGGATCGAAGAGGGAGATAATAAAGAAGACTATTACATCCTGTGCGGATGGATGGGCGAAGATGATGTGAACAAATTCCTGGCGGAATCGAAGAATGATGATAAGGTATTCGTTGTTGTAGAAGAAGACAAGGAGAAATTCTTCGGAGAGCCGCCGACGAAGCTTAAGAATCCAAGGTTCTTCAAGCCGTTCGAGATGTTCATCCGGATGTACGGGCTTCCGGCAAATGATGAGATGGATCCGACGATGTTCGTGGCACTGACGTATACATTTATCTTTGGTGCGATGTTCGGGGATGTCGGCCAGGGCTTATGCCTGTTTGTATTCGGCGGGCTTTTGTACCTGATTAAGAAGATCAACCTGGCTGGGATCATATCCATTGCGGGACTGTTCTCAACATTCTTTGGATTCATGTTCGGAAGTATCTTCGGATTCGAAGATGTGATACAGGCACACTGGTTAAGGCCGGTGGATGCGATGACGAACCTGCCGTTTATCGGACAGCTCAACACAGTATTTGTGGTTGCCATTGCATTTGGCATGGGACTGAATATCCTGGTGATGATCTTTAACGTGATCAATTCGATCAAGAGTCATGATGTGGAAAATATGTTATTTTCCCATAATGGAATCGCGGGACTGGTGTTCTACGGATTCCTGGTGCTGACGATCGTGCTTTACATGACGGGACATAAGGTTCCGGGCAATATCCTGATGGTGATCTTCCTGGGAGTTCCGGTGATCTTGTTCGTATTCAAGGAACCGCTGGGAAATCTGGTGACAAAGCAGCATAAGAAGATGGAAGAGGGCAAGGTAATGTTCTTCGTGCAGGCGTTCTTCGAACTGTTCGAGACGATGCTGAGCTATTTCTCCAATACCATTTCTTATGTGCGTATCGGTGCATTTGCCGTCAGCCATGCGGCGATGATGGAGGTTGTGCTGATGTTATCCGGCGCAAGTGCGGGACATACGAACTGGATCGTGTTCGTGCTTGGAAATGTGCTGGTGTGCGGACTGGAAGGTCTGGTCGTCGGTATCCAGGTACTGCGTCTGGAATATTATGAGATGTTCAGCAGGTTCTATAAGGGAACCGGACGGGAGTTCAAGCCGTTTCACAGCCAGAGTGATGAAAAGTAAAGGAACGATTTAAGCGATTTTGTGATCCAGAGGATAAATCGCCATGCGTTCGAAAGAAGCTGCCAGTGGCAGGTTCTGTAGAGGAAAAATAATAAGACAGAATTCAGAGATATATTTACAGGAGGACAAAAATATGAGCCTGACAGTTAGATTATTGTTAATTGCAACATTGTTACTTAGCATTGTAATTCCATTCGGATATTTCCTGATCGGACAGAGGACGAAGAAGCGTTATAAAAGGGCCATCGGCACGAATGTATTTTTCTTCTTTAGTACTGTCTTGATCGCGGGAATCATGCTCTTTGCGGGAGATCCGGTACAGGCAGCAGAAGCAGCCGGCAATACGGCATCGAACGCAACCGGATTCGGATATCTGGCAGCAGCACTTTCAACCGGTCTTTCCTGCGTCGGTGGTGGTATCGCCGTTGCAAGTGCAGCAAGTGCGGCTCTTGGGGCAATCAGCGAGGATTCCAGTGCACTTGGTAAGTCACTGATCTTCGTAGGTCTTGCAGAAGGTGTGTGTCTGTACGGACTGATCATCTCCTTCATGATCTTAGGTAAATTGTAAGATGAAGATGTATCTGATCAGTGATAATATCGATACTCTGACAGGAATGCGTCTCGCAGGGGTAGACGGAATCGTGGTACATGAAAGAGAAGAACTCCGGTGTGCGATCGAGAATGCCATGGAGGATAAGGATGTAGGTGTGATTCTGCTGACGGAGAAATTCGGAAGAGAATTCCCGGACCTGATAGACGAGATCAAGCTGGAGCGGACGATGCCGCTTCTGATCGAGATTCCTGACAGACACGGGACCGGACGTAAGAAAGATTTTATCACGTCGTATGTAAATGAAGCGATAGGGTTGAAATTATAGACAGGAAGAAGGTGGCACATTTGACAAACGAAGAGAAGATCACGCATATCCGGACGGCGGCGATGGAAGAAGCAAGAGCGGAGGCGAATGCGATCGTAAAGCAGCATGAGGATGCGCTTCGAAGTGTGTTCGAACAGCATCAGATCGAAGCCAGACGCAGTCGGAGACGAGAGTGCGTGCAGAGAGTGTGACTGCGAAACAGCAGCTGAACATGGCAATGTCAAAGGCGCAGCTTGAATTAAAACGTGAGATGGGAAAGACGCAGACAGAACTTAAGACGGAACTGTTCGAAGAAGTGCAGTTAAAGCTTCTGGCGTTCATGAGAACGGAAGAGTATAAAGAAGTTCTGATCCGTTATATAGAGAAAGCAGCACAGTTTGCATCGGGGATGGCGATGACGATCTATATCAATCCGTCTGATGCAGACAAGAAGACATATCTGGAAGAACGTACGGGAATGACGCTGACGATCAGCAAAGTGGATTTTATCGGCGGGGTGCGTGCGGTTGTGCCTGAGAAGAATGTCCTGGTGGACTATGCATTCAAAGGTGCACTGGAGAATGAATACCAGAAATTCCAGTTCCGGGAGGTGTAAAGGGTGAGTAGCGGAAAGACAGAAAAGATATATGGCATCAACGGCCCGGTCATTTACCTGAAAGGGAAGACGGATTTTAAGATGTCGGAAATGGTCCATGTGGGAGAAGAAAAGCTGGTTGGCGAAGTCATTTCCCTGGATAAGGACCGGACGACGGTACAGGTGTATGAGGAGACTTCCGGACTGCATCCGGGAGAACTTGTGGAAGGTACGGGAGCGGCAGTGTCGGTTACGCTGGCACCCGGCATCCTGAATAATATCTTTGACGGTATTGAGAGACCGCTGGAGCGGATCGCTGACAAGGGCGGTGCATTTATCACCCGTGGTGTCAGTGTGGACGCACTGGACCGTCAGAAACTCTGGGAGACGCATATCACAGTGCTGAAGGCGATATGTACAGGTGGAACGATCATTGCGGAAGTGCCGGAGACGCGGGCTATCGTGCACAAATGCATGGTTCCGCCGGGAGTAGAAGGGACTGTTGTATCGGTGGTTCCGGATGGTGAATATACAATTGATGAGACGCTGGTTACGATTGAACTGTTCAATGGAGAAAAACGAGAACTTTCGATGACACAGCACTGGCCGATCCGTGTACCGAGACCGGTGAACCGGAGATTCCCGGCAAGTGTGCCGCTGGTAACAGGACAGCGAATTCTGGATACGATGTTCCCGATTGCAAAAGGTGGAACGGCTGCGATCCCGGAGGATTCGGAACGGGTAAGACGATGACCCAGCATCAGATCGCAAAATGGTCGGATGCGGATATTATCATATATATCGGATGCGGCGAGCGTGGAAATGAGATGACACAGGTTCTGGAAGAGTTTTCGGAGCTGGTCGATCCGAAATCGGGCAATCCATTGATGGACAGAACGACGCTGATCGCCAATACATCGAACATGCCGGTAGCTGCCCGTGAGGCGTCCATTTATACCGGACTGACACTGGCGGAATATTACCGTGACATGGGGTATGATGTGGCGATCATGGCGGATTCGACATCCAGATGGGCAGAGGCACTGCGAGAGCTTTCGGGACGACTGGAAGAGATGCCGGCGGAGGAAGGATTCCCGGCGTATCTGGCATCGAGACTGTCGGCATTCTATGAAAGAGCCGGCATGATGCAGACGTTAAATGGTGCGACAGGATCGGTCTCTATCATCGGAGCGGTATCTCCGCAGGGAGGAGATTTCTCTGAACCGGTTACGCAGAATACGAAGCGTTTCGTGCGCTGTTTCTGGGGACTGGACAAATCACTGGCGTATGCGAGACATTTCCCTGCGATCCACTGGCTGACAAGTTACAGTGAATACCTGAACGACTTAAGCGGCTGGTATTCGGATCATGTATCGCCGAATTCGTTGATTACCGGAACCGTCTGATGGCGATCCTGAACCAGGAGAGCAGCCTGATGGAGATCGTAAACTGATCGGCGGGGATGTGCTTCCGGATGACCAGAAGCTGATCCTGGAGATTGCGAAGGTGATTCGTCTGGGATTCCTGCAGCAGAATGCATTTCATAAGGATGATACGTGTGTATCACTTGAGAAGCAGTTCAAGATGATGGATGTTATTCTGTATCTGTATAAGACGAGCCGGAAACTGGTGGCGATGGGGATGCCGATGTCGGTGCTGAAGGCAGAAGGTATATTTGAGAAGGTCATTGCGATCAAGTATGATGTGCCGAATGACAATCTGCAGTTACTGGATCTGTATAAACTGGATATTGATGACTTTTATAACCGCGTCATCGAGAAAAATGCGTAAAGGGAGGGACGTAAGATGGCAATAGAATATCTTGGACTGAGCAGCATTAATGGCCCTCTCGTCGTACTGGAAGGCGTGGAAAATGCATTTTACGATGAGATCGTGGAATTTATTGTAGATCATGATACGAGGAAAATGGGACGTATCGTGGAGCTGGATGAAGATAAGGCCGTGATCCAGGTATTTGAAGGAACAGAAAATATGTCGCTGGATAATACCCACACGAGGCTTACGGGACATCCGATGGAAGTTGCCGTGTCAGAGGAAATGCTGGGCCGTACATTTAACGGGATCGGGGAAGCAATCGATGGCCTTGGACCGATCACAGATGCTGAGAAGCGGGATGTAAACGGACTTCCGCTGAATCCGGTCAGACGGGAATACCCGAGAAACTATATCCGTACCGGAATTTCGGCAATTGACGGACTGACGACACTGATCCGCGGGCAGAAGCTTCCGATATTCTCAGGAAACGGACTTCCGCATGATCAGCTTGCGGCACAGATCGTCAAGCAGGCTTCGCTTGGTGACAATTCGGATGAACAGTTCGCAGTTGTATTCGGAGCAATGGGTGTGAAGCACGATGTGGCGGAATTCTTCCGTAAGACATTCGAGGAAAGCGGTGTGGCAGACCATGTGTGTATGTTCTTGAACCTGGCGAATGACCCGGTGGTGGAGCGTTTGATTACGCCGAAGGTAGCACTGACGGTAGCAGAGTATCTGGCATTTGAGAAAATATGCATATTTTGGTTATCCTGACGGATATGACTTCCTTTGCAGAAGCTATGCGTGAAGTATCGTCTTCGCGTGGCGAGATTCCGTCAAGAAAAGGATATCCGGGATATTTATACAGTGAACTGGCAACGATCTATGAACGTGCGGTATTGTGGACGGGGCAAATGGTTCGGTGACGCAGCTTCCGATCCTGACGATGCCGAATGATGATATCACACATCCGATCCCGGACCTTACCGGATACATTACAGAAGGACAGATCGTACTGGACCGTAATCTTCACGGTCAGGCAGTCTATCCGCCGATCAGTATCCTGCCATCGCTTTCGCGTCTGATGAAGGACGGTATCGGAAAAGGATACACGAGAGAAGATCATCAGGATCTTGCAAACCAGTTATTCTCCGCTTATGCGAAGGTCGGAGAGGCAAGAAACCTTGCTTCCGTTATTGGCGAGGATGAATTGTCGCCGATTGACAAGCAGTATCTGAAGTTCGGTGAAGAATTTGAAAAACGTTATATCGGGCAGGGACCGACGGAGAACCGTACGATGATGGAGACTTTGGATCTTGGATGGGAACTACTTGGACTTCTGCCGAAGGAAGAACTGGACCGTATTGATACGAAGCTGATTGAGAAGTACTGGAAGGATACGCGGGATACGCTGGTGACAGAAGAGTAGGAGGGATGCATATGGATCCGAGAGAATTTCCTACCAAGGGAAATCTGATGCTTGCGAAGAATTCTCTGATGCTTGCGCGTCAGGGCTACGATCTGATGGATAAGAAGCGGAATATTCTTCTGAAAGAACTGATGGGACTGATCGATGAGGCAAAAGATATTCAGGAAGAGATCGATGCGACATTTACAAAAGCATACGCCTGCCTGCAGCGTGCCAATATCGAACACGGGATCAGTAAAGTCCAGGAACTGGCATTTACTGTTCCAATCGAGGATTCTCTGAAGATGCAGACCAGAAGCATCATGGGAACGGAGATCCCGCACATCAAGTATGATGCGAAGCAGAATGATCTGACGTATTCGTTCAGCACGACACATGAGTCGGTGGATATTGCAAGAGAAGCTTTCCGGGAAGTGAAGGAACTTACGATCAAGTTGGCTGAGGTGGAGAACTCGGCGTACCGTCTGGCGGCAAATATCAAGAAGACACAGAAGCGGGCAAATGCGCTTAAGAATATTACGATACCGATGTATACGAATCTGGTGCATACGATCAGTAATGCGCTGGAGGAGAAGGAAAGAGAAGAATTTACACGGTTGAAGGTGATAAAGAGGATGAAAATGTAGAAAAAATGTAAAAATAGGCCGGTAGATTTCTGAAAATCTCCCGGCTTATTTTAACGACAAATTTTGCAGAGTAATTCCAGTTATCCCCAACAAAAGAGGAGTTATCCACGGGAAACTGTGGATAACTCCTCTTTTGTCTGATAATTCCGCCGCATTAATCGACATAGAATGACAATGATTATAATGAACGGGATTTTTCTGTACTTACGTTGATGCATTCAATTACAGCACCACGCATACCAGCCTTTTCGAGAGCTTCGCAGCCTTCGATGGTTGTTCCGCCCGGTGATGTAACCATGTCTTTTAACTCGCCCGGGTGGATTCCTTTTTCGAGAATCATCTTTGCAGTACCAAGCAGGTCTGTGCTGCAAGGCGGTATGCCGTTGCACGCGGGAGTCCCTGCTTTACACCGCCATCAGCCATGGCTTCAATGAACATAGCTACATAAGCAGGACCTCCGCCGCTTAAGCCACAGGCTGCATCTAAGAGGTGCTCCGGAATCATTTCTACCACACCGATCGTGCTGTAGATAGATTTTGCTGCTTCTAATTCGTCCTCTGTCAGATCGTTGTCGGAGCAGAGTGCAAATGCACCTTCGAATACCATTGCAGGGGTGTTGGGAAGAAGTCTAAAAATTCTAGGTGTGCCATCGATCATATTCTGGAGTCTCTCGACAGTGACACCGGCTACGATGGACATCAAAGCTTTTCCATCCAGGGCTTTTTTGTTTGGGACGGAGAATTTATAAAAATCCTCCGTCTCCTTATGAACAGAAACTTTAAGGAGTCAGCTTATGAAGCTCCCACGCTTTCTCAATACTTCCCGGTGTTTCCATCAATAATTTCGTACCTTCTGCCATACATCTTGCAACATAGAGCATACCTTTCTGTCCGATAGTCATACCGGCCTGTTTGGCAGCAGCCCAGTGATGAAGCGGGGTGCCTTTACACATCGTAGCGGCACTTAAGGTGATCAGCGGAACCGTGTGGCTGACCTGTGAAGCATCTGTGCCGATAGCGATCGGAACCGGCTCATCTTCAAGCGGTTCCAGGCCGGAGAATAGTGTTCCGTCATTGATGAGCCCGGCTTCTTCTGTAATCTGCTTTGCGAAATCCAGTTCTTCCGGTGTATAAGTCGGTGTCGGGACTTGGGTCATGGCATCGTAATATAATTCTGTCAGTACCCGGTTAACTTTCATCTCACTGCAGCTTGCAACCAGTTCGATATCGACGGTGGTGTCTGTCATAAGAGCGGCACCTCTTGCGCAATTGTCTACACGTTCGCTTGCATCTTCGGTGCGGGAACGTAAGTAGGAGCGGATGAAATAATTTGTCTTCGCGATATCCGGAACAACATTTGCCGGAAGGCGTTATCAATGTAGGCATAATGCATGCGGACATCTCCCGGTACGTGCTCACGGAGATAGTTGACGCCTACATTCATAAGTTCAGCGGCATCGAGGGCACTGCGTCCCTTTTCAGGAGCTTTGGCGGCATGGGAACTGATTCCGTGGAATGTGTAGTTCTTAATGTCCTGTGCCTGCCAGATATCGTTGCTGACACGGTTGCGGTCGAATGGATGCCAGGTAATAGCAACATCGAGGTCATCAAAGACTCCCTGATCGTTCATCACGATCTTGCCGGACATGATCTCTTCGGCCGGGCAGCCGTAGACGCGGATCGTTCCGGCAGCACCGGTTGCTTTCATATTGGCTTTTAATGCGCAGGCCGCTGCGGCAACAGCAGTTCCAAGCAGGTTGTGTCCGCAGGCGTGTCCGACACCTGCCAGAGCATCGTACTCAGCAAGGAATCCAAGGAGTGGTTTTCCACTTCCCCAGACTGCGGTAAATGAGGTGTCGATACCGGCTGTTTTCCATGTTATTTTAAATCCCTGGCTTTCCAGATAATCTGCCAGGCATTTGGAAGAAAGTGTCTCCTGATATGCAAGTTCCGGGTGATGGAAAATGTAATCGGCAGTATGTACAAGTTCTTCCTGATGATCGTCGAGCCAGCTGGCAATAATATTGTCAGGTGTATGTTCGGTTGTTAGTTTATTCAAAATATAGATACCTCCTCATAGAATCGGGTGTTTATCTATCATTTTAGCATAGAAAAACAGGATGTAAATAGATTTCATAGCTTTCTTATATGAAAAGTAAAAAATAATGTCAATAAGCAGCAAATTCTATTCAACCGGATAAAGACCGTTCAGTACATCCAGATATTCCTGTCCAAATGTATCTACATAATCAGCAAGCGCAAGTTTAACTGCCTCTTCCCCTTTTTCACCAAGATTCAGGATCAGAGCCTGACTGACGGTATATTTTAAATGTGCTGTGTGGAAATTAAAATCTTTCATACAGGAAGTCCCAAGTTTGGCCTTTTTCTCAGCCAGTTCTTTTACCTCTTCCTGCGAGAGCGGGTGTCCCCAGTCGAATTCACAACGCTTGCCGCCCCAGCTCATAGATGTGGCAGTCGGTGTACAGACGAAGTCGGAACGGAAACCCTGGTAAACGGCATTATCTATATTGACGCAATAATATTTCCCATATTCGGTAATGTTATGCTTTTTCCATGCTTCACACCATGCACATTTTGCAATGTAAGTCTGAAGTGTCGGTTCGGTGCGAAGTGTTCCGAAGTCCATTTGTCCGGCGTAATCTGGTTTCCATTCACCGTATGCCTGATTGGTCATGGTAGTCAGTTCATCACCGTGTGCGAGTGCATTTGCCGCCATGCGGGCACCCCGCTCATTTCCATAGGTAGTCATTCCGGCAAGGATTGCGTCTTTTCCGGCTTCACCGCATAATTCAATTGCATGTTTGGCGAGAAATGCGAACATCATGGCGTGATGTTCGATTTTGCAGTTGACAGGACAGACTTTAATTCCATTTTCACTCATATTAAAAACTCCTTTCGACATTTGTAAGTGATAATCTATTTATTACAATACTACATTGTAGTGAAAAAGTCTCAAGAAAAGGCTTGATAAAAAGGAAAAAAGCGGTATGATAGTAAAAAAGAAAAAGCAATTACTTAAAAGTGAGAATAAAGTTGAAAATTAAAGAGGAAAAAAGTATGAGCAGGAAAAAGTTAAAAAATAGAAGACGAAAAGATCGTGCACAGAGAAAGATTCTGATTGCAGCAGTCTGCATAGCAGCAGTGATCATAGGTGTGGGAATCGGCGGGCATGTTATAAAAAAGAATGCCGGTAAAACGATGACAACGGCCGAGACGGAAAGTAAAAAGGCAGTATCAAAGAAAAAAGCAACTGCAAAAAAACTTACGATCAATGAGAATGAAACTGATGCATCCAATAAAGAAAATCAAGGCCAAAAAGATCAGGCAGATGACAGAAGTGAATTTGCAGTTCAACCAGGAAGAAAAGTGGGGACAACAGAACAATCGGATGAAAAAGTTGTCTATCTGACGTTGGATGACGGACCGTCTAAGAATACGCAGGCGGTGCTGGACATTTTGGATAAATACAATGCGAAAGCAACGTTTTTTGTTACAGGAGCCATGCCGGAATATAAAGATATGATCAAAAAGGCTTATGATAAGGGACATACGATCGGAATGCATACATATTCTCATGATTACGCAAAGGTGTATGCATCTGTTGATGCATATTTTCAGGATCTTGACCAGATTGGACAGCTTGTAAAAGAAGAGATCGGCTATGTTCCGTGTTTTATCAGATTTCCGGGAGGATCTTCGAATACCATATCTGCAAGTTACACAAAGGGAATTATGACAACGCTTACGCAGGAGGTTCAGGCAAGAGGATATCAATATTATGACTGGAATGGAAGTTCGGGAGACGGGGCCGTGAGAACAACGGAACAGCTTGTGGATCAGGCAACCAGTTTCCATGACAATAATATCATCCTGCTGTCACATGATTCCGAGACAAAAGATACAACTGTGGAAGCGCTGCCGAAAATTATTGAATATTATCAGTCACAGGGATATGTGTTCAAAGCATTGGATCTTAACAGCTATGTTGCACATCATGGTGTGAATAATTAATTATATATGTAGGGAAATGCGTTGATGGTTGTTGTACTTATGCTGAATAGAATAACGGAAGATCTGGCGGAAAACATGTAAATACAAAGAAGAAAAATGATGTTATCAACCAGAGTGAGACTACAAAGCCAGGTTCTGTCTCGTGAGGAGAACGGGTCTTGCCGGAAATATATTCAGACATTCCAAATGAAAATATTACACTGGAATAAAAAAGCAGGATGTCTAAGATCAGGAAATTCCGGCCGAGAATCCCGGAATATGTGTAAAAACAGAAACAGTAAAAAACATTCCGAGAAGCACACCCAGATACCGACAGTAAAAGAACGGTAAAACAACCGGATGCAGAGACAGATATTCCCATATGCTTACGAATAAAAAAGGAAAATATAAAAGTTTCAAATGTTCCCACACGGATTCATTAACCGGGCAGAAAAGTGCAACGATTGGAGACTGCCCGGATAAAAAATACAGGAAATGATTCAGTGTTCCGAGAAAGGCAGCGACCAGGACAAAATGCAGAGCTGTGCCTTGAATGCAGGAGATAATCTCTGTGCAGACAGTATGAAAGATTTTTTGAAATTGGTTGTAACATAATGGATAATATGGCTCATAAATTCAACCCCATATCAATATATGAGAAAAATAAAAAAATATGAAAAAAAGTAAAAAAAGTACTTGCATTTTTAAAAACCTTATTATATAATAAGTCTTGTCGTTACGGAGAACGTAACACAGACAACCAAAGATGCGCGATTAGCTCAGTTGGTAGAGCACCTGACTCTTAATCAGGGTGTCCAGGTTCGAACCCCTGATCGCGCACTATTAAATCACTGTTTTTGCAGACTGCGAGCTGCCGGGATGGTGATTTTTTTGTTGCTTATTTCCGGGAAAACTGAGGTCAATAATTTCTGATTGAACTTCGGATAAGTCTTGAGCCGGAAACACGTTCGTGTTAGTATAATCATAATTTACAATAGAAGAAAAGAGTGAGAAGATGAGCAGTCATACACTGGAAGGAAAGAAAAAGACACAAAATGGCGTGAAGCGGCTGATGTTCACGGTGCTTTCGATATTATTGGAAGTGGTGTTCCTGGTTGGAATATTCAAGGGACTGAATGAATACGCGGTATTCATAGATAATCTGACCAGAATATTTGCCGTCATACTGGTTCTGAAAATATATGGAAGAAATGAGACTTCCTCGATGAAGACACCGTGGATCATCCTGATCCTGACATTTCCGATCCTTGGAGTAGCACTTTATTTTATGATCGGTATGAACGGTGGAACTCGGAAGATGCGGATGCGTTACAAAAGGATTGATGAGAAGCTTCTGCCACTTTTGCCGGAAAATAAGGAAGTGCTGGAACGTCTGAATGTGTCAGATCCGAAGGCGGGAAATGTTTCTAATTATATAGAAAGAAATGCGTGTTATCCGGTGTATCAGAATACGGATGTGACTTATTTTGACGAAGCGGTCAAAGGACTGGAGGCGCAGCTTACGGATCTTGCAAAGGCGGAGCAATTCATTTTCATGGAGTATCATGCAATTGAGGATGAATATGCATGGAGCAGGATACAGACGGTGCTGGAAGAACGGGTGAAAGCAGGAGTAGAGGTCCGGGTGTTCTATGATGACATGGGCTCGATCGGATTCGTAAATCTGAGTTTTGCGAGAAAACTGGAAGCGAAAGGAATTGCCTGCCGGGTATTCAATCCGCTGCTTCCGGGACTTAATATGTTCCTGAATAACCGTGACCACAGAAAGATTACGGTGATTGACGGAAAGGTTGGGTACACAGGCGGTTATAATCTGGCAAATGAGTATTTTAACTATACACATCCATACGGGGAATGGAAGGATACGGGAATCCGGCTGGAAGGAGATGCGGTGGCTTCGCTTACGGCAGCATTTTTGGAAATGTGGGAAGCATCCGGGAAGACTCCGGCCGGTGTGGACGTTCTGGATATAGAGGCGCAGAAAAAATATCTGGTACAGCATCCGTATCAGGCGCAGCAGACGGGATATATCCAGCCGTATGCAGATTGTCCGTTAGATGGGATCCAGGTTGGAGAGGATGTCTATATCAGTATCGTCAATAAAGCGGACAGATACTGCTGGTTCATGACGCCGTATCTGATCATCACGGATGAGATGACACATGCCCTTTCGCTGGCGGCCAGGCGCGGTGTGGATGTGCGGATCATCACGCCGGGAATTCCGGATAAGAAGCTGATCTACAGTATCACCAGATCGTTCTATCACAATCTGGTACAGGATGGTGTAAGGATCTATGAGTGGACGCCGGGGTTCTGTCATGCGAAGATGAGCGTGGCAGATGATTGCATGGCGACTTGTGGCACGATCAATCTGGATTACCGGAGCCTTTATCATCATTTTGAAAATGGGTGTTTTATGGCAGATTGTGATGCGGTGCTGGATATCCGGCGGGATATGGAGCAGACTTTTGAGCAGTGCAGGGAAGTGACGGAGAAGTATAAGTCCGGCCGGAGCGCGACTCTGCGGTTGGGACAGTTGTTCCTGCGATTGTTTGCGGAGCTGTTGTAGGAAAGAAGAAGGTAAAGGGACTGGGAATGCAGGTTTGCATTTCTGGTTCTTTTTATTCTTACATATTGACATATATCGAGATACGATATATAATAAAACCAAGAAGAAAGCAAATTTTTTTACACTAAACTATCGAAAGCCGATATATAATGAAAGCAAATATAAGAAAGGAGCAATCGCTATGAAAGTAAACAAAAATATGGTCTCAGGAAATACCGCAATGTTAATTCTCAAATTGATCTCAGAAAAGGATATGTACGGATATGAAATGATCGATACACTCTCAAAGAGATCGGACAATGTATTCGAATTAAAGGTAGGAACATTGTATCCGCTGCTTCACAGCATGGTACAGTCCGGATATTTGGAAAGTTATAACCAGGAGGCGAACGGGAAACTCAGAAAGTATTACCGGATCACACCTAACGGGAAGAAATATCTGGAGAAAATGATCGAAGAATGGAATGCTTATGCCAATGCAGTTACGAGCATGATCCAGTATTCTGTATAGGACAGGTAAGGCAGTGAAGATGGCAAAAAAAGGACGGTGTTAGATATGAAGGAAAGAGAATATCTGAAAGAACTTGGAAAGAAGATTACTGATTCATCTGTAAGAAAAGAGATTGTAAATGAATATGAAGCGCATATAGAAGACTGCAAAGCCGCATTAATGGAATCAGGGATGACGGAAGTTGAAGCAGAGGAAGAAGCAGTCCGCCAGATGGGCGATCCGCAGGAAGCAGGTGAAGCAATGGATAAGATCTATCATAAAGTGTTTGATTCCAATATGTTTCTGTGGATGCTGGCACTGGGATGTGTACCAATTGTATGTGTGTGCATCTCTTATCTTATCGCAAGAGATCCGAACGCATTTTTATGGTTGTGGAATGATGCGCTTGGCCTGAATAAAATCCCGGCAGTTATACACCGGAATATCGGAATCGGATTAGCTGTCTATGGAATCGGATTGAGCTTCTGGGAGAAATACACGGGCAAAGCTTTATTCTATGCAGTCGGAAGAGACTGGGGGCAGGGATGTTACGTTGCAAACAGCGGGCTGGTACTTTTTATCTCGGCATTATGTTTTGCTCCGAGCTTCCCGGTGAAGGGATATGCAGGAATTCTCTGCTGTGTATTGATAGCATGTCTGCTGAATATGGTACTGAGAGGATTTATGAATCTTTTGCAGAGCAGAAGAGAGACCAGACTTTTATGGGAGATTGGAACGGCAGATACCAGAATCAACTGGAAGGGAAAAGGATATCTGTGTGGACATCATATGAAAGTAAGAGTACAGGGATCTGAGAAAGGAACGGAGATCCCGGCAGGAGCACCGGTGATGGTTGTAGGAATGGAGGGATTTAAGCCGGTGGTGGCGCAGGTATAAAGAGAGAGACGTTAGATCTTGGATAGTAAGCGTATAAAGAGAGAGACGTTAGATCTCGGATAATAAGCGTGTATGAAAAATGAGAGGCAAAAGTTATGAATAAGACGGAAAAGCGAATGAAGATATTCACGCTGATCATGCAGGTGATCATCCAGGCAGTGCTATTATTTCCGTGGATGAACATGGGGACATGGAAATGCAATGTGCCGGGATATCTGATAAAATTGGCTGCTTCGGGCGATGGGATGAGTTACATAAAGAAAAGTCTGAAGCCTTTGGGAGTACTGGACGGTGCAGATGAACAGATGATGGTTCAGATACTGATGCTGTTCATCTGTGAACTGGTAATGGTACTGGTAATCCAGGTGATAGGAATTGTGAATCTGATACTGGCTTTAAGCAATCACCATAAACTGCTTCTGGATATCATGTCACTGATCGCAGGATGTATGATATCATTTCTTGGGGCAGATGGGGCAGTATTTTCAGATCCGCTGTCACAGGTGTATCCATTTTTACTGGTAGTGCTTCTGGTGATCAATTTGATCGGTGCGAAGCTGATTGATTCGTGGCAGGAAGAGAAAAAGATACAGGAAGAAGTTAAAGCCAGAGAGAAAAATTACAAAGAAGAAAAGGAAAAGCATCTGGAATTTTCGGGGAAGTATCCGAAAGGATTCTATACGGTCCTGTGGAAGAATTTTAAAAGTTCAAAAAGAGATTTTATTGTTTACGTAAGTATGAACCTGCTTCCGGCGACGCTGATATTTTCCGGAGTCGGAATGGCACAGATGCTGGCACCATTCAATAAAGAAGGAAATATACTGACGGGGCATGGAATCACGGCAATTCTGCTGGAATTCCTGATCGTGAGTCTGATCGCATCGCTGATGCTGATGATCACGAATCTGTTGTCATATTTCAGAAAACGGATGAGAAATTACAGTATATTTTCTACTCTGGGAATGCGGAAGTCTACACTTTATGAAGTGCTTGGGGCAGAGATTGTGGCTGGAATTCTGGGAATGCTGATCGGGGGAGCCTGCATCGGAAGTGTGACCCTGTGTATCATCCGCAGAATCTTCATGGCAAAATCCGGAGTGGGAGCACAGCCGGCGAAGATTACAGGATTCACATATTTGATCGCAAGTCTTATCCTGATCGGAATATCCGGGATTGGACTGATGATCCTGCGGGATTTCTTCCTGTACAGGGAACTAAAAAAAATGCAGCTGGGCGATGTGGAAAAGGAGAAGATGCCGGAAAAACGGATCGGTCTGTGGCTTACAATTGGCCTGGTCATTGTGGTATTTGGAATCGTGAATTTCGGAATGCGGAAGAATGCCGAAGGGTTACGGATACTTTTATTTATCTTCCTGGGCATTTATCTGGCGGAAAAGTTTGGATTTGGATTGTTCCTAAAAGTGCGGAAGCATAAAAAGAGTTATTATGCAAAGTTGATCCCATATAATTCATTTTATTACCGTTTCAAGAGTACATTCCGTTATGTGTACGTGATCAGTCTTATACCGGTACTGATATTGTTCTTATTTGGAAAAGATATGATCTCAGCGAAGATCGCGCAAAAGCCGGAAGGACTGTTCCCGTATGATTTTGTATGTATGGCAACGGAAGCGGATGAGACATTCTGGAAACAGCTGCAGGAAAAATATGACGTGAAATTCCAGGAGTATCCGATGGTACGCGTGACGAATGTGGATAATTCGGAAAAGCTGGATGATGCCAGAGCAGTGATCATGCCGCAGGGACAGCATATAGGCATCTCGGAGACGACGTATAAAGAACTGAATAAGGCACTTGGAAAGAAAAGTGAAAAAATGAATCTATCTGCTGACGGAAAGGAAATCTATATTATTTACCAACAGGATAAGAGTACGAAGGCACATCCACTGGATTACCTGAATTCGAGAAAAGAGCCGTACCTGCACATCGGACAGCCGATAGAATCTTATGGATTTCTTGATCGGGAAAAAATTTATCCGACACGAACCGTAAAGGGGGAAAAGATGGATATCCTGACAGGTGCATTCCGGCAGGGAAGTGAGGAGAATCTGGTCGTATTTTCGGATGAATATTTTGAAAAGGTTCAGGACGACTGGAAGAAATATAATTGGATCACCGGAGATCCGGTTGAGGAGGGTGAAGCAGAAGAAGGAGTGACGATCCATCACTGGCCGACAAAGCTTGTCCTTTTGAATGTGAAAAATGCAGATTATCAGAAGATAGAAAAAGAGCTCCAGGCTTTTCGGAAGGTACATAAAGAGGATGAAAGATTTGACAAGGATGTATTATCCTGCTATTCCAAACGTACAACGATGGAACAGATTGAAAGCGAACGCTTTATGACAACGGTAGTAGATATATTTATCATGGGAGCATTTCTGCTGGGAAGCGTTCTGGTCATTTACTTGAAATATGAATCTGAGATGACGGACAAGAAGAAGCGGAATCATTTCTTAACCTGTATTGGAATGAGCTCGAAAGAAAGAGAAAAGCTGATCCGGACAGAGACGGGAATCTTTTCTGGATCCCGGCAGCAGTTGCGGTTGTTATGGTGCCGGTGTTAACCGGGGAGATATGGAACATACGGGAATATACGAAGGCTGACTGTGTACATTATCTGCGATATCTGTTGATCCTTGCAGTTATATATCTTGTAGTGCAGGGCATCGGTGTAAAGGTGATTGAGCAGTATACAATAAGAAAGGTAGAAGGAAAGCATGAAAGAAATATTAAAGGTAAATAACCTGATCAAGAAATTTCCAAAAGCCGGTGGGGAGATTGATGATGCGGATGCGATTTCGGTACTGAAAGGCATTAACTTTGATGTAGAACAGGGAGAGTACGTCGGAATTATGGGAAAATCCGGCTGTGGAAAGACAACACTTCTGAAGATCCTGGGATTTATGGATCAGCAGACGGACGGAGATGTGATCTTTGACGGTGCGAATACGAATGAGCTGTGGAAAGAAGAACTTACGGATATCAGACGTAGAAAGATCGGATTTGTATTCCAGGATTTTAATCTGATGGACAGTCTTTCGGTAAAAGAAAATATCATGCTTCCGGTATTGCTGGATAAAAAGGAACAGAAAGAATGTGAAGAGAAAGCGGAAGCATTGGAAAAGCAGTTTGGGATTGAACATCTTCAGGAAAAGAATCCTTATGAACTGTCCGGCGGTGAGCGGCAGAGAGTGGCAATCTGCAGGGCGCTGATCAATGATCCGAGTATCATATTTGCAGATGAGCGACGGGAAACCTCGACTCAAAATCCGGAAAAGTTGTTGCGGAGGAATTCCGGAAAATCAATGAGGAGTTAGGGAAGACCCTTCTGATGGTAACGCATGATCCACAGATGGCAAGCCGGTGTAAGAGAGTGATATTTCTGAAAGACGGATATGTGATGAATGATGTGAGAAAAGAGGGCACGGAAGAAGAATTTTACAGAACGATCATTGGGGAGATGGAGAAGTTTTAAGATGAGATAATATATAGATGGTGATATGGGCTATGCGGCGGAAGATAATTCTGCCGCTTTTTTTACGAAAATTAATCTTGTAATCATATGAACAATATGCTATTCTGAATTCACTTTAAAGAGTGATATCTACAAACTCTTAAGTATTTCTAAGCCGGAAGGCATCAAGTTTCGATCGTTTCACATCTTATAATGTCTGAAACATATTCCCGACTTGAGAGAACATGAAAACTTTATAATTTATTCAGGAGGATGTGCCTATGACAAACAAACTTCAACAGTATTTCCCGATGATTCGGACAAGGGAGGAGGTGTTGAATGAGATTGAAAGTAAAAGCAGATTAAAAAATTTATTTTATGAGTGGACAGAGGAAAATCAAAATGAATTTCTGGATTTTTGTACCGGAGTGAAAGGTATAAAAATCATGTATGATTTCATGATAAAAGAAATTCTGAATCCGGAGAATACACCGGAGAGAGTAAATGAATTACTCACGTTACTTCTCGGACAAAGAGTGAGAATTGTAGACGTATTACCAAATGACGGAACAAGATTAGCAGATGAATCTACGCTTCTTATTACAGATATGGTAGTACAACTGGAAGATGGAAGTATTGCGAATCTGGAAATTCAGAAAATCGGATACTATTTTCCGGGAGAAAGAAGTGCCTGTTACTCAGCAGATCTGTTGCTTCGGCAGTATAAGAGAGTGAGAGGAATCAAAGGAAAACGATTCTCTTACAGAGATATCAAGCAGGTGTATACGATCGTGTTATTTGAAAAAAGTCCAACAGAATTCCAGAAATTTTCCAATAATTATATCCATCGTTTTATGCAAAAATCTGATACAGGAGTAAATATAAATTTATTACAAGAATATCTGTTCATACCTCTTGACATATTCAAAAAGAATCAGCAAAATGAAAATAGAAGTGTAAAAATAGAAAACCGGCTGGAAGCATGGCTTGCATTTTTCTGCATGGATGATCCGGAGACGATTATAGATATTATAGAGAAATATCCGGATTTTAAAGAAATGTATGAACAGGCTTATGATGTCTGCCGGAATATCGAAGAGGTGATGCAGATGTTTTCAAAAGAATTGCTGGAGTTAGACAGGAATACAGTAAAGCTGATGATTGATGATATGCAGAAGGAGATAGACTACCAGAGAGAGCAGTTGAGTCAGAAGGATGAGGAGATGTTAGAAATGAGGAAAGAAATACAACGATTACAGCAGCTATTGGATAAAAAATAGCATGAAAAATGTCAAAAGAATTGTTTTAGATACTTATAAAAATAACTAGTCAGTTGAAAGAGGTGATGTAGATGTTTTCGGAAGAATTGTTAGAATTAGATCGAAATACAGTAGAATTCATGATTGAAGATATGCGGAGGCAGATAGAAGAGAAAGATGAGCAGATAAAACAACTAGATGAGCAGTCAAGACAACTGGATGAACAGATAAGACAACGGAATAAACAAATAAAAGAAAGTGATAAGCAAATAAGACAACTGGATGAACAGATAAAAGAAAGCGATAGGCAGATAAGACAGTTGGATGAACAGATAAAAGAAAGCGATAGGCAGATAAGACAGTTGGATGAACAGATAAAACAATCAGAACAAGAAATACAAAAAATGGAGGAAGCAAAAGAGTAATACATAGCCTGGCTGTCTCAGGAACGTGAAACAGCCAGACCGCTTACCTCAAAGCATGTAATCCAGGGATATTCCATATAATTGATGCTGATATCCCCGGTTACAGTAACCCCATCAGGCAGATAATAGACATTTCCAAGAGGACTGGTCTCGCAGACATACCCCTGTGCGAGCATGTCCTCTTTTTCTTTATCGGTAAATCCTACCGATATCTCCAGACGCGGAGGGGCACATCAACTGGTGATTGTTTCGATGGAAAGTATGATGTTGCGGAATCCGCGTTTATTCATATAGGCAATAGCATTGTCGTTCAGGTGTACCATATGTTCAATTCCTTTCATAATTTAATAATATTACAGCAGTAATTGTAAAACAAAGTCCACAGATGGAAAGAATACCTGGTGTTTCGGCATAGAGTACCGCTCCGAATAACATGCGGCGGCAGGTTCGCTGGAAGCGAGAATCGATGCCTTGCCGGCCTCCATATAGCGCATGGATAAAGAATATAGTGCATAAGGCAGGACGGATGATACCAGCGCATGAATAATCAGGATAAAAAAGGTGGTCCTTTGCCCTGAGACAGTCATACTGCTTAAAGAGTGTATATTACTGAAAGGCAGCATTGTCATGCCGGAAAAGAGTGTGCCGTAAAAAGTAATCGTCAGGAAATGATATCCTTTTTGTGTGACTTTTTTGCTTATGATTCCATATACAGCATAGAAAAAGCTTGCCAGAATTCCGCAGAGAATTCCTGTTATGCTCCAGGAAAGTCCATTGCTTTCCAGTACTCCGCTTACCAGTACACAGCCAATGAGTGCGAGTGTTACACCGGTCAGTTTGTGCCTGGTTATCGGTTCATGGAAGAATATAGCAGCCAGAAACAGAACAAAGACCGGAGACATGGCAAGTAACACGGCAGAAAGTGCAAGAGATCCTTCGTAACGGAAATATTATAAAAGACCATTGAGGGCGGTCATGCCGATCATGCCGATTCCGATAAAAGCCAGAAGTCACGCCGATGTACATAAATAAATGTCGGTTATAGAATAGAATCCATATGCCAGTGATCAGAGCTGCAAGCAACATCCGGAAACTAATGATGGAAAAGTTGTCGAGCCCATCGTGTTCCAGTGTACGGACAAAGATTCCGGCAGCACCCCAGCAGATGCCGGAGAAAAATGGCAGTAACCAGGCGTATTTGGTAAGTTTCTGATTCATAAGTACCCCAATCCTTTGTAAATATAATAAATTAAGTATATCACAAAAACGGACATTGTTATGAGAACATGTCCGTTTTGTGCATTTTTATGAATCACTATAATCGATCGGAATTATCTTTCAAATGAATATATTCTGCTACAGACCGGTCAAAAGTCTTGATATGCTGGAACAGCCAGTCTACGACATTGCGCTTTACCTGTTCGATAAACTGATCATCAGGTCCTTCGTTTTCATTAAGATAATCATATAATTCCTGAATGGATTTCTTGAATTCTTCATGTTTGGCATGATGTGCGGCAAGTTCCGGGTAAGATACTTTTTTTCTGCAGATCTTCTTCTTCCTGAAAATGGAAATTCGTATATTCATCAAGATAATCTAACATTTGATTGCTTTGATCTTACTGTCACTGGATTCGCATGCTGCAACGAACTGCCGGATGCGGTCGATCAGTTCCTGATGCTGGGAATCGATGGTCTTGTTGCCTGTAATTAAGTTATCGTCAAATGTAATATTCATAGAGAAACCTCCTGTCTTTGATACGCATTGAATTCCAGTCCCGCGTAGTCTATAATGAATCATAGAAATTGTTATCAGCAGAGAAAAGGATTGGATTATGAAGTTACAACAGTTACAGATATTTCAGAACCTGACAGAAGAAGAACTGGAAAAAAGTCTTGTCTGTTCACAGGCTGTAGTAAAGAAATATCCGAAAGGTACCTATATTTTCCGCCAGGGTGATGCACCGTTAAAATTATATTTCATATTGGAAGGAATGGTTGAGCTTGGCAGTATCAACCTGAATGGCAAGATTACCCGAAGCAGTTATGTTACGGTGGGTGAGGAGTTTGGCGAAGTAGAACTATTTCTGCGCCAGTCTGCTTACTCCGGTTATGCAAAAGCAAAAAGTGAAGTGTCGGTTCTGGAGGTTTCACAGAATTTCTTTGGCGGAAGATGCGAAAGAAATTGTGTACATCACAGTAAGGTTGTGTTCAATATGCTTCAGCTTTTTGCGGAAAAAGCAGAGAAACATAACCGTCAGATAGAAGTTCTTACCAGTGGGAATCTGCGTCAGCGTGTAGCGGCGTACCTGTTGGAAAACTGTGATCCGGACTACCGGGTTCGTCTGCATATGAACAGGGAAGATCTGGCAGTATATCTGAATACTACAAGACCATCTCTGTCGCGTATGCTGCTTACTTTACAGGATAAAGGTATCATCCGTCTTGTAGGCCGTAAGGTAATTGAGATCACGGATTATGAAAGGCTGCAGGAAGAAGAGTAATCAATAGTAATTAATCTTCTGCAACAAATACCTCTTTTCCTAATCCACAGATTGGACATACCCAGTCATCCGGAATATCTTCAAAGGCTGTGCCCGGTGCGATTCCGTTATCCGGGTCTCCTACAGCTGGGTCATATTCGTAGCCACATGGTTCACATACATATTTTTTCATAGATTAAAATCTCCTTTTTATTAAAACTTAGTTGGTGTTAACTGGTGTTGTACAACTTATGTTGTGATTAGAGTATATAGCTTTTATAGAAAATGGTTTGTAACAAATGTTACGAAACAACAAAAAATGATAATTTGTTATATGGATTAAGATTGACAGAGATTAATTTTATAAATGAAGAAATATCGGCACAACAACTTCATATTATCAGTATCTTTGAATGCAAAAATCAATACAGGGAATGCGTCTTAAGTATTCTTAACTATGTGCCACACTTTACCCGTCACAAAATTAAAAATGCAACAGATTTCGTAAAAAAATATCACCAAAATTTAGACCACAATTTCAAACATTTATTTTAACAAAATTACCTCTTTCATTTTCGCCTGTTATAGAGTATCATATTACTTGCACAATATCTTGTGCGGAAATGATGTTAAAAAAACAATATTTAGTAGTATTTGAAGGGTGAGTACACATACTACATCGGCAATAAAAACAAGAGAGGGATAAACATGAAACGACAGAAAGTA
>ENA-OQHA01000214-OQHA01000214.1-human-gut-metagenome-genome-assembly--contig:-NODE-214-length-31118-cov-3.666419_pt1 | contig 31118 bp, 32 predicted proteins | sample MGYA00242558_ERZ504707 | MGnify/ENA primary metagenome ERZ504707 (study PRJEB26092, sample SAMD00036197) | human gut metagenome | host: Homo sapiens | study: EMG produced TPA metagenomics assembly of...
AATTACTTGTGCAGCAGTACTAGGTTAGGATGCAGAAATGGTGAACGAAAGAATCGAGTGTTGGGTAATGCACCATTGGAATTTATGTTGGAAAATGGGATGTACGTAAGATGAATGAAGAATGGCGTCAGGCTGCTATTGCTACAGGAAATGCTAAGTGGATGTCTGGTATTAATGTAGTGAAGGCACGTTATCCTCAGGTTTTGTTGTGGTACGCTGAAGTTATGAATGAGTTGGCCGGTCCTGATGGTGATTATGAAGGATCAGCAGGATTGACTGCTCGTCAGGCATTAGCTATGGTACATACACGTGCTTTTGCTGATGCAGACAAGGCTGATGCTGAGAAATATATTGAAGCTATACCAGCTACTAAAGAAGCAATGTTTGATGCTATTGTTGATGAAAATGCATGGGAGTTGGCTGGAGAAGGATTCCGTAAATTTGATTTGATTCGTTGGAATCTGTTGGCTGAAAAGATTCAGGAATTTAAGGATACTTATTATGATGAACTGATGAATGAATCTAATCCTAATTATTATCCGGAAAAGGTTTATTTCAACTATACAGATGAAACCAAAACTAAGATTGATATGTCGAGTGTTACTTGGTATGGTTTGCCAGAAGGAAAAGAATCATCTGACTATGATGATAATAAGTCATTCTATGGCGCTGAAAGAGAAGACTCTAAGCAGACACAATTACAAACTAACTGGCCTTCTATCTCAAGTGGCTTAGTTGGAGATAATGTACAGGTTAAGAACCGTTATTTATTGCCTATTGGTTCTACTACTATTTCGGCTGCAAATGGTTATATCCATAACTCTTATGGATATTCAGATTAATTTAAATAATAAAATAGACATAAAGATATGAAGATGTTTAAATATATCATAGGTTCTGGAGCTTTTATGCTCCTGGCCTCTATCATCGGAACTGCATGTACTGATGGTAATGATTGGGATGTAGACAGCGCTCATGATCGTTTGTTCAGTGTGACTGCTTCAAAAATTTCTATTTCTGCACAACCGACATCTGCTGAGATTTCGTGGGAACAGTTCCCGATGCAGAATATTATGTAATAGAATATAGTACAGATTCTTTGTATGATGAAATAGAGATTGGTGGTACGCAGCATTCTGTTGTTTTAGGTGAAGATAAATCTATCGTTGAAACTCCTTATGTTATTACTGGCTTACAAGGTGAAACAAAGTATTTTCTGCGAATGAAATCAATGTCTTCGGTAAAGGCTGATTCAAAATGGACTTATTTGGAAAAATATTCTTTTAAAACAAGCGCTGAACAGATTTTGAATGAGGTTGCTTCTATTACAGGTGAAAGTGCTGTACTTTCTTGGACTGAAGGCGCTGAGGTTACTTCGCTGAAGTTGGCTGAAGCAAAAGATGATGTCGAAGAGGTAGATACAACATATATCGAACTGGATGCTGCTGCAGTAGCTGCTTCATCATATACTCTTACAGGACTAACTCCTAAAACAAAATATTCTGTATCTATTTATAATGGTGACGTAAAACGTGGTACAAGAACCTTTACTACTACCGAATCATATCCAGCTGGCTATGATATTGTAAATGTTTCTGATGCAGATATGTTGAATGATATATTTACAAATCCAGCCAATTACATACAGGATAATGGAGGTAATGTCGTATTGGTATTTGCTAATGGTTCTACTACAGATTATATGGGTGAAAGTATGGAACTGACTATCCCTGCTGATTTCAAATCTGTTATTTTCTGGGGTGAATCAGGTGATACAAAACCAGTCTTTATGCCTAAAGGACTTTCTATGGCAGGTAGCATGATTTGATTCGCTTCTATAATCTTGACTTGCAGAATACAAGCAGTGCAAATGATTATATTGTGAACTTTAATGTAGAAGGTACTGTTGGTGAGATATTAATCGACAATTGTAATATTAGTAAGACTCGTGGTGTAGTTCGCGTTCAGAGCGACGGAGCAAAGGTTCTATAGGTTCTATTAATATTGATAACTGTGTATTGACAGATATTGGTTCGTATGGTGTATTGCAGACAAAAGTTTCTGGATTTACTCTTAATTCAGTAAGTTTGTCTAACTCTACAGTGAATACGCTTAGTGCTGGTGGAGTATTGGTTACTCAGCAGGATAATGTTCATATCTCTATTGATGCTTGTACATTCTATAATTGTGTTGCTACTGGCAAATCATTTATTGATATAAATAAAATGTCGAATGTAACTGTTGATGTAAAGAATACAATTATTGGTCAGTTGTATAGTTATACAGCAGAGTCAACCATTAAGGCAACTAGTGTGAAAGGCATTGCTACTACAACCAACCTCTTTACAACTACCGATTGCCCGTATAACAGTGGATATGAGTGGGGAGAAATTCTGAGTGTATCTTCAACAGAATTATTTGTAAATCCTGCAGAAGGTGATTTCCATATACAGTCGGCTAGCCAAAGCAGTGTTGCTGGTGCTGGTGATCCACGTTGGAATGAATAAAACTCACTTTGAGAATGTAAAATAGTTAATAGACAAGTCCATAGACAGGGGATTCCTCTGTATGTGGACTTGTGTTTTATTTAGTTTGATATTTAGAACCTGAAAATCTACTATAGAAAGATGAATACTGTTGAATCCATGAAAAATTGTGGCTGATAAATACCATGTTAGTAATCTTGGGAATATCTGCCTGTTCAGAACAGACTGAGCCACAAGCGAACGATGATAAAATACCAGAAGAGTCTTTACCTGTTTATCCTGCTCCCGATCGGACAACAATTCCGGCCTTTCCCGGAGCTGAAGGAGCTGGAAAGTTCACGACGGGGGGAGCTGAAGGTACCGTTTATGTGGTTACTTCCCTCAAAGATGATGGTTCTGAAGGAACATTACGTTGGGCTATTGAGAAATCCGGAAAGCGTACGGTTGTGTTTGCCGTGGGAGGAGTTATAGCTCTGACCAAACAGTTGGTTATAAAGAATGATGATATAACTATTGCCGGTCAGACAGCTCCAGGAGCAGGAATTTGTTTGAAGAATTATACACTGCGTGTCAATGCTAACAATGTTATCATTCGTTTTATCCGTTGTCGTATGGGAGATGAATGTAAAACGGAAGATGATTCGATGAATGGATATCAGTCGTCGTATCCTGGAAAGAAAAATATCATTATCGACCACTGTTCTATGAGTTGGAGTACAGACGAATGTGCTTCATTTTATGGAAATACAAATATGACAATGCAATGGTGTATTGTCAGCGAAAGTTTGACTAACTCTATTCATGTAAAGGGAGGCCACGGATATGGCGGTTTGTGGGGAGCAGTCCTGCAACATCCATCATAATTTATTGGCTCATCACAGTAATCGTACTCCACGTTTGTGTGGCAGCCGTTATTCCAATCGGGCAGATATGGAGCAAGTCGATCTATGCAACAATGTTATTTATAACTGGTCGAGTGAGGGGCTTATGGGGCACAAGGTGGTTCCTATAATATAATGAATAACTACTATAAACCCGGTCCGATAGCTGCATCCAAGAAAGTGCATTGCCGCTTCTTCACTGCTTATGTTGACGATGGCGCTAACAATCAGGCCGCAGGCGTATATGGTTAAGTTTTATTTGTCGGGTAACTATATGGATACACGGAGCGATTTGTCGGAAAGTCAGTTGGCCGAAGTAGAAGCGGCAAATTCTGACAATACTTCATCTACAGCTTTTGTTGTGAAGAATAATGAGATTTCAGCTCAAAATATGCTGGTTGCAAAGCGTTTCGATATCCTTTCTGATTATTCTTTTATGCAGTCGGCTCAAGATGCATATGAAGATGTCCTGAAGTATGCCGGTGTATCTAACAAACGAGATCTCGTGGATACACGTATTGTAAATGAAACTCGTACTGGTACTTATTCACGAGAGGGATCTAATGGTAGTAGCTATGGTTTTATTGATACGCAGAATGATGCTGAAGGATGGGATGAATACGTTGAGGTACATTCTCCCGAAGTAGATTCCGATGGAGATGGTATGCCTGATATCTGGGAAGAACAGAACGGATTGAATCCGGCAGATAAATCAGATGCAGTAAAATATAACTTAAGTAAGGATTATACAAATCTGGAGATTTATATAAATAGTTTGGTTGAAGGTTTATATCCAACTTTAAAATAGAATGTATTGTATGAAAAAGATATTGACAGGTACACTTTGCGGCTTGCTATTGATGGGGCCGGTATCGTTACTGGCTCAGAGCTTGAAATCATATCCGGTACCTGATCGTTCTGAAGTTCCTGCATTTCCGGGTGCTGATGGAGCAGGAAAGTATACTACAGGTGGAGCTGGAGGTCAGGTGCTGATTGTAACATCTTTAAAAGATGACGGAACAGAAGGAACATTACGTTGGGCTATCCGTAAGAAAGGTCCTCGTACGATTGTTTTTGCCGTCAGTGGTATTATAGAACTTGAATCTCCGCTGAAGATAAGTAATGGCGATGTGACTATTGCCGGGCAGACAGCTCCGGGTGATGGTATCTGTTTGAAAAATTATACTTTTGGTATTCAGGCAGATAATGTTATTGTCCGTTTTATCCGTTCACGTATGGGAGCAGATATCAAGCAAAAGGGCGATGATGCGATGAACGGTTTTAAGAATCATCGTAATATTATCATCGACCATTGTTCCATGAGCTGGAGTACAGACGAGTGTGCTACCTTTTACGATAACAGTAATTTTACGCTTCAATGGTGTATTATTAGTGAGAGTCTGGCCAATTCCATACACGAGAAAGGAGCTCATGGATATGGAGGCATATGGGGAGGACAGGGAGCTTCATTCCATCATAATCTGTTGGCTCATCATACTAACCGTACTCCTCGTTTATGTGGCAGCCGCTATACAGGAAAGCCGGAAGAAGAAAAGGTAGAACTGTTTAATAATGTGATTTACAATTATGGTAGTGATGGAGCTTATGCCGGTGAAGGAGGAAGTTATAATTTCCTGAATAATTATTATAAACCTGGTCCTTATACTGCAACAAAATCCTCTTATAAACGTTTGTTCACTGCTTATCCGGATGATGGAAAAAATAATAATGTGAAGGGAGTACATGGAGTCTTTTATTTCAATGGAAACTATATTGATCCGACTTGTGCTAGTCTAAGCGAAAAGCAACGTCAGGCAATAATGAAAGTAAATAAGAATAATTCCGATGGTTTAGTTATCAAAAATGACTTTGCTCCACAAAGGGAATTATTGGTCGATACTTCCTTTAAGATAGCTGAGCATACTTCATTGCAGTCAACATGGGATGCTTTTGAATCTGTCTTGCAATTTGCCGGCGCTTCTTATAAAAGAGATTCTTATGATACAAGAATTGTAGCAGAAACCAGAAAGGGGAATTATACTTATCAAGGCAGTCACGGTAGTACCAATGGATGATTGATCAGCCTTCTGATGTCGGAGGATGGCCTGAATACCGGACAGAAAAAGCTCCGGTGGATACAGATAGAGATGGTATGCCGGATGACTGGGAAAAAGCGCATGGCTTAAATCCAAATGATGGATCCGATGCTAAAAACTATAATTTAAGTCCTGATTATACAAATCTGGAAATTTATTTGAATAGTTTAGTACAACATTTGTTTCCGGATTCGAAATAATGTTCTTTTTCAAATCTCCTGATTAAGTTACATTTTTGTTAAACCGTTCATTACAAGTTGTATCTTCCGAAGAAGATCATTTGGCGTAGAATACAAAATCAGCCAATTAATTCAGAATAACGAATTAATTGCTGATTTTATATTATTAAGTTTATATCCTATAACTTACTTACCGCTGCATTTTTAATGCCTGATTTTGGGTGTCAGATTAAGATTATTTTTGTAAGAATGTTTCACGCATCGGAGAGAAGCAGTCAATTAATAATCCGGGTTCCAGACATTTACATCCATGTTTTACATCAGGCTCCATATAAAGCGCATCTCCTGCTGATACAACTTTTGTTTCACCATTGATAGTAAATTCAAATTTTCCGCTTGCAACATAGGTCACTTGAGTATGGTAATGAGTGTGGGCAGCCCCTACAGCTCCTTTCTCGAATTTAACTTTTACCATCATAACCTGACCGTTGTATCCCATAATTTGTCTGGTTACACCTTTATCACTGGTTTGTTCCCATTCTGTCTGGTTTTCGAACATGAATGGTTTGCTGCAAGTTTTGTTACAAGAAACCTTAGAATCCTTTTCTGTACTGTTGTTTGTGTTGGCTGCATTACAGGTTAACCCCAGTAATGAGAAGGCAAATATGCCTGAGAATAAAATTTTTTCATCATTGTGTTTTTTATATAGAACTGTCACAAATATAGTGATATTTGTTGCAAAAGAAAATTCTTTTCTGACATAAATTCAGTATTCTGAATATTCTTAAATCTGTTATTTTTTATTTTGCATAAATACGAATCTTAAATAAAATAAACGATGAAACACATGCTGAAGCCTGTTTGTATTAAGTAGGCTTGACTCTTTTTGCTGGTGCTTGTCTTTGTGGGGGAATTCAGGCACATTCTTTGAATGGTGAGAAAGAGGATATTTTAAACACGATGAAATCTGCAACCCGTTACATGATGGACAGTGTAAGTTATCGGGGAGGCTTTGTCTGGAATTATTTGCCCGATTTGTCGCGCTCGTGGGGAGAAATGGAGGCGAAAAGGACAATGGTCTGGATTCAACCTCCCGGAACTCCGAGTGTTGGTCATTTGTTATTGGATGCCTATCACGCTACTGGTGATAAGTTTTACTATGAAGCAGCCGAAAAAGTTGCTAATGTCTTAATATGGGGGCAACTTGAATGTGGGGGATGGAATTACGTCTTTGACTTTGCTGGAGAGAACTCCTTGAAGGAGTGGTATGAAACAGTAGGAAAAAGTGGCTGGCGTCTGGAAGAGTTCCGACATTATTATGGTAATGCTACTTACGATGATTTGGGTACTATTTCTGCTGCTAAGTTTTTATTACGTATGTATGTAGAGAAAAATGATCCTGCATATAAAGCTCCGCTAGAAAAAGTTATTCATTTTATTTTAGAAAGTCAGTATCCTGTCGGAGGCTGGCCACAGCGTTATCCGTTGCGATACGATCATCCTTTTGAAGGTAAGGAGGACTATTCTTCTTTTATAACTTTAAACGATGATGTAACACCGGAAATTATTGATTTCCTGATTCAGTGCTATCAGGCTATGGGGCTTCAGAATATAAAGGAGCCTATTATGCGGGCGATGTACCTTACGATAACTCTTCAGCAAGGAGAGCCTTATGCCGGATGGGCAGATCAGTATACGGTGACCGACTTAAAGCCTGCCCATGCTCGTTCTTATGAGCCACGCAGTGTAAATACGGGTACTACTGTCGGTATGATTTATCAGATGATGGAATATTATAAGCTGACAGCTGATACTCGTTTCCTTTCGGGGATACCTGCTGCTATTAAGTTTCTTGAATCTCAAAAATTACCTGAAACAGAAGTCCGTAAATGGCATCGTAAATCAGACAATCCCGATGAAATCTTAGTGCCTCGGTTTATTGATCCTGATACGGGAAAACCATTGTATGTGCATCGGAAGGGAGGTAATATTTATAATGGTAAGTATTATATAGATCAGAATATAGAAAATACAATTGCCCATTATAGTTCTGCTACTTTTGTTAATCCTGAACAGTTGAGAAAGGATTTCGATGAAGTGAAAAAGATTGATAAAAATAAGTTGCTTTTCCAATCACCTTTATTATCAGATGAATTGTGTCCGTTACCGAAATATTATACGCATTGTCCTCGCCTTGTAACAGAGAAAGAAATCAGTAATCTGATGGCTCAGGTAAAAAACAAGGTTACTGGCTTTCTGATCTGCCTTCAACTTCTCATCCATATCGTTGCGGGTGGACTCCTGATTTATCAGGTAAGGAAGATTATAGCAGGAAGATGGTGGGGGATGATTTTGATACTTCTCCTTATCCTTGTACAGATGGACAACAATGCATTTCTGTTGCTGCGTATATTAAAAATATGATGGCGCTTATTGCAGCTTTGGAAGGAAATGTGAAGTGACTGGGAGGCAGATAGAAAGAGGCTGTTGTATGCTGCCTGAAAGTATACCATCTGGATATTTTAGTCTGTTAACGGAGAAAATATGTTTGAATGTATTATATGTGGAGATTTTGGTTAAATAATAACCACATTAGAACAATTATTACCTTTCTCCACCTCTCATTTTGCTTATTTTTGGAAACAAATCAATCTTAATGTAAACATGCCATGAAAAATAAAAAATATTATTTAATGAGTTTGCTGCTGGGAGTGGGCAGTTATGCAATGTCGCAGACAGTTCCTTCTATGAGTGCATTTCATGATGGAATCCACCATTGGAATCTGGAGCATAAAGAACGGAACTATAAACGCTATTCGCCTGAGCAGTATACGAAGATTGCTGATAATTTTGTTGCTTATCAGAATGAGGATGGAGGATGGCCCAAAAATATTGACTGGATGGCAGAGCTTCCTGCCGATTCTGTCTTGAATACTTTGTCGGATCATCATCGCCGTAGTACGCTTGATAACCGGAATACTTATTCTCAGATAGAATATCTGGCACAAGTTTATACGCTAACCAAAGCAACGAAGTACAAGAACGCTGTACTCGATGGGTTGGAATATCTGTTGAAAACTCAGAAAAAAAACGGAGGCTGGCGTGGATGGGATGTAGATGCCATTACCTTTAACGATGAGGTTACTACCGGAGTATTACGTTTGTTTTTGCATATCAACGAAGGTGATTTGAATTTTTCCTGGCTGGACGATACGATGCGCAAAAGAATCTATCAGGCTTTTAATAAGGGTATTGATATGATTTTGCGAGCACAATATGTACAGAATGGAGTTAAGACCGTTTGGGGGCAACAGCATGACAATAATACATTGCTTCCGACCAATGCACGTACTTCGAACTGGCCTCTCTGACAGCTGGTGAAAGCTGCGATGTAGTTCGATTGCTGATGGAAATACCTCATCCTTCTGATGAAGTGGTTGAGTCTGTCAAAGCAGCTATGGCTTGGTTTGAGAGAGTTGCGATAACAGGTATGCGTGTAGAAAAGGTAGCTATTCCTGAAGATAAAGCTGCCAATCATGAATATCCTTACGACTTGGTTGTAGTGAAGGATAAGAAGGCTCCCCGTATCTGGTCACGTTTTTATGAGATGAGCGATAATACTCCGTTTATGTGTAACCGTGATGGCATTAAAGTATATAAGCTTTCGGATGTAAAACTGGAACGTCGTGTTGGATATGCCTGGTATACATATGCTCCAGAGAAATTATTTAAGTTGTATAAAGAATGGCTTAAAAAAGTAGAAGCAGAAAAGGCTTACACGGGTTATGAAGTACAAAATGATATGCCTCTGTTTTATGAGCAGTTGAAAAAAAGTCTGACTTATCCGATGGCATGGGGAAATGCTCCTGAAAAGGATTTCGGCAAATGGCGTGAGCAGGCACGTGAGAAACTGCTGGAGTGCATACAGCCGGCTCCCCCAGTTGCTCCTTACGATATGAAGGTTATAGCTACAGAAAAGCGCAAAGGTTATGAGGCTCAAAAAATTGTTTTCAATGTTTCAGAATATTCTCGTGTGCCGGCTTACCTGCTGGTTCCGGAAGGTAAAGGACCATTTCCTGCTGTTCTGCTTTTGCATGATCATGGAGCACATTTTACTATTGGAAAAGAAAAATGGTACGTCCGTTTGGAGTCTCAGAAATTGTGATGAAGGATGCTGATAACTGGGCTGTAGGTTGTTACGACGGACAATATGTAGGCGATTATCTGGCAGAGAACGGATACGTTGTATTGGCTCTTGATGCTTTGTTCTGGGGAGAACGCGGTAGGAAAGGAGTATGCACGTTACGATTCTCAGCAGGCTTTGTCTGCCAATTTGTTACAAATGGGAATGTCGTGGGGAGTCTGATAGCCTGGGATGATATCCGTAGTGCGGAGTTCTTGGCTTCTTTGCCACAGGTAGATAAAGAAAAAGTGGCGACTATGGGATTTTCTATGGGAGCTCACCGTGCCTGGATGACAATGGCTGCTACTGATGCTGTGAAGGCAGGAGCTGCTGTCTGCTGGATGAATACTACGGACAGTTTGATGACTATGACAAACAATCAGAACAAAGGTGGTTCTGCTTATGCAATGCTGGTTCCTAATATCCGTCGATATATGGATTATCCTCATGTGGCATCTATTGCTTGCCCTAAGCCGATGTTGTTTACTAACGGCAAGAAAGATAAATTGTTCCCGGTAGAAGGTGTAGAGGCTGCTTACGATACTATGCGGAAAGTATGGGATAGCCAGGGAGCCGGTGAACACTTGCAGACCAAATTATACGACTTGCCTCATTTTTGCAGTAAAGAAATACAGAAGGCGATTCTGGATTTCTTCAATAAAGAATTAAATGTAAAACAGAAATAAAAAAGGAGATGAGAAAAATTCAGTTAGTATTAGTAGCGCTGATTGTTTTGATTTTATCAGCATTTAAAGCTGATCATGTGATAACAATCTATATGATTGGCGATTCTACTATGTCGAATAAACCGTTGGAAGGTAATAATCAGGAACGGGGATGGGGACATGTCTTGGGAAGTTTCTTTACCGAAGATGTCCGTGTGGAGAATCATGCGATGAACGGTCGAAGCTCGAAAAGTTTTATCGATGAAGGACGTTGGGAAACTGTTGTCAACAAGATTCGTCCGGGCGATTATGTGTTCATACAGTTCGGACATAATGATGAAAAACCTCAGCCGGAACGTCATACAGATCCGGGAACTACCTTCGATGAGAATTTACGGAAATTTGTTCGTGAAACACGTGCCAAAGGAGGAATTCCTGTGTTGTTTAATTCTATCGTGCGTCGGAATTTTGGTGTAAATCCAGATGCTGTGGCAGCCGATGATATTCGTCCGGAAAAGGATGAGGCTGTAGTAGAAGGAGATACACTGATTGATACTCACGGAAAATATCTGGAATCTCCACGGAATGTCGCTAAGGAAATGGATGTCTGCTTTATTGATCTGAATCAGGCTACTAAGAAACTGGTAGAATCTTATGGGGTTGAAGGATCGAAAAAACTATTTATGTGGATTCCTGCTGACACCTATGCTGCTTGTCCGAAGGGACGTCAGGATAATACTCACCTGAATATATATGGTGCGCGTAAGTTGCGGCACTGGCTGCCGAAGCTGTTCAGAAACAGTTACCGGAGTTAGGTAAATATGTCCGTTTTTACGATTATGTAGTGGCAAAGGATGGTAGTGGTGACTTCTTTACAGTACAGGAGGCTATCAATGCTGTTCCCGATTTTCGAAAAAACAAGCGTACAAGGATTCTGGTTCGTAAAGGAGAATATAAAGAACGAGTGATTATTCCTGAGTCAAAGATTAATATTTCTCTGATAGGAGAAGATGGAGCAGTATTGACAGACGACGCTTATGCTTCGAAGAAAAATTGTTTCGGAGAGGAAATGTCTACTTCCGGTTCATCTACCGTATATATCTATGCTCCTGATTTTTATGCCGAAAATATTACATTTGCCAATACGGCCGGAAGAGTTGGGCAGGCTGTTGCTTGTTTTGTAGACGGTGACCGTGCTTATTTTAAGAACTGCCGTTTCCTGGGAAATCAGGATACACTTTATACGTATGGAAAAGACAGTCGTCAGTATTATGAAGGATGCTATATCGAAGGAACAGTCGACTTTATCTTTGGATGGTCTACTGCTTTGTTTAAAGACTGTACTATTCACAGTGTAGGAAATGGTTATGTTACAGCTCCTTCTACTGATAAAGGGAAAAAGTATGGTTATGTATTCTGGAATTGTCGTCTGACAGGAGCCGATGAGGCAAAAGAAGTTTATCTGTCACGCCCGTGGCGCCCTTATGCACAAGCAGTGTTCATTCAATGTGAATTGGGTAAGCATATTTTACCTGCCGGATGGAATAACTGGGGAAAGAAGTCGAATGAATCTACTGTCTTTTATGCGGAGTATCAGAATAAGGGGGAAGGAGCAGATACTTCTGCACGTGTACCGTACGCTAAACAGTTGAAAGATGTTTCTGCTTATCAGCCGGAAGAGGTGTTGAAAGGTGAAGATGGCTGGAATCCAGTGGCTAACGGTAATGTTTTGCTTTCTAACTTGAAGCGATAAAAATGTATTTTTTCTTTTCTAAAAAACATGGTGATGATTGAATAAACTTTTCACCATGTTTTCTTAAAAACATCGAGATGTTTTTATTTTCTGTACGAATTTTCTAGTGGTCTTACAGGAAAAAATAACACGGATTTATGCAGGTTTCTCTTGAGAGAAAGTAGCATAATCCGTGTCTGTTTATATTGTAATTTAATTTTAATCTTTTATACCGAATAACCAGCGGAAGAAGCGTACAAATATGTTTCTTTTCTTAGGCTTATCGGCCGGCTGGTCGGTTGTTGGTTGTGCTGCTATCGAATCGTTGGATACAACAAGCGAGTCGTTCAATGTAGTCAGACTATCTGGTCGTAGTAATAGGCTGTCGCCTCTCTGTAACAGTGAGTCGGGTTTGATTCGTAATGAGTCCTTTAATAAGGAATCGCCTGGTAATACAATCTTTTTCAATGAGTCTGTAGCCAGTGAATCTGTAACAAGACTGTCTTTCGGTGCGGCAATTGTGTCAGTTGCAAGTGGCGTTTTCTTAGGAGCCGGCTTCGGACGTTCTATCTTGAATTGTACCGGAACCGAATATTTGCAGCGTACTCGCATGCCGTGTTCACGGGCAGGTATCCAGTTAGGCATATTACGTATTGCAGTCAGGGCAGCCGAGTCCATATCAGCTCGTAGACTACGTACAACCGTAGGTGAGGTGATTCGTCCGTCTTTTTCTACAACAAACTGTACGGCTACTACTCCTTCAAGATTTTCTTTTTTTGCTTGTGGCGGATAAACCAGCTTTCGTTTCAGATAATTGACAAACGCTTTCATACCTCCGGGGTATTCAGGCATTTCCTCTACGACAGAATAAATACGGGTAGAGTTTTTGCGATACATGATGACTGTATATGGTTCATCAGGATGCTGGAGGAAAGTGGTAATGTTCAGCGAACGGTTTTCCATTCTTTCCGCCCGAATAGTAATAGGGTGATTATAGTCGGCTTCTATGCGGAACAGACCGATTTCATCACTCAACACCTTTCGTCCGGTTCCTTGTATACTGATGATAGCTCCCTGAATGGGCTTTTGAGACGAGTCTTTAACAAATCCTTCTATTGTGACCGTTTTGTTGTTTTGTTTAAATGAGGCAATATCTTCCTGACTGTCAAGATAAATGGTTTTACTTGTTTCTGTTTCTTTCAGGACAAAAGAAGTTGCTGCTTTTGTTTCATCTCCCGGAAAATAAATATTTGCAAGGCGGTTGTATGACTTGTCTATTTTGTATTGAAATGTAATCACACCTTGTTCGTTCGACAGATATTTGTCGCTCCGTCCGTTGATTTTCAGTATCATTCCGACCTGCGGTTCGCCGCTTGTTTTCAGAATTGTGATACGAAATTCCGTTTCTTTATCTTCTTCTCCATGTACATTTTGAGGAAGAATAAATGTGAAACATAACAGAAAAGTGACAAAAGCGTATATTCTTTTAGTAAAATCCATAATAAGTTATCTAAATGAAAACGGTTGCAAAGCTACAAGTATTCTGCTGCATTTCAAAGTTTATCGGCTAAATAAATAGATAGGGCAAGGGGCTAACTGTCTGTTTTATTTGTAAATATGCCGGAAAGTCGTATATTTGTGCTTTAATCACACCTTTATACTTAATGAATTATGTTAATCGATTTACTTCAGTCATCTTACTTTTCTGTTTTTCTTATTGTAGCTTTGGGGTTCATGTTGGGGCGCATCAAGATAGCGGGGCTGTCACTTGATGTTTCTGCCGTTATTTTCATAGCTCTGGCTTTCGGCCATTGGGGGGTGAGTATTCCCAAAGAGTTAGGTAACTTCGGATTGGTTCTGTTCATTTTTACTATCGGTATTCAGGCGGGACCCGGTTTTTTTCATTCATTCCGAAGTAAAGGAAAAACACTTATTCTGATTACTTTACTTATCGTAGCTTCTGCTTGCCTTACGGGAGTGGGACTAAAATATTTGTTTGGCATTGATACACCGAGCTTGGTGGGATTGATAGCCGGCGCATTGACCAGTACACCGGGACTTGCTGTTGCTATCGACAGCACACAGTCGCCCTTGGCATCTATTGCCTATGGTATTGCTTATCCGTTTGGAGTTATTGGCGTGATTTTGTTTGTCAAGCTTTTGCCGAAAATGCTTCATGTTGATTTGGAACAGGAGCACGCCGTTTGGAGAAAGAACGCCGGAGCCAGTTTCCAGAGCTTGGTACTTGTTTGTTTAAAGTGACCAATCCAACAGCAATAGGCCGTACACTGATGCAGCTGAATATCCGTGTAATGACAGGAGCTGTTATCTCTCGTCTGAAACGAGGTGAAGAAATTATTATACCTAAAGCACATACCATGCTGGAAGAGGGAGATTATGTGCAAGCTGTAGGAAGTGAAGATTCGTTGAACAATCTTGCACTGATGTTAGGTACGCGTGAAGAAGGTGAATTACCGTTAACTCATACACAGAGCATCGAATCATTGCTTCTGACAAAAAAGGATATGGTAGGCAAGCAACTTTGTGACTTGAATTTACAACGTAATTTTGGATGTACAGTAACTCGTGTGCGCCGAAGTGGTATTGACTTGTCACCTTCTCCTGATTTGGAATTGAGATTTGGTGATAAACTGATGATAGTGGGCGAAAAAGAAGGTATTCAGGCTGTAGCCGCTTGATAGGAAATGATGTGAAGAAACTTTCGGATACCGATTTCTTCCCGATTGCAATGGGTATTGTATTAGGAGTATTGTTTGGTAAGCTGAATATATCTTTCGGAGGAGGAGTTTCTTTCTCTCCGGGACTGACGGGAGGAATTTTGATGATGGCTCTTTTCTTGAGTGCTATTGGAAAGACAGGACCTATTATTTGGTCAATGTCCGGACCGGCTAATCAGTTATTACGTCAGCTTGGTCTTTTGCTTTTCCTGGCAGAAGTTGGAACCTCGGCAGGTAAGACACTGGTGTCAACTTTCAGGAGAGTGGTTTTTTGCTTTTCGGAGTAGGAGCAACTATTACACTTGTGCCGATGTTGCTTGCAGCCCTTGTTGGAAGGCTGGTATTTAAGATTAGTATGCTCGATTTACTGGGAACTATTACCGGTGGTATGACTAGTACCCCAGGATTGGCAGCAGCCGATTCGATGACCGACAGTAACATACCGGGAGTTGCCTATGCTACGGTTTATCCGATTGCCATGGTATTCCTTATTTTATTTATACAAGTAATTGCCCTGGCAGTACTTTAGTTATAAGGATATATTCACCTCACAGACTGGAGATTTTTCCTCAGTTTGTGAGGTGAAATAATATTTATTCGTCTTTACCGAATGAACGATATTCCAGAGGAGTCAGTCCTGTATTTTTCTTAAACAGGTTAGAGAAATGTTCGGTAGATGTATATCCTATCATGAAACAGATTTCTTTTACCGGATAGGAAGTATTTATCAATATTTGTTTGGCTTTTCGCAGTTTAAGTTCCTGAAAATATTTAGCAGGAGAATATCCGGTATATTTTTGAATGTTTTTCGGAACCATGAATAACTGATATTCAGTTTCTCTGCAAGTTCTTCGGGATCTATTTCCTTACATACATTCTCATTCATTATAATTTTTGCCTGTTCCATTTTTTCGGCAACATTGTCTTTTTCAAATTCTTTGTTTTTGGAGATGGAAAATATCATGCCGATGATGTGCAGCAATATACCCGAAAGGTATTGCTGTGAAGCGCTTTTGTCTGTTTCCGCTACATTTAAAGCTTGTGAAAAAAGCGTTACCAGTTCTTCATTGAGTCCTATATCCAGTACCTGATCTTCTTTTGACAGGAATCCGTTTCTAACAAACTGGTCGATAAAGCTTCCTTCGAATCCGATGTAATATTCGTTCCATCCGGTTTGTACATCCGGCTATACGTATGCCATTGTCCGGGAAATAGTACAATCAGGTTTCCTTTTCCAATATTTCGTTCTGGAGTGCCATCGGAGGCGAATGTTCCTTTTCCTTTTGTAATATAAAGTAATTGGTATTCGCGTAAGATACGTCCTTTTTTTGCATTAAACAGATAACCGGAAGGATGATCTTTTATTGGATAAGGAGAATTAGGACGTATAGCTTGTACTCCTACTGTATTGATATATAGCCCAAATTTACGGTCTGTATCATTGACTATCAGATATTTGAATTCAACTCCTAAATCATTGTATGATCTTGCCATATGTGTTTTTTCATAATAAAGTTATGGAAGCAAAAATAATGATTTAAAATAAAACAGCAATCTGGATAAGGTAGATTTTATTTGTGAGAAATCGTCTGTTTTGAAGGTTATAAAAGAGGATGACTTAGTTAATAAATCATCCTCTAGATAAATAGTGCTTTTATATTAATATGCTTTGTGATATAGTGCTTCGATCTCAGCGATTGAAGTCGGGCGGGGATTACCACCTGTGCAGACATCATTGAAAGCATCAATGGCAAGTTGGTGTAAGTCTTCTTCACGAACACCTATTTCGTGCAGTTTTTGTGGTATGTTAATACTTACTGACAGATCCCGTACAGCTTGTATAGCAGCCTTTACACCTTCTGCTTCTGTCATTCCTTCGGTGTTTACTCCCATAGCTTTAGCTATATGTATATATTTAGGAGCAGCAGGAGATTCTGCATTATATTCCATTACATACGGAAGCAGTAGGGCATTTGCAACTCCATGAGGGGTATCATAATGTGCTCCCAGCGGATGTGCCATAGAGTGAACAATACCTAATCCTACGTTGCTGAATCCCATTCCGGCAATGTATTGTGCCTGTGACATAGCTTCTCGTGCTGTTGTATCGTTTCCGTTGTCAACAGCTGCTTTCAGGTTTGCTGCAATCATTTCGATGGCTTTCAGCTCGAACATATCCGACATTGCCCACGCTCCGGGAGTAATATAACTTTCGATAGCATGTGTCAGGGCATCCATTCCAGTTGCAGCAGTCAGACCTTTCGGCATGGAATACATTAGTTCCGGATCGACAATAGCAACGGCCGGAATATCATTGGGATCTACGCATACCATTTTCTTGGTAGCATCTTCATCAATAATCACATAGTTGATAGTGACTTCGGCTGCTGTACCTGCTGTTGTAGGCAAGGCAAAAGTCGGAACGGCTTTCTGCTTGGTATCTGCTACGCCTTCCAGTGAGCGTACGTCGGCAAAGTCAGGATTGTTGACTACGATACCGATCCCTTTTGCTGTATCGATAGAAGAACCTCCTCCCAGTGCAACGATGAAGTCGGCTCCTGAAGCTTGATAAGCCTTTACCCCATTCTGTACATTGGCAATGGTTGGGTTGGCTTTTACATCACTGTATACCTCGTAGGGGATATTGTTTTTTTCGAAAACTTCGATGACCTTGTCTGCTACCTTAAAGCGAATCAGATCTTTGTCGGTGACGAAAAATGCTTTTTTAAAACCTCTGCGTTTGGCTTCTATGGCAATACTCTCACGGCAACCTGCTCCGAAGTAAGAGGTTTCGTTTAATATCATTCTATGCATAGTTGTTCTTTTTTATTTAGGTAAATGGAATGCTACTGACATCTCTTTCATTTGTTCCTGGCTCATGCATCGGGTTCGAATCCCATATTTTTAGCTGCAATGTAGATTAAAGCTGATTTATTAAGCACATCTACTTGGTCGAATGCAGCCATGATATCGGTATCTACGGCGAAGACTCCATGTTTTTCCCACATTACCACATCATAGTCGTCCAGCTCGTTGATGGTGGCTTCGGCAAGTTCTACAGAACTTGGAAGTTTATAGGGAACCATTCCCAGTCCTCTTGGGCAGAAGGCCTTAGTTTCGGGTATCATACTCCATAACAAATTGGAAGCATAGTCTTTTTCCATGAACTTTTTGTTATGAGTCAAAGCTACCAGTTCAATGGGATGAGTGTGCAGGGAAGCTTTATAATTGGAGCCTTTTGAGATAAGGTTATTGTGTACGCTCAAGTGTGACGGTAATTCAGAGGTAGGATTAACCGGCTCATCAGCTATAATGACATAGCTGGCACAGTCATCCAGAATGCGGATAACTGAGCCGTTTGCCATTGGCTGGCGTGCAAGGTCGCGCATACGTTTGTTGGTTCCCTTGCAGTAGAAATAGCATCCTTTCAGATATGGCAATGTTGCTCCTATAGGTTTTACTTCACTGATGGCAGGCATTGCTTTTATTTCATCGTCTACATATTCTGTAATGTTGATGGTAATGTTTCCTCCATTACGTTCAGCCCATCCTTTCTGCCATAAATAGCCGGCAACTTCGGCTACTTTATTAATCTCGGCAGCCAGTTTCGGACGATTGTTCAAAATAGATTCCATATTTTCTGTATTGTATGTTTTAATAATTATTCAATTTGTCAGGCTTGTGCCATTGCTACTACGATAATAGAAGCAATCAGTACGGCAAGTCCTAGTATCAATGTTCCAATAGTTTGTGCACTGCAACCTTTCCATTCTTTAAGGAGTATTCCCCAGACATTGCTGAAAGTTACGTTCAGCGACATCAGTATACTCCATGAAAAAGCTAGCAATATCGGGCTGTCGGAAAGGAAGCTTTTTCCCATCTCCAGTCCGAAGAACTGAGAGTACCATAAAACTCCTGCCAGTGCGCAAAATAAGATATTATTTGTAAATGTACCTTTGCTGACAGAGAAATATTCTTGTCCTGTTTGGTTCTTCAGATTCTGCTGGATGCAATATGCTGCATTGGTACAGAATCCGCCTAACGTTACCAGAAAAATGACGGGGAGTCCTGCATACAGTGCATCTGTTCCTTTTTCAAGTGCAGCTTCTTTTATAGGAGTACCTGCATCCAGACCTAAGGCAAAGCATGCACTCATGATTCCTGCAAGCAAGGCAACCAGCAGTCCTTTTGTCAAGGCAAAATCTTTTACTGCCGCTTTCTTTTCTTCTTCGCTCATGTTTTTAGAGCGGAGACTGCCTGCATATCCGATGATAGCAATACCTGCCAGTGTGATGCAGACTCCAATAAGTAGCATTAAACCTTCTCCATGGAATAAATCTGTTCCACCGAATAAAGCAGGAAATAATGTTCCAAAAGCTGCACATGTACCTAGAGAAATACTTTGTCCCAGTGCTACTCCCAAGTAACGCATGCTCAGTCCGAAAGTGAGTCCTCCAACACCCCATAAAATTCCATATATAATAGCTAGTAAAGCTCCTCCGCTGCTCCATAATTCAGTAAGAGTACTTCCTGCTGGAATTGCCAGCAATGCTCCCAGCAGTGGAAAAACTAGCCATGCGAAAATGCCTTGTACAAGCCAGAAACTTTCCCAGGACCAGTTTTTTACTTTGTTGATTGGAACATACGAACTGCTTTGTCCGAAACTGCCTATGGCAATAATCAGTAAACCTATCAGCGTGTTCATAAGTAGTATGTTTTTTCCAGTTTTAGAATTTTAGTTATATAAACCAGATGCCATCCGCGGGTAAAAGCCCTTTGGATGACATCTGTATCGAGATTTAGCAACGTTTCGATGTTACGTCTGCTTCGTATTTTTCAATATCGGCAATATACTCTTCGCCTACAGGTACATTATTCTTCAAACAGAACATATCCCATACAGCATTCCATGGGAGGACTTTGGCTTCTTCTAGCAGAGCGAGGCGTTCGAACAGCTGATTGTTGGCTTCGTATTCGCGGAGCTTGGCAATAGGTTCAAGCAATGCACGTAACATTGATTTCTGTGTAGCGCGTGCTCCGATGACATAAGCACCGATACGATTGATACTTGCATCGAAAAAGTCCAGACCGATATGCACACGGTCGAGTGCATTGCACCGTACGATTTCCTGACACAAATCCAATGTTTCATCGTTCATGATAGTAACATGGTCGCTATCCCAGCGTACCGGACGGCTTACGTGAAGCATGATTTCCGGAACGTACAGCAGCAGTGAAGATAGTTTGTCGGCAACACTTTCTGTCGGGTGGAAATGACCCATGTCGAGTGTAATCATTTTCTGTCTGCTGACTCCGTAACCGATATAGAAGTCGTTGGAGCCTACAGTGTAACTTTCAAGACCGATGCCGAATACTTTCGATTCGATACAGTCTTTCATGTTCTTGTATTCGGTGGCAAAAATGCGGTCGAGTGAATCTTTCAACAGTTCACGGTATTGCATGCGGTTTACTGTGATATCTTTACTTCCGTCGTGAACCCATACATTCATGATACAAGGATCATTCTGGCGTTTACCCATTTCTTCGGCAATGGCACGACAGCGGATAGTGTGTTCTACCCAGAAATCACGGATTGCTTTATCCGGATTGGCTAAAGAAAGATTTCCGCTTTTGGGATGTGAGAAAGAGGTTGAGTTGAAATCAAGCTTCATATTGTTTTCTGCAGCCCATTGCATCCAGCTTTCAAAGTATGAAGCATCTACCTGATCGCGGTCGACAAATTTTCCTTGAAAGTCTCCGTATATTTCATGCAGGTTCAAGCGGTGTGTACCTGGTAAATAAGATGCTGCTTTTAAAACATCCTGACGCACTTCGTCAATGTTGCGTGCCTTGCCCGGATAATTACCTGTTGCTTGAATACCACCAGTCAGTGAACCGTTTGATTCGAATCCGGCAACATCATCTGCCTGCCAGCAGTGTAGTGACAGGGATATATTTTGCAATGTATCCATTGCTTTGTCTACATCAACTCCTACAGCTGCATACCGTTCTTTTGCTATTTCATACGCTTTTGTTATTAATTCTTCTTTCATGATATTATGTGTTTAAGTTATTGATTATTATTGAGTAATTGTCTTGAATTGGAGATAGGCTACATCCCATGTCTCTTTGTGTTCGGGATAGAAGGTTTTTAAATGTATAGCGTGACTTAAAAGTTGACGCATAGAAGCAATATCTGCTGCTTGACCTGCTGCTACAGCTTGTATCATGATGTTTCCTATTGCTGTTGCTTCTGAAGGACCGGCTATAACTGGTATACCGATGGCATTGGCTGTCCATTGGTTCAGAAGATCGTTACGGCTTCCTCCTCCGATAACGTGGAGAACTTCTATCGGATTAGGAGAGAGTCGTTGCAGGTTTTCCAATACTTGCCGGTAACGTAATGCAAGGCTTTCGAATATACAGCGAACCAGTTGTCCGCGTGTTTCAATGGCTGGTTGATTATGGTCTTTGCAATATTTTTTTATGGTTTCTTCCATGTTTGTCGGATTGTCAAAGACTTTATCGTCCGGACAAATTAAGTTTCGGAATGGTTCACTTGCTTCAGCTTCAGCAATCAGGTCGGGGTATGAAGTATCTCCCCAGTTTATGCGGCACCGCTCCAGCAGCCACATGCCACAAATATTTTTCAATAGGCGGATAGTTCCTTCTACTCCTCCTTCATTGGTAAAATTCAAGGCTTCTGTTTCGGCATTGATAACTGGAGCTTGAGTTTCTACTCCCATCAACGACCAAGTACCGCTGCTTAAATAAGCAAAATTCTTGTTTGCTGCCGGTACAGCAGCAACGGCAGAAGCTGTGTCGTGGCCTGCAACTGCTACTACAGGAATAGCACTAAGTCCTGTGAGTTGTTGTAACTCAGGAGTTAGGCTTCCAATAATTTCTCCAGGATAGACAAAGCGTCCGAAGTGCTTCTCATTTAATCCGATGCTTTTGAGTATTTGCGAGTCAAGTTTCCGGGTATGTGCATTAACGAGTTGCGCGGTTGAGGCTATCGTATATTCAGTAACCATTTCTCCGGTTAGCATGTAGCTGAGTGCATCTGGCATGAATAATATTTTGTCGGCATGTGCCAGTGCACTGTCATTGTTTCTTCGTAAGGTATCAAGCTGAAATAAAGAGTTGAAGTTCATAACTTGGATGCCTGTCAGTTCATAAACTTCATTACGTGGTACTCGTTTAAAATATTTTTCGGGAGCTCCCTCTGTCTGAGGGTCACGGTATGCATATGGTTGTCGCAATATACCACCATCTTTTCCAATACATACAAAGTCTACTCCCCACGTATCGATACCGATAGAAATAATTTCTGTATCTTTTTTATTTCCGGCAATTTTCAGACCTTCTACAATATTCCGGTAAAGTTCATAAATATCCCAGTAAAAATGTCCTCCTGTTTCTATAAGGTGATTGGGGAAACGGTTAATTTCTTCCGTAATCAGTCCTTGAGGAGTAAAATATCCTAATATCGTGCGTCCGCTGGTTGCTCCCAGATCGACTGCAAAAAGCATTTTACCATAGTTACAATTCAGGTTTGTTGTTTTGAATTTTATCTGATGCAAATGTAGAATTTTGTGAAACGAAAAAAATGCTCTTTTTGACTTTAAGACTAAGTTATTTGATATACTTGACAAGCTATGAATATGATAAATGATTTGAGTTGTCAAAAGAAATATATTGTCTATAATGTAGATACTTGTTGTTAATAAATGTTTTTATTATTTTGTTTTCTTTTGTTTATTGTTTTGAATAATTATTTTTGCTTCTGTGATTCAATAAATTTTGTTTGATTTGGAGTTTTCTTTTAGATTATCTGCTTTTGTTTATTTTAATTTAGTTATAAACCTAATTTTATTGCTATGAAAAAGACAATATGGCTATTGGTATTGAATATTGTAATAGGAGGTATATGTCAGGCTCAGCTGCCGGAGCGAAACGCTGTGAATATTGAAAAATACAGAGAGATTTGCAAGAAACATATATATAAGGAGATGAAGGGCATGTATCGTCAGGCAGGAGGTTCTTTACATTTTCCTTTTCTGGCTCCGGGAAGTAGTCAGTATTTGGATATGTTATGGGATTGGGACTCGTGGCTCAGTGATGTGGCCTTGCGTCAGATTTTATCAGACAAAGGAACTGAAGCTGATAAAAGGAAGCTTTGGCTTATGAACAGGGATGTGTATTGAATTCGTTGAGTTACGGGGGAATGGATGGCTGGATTCCTATCTGGATAGAACGGAATGCTCCAAGTCGTGAAGAAATGTTGAAGAAAAGAAATCCGTGGAAGACCAATATGCATAAGCCGACACTTGCCCAGCATGCTGCTTTTATCGTTAAAAATATGGGTGGAGATGCAGAGTGGTTGCGGGAGGACTTTTATACTTTACAGGCTTTTGTAGCTAAGTATCTTAATTTTCACAGGCATAAAGCAACAGGATTGATTTATTGGGAAACGGATGAGGCTATCGGAGTAGACAATGATCCGAGTACCTTTTATCGTCCCCATGGTAGTTCTGGCTCTATCTTTCTGAATTGTTTAATGTATAAGGAACTTCAAGCGATGGCTTATTTAGCGACTGTCTGAACTTGACAGATATTTCAATCTTTTTTGAGAAAGAAGCTGAAACACTGAAAACCAATATACGTAAGCACTGTTGGGATGAACGAGACCGTTTTTATTATAGTGTAGACTTAAATCTTCTTCCAGTAGAAAAACCTGATATCAAAGGATTGTACCCGGGAGATTTATATTTGCATGTGGGACAGCCCAGAACATACGACTGCTTGATCCAGCGATTTAGTGTATGGAGTGGTTTTATGGCAATGTGGCTCAAGTTGCAACGCCAGAACAAGCTCGGCAAATGGTACAGATACATTTTTGTGATACAACTTCTTTTAATGCTCCTGCAGGTATCCGTACGCTTTCTCCCTTGGAAAAAATGTATAATGTGCGAGCGAGTGGTAATCCCTCTTCATGGGCAGGACCTATATGGATTAATGTGAATTATCTTGTTTTCAGAGGGCTGCTGCAATATGGATATGAAAAAGAAGCCCGAGAAGTTGCTGAAAAAACAATACTTTTACTGGGACGTGACTTTGAGCGCTTCGGGGCGTTGCATGAATATTATCTGCCCGATAATGGAGAGCCTGTTCTGAATAGAGGATTTCAAAATTGGAATTTCCTGGTTCTGAATATGATTGCCTGGATGGAAGGTCGTCCGGTTGTGACAGAATTCTGACAGAATAATTAAATAATAAAACACACAAAATGAAAAATAAATTTGTAACCTTGCTGGCTTCGGTTGGTATGTGTGCTTCATTAGGAGCACAGACTTGGATTTGGTATCCGGGGGATTATGAGATTTGGCTGGGTAACCAGATGAATAACCGTCGTACGGAAAGAGGAGCTTTTTTCCCTCCTTTCTGGAAAACGGATAGTCATTATGTCGTTGTTGAATTCAGTAAAGAAGTCGATTTGCCTGAAGCTGAAACGATACAGTTGAGTGTGGAAGGACGGTACAATGTTAAGTTAGATGGCAAATTGCAGTTTGGCATGCCTGATAAACTGACTATTCCAGCGGGAAAGCACAAAATTAATATTAAGGTATGGAACCAGCTTACTCCTCCGGCTCTTTATGTCGACGGGCGGACGATAAAAAGTGATGCAAGTTGGAAGGTTACTTACGAAGATAAAGAATGGATAGATGAAAGTGGAAAAGCAAGTGATACTTCGGCTACCGTTTATATGGATGCTGGAAGCTGGAATTTTAATTCGAAAACAAGCCGTCCGTCTTTGTTTCGTTTACCTTGCAAACCTTTGCTAGCTGTTTCTTCAACTTCTGTAGAGAATGGTATTCTTTATGATTTTGGTCGGGAAACTTTCGGATATCTTGATTTTTCAGAAATGCGAGGAGAAGGAAAGGTATTGATTTATTATGGTGAAAGTAAAGAAGAAGCTTTGGACACTGAGCATTGTGAAACCATGGATATCTTGTCTGTCAGGGATGGAAAAGTGACCGATCTTGCGCTGCGTACTGTTCAGCCTCTGACAAATGATTGTTATATGATGGAGAGCAGTAAGGCTTTCCGTTATGTATATGTGATATGCGATGAACAGATTTCTGTTGGAAAAGTTTCGATGCAATACGAATATATGCCTGAAACCTACCGTGGAAGTTTTCAGTGTGACAATGATCTGTTAAATAGAATTTGGGAGATAGGTGCTTATACGATGCATCTTACCACTCGGGAATTTTTCATTGATGGTATCAAACGTGATCGCTGGGTATGGAGTGGAGATGCTATTCAAAGTTATCTGATGAACTACTATCTGTTCTTTGATTCGGAGACTGTAAAGCGTACCATCTGGCAACTGAGAGGAAAGGATCCGGTAACTTCTCATATTAACACCATCATGGATTATACTTTTTACTGGTTCCTGAGTGTGTACGACTATTATATGTATACGGGAGATGAGAAGTTTGTCAAGCAACTGTATCCGCGGATGAAATCGCTTATGGAGTATGTATTGGGACGGACTGACAGTGATGGCATGGTGCAGGGCATGACAGGTGACTGGGTATTTGTTGACTGGGCAGATGGTTATCTCGACAAAAAAGGACAGTTGGCATTCGAGCAAGTTCTTTTCTGCAAGAGTTTGGAAACAATGGTGCTCTGTGCTCGCCTTGCCGGTGAGATGCAAGATGCCTGGGGTATGAAAACTGTCCTCTTCTTTACGAAAGAAACTGGAACCTGCATTCTGGAGTGAGGATGCGAAGGCTTTGGTGCACAATCGGATTGGAGGAAACCAGAGTACTAGTGTGACACGTTATGCCAATATGTTTGCTGTATTTTATGATTATCTTTCAGAAGAAAAACAGCAACTTATCAAGCAAAGTGTGTTGTTGAATGATAGCATCCTGAAAATTACAACTCCGTATATGCGTTTTTACGAACTGGAAGCTCTCTGTGCCTTGGGCGAGCAAGAGCAAGTTATGGAAGAAATGCTAGATTATTGGGGAGGTATGTTAAAAGAAGGAGCAACATCATTTTGGGAAAAATATAATCCGGATGAGAAAGGAGCAGAACATCTTGCCATGTATGGACGTCCGTATGGAAAGAGTCTTTGCCACGCATGGGGAGCCAGTCCTATATATTTGTTAGGAAAATATTATTTAGGAGTGAAGCCGGTAAAACCTGGATATGAAGAATATGCAGTGACTCCCGCATTAGGCGGATTGAAATGGATGAAAGGCAGTGTTCCTGTCCCGGGAGGAGAAATAACCGTTTATATGGACCGCAAGACGATTCGCCTGAAAGCCGACAAAGGTAAAGGTTATCTGTATGTTGCAGCCAAGAAGCTACCAAAGGCATCTGTAGGAGAGTTTCAGAAAGTCGCTGAGGGAAAATATCGTCTTTGGATAGATACCAATCAGGAAGTAACGGTACATTATTGAAAACCATCATGTATATTTGCATGGATTATTTGTTTTAATCTTAAATGTATAATTTTTTAATTGCAGCAAAATGAAATATTTGACAAAACTGGCAGGAATTGTATTATCTTGTCTTGCCGTAGCATCAACTATGAATGCACAGTTGCCGTGGAAAAACGGCAAGTTGGAGGTGTCTGCCGAAGGGCGTTACCTGAAACATGAGAATGGACAGCCGTTTTTCTGGCTGGGAGATACCGGATGGCTGATGCCACAACGATTGAACCGTGAGGAGGTGGCTTTTATTTGGACAACTGTAGCCGTGCCGGATTTAATGTAGTACAGGTGCAGACATTAAATGGGGTTCCCTCTATGAATGTCTATGGACAGTATTCCATGACGGACGGATTCGATTTCAGCCATATTGATAAAAAAGGAGTATATGGTTATTGGGACATATGGATTATATCATCCGTACAGCTGAAAGTAAAGGTATATATATAGGTATGGTATGTATCTGGGGAGGACTGGTAAGAAGTGCAGATGGATGTAGAAGAAGCGAAAGCATACGGAACCTTCCTTGCCGAAAGATATAAGGACAATCCGAATATAGTGTGGATAATCGGAGGAGATACGCGAGGCGATGTGAAAACAGAAGTTTGGGAAACCTTGGCACGTACAATTCGTTCCATCGATAAGAATCATTTGATGACTTTCCACCCATTTGGTAGAACCATGTCTGCAACCTGGTTCAATGATGCCGACTGGCTCGATTTTAATATGTTCCAGAGTGGACATCGCCGTTACGGGCAAACTAAAGGCGATGGAGATAATCTGGCCGATAGTAATGTAGCAGAAGACAACTGGCGCTATGTGGAAGCAAGCCTTGCCAAAAAGCCCTTGAAGCCGGTACTGGATGCCGAGCCCAGTTATGAAGGGATTCCGCACGGACTGCACAATCCGAAAGAATGTCGCTGGACTGCAGATGATGTACGACGTTATGCATATTGGTCGGTTTTTGCCGGTTCTTTCGGACATACTTATGGAAATAATTCTATTATGCAGTTTTATCGTGAAGGATATGCACCAGCATATGGAGCCCAGGAAACATGGCAGGAAGCATTGAAGGACGAAGGTTTTAACCAAATGAAATATTTAAAGGAGCTGATACTTCGTTTCCCTTTCTTTGAACGTATTCCAGACCAGAGTGTGATAGCTGGAACTAATGGCGAACGTTACGATCGGGCAATTGCCACACGAGGTAATGACTATCTGCTGGTGTATAACTACAGTGCACGTCCCATGCAGATAGACTTGACCAAAATCAGTGGTGAAAAAAAGAAAGCTTGGTGGTTCAATCCACAGAATGGAAGTATGACGTATATCGGTGAATTTGAGAATAAGGTTGCTGATTTTCAATATGATGCACCGTATATGAGGGGAGAAGACCGGGTGCTTGTCGTTACTGATGCATTAAAAGACTACGTGAAAGAGTAAATTAATATAATAAACAGAGAGGCTGTCTCAAAATAGAAATACAAAAGTAAAAATCTTATAGATTGAAACTTTGTAATAAAAAACTCCTGCTTTAGCCCTTATTTATTACAATTATAGGACTAAAAGCAGGAGATTTTTATGTTGTGGCTTATCGATTGTAAGTAAACTTATCTCTGTTTTTATTTTGAGATAGCTTCTTCGTTTATCTTCTTCTATGCATGTAAAGAAAAACGTCGTGTTCTTTTCTAAAAAAATGTACGAATGACATTTTTCTTTGTACAAAAAATGTCACAAACATTATGACGTTATTTGGAAGACTCAGTATCTAGTTTTGATAAGAAACGTTTGCGGTCTACGATATAACGGATATGTATTCCTTCACCAATAATTCCTTTAGAATCGGAAGCGGAAACCTTAAACGTCAACTTTCTGCCTTCTTCCTCTTCCAGTATGGCTGTGGCTGAAATTACTTCACCAAGTCCTGAAGGTTTGATATGTGAAGTTTGAATCATTGCTCCTACCGTTGTGGAATCTTTCGGCAGATATGGTTTGACAGCATTCATGGCAGCATTCTCCATAAGTGCGACTAAAGCAGGAGTAGCAAACACTTCCATGTCGCCCGATCCTAAAGTTAGGGCAGTGTTTCCTTTGCAGACAGTTGTTTGGGAGGTATAAGTTAATCCTTTTTCCATAATTGCTTTTTTTATTTGATGGTTGTACTTAAGTCATTTCCTGAGGGACGTTGGAATATTCGCAAACCGAATTCGGGAATTACGGCAAGGATATGGTCGAAAATTTCACCTTGTATTTGTTCATATTCTAGCCAGACGGTCGTATTCGAGAAACAATATATTTCGAGAGGAAGACCTTCAGAAGTAGGTTGCATCTGACGTACCATAATCATTAATTCTTTATGTGTACGAGGGTGTTCTCGCAGGTAATTCTGGAGATAGTTGCGGAAAACATATAGGTTTACCACTTGTGTTTCAGGTTTAGCTTGTGCTTCATCTATCCATCCGCGAGAGGCAAACATTATCTTTTCTTTTTCGGAACAGAAATGTACGGTTGTCATGTCTATGAATATTGAACGTTTAATGCGTCGTCCTCCAGTTTCACGCATTCCTCGCCAGTTCTGAAATGAATCGCTGACTAGTGCGTAGGGAGGGATGGTTGTGATCGTCTTGTCGAAGTTACGTACCTTGACGGTAGTCAGTGAAACTTCCAGTACATCACCGTCTGCTCCGTACTTGGGCATGGTAATCCAGTCTCCCGGGCGCAGCATATCGTTGGCCGAAAGCTGTACGCCTGCTACCAGTCCCAATATACTGTCTTTGAAAATCAACATCAGACAGCGGCCGAAGCTCCTAGTCCAGCCAGGATGGTTGCTGCGTTCTGGTCGATCAGTATGCTGATGATTAATATGATTCCTATACCGATGGCAACCAAATTAATCATCTGATAGATTCCTTTCAGCGGGCGGTTGCGTAGCGTTTCATGCTCATTGGAAATTTCGTATAGTGAATTTAAAAACGAATTAACAAGCATGAGAGTAGTGATTACCAAATATATAAGGCATCCTTTTAATAATATATCAAGGACCTGAGGTACATTGTTGAAAACGAATGGCAGTAACAAGTAAAACATGATGGGAGGAATCATGCGGCAAAAGCTGGTCATCATTTTTTCATTGAACAGGTAGTCGTCCCATGTTGCTTTTGTACGAGAAGTGATTTTATGTACTGCTGGTATGACCAAGTGCCTGAATAATTTGGTCATGATATATGAAATCAGCAGGATAAGTGCAACAAGTGTTAGACGGGTGCTCCAGCTGAGATTCTCTTTGTCAATGCCCATGTCTGATAATTGTCGGGCGACTTCTAAATATAAATCTTCCATTATTATGCGTATTTATATATGTTACGGACAAACAATAGTTCGTTAAAAATTCGCCAACCTAAGCGGCTCTGGCAGTAAATAAAATGAGTTCTTTGAAAAGTTTGTCAATAACTTGCGGGTCTGGGCTAATCCCGAACACGCAAATAAATCGTTCAAGCATATAAGCATTGTGTATGAATGACTTGCAAGAGGATATGGAATAGGCTATTCCGAGCCTCTTACATGCCGCTTTGGCCAAGTTGACAGCAGCAAGCGATGCATTGAAGTGAAAATCCAACTTCCTGAAGTCGGTTGACTGGCAGTTGGTGATTCCTGCATGCTGCTTGCCATCTCTAAAGCAAAATTCCAGTTGGAACCTGGTTCTGTAATAATCCAGCACCTCACGTCCATCCATGGAATCGTCTGTAGAGAAGTAAAGCTGCCACTTGTCTGTCCTCCCGTCCATCGGATACCAGATGGCTAAGGAAACATACCTTTTGAGAGCTTTTGCATATACCCTCAATCCGTATAGCTTTCCCTTGTTCACCTCGTATTCCTTGCACCGGGTCAAATCCAAATTGGCAAAGTCAATCCTGCCGTCAAACCACTTGGGATGGCCACGTTTTCCTGTTTTCTGTTCCAATGTCGGATAGTACAGGATTACGTCATTCCGAAAGCGGCTGATGACATGGAAACCGTTCTCACACATAGGTGTTATGAATGTTTCCTTGGAAAAAATGCGTCTGCAACCACCGTTCCGGATATGCTCTGTAGCTTGTCTTTTCTACTGATAAGATAGCTGCTGTACCAGTCAACGAGGTTCTTGTCCATATTATCCAAGGTCTTACAATCCGGCGTCTGAATGGAACCTAAAGTCATGCATTCATGATTGTCGATGTCAATGACACCGATGCCCATGATTTCCAGTCCACGCTTGTATTCTCCTGCACAACCGGACCAGAAGTAACCTATCCAAGGTGTCTTCTTGCCTGATTTGGGAATATAGGAAGGGTCGATGGCGATGGCTTTTCTTTTGCCTGTGAGATGCTTGCTGATGATAGAGCCGTTGAACGCAAACCAGTCGAAAGTTTCATGCTCAAAAAGGTTACGATAAGTCTGTTCTGAGAAACAGCCATATCTGCCCAATTGGAGGAAGTTTATACGATCCGGGATGGCCATGAATAATTTCATGGTGTCCATGAACGTTTTTTCAAAAGGTTTGTGTATATTCGCTACTGATTTGAGAGCCGACAGGCACTCGGATTGGTATTGCATAAGGAGTGTTTCTTTAGTCATAATCAGAAGAGTTCAGAGACTTCTAATTTACTAAGAA
>ENA-OQHA01000215-OQHA01000215.1-human-gut-metagenome-genome-assembly--contig:-NODE-215-length-31096-cov-13.336595_pt1 | contig 31096 bp, 25 predicted proteins | sample MGYA00242558_ERZ504707 | MGnify/ENA primary metagenome ERZ504707 (study PRJEB26092, sample SAMD00036197) | human gut metagenome | host: Homo sapiens | study: EMG produced TPA metagenomics assembly of...
ATTTGCGGTGGTCATAGCCCTGGTGAGACGCCCGGTCCCATTCCGAACCCGGTAGCTAAGGCCAGGCGCGGCGATGGTACTGCACTCGAGAGGGTGTGGGAGAGTAGCACGCCGCCGCTTCAAACGTATCGGGCCTCCCGGTCGAGCCTTTGGCTCCCGGGAGGTCCCTTTTTTCATGCTCTCTTTCCGGGCTTCCCGGCGGGCGTCGCTCCAGGAACCCCTTTTTTCGTATCTTTTCCCATGCTTACCGAATCCCGTTGCCTATTGGATTCCATCGGCGGCAATATAGCATCTACAGTGTGCGAAATAAGAAGTATCTGTAGTAAAGGCAGCCGATCGCTCATACCTGTTGCACAACCTTGACACGTATGCCCAACTCTGCAAACCAGCAGTGCGACACGCCGATTTGGCTTTTTGCTGCTCCTGTTGTATTCTAGTCAAGTTGCGCTTAACGGATAGACACCGGAAAGCGTTGCATAATTGGAGAATTCGCCTAGTGGTCTATGGCGCACGCTTGGAAAGCGTGTTGGTGTAACAGCCTCACGAGTTCGAATCTCGTATTCTCCGCCCGGATTGGAACCCCGAAAACCGTTGGAATCATTCGGTTTCTGGGGTTCCTTCTTTTCCACTCCGTTTTCCGGTTCCTTCCAGATTCCCTCCGAATGCTTCTTTCATTGGCCTCGGTTTTTGAATCGTCCCGTATCGCAAGTCTCGCGTGTACGGGCCGGCATCCAGGAAAGTCTCTGATTGCCATGCTGCGGCTTATTGGTGCCAGTCTGTGGTCTCAATAATGGGATTGTTTGCCCTCATATGTCGATATTTGATTGCGATTCGGTGGGGGAGTTGCGTACATCGTCGTTTTACGCGCACTTTTGCGCTGCGCTACGTTACGCTCGAAATCGTGACGTTGAGAGAAAGAAGCACGACGATGGTTGACAAGACGCTGCCGGCAGCCAGCAGACTGACCAACGCGATGCTGATACTCGTGACTCTCTGGCGGCGCTTGCCCGACGCCGTTCGAATTCATCGCCAATCGTATTGCAGAGTGATGTGCAGGCCGCTCCGCAGGAAAAGCAGGAAAAACAAGAAAAGCAGAGCGAAGCTGGGTCTGCCTTGCAAACGGGCGAGGATGCGAATGATGACGCGAATCGTGCGGAAGAATCGCAAACCGTGAAAGAAAAAGACGCTGCGGATGGTCCTGATAATACGCAGCAGCCGCAGATGGCATCCATAAGCGCCATCACAACGCAGGTTTTGCCACCAAGCTTTATTCCGACCGCAACCGGTCGTATTCGTCCTGTAACGGGCGCTTTTCCCGCAATTCAGTCCGCTTCGCAGACGGAACAGGCGCAGCGCAGGCGATCCATCCGCTCGTTGGCCGCGGGGTCGTTGCGTAGAACCAACATCGGCAATGCTGAAAAGGCCGGCGATGTGGGGAGCGCGGGTAGTACCGGACGGACGGCGGGGAATGGCGATACGCCGTCGCCGCGAATCGCCAGCAGTGCTCCCCATTATGCGAATTGACCAGTGGACTGATCAGAACGGCCAACGTAACAAATCAGTGGGAATACTGGACATACACGCGGTTCACGCACGGTACGCGCGCTTCGCGCTGCATTGTACGTCGCTGTACTACGTCATTCCAATTGAATCGCAACAATGCGTATAGCAGATGAAAAGCACATACGAAAAACGCGCATGAAAAAACGGTCCCGATATATTCGAGACCGTTTTTCATGAGTCGATGAAGCAAACGCTGTCCGGCAGCAAACCGGCTCAGTCTTCGCTGGTTTCGCGCTTATACTGCACGAACGTCTTCATGGCGTAGGCAAGGCCGGCAAGCAGCAGAATGGCTGCGCAGGCAAGGGAAATGCCGATGCCGGTTTGCGCAAGCTGCCCATATTCCGACTTGGTCAGCGCGCCGGTGGATGCGGCGGTTTGATTGCCGGACGCTGTGACGGATCCAGTTGCGGCACCATTCGCGCCAGTGTCGGCAGCCGTGCGCACAGTGCCAGTGGCGCCGTTGGCTCCAGTAACGGTCGTACCGGCATTCGTTCCAGCCGTGGTGCCATGCGTGCCGGTAGCAACGGATGAGCCGCCCTGCTGACCCGTCTTGGAGTTCGCGTCCTTCAGCGCCGCGATGAACGACTGATGCCACTGGTGGCTGCTCGCCGCAAACGCGTCATGCCTCGTCTTGAGTTCGTCGTGGGTCTCCTTCATATCGGCATGCATCTGGTTGAGGTGGGCCTGCGTGTCCTGCATATCCTGATGCAGAGCGTCGTGACGCTCCTGACCGCGCTTGACCGCGCCGTCAATCGCATTCTTTATATCCTCGCGGTCCTCCTGGTAGTTCTTCCAGGCCTGCTCGCCGTACTGGCGAAGCGCGTCGGCGTCCTCGTGCGCGTTCTGATGCAGCTGCTCGGCGTGCTGCTTGGCGGTTTCCATATCCGACTTGATCTGCTGGTTGGTTTTGCGCACATGCTGTACGGCATCGCACGCTTTGTCGGTGCACACGGCCATATCCTGGTCGATCTGCCCGCTGATGGCGGTGCTGCCGGCCAATCCGTCCGTAGACGGTGCGACTTCACTGGCCGAAGCCGCGGAAGGCAGGACGGCCATGCCGATGGTTAATATTCCCGCCGCTGCAGCTGCTGCAATACGATTCCTCATGGTGGTTCCTCTCCTGCGCACGTTTGCATTCGATCTGTGATTGTGCGCTCGCGTTCATTCCGTATGCCATAGTAGGAGGGGAATGTGCCTAAATAAACCGGTGGAAAAATGACATTTGTCTAGTTTCTGCGATGCTGCAGCAGTCTTCATAGTTTAAGCAGGAAACCAGAAACCAAACCAGAATCCGGAACAGCCTGCTCAAAACATGACCAAGCAGGCCAAGCAACGGCTCAGACCACCCGTACTTATCCCGCCCGTATTGGTTTATCTCGCGGCGGCCCCCAACAAAGATCACTCGACAATAGTGATGAATGGGCTAGCCGGCAGATTAAAGTCGTTGTACAGCATGCTCGCGCACTTCGGATTGCCACTGAACAGGTAACGAACCTGGCTCATGGCGTTGAGATCGTTCAGTGTTGAACCATCGGCTGCGGTGAGCAACACCTGATTGCCCCTGATAGTGGCATTGACCGCCTGCCATTGACCGGAATAATTGGCGACCTCAAACCCCTGCAATGCCGTAGTGGTGGGAGCGGCGATATTGCTGATACCGCTTAACGGGGTCGCTTTCGGAACGCTCTTATAGTTTGGTGCGATTGCGCTCGCGGTCTTCGAATAGTTCGGCTGCATGGCTTTCAGCCGCTTGCGGTGCCGTTCCGGAAAGACAAAGCGATTGCGCCGTTCGCAGTGTGCCGGGCACGTTCGATAAGCGGTCCGTTGGGTACGGTGGTGCCGTCTTCCATGGCGAGATATTGCGCGGCCATGCGCGCCCCGAGAATATCCTTGCCGAGCGGATGGATCAGCGCGGATGTGCCTTATCTGTGTCAAGGGAAACCGTCATCGCCACATTCGACGAATCGTGCAGGTTGGTGTTGCCGAGCGTAGTCCGTTGCGCTTCTCGCACGTTTTGCGTGTACTGGTAGTTTGGCCAGCGCGCGAGCTGTACGTACAGGAACGGCAGGTCCTTGCGTCCGAACACGTTACGGTACTGGTTGATGAGCGTGGTCATTTGCGATTCGTATTGCAAAGCAGTTCCGTAATTATTGGCGTCATCGCAACCTTGATACCACAGCACGCCCGCCACATGGAATCCCTTCAACGGCGCGATATGGTTCGCATAAATATCGCCGCCTTGTACATGCCGGCGAATAGGTGTGCCACCCCACGCGGTCTGGATGATGCCAATCGGCACATTGGGGTGCTTGGCGCGCAACTGCATGGCGAATTGCTGAGCCAGATAGCTGAGGTGCAGTGAATTCGTGGAATCTACAGTCAGCCATGCATCGGCGCTCTGATTAACAGCGGACAGTGGAAAATCAGTGTCTTCAACATCATGATTTGCGATGACAAATTTCACGTTGTCATCTACGAGCGGTTTCGGCAAATCGCCTGTCGTGATTAGTCCATTGCCAAAATTGTAAGTAGCGTTTTCGTAATACTGCACATAGTTGAGTTCCATATTCGACTGGCCAGCGGCTACGAAGACGTCTCCCACATACACTTTGGCCAGTTTCAGCACGGTTTTGCCGGCGTACTGCACTTGCAGCGAATACGGATTGAGACTTGCCTTTTGCGCGCTCAGCGTGCAGGTGAAACTGCCGTTTTTCGCTACCTTTGCCTTGACGCTCTCGGAGGTTTTGCCTTGCGTAAGTGTCGCTGACAGTTTCGAAACGTCGATGGGGTTGCTTTCCGTGGAGCTGACGTTGCCTTTGACTACGATTGGCTGATCGCGCTGGAACACCATATTGTCCATGTAGTACGAGGGCAGCTGCACATCAACAGTGGCCGCAGTATGGGCGGTGGCGGTGGATTGCGATCCGGTTTTACCGGTTGCCGTTCCGTTGCCCCATTTGGGGCCGCACCCGACGATGATGGCAACGACTATTCCTACGGTTACGATAACGGCAAGTGCCGTTCTTGCCAATCGTTTCGTATTCAATTCTGATTTGCCTCGTTCTTTGTCACGCCCGCTCGAAGGTTCTGGCCTGTTTGTCATATGCGGCTCGTTCGGTGTTGGCCTTGCTGGTGGTCCCGGACGGGTCGGCTTTGCAGTCAAGCGCCTTCGGCGATTTGACTTCTTCCTGATACAAGGTGCTGAGCTTTTCCAGATCATATGAGGAATCCATGCTGGAAAATGCGTCGACAATCTTTCCCTTGAGCTGGAAATCCTTGGAATATGAAGCGTTCATGGCGGCAACCGCGTCTCTGCAGTCGTTAATGGCATTCAGTTCGCGCATTTTCTGCGATGTTCTCACGCCCATGACGCCGAAGACCACAATGCATACCGCAACGACGATAACGGCTACGATGATGGAACGGCGAATCAAGTTCTTGACATGGTTATGTACCCAAGTGTCGCCATCTTGCACGCCTTGCGATATGGCGATTTGGAATGGATCTTTGGTGTTTGTTTGATAGGAAACCCCTGATGCGTCTGTTTCAGGCTTTCCGTTACGATTGGTGATGTTAACGGAATTGTCGGGTTTGCTGGTTTCGACGGTCGCGGTACTGCTGAACGTTCGGGGCTTACGGACGCTATTTGTTTGACCGTCAGCTTTGTCCGGCTGCTTTTCGTGCCGTGCCATGCTTTCCTCCAGGAGTCCGCGATACCGTTTTGATGTTGTCTATTGGAGGTGGTCCGACAAGGTCCTCTGTTCCCAAATGACAATACATAAGGTATGTTACCCGTTCCACTTCCGAATGCCAGCACTTCATGTTGTGGCATATTCGGTAAATGTGAAGTTTGGTCTGGAGTCCATCTGCTTTATTTTGAGTGGGGACATCTCAGAATACACTTAAGTTTACGTGTGCAATTGCGTCAACGCGTGAAATGCGTTTTGTGAGAGAGGCTGACGATGATATCGCCGAAAAGCTTGATGAAGATTGCGACCACCGCTTCCGTGGTTGCAATGACGGTTTCCGTTGCCGTGGTGCCGGCTTACGCCATGCAGGATATTGCGATTGAGGATACGCCAAGTTCTTTTGCCGCAACTGTGGATGATGCGCAGAATTCGTCAAACAGCATGCCGGACAATCCGAACGCGACGCTGCCGGAAACGGTAAGCGAAAACATTTCGGACGATTCCACTGTGGTTTCGGAGAACCTTGCGGTTACGCCGGAAGGTGATGTACAGAACATTGAGACCGGCGAAACCGTGACGGACGCTCAGCTGGTCGGCACGCAATCGCAGCAACCTGATCCACTGGCCAAAACGGATGGCGAATCATTCATTCCGGTGAGTGCCTCGGATGTGAAAGATGCCGTGGAACAATCTGTGAAACAATCCGTGGAGCAATCGTCCTCAAAAAACGGAGCCACCGTGAAGCTTGCCAAATTCGATGGCAACGATTACGGCGCGCATTGGGGAACCTACAACAACACGAAGGCTTTCTTCGACTATAAGAACAACCTGTTCGCCCAGCAGGCCAAAGGCGTGATCGACGTCTCTTCATGGCAGGGAGACATCGACTGGGCCAAGGCCAAAGCCGACGGCGTGGAAGGCGCGATCATCCGTCTTGGCTTTGGATGGGGCAATGACGCCGATGCCAAAGCGCAACGCAACATTAATGAATGCAAGCGGCTGGGTATTCCGTTCGGCATCTACTGGTACTCGTATGCGGAGGATGCGAGCGGTTCCAGGCAGGAGGGCAACGATGTGGTGTCCAAGCTCCGCCAGTTTGGCGTGAGACCGAACGACTTGAAATACCCCGTGTACTACGACCTTGAGAGTTGGACGTGGACCGGGCACACGCCGCCGAACGATCCGAACGTGTATAACGGCATCGTCAATGCTTGGTATGGCGCGTTGCAGTCCGGCGGTTACCAGAATCTCGGCGTGTACTCCTACACGAGCTACTTGCAGGGGCCGTTGAACAATGCGAACATCTATGCGAAGACACGCTGGGTGGCGCAATATGGTCCGCAGATGGAATTCACGGCGTTCGGGACCAACGATCGTGGCTGGCAGTACACCGAAAGCGGTCATATCAACGGTATCAGTGGCTCCGTGGATATGAGTGCCTTTGGCAATAAGACTTCTGTGCAGAATGGAGGGAATGACGATTCTCAGCCTTCCCTTGATGTGCGCAAGATGAGTGCTGTGAGCATTCCTAATGGGAATTATTACATCAATGTACGTTCCAAAGTGGCTTCTAGTGTTGATATCCCTGGAGCCAGTGGAGCGGATTCCACAGCTATTCAGCTGTACTCCGGCAATGGGTCCAAAGCTCAGCAGTTTACTTTCACTAAACAGTCTGATGGCAGCTATGTGATTGTTAATGTGAATTCCGGTAAGGCCTTGGACGTTCGTAATGGCGCTGCGGGTAATAATGCGGTGGTGCAGCAGTATTCGGCGAATGGTACGAACGCCCAGCGTTGGTTCATCCGTGATTCGGGAGCCGGTTATTACTTGCAATCCGCATTAGGCAATTGGGTTCTGGATCTAAGTGGTGGCAGCACGGCCAACGGTACCGCGATTCATCTGTATACGCCTAACGGAACGGTCGCGCAACTCTTCACTCTTTCCTCTAGCGAAGTCAATATTCCGACAGATGCGCCAGCAACGATTCGATCAACGAAAAACACTGGATTGGTATTCGACGTTCCTGGTGCATCAACTGCCAATAGCACGCAAATCCAGTTGTATACAAGCAACGGTTCCAACGCGCAAAAGTATCGTTTTACATCGGTAGGAAATGCGACCTACCGCATTACCAATGTGAATTCCGGTAAAGCATTGGATGTGTATGGAGGCTCGACGGCCAATGGTGCAGCGTTTCAACAATATGACAGCAACGGTACCAGCGCCCAACAATGGACCGTACGTAACTACGGTAGCGGCAAGGTGACATTAATATCAGTGAACGCGAACAAAGCCGTGGATATTCCTGGCGGCAACGCCACGCAGCAGACCAAACTGCAGATGTACACGCCTAATGGAACGGCAGCCCAGCAGTGGACAATAAGCAAGGTATCTACTCCAAGAGAACGTATGGATGCCACAGCTGATTCACATAGGAAGGATCTTCCTGACGGCACCTATGCGTTCGGATCAAAGCTGAAGACTTCCATGAAAGTCGATGTTGCCGGTGCTTCCAAGAGCGATAGCGCCAATGTGCGATTGTGGGGCGGTAATGGTACAAACGCACAGAAATGGAAAGTAACGCATGACGGCAATGGCTATGTGACGTTGATTAGCGTGAATTCCGGCAAAGTATTAGACGTTTACGGTGCAAGCACTGCAAATGGAGCCAATGTTCAGCAGTATGTATCAAACAACACGTATGCCCAAAAGTGGATCGCCATCAAGAACTCAGACGGATCGTATACCTTCCAGTCCGCGCTCGCGGAGAACAAGGTTCTGGATGTTTCGGGTGCTTCTACTGCCAATGGCGCTAACGTACAGTTGTATAGTGCGAATGGCACGAACGCTCAAAAGTGGGTGAAGTAGTCAAGCAGTAGATATTTCAAATGTGCCTGAGAACAAAACTGCTTGTTCTCAGGCCACATTTGAAAGTTGCGTTATTTTTTGCGTCTCATCATGGCAAATTGGTTGGCGTCGATGATGAACGCCTTACGATCGTTCTTGGCCATGACGTCGAGGATTATTCCCGCTATGAACAGCAGGATTCCCGCGATAACGAGCATAACTGCTCCGATGAGTGTGGGGAAGCGCGCCACCATGCCGGTATGCCAGAAGTCTACTGTTACGCTACCGCACAGTATGATGCCGATGATGCCGATAATGGCTCCGAGCCCTCCAAAGAACGGCAGCGGCTTGTATTCGCGGATCATGCGGAAGATGGTGCTCATCACCTTGATGCCGTCACCCACGGTGTCAAGTTTGCTGACGGAGCCTTCCGGGCGGTCACGGTATTGAATCGGCATCTCGAACAGGCGTAGATTGTTGTTCAACGAATGGATGGTCATTTCGGTTTCGACTTCGAACCCGTGTGACAGTACCGGATAGGTTTTGACGAATGTGAACGAGAAGGCACGGTATCCGGTCATGATGTCGGTGACATTCGCATGGAACAGGCCGTTGATGGAACCGCGCACCAGGCGGTTGCCGAAGTTGTGGAATGGACGCTTGTTCTCCTGGAAGTAGGTGGAACTCAGACGGTCTCCGATCACCATATCGTAGCCTTCGAGGACCTTGTCCACCATGGCAGGGGCTGCGTCCGCGGGGTAGGTGTCGTCGCCGTCGGCCATGACGTACACGTCGGCGTCGATGTCTTCGAACATGGCGCGGATCACGTTGCCCTTGCCTTGACGTGGCTCCTTGCGGACGATGGCGCCTTCGCTGGTGGCGATTTCCGCCGTGCGGTCGGTGGAGTTGTTGTCGTACACGTAGATGTCGGCATTGGGCAGCGCGGCTTTGAAATCGCGCACCACCTTGCCGATGGTGACTTCCTCGTTGTAGCAGGGAAGAAGCACGGCGACGGAAACGTTCGAATTATCAGGCATGAATCCCACTATATCCTTTGCACTGGCCGACTTAATTTCGGCGAAAAAGCTTGATGTAATCGAATTATGTCGCGATGATATCGCATGGTGGTGCTTGGTCTAGATTAAATGTTGAAGATGTTTTCCTTGTCCCAGTTCCTTATCTCCATGTACAGTACATGAAGAGCATATGAAAGCAGGATGGTTTTTTATTGGAGGAACCAATGAAGAGGGAAGGGCAATCTTTTTGCCTTAAATCAGCTGTGGATGATTCTGAAAGACGATTTGCGGGATGGATTTTCCCCGTTTTTCTCGGTTTCCTTTTTGCATGCGGAACTAATGCGGCAAGCATGGCAAGCATTCCATTCAATAAATTATCGTTCTATGAACAATGGGCGCTTTTTTCTGCACTATTTTGTGTGACATTCCGTTATGGATTTGTTCTTTTGCAAAAGATTTCCGTAGAAGCAACGGGGGAAAAAGAGGAAAACAAGGATGAAAGTGTGGGTAAATCCTCAAAAGGATTTGTGAAACATTTTGTCGGTTGGTTTTCTTTTGAACACCAAAAGTCATGGAAATCAAAAATGAGAGATGGCATGAGGATTTTCATGCTTTGGCTTCCCTATATACTATTGCTGTATCCGGGAATAATGTACTGGGACACCGGAGATCAGGTTGCTCAATTTTTCGGTATTTCTGTTTTCGGACAGAAACCGGGGCAGATCTGGGATCACCATCCCTTCTTCGATACATACCTATACGGTGCCTTTTTGTGGTTGTCTCATGCCGTGACAGGCAGCTATATCATCGGCATTTTTCTGCATGCTCTAGTACAAAGTGCGTTGACGGGTCTTGTCATAGCGTGTTGGCTAAGTTATCTTAAAGAACGTGGTCTACAGCGTGTGCCACTTAAGGTGTGCACGATGTTCTTGTGTTTCTTTCCCGTTTTTCCAATTATGTTCGCATCGATGTCAAAAGACATCACGCATGTGGTCTTTTTCTTGGCATGGTCTCTTATGTTCATGAGACTAGTGGATTCAAGGCTTGAAAAATTTAAAGACCCTAGATTCCTCATCGGTTTTTTTGTATTGTCACTATGTGCGGCAATGAGCAAAAAAATTGGATTGTATATTATTGCATTGAGCTTGCTGTTATTGATAGTAGGGAAGTTCAAGGCGCGATTGAAAGCCATTGCAATCGGTGTGACAATTATTTTGTATCTCATTGTCAATGTTGCTTTGCCTAATTGTTATTACAAACAAGCACATATTGTTCCTGGTAGCGCTCAAGCTGCGTTGCTATGCCTATAGAACTTCTTGGGCGTGCGGCACATGCCTATCCCGACGATGTTTCCAACAAAGAGAAAGATTCAGTAGATTCGTACCTGATATATACATGGGGTCAAGTTAGCGAGCAATACAATCCATATATCGCTGACCCAGTTACTGGATACAAGCTTCGTGAGGGGGCCTCGACATCGGATTTTCTTAAGACTTGGTTGAAAATAGGCTTAAGACATCCGATGACTTATGTGAATGGTTTCTTTTGCTTGGAATCAGGTTGGATTACATTTACTGGAACAAGTGAGCTAAAACAACCTCAAAAACCATACAAGCATTATCCTGTGCAAATGGATGTGATGACAACGACATCGGTGAATCCTGATACGTTCGGCAAATTGGCTCCAAGCACCATTGAAACTGAATCGCAAGGTCTTGTGAAAAATATAATCGACGTATTACGTTCTGTTCCGGTATTGAATTTACTCATGTATATTGCTCTGTGGGCTTCGGTCGTGCCGGCGTTCTTAGCATACGTTTTATGGCGTAGACGTAGAACAAGCGTGACTCTGAACGGTCTATTACAGTTCGTTCCGTATTACCTGTCAGTCATATTACTGTTTGTTTATCCTGTTTCGCTTGAAATTAGCGGGGGACATGGCAATCCTACAAGATATATGTTCCACACATTATTGTTTGCTCCGATGATGATTGGCATGGTGCTCTCCCCGATAAGAAGAGAGAATCAATGCGAATAGGTTTTTTGATTCACGTTAAGAGTGAACGGGCTCATAGGCAAGTTCGAGCTGTTGTATACGATGCTTAAACAGCTGGGATTGCTTTGCCATAGATATTGGATTTGAGCCACACGTTTCACTTCGTCGGAGTGGATGCGGAGTGTACTGCCAGTTATAGTTGCGATGGCATTGTGCATTGATCCGTCTCCATCGGCGACTTGGAATCCTGATAGCGGAGTATTGGTGGCATTTGCGATATTGTCGATTGTTGCGCTGGTCGTGTAATTCGGCCGCTTCGCTTGCAGTTTGACGGCTGTGCTTCTTGGAAAGTGATGATGGCCGTTGACTTGTCGTTTGTATCAAGATGTGCTTCTTTGGGCAACGGTCCGGATGGCACTGCCTTGTGTTCATTCATGGCGATCCATTGGTTAGCATGCGTTGGGCGACGATTTCCTTGCCGAGTGGATGGATCGCCTTCGGCGTGCCTTTATCCGTATCGATGGAGACGGTCATGCCAAGATTCTTGTGCGACGCAACGACGGGATTGCTGAGTATGCCCAATTGAGCATTGCGCACGATGGTGTCGTAGATGTAGCCGTAACCGTCGTATCTGGCTAGTTGCACATAAAGGAACGGCAATGTCGCATCGTTGAATAGATTTCGGTAATCGTTTACAAGTGTGGCGAAGGAAATATCATACCGTAATGCCAGATCCATCGATCCGGAATCATCTTCACCTTGGTACCATAACACACCGGCCACGCCAAGTCCCTGTAATGGGGCAACACGACTTTTATAGATGTCTCCGCCTTTTATATGGTGAGATATAGCTGTCCCTCCCCAAGCGGTTTGGATGAATCCGATAGGTATATTCGGATATTGTTTGCGAAGCTGTTGTGCAAAATATTGAGGAATATAGCCAAGATAATTGACGTCATCTCCTGCGGCTGTAAGCCAGGATTTCTTTTCGAAATCTCTTAGTGGATAATTCTTTGTGTCGAGGATTTTATTCGGTGAGAGGAAATGGACATATTTGTCATTGATGCTGCGTGGAATATCGTTGCGTGTGTAGTGCAATGAGGTGCTTGTCTTGAAAAGCGAATCGCTTTTGAAATAGTCGTTGTAGTTTATTTCCATATTCGACTGCCAGAAGCGATGAACAAATTGCCGACGTATACATCATTCACGGTTTTTACCATGGTGTCAGCCACCATAAATTTCATGATGTATTGGGTGAGTGATCCTTTGATTTTAGGCAGCTGAACCGAGAACTTTCCGTTTTTAGAGATTCGCGATGAAGCATTATATTGGTTTTTGCCTCCGCGTAAGGTGACTGAGATGGTTTGCCCTGACATGGATTTTGCTGTTGAACCGTTCAGAGTGGTGATTTTGTTCTGCTGCAGAACCATGCCGTCCATCACATAGCTTGGCAAAGTCAACTTACTTCCGTTTTGATCTGTTTCCTTGTCTTCCGCAGCGCTGGCTGACGCACAACTGAATAGCAGAGTAAAGGCAAGTAGAATCGCGAAAGGGTTCCTGAACGCTCGGACAAATGAGCCGGTACGAATCCGTTCTGCAACGCAGATATGACTGTTTCTGAATCTATTTGCCATGCTTGATCTTCCGATACGTTAATGGGAATTCATTGCTTTTATAGCCTAGGGGCGAGAGCGGACGCAGGCTCGCAGTCCTCCGTCAAGAAGGGACGTCATTATTTGTTATGCTGAAGTGCGTATGTCAGGAAGAAGGGAACACCAGTCGATGACAGAGGAACAGTTGGCCACGGAACGGGGCTTTGCGAGTGAACGGAAAAACGGCAAAGCAAGAACGCATTTTGTGTTTGTTGATGTATTGAACATCGTTTCCTGTTTTGCGGTGGTCTGCTTGCACACATCTTTGGGTGTGTTCTCGCCTCAGAGAACCCGTTTATGGGCATTTCAGGAGCTGATGCAGGCGGTGTTCATTTTTGCGGTGCCGATTTTCTTCATGGTCAGCGGTATGAATTTACTGGATTATCGGAAGAAATATTCGACGAAAGTGTTTTTTAAAAAACGTTTCGTGCGGGTGGGGCGAGCGCTGATTCTGGGAAGCATCGCATGCTATCTGTTGTTTGGTCTGCTTCCCGGTCTATTTTACGGAGCGCAGTCGATCGCCGATAGCTTCGGCTTTGTCGATTTCTGCAAGCGATTCCTTACCAACTCTATTATTGATATTTACTGGTTCCTGTATTCCATCATTTATCTGTATCTGTTGACTCCGCTGCTTTCGAAGATCGTCCATGACCGTCGTCTCATGGAATATGCCATCGCATTGACGTTGTTCTGTTCGATTCTCATTCCAGCGGCGAAGGCCATTGGCATCAATGAAAAATATTTCAGTCCATTGTTGAGCTGGCCGCTGTTCTCTTCCAACGCCTTGTTGTATTTCTTGCTCGGATATTATCTGGAGAATTATGGCTTGCCGGTGCGATGGAAAGCTCCGGTTTGGGCAGGTTTATTCGTCGGGTCTGCGGCATTGATGTTCCTTGGAGGACTGTGCTGGAATGGCTTTTTCCAAGAAACGATGAGAACGGAGTACTATAACTATCTTGTCGGCACTTCTTCCCCACTATGTGTGACATCGGCAGTGTCGCTATTTATGCTTTGCAAAACGCTGGAGCCGTTTTTCCAGCGCGGTTCCGACAAGATGAAGCTCATGATCCGTAAAGTATCCAGCGTCTCGCTGGGTGTGTATATGTTCCATCTGCTGCTTGTGAACCTTACTTTGGGCGGGCCAATCGGAGGGTTTATTACATTGGGACAAACTCATCCGTTCATCAAGGCCATTGTGGTCTATGCGCTTACCGGTATCGCGGTATACATCGGCAAGTGGATTATTGCAAAAATAAAGCAGCTGATGCCGTTGAAATAGTTTAACGGAACTCCTTTCGCCGCTAAACGGAACGAATATGGTCATGCCCCATGAGGCTTTTTATCTGAGGACTGATAATTTACTCGGCGCGACCATACCCTTTCCGAAAACTAACCGCAAAGTGTGTTCTTGGGTGCTTCAGTGACGGCCACGAACCACACGTCCGATTGCCTTCACCGCATCACGGCGACGGGAGCCAATCGGCATGAGTGGATCGACGATTTTGCGAATCGGATTATCTTCTCCGACTGCGCGCTCATGTTGCGGGCGGAATACTCCTTCTGGGATTTCCGGTTCGTTCGCCTTCACCACACGCTTGAGCAAACGCTCGTAGAACGGGGTCTCACGCGCGTACCTCCAGTAGATAGAGGCGAAATCGCAATCCGGGTCGGTCCAAGGCTTCTGGAAGCCGGCATAATGGATGATCTGCGGATTGCTACGCGACTTCATATATGCGTCGTAGATATCGTTCGGCGCCTGCGTGAAGAGATTGCCCACGCGGCCGCCGCAATCGTGAACCACATTCCATTCCCACGGCAGATACATCACGTTCCCTTCGCAGTGCGCGTTGAGCACGTCCTGGTCGTTGTAGATGAAATTGGGATTCGAGGCGTAGGTAAGCCACTGCTCGATGGTGTAATGCTCACGCATCGCCTTGGTGTTGAGCACCAGCACGCCAGCTTGGAAGTAATCGTATGGATTCTTCATCTTCAGCACGGTTTGCGCGTAGCCCATGCGTTTGCCGTGCTTCACGTTGAGATTGGCGAGGAAGTCGATGTCTCGAATCGCGCCGAGCATCTTGCCCTGCAAATCGATGTTGTAAAGCTTCGCGATATCGCCGTTGATGATGATGTCGGAATCGAGATACAGCACCTTGTCGTAGAACGGCAGAACCTTCTGAATCAGGAAGCGGTAATACGTCTCCACACTGATATGGGCGTTATTGGTGGAAAGATCGTAGCCAGCAAGTTCGCGGTCCACGTTGGTGAACCTCAGATTCATATTCGGGAACTGCTTGAAGAAGCCACGCAGACGTTCCTGCTTGTCCCATGCGATGTTGCGCTGCAGCACCGTCACATCGTAGAAGTAATGCGGATCGGCGTTCTTCATGGCTGAATACACGGTGGTGGTCAATTGAGGAACATAATTGTCATCCGCTGCGAACACCACCGGAACGATTGGTTTGTCGGTAATGTCAAGCGGCTTGAGCTGCTCCGCTGGCTCCGGATTGGTGAAGTGGACGCACTGTAGTTCCTTGAACTTCCAGTTGGAACCGATACGCTTGTGATGCAGCAGGTAGATGTTGAGCAGACGTTCGGACAGATGACCCGGCGTACGCAGGGCCTCCTTGCTGTATGTGCTGTAGTCGGTGTTTTTATCGAACTCCTCAAGAATGGGGAACATCCATTTGCAATAGTCGAAGAAGATCTCCTTCTTCATGATGAACATGTTGCAGAAGCAGGCTTTGTCGCCGTTGAAGAACGCCTGTGCATCCTGCTTGTAGTCGGGATACATGCTGCACAGGATCTGGTAGCAACGCTTCAGATCATCGTCATGCAGCAGGGGAGCGGCTTCCCACAGCGCGCGTGGAGTGCCGTGCTTATCGATGATTTTTCGAGATTGCCGAATGGCGTGGTGATGACGTCATACTGCTTCACCACGTTGGCGATGTTTTCGTCATCCAGGCCATACTTCTTTGCCGCGGCGGCATCGATGTAGTCGTCCATGATTTCGCCGTAGGGATTTTCCTCATGCGGAGTGTCCGAGAAGTCGAAGTAACGGCGGTAATGGCAGAAACCGTAGTAGTCGGCGTCGATGTTTTTCCAAGCCAATATTGCGTGGTCAGTTCGCAGTAACGCGGATTGAGATCGGCGATATTCTCGCTTCATCATCGTGGAATGCCCAGGGGAAGCGATAGTTCTTCGGTCCGACCTGCACCGGCTGCATGATGGCGCTGTCGAAGGTGTCAACGTTTTTGTGAGTGGTGACGAAGATGCGGATGCGCTGTTTGTTATATTCCTTGATGGTTTTCGCCGCTTCGATTCGTTCGTTGAGGTCGTGCATATGAATGGACGCAAGCCGCTTCATCTCGAGGAAACGAACGACATCGGCCCCTTTCGCATTCAGTGGCAGTATGCAATTGTTCGCGATATCAAACCATGCTTCCAGCTTGGAGATGTCGGAAGTGGAGTTTCCTTTGACGATTCGGTCATAGGCATCATCACGTACGAAACGGTACAGTTCACGTCCTGTAATGGCCGGACCAAACACGGCCCCCATTTGCTTGGCGGCCTCAGCTTTCTCCTCTTCCGGAACCCTGACCTTCCAATCATTGGCAAGGATCTCAGTCGCCTTACGTTGGAAACCTTGTGCGCAAGCGTGAAGCATGTCAGAATGCTGCGCGTCGGCGAATTCGTAGGCTGCATCGAAATCGGCCTTGAAATGGCCGCAATAGCGGGCATACTTCGCAGCATCAATCATATTGGTGCCGCTGATACCACGGCCGTAGTAATACACGTATCCACGGCATTCCTTGAAGGAATGGTAGCTATTGGCGAATGCCGAAACCACAAAGCACTCGTAGCCGTCCTGGGAGCGGCCCAGGCGGTCGCGGGTCATGGCTTTAAACGCTTCCTTCAGCATGGAAGTCTTGTACAAACGTTGGGTCACGCGCCAATCAACCTTATATCCGCGATCCTCGTCGAAAATATCGCGGACAATGTCTTCTCCGGTGGAATCAGGCGTAGGAGTGTTGTTGAAGGTTTCGAAGGCCTGGCGCTCGTTTTCCAGTAGCTCGTTGGCGGCGACAACAGTAAGGCCGTAATGCAGCACGTCTACGGGGTGTTTGTCGATTTCCGCGGCAAGCTGTTCGCACATGTCCGGCTTGAGAGCATCATCGCCATCCAGGAAGAACGTATATTCCCCCGAAGCGTTTTCTACACCGGCCATACGAGTGCGGTGTGTGCCCATATTCGGGTTGTTAGTTACTACTCGAATGCGTGGGTCCTGTTCGGCCGCCTGCGCTGCGATTTCTCCGACATTGTCTGGGCTTGCATCGTTCACGACAATCGCTTCGATGTCGGAGAAAGTCTGATTCCGTACCGAATCAAGACATTCCTGCAAATAATCGCCGACATTGTATGCGGGAATGACGATTGAAATCTTAGGCATTGACTCTTCCTTCGAAGGTGCTAATTGCAGTATTAATGATGAATGACATTTTATTTTTCACTGTCATAAGAGATGAGACGCATTTGCATAGCATGATCATTCAACAGAGCATAATCTCTTGTATTAGCTTTGTCTCTAACTGCAAAAAGCAAAGAATTATCATCATTAGTGTAAGCAATCATATCTGTTCGTTTATCATCCTCTAAATTTTCGGTACGGAATGAGCCTACAAGACGGAATTCGCCATTATTGAATAGTGATAGAGGCATCTCCATGTGCAGAATATGATGTCCCCTTTGAACCTTGAGATTCTTCTGACCTGAGTCATAGGGGATTCCGCCGCGCTTGATGTCGTTCATCGCAATTGCAATGTAGCCATCATCATTGTTGTACTCATATTCGATGTCGAATTTGAAAGTATCAGAACAATTGGCAACGGTTGATGAGACTGGAATGAATCGGAATATGGGAACACGGTCATTAAGTCCCTCAGGATGCTCATTCTTTTTTGGATGGCTATGTTTCTGATCGGTCCTAATATTTTCGAGCGTATATTGATCAGCGACGGCGTCTTTATCTCCCGAAGCGATAATATTGCCATCTTTGATTAAGATTGCCTTATTGCAATAACGCTTCACTGCATCCATGGAATGCGTGACCAGAATAACAGTCTTAGTTGGATCTTTTTTGACCTTTGTGAAGAAATCATCGCATTTGCGCTGGAACGCTTCATCGCCCACGGCAAGCACTTCGTCAAGCACCAGAATGTCGCCCTGTGCCTTGATGGCCACAGAGAAGGCAAGACGCACCTGCATGCCGGAAGAATAGTTCTTGAGCTTTTGATCCATGAAGTCTTCAAGCTCAGCGAACTCTACGATGTCGTCATACATCGCATCGATTTCAGCACGAGTGAAGCCCAACAAAGCACCGTTCAGATACACGTTCTCACGTCCGGTCAGCTCCGGGTTGAAGCCCACACCGAGTTCGATGAACGGGACCAGTTTGCCCTTGACGGTGACCGATCCGTGCTCAGGAGTATAAATCTGCGAAATGATTTTCAACAGCGTGGACTTGCCGGAGCCGTTACGCCCGACGATACCGAAGAAATCGCCTTGGCGAACCTCGAAATTGATATCGCGCAGCACATGCTGCTCGGTGTAGCCCTTAATGCCCTTCGTCCAGTTCAGGAATGCCATCTTCAGACCGGTGGCCTGCTCGGTAGGCAAGCGGAACATCTTGGCCACATGATCGACCTTAAGCACCACAGGCGCTCGTCTGCGTTCTTCTCTTCAGTCATTGCAACCTCAGCCATAAATCAGAGCACCTCCGCGAACTTGGAACTGTACTTGCGGAACACGTGAATGCCGAGCCACAAGATGACGGCGGACAATACGTAAGGCAGCAGGCACAGCAACTTGTTATCGACCATGGTCCACACGGTTGGCACGTATTCCGGGGAAAGCAGGTTGTGACGGATATCCATAATCACCTGCGTGGAAGGATTCAGCATGAGCAATTTTGCTGCCCAGGAGAACTCCGGATTATTCGCCACCATGGAAATCGGGTAGATGATAGGAGTCGCATAGAACATGGCTTGCAACACGACTTCCCAAATATGCGCCACATCGCGGAAGTATACAAACAGGGAAGCAAGTAGCAGTGCCACGCCCAATCCAAGGCAGTACAGCTGCAGGATGCTGAACGGTACCAGCAGCACGCGCCAAGTGTAGTGCGCGTGGGCGAAGAAACCGAACAGGATGACCACCAGCAGATTGATGCCGAGAGAAATCATGGATCCCATAGTGGTGGAAGCGACGATGATGTAGTTCGGGAAATGCACCTTGCGCAGCAGATCTCCACGACCGACGATGGATTGCATACCCATGCTGGTCGACTCGGAGAAGAAGCTCCACAGGCAGGTGCCGCACAGCAACGAAATCGGGAAAGTCGGAGTGCCATCCGAGAACTTCAGGAACTTCACGAACACCACATACATCACGGCGAACAGCATCAACGGTTTCAACACAGACCACACCATGCCCAGGAATGAGCCCTGATATCGCAGCTGGAAGTCGGTTTTCACCAGTTCCTTGAAAACCACCATCGCATAGTGGTACCTCTTCTTGAGGCTTTCGAAAAAGTCTTTCACAAACGTCCTATCCTACTCGTGCGAAGTATTTGGGTGCAAAAGCTCGTAGAGCGTCCCTCTTCGGCAGTACTCTCATATATTCTATTGAGGAAAGGACGTTTGTCTTAGTAAGGCGGAATATCTCACATGGTTCTCACAGCGGAACAGCACCATCCGAATATCAAAATCTTTGTGTCGGCACATAAGCAGGCCACGTTCCCTGAGGGGAACAGTATTGTTCCGGTGCAGGTGGGCGCGGCGAATGCTGCGACTCGTTTCACGAACACTTTGCATGACGACGAAGGTGTGAACATTTCTGCGGAAAACCCGCGGTATTGTGAGCTAACCGCGCAATACTGGGCCTGGAAAAACGAGGATGCTGACTATTACGGCTTCTGCCACTACCGCAGGTACTTCGATTTCACCGATACTCCGCACAAAGAGAACGATTACGGAGAGATTATCGATTCGTATATCGATAATCACGCGCTCGCCGAATACGGTATCAACGATGATGCGATCGCTCGTGCCGTGGACGGTTGGGACGTCATCACCACGCCGTTGAATGACGTTCGCCGTATCGGCGGATTCTCAAATCTCAAGCAGCACTGGGATGCTGACGAGCACCTGCGTTTGAAGGACCTGCGCCACATGTATGACATTCTGTGCGCGCGCCATCCCGACTACAAAGTGGACGCCGATGCCGTGCTCAACGGTCGAACTGCGGCATTCTGCAACATGTTCATCATGAAGAAGGACATCTTCTTCGAATACAACGAATGGCTGTTCCCACTGCTTGATGAGTTCGCTGCGGCAACCGATTTCAGCAAAATGGACGTGCAGACCACACGTACGGTGGGGCATCTTTCGGAACGGCTGCTCAACATCTTCATTGCGCACAAGCAGCGCACCGGCGCGCATTGGAAGATCAAGCGACTGCAGTGCGTGCATTTCCTGCATCCGGAACCGGCCACCGTCCTCAAGCCGCTTGATGCCGGATACAAGAACGTGGTGCCGGTGGTGTTCGCCGCAGACAACAACTATGTGCCGATGCTCACCACCACCATCTATTCGATGCTGAAGAACGCTTCCAAAAATCGTTCATATGATGTGATCGTATTGGAACGGAATATCTCCGACGAGAACAAGCAAAACATACGTCAGTTTTTCGAACGGTTCCCAAATGCCGTGATCCGCTTCTTCGATGTGAGCCGTTACTTGGCTGGCTTCAATCTCACCACCAGCAATGCGCATATCAGCATCGAAACGTATTACCGTTTCATCATCCAGGAGGCGTTGCCGTTCTATTCGAAGCTGCTGTATCTGGATTGCGATCTGGTGGTCAACGGCGACATCGCCGAATTGTTCGACACCGAACTCGGCGACCATGCGATCGGCGCAGTGCCGGATATCGATTTCATCGGCAATCTCAATATGAAGAACGGCAAGCGCGCGCAATACGTGCGTAAGCAGCTGCATATGCGCGACGCATACGGCTACTTCCAGGCTGGTGTGCTGGTGATGAACCTTGAGCGTATGCGCGAGATCCATACGGTGCACGAATGGTTGGAAATCGCCTCCAAGCCGGGATATATCTACAATGACCAAGATATTCTCAACGTGGAATGCGAGGGACAGGTCACGTATCTGGATTACTCGTGGAATGTGATGCACAATTGCGCCGGTCGTGTCAATGGCGTGTTCGATTTCGCTCCGGCGAACGTGTATCAGGCATACATGGCATCACGCAAGGCGCCGAAGATCGTGCATTATGCCGGCTTTGACAAGCCGTGGAAGAATCCGTGGTGCGATTTCGCTTCGCTGTACTGGAGCTATGCGCAGGAGACGCCGTTCGTGGCGCAGATGGTCGCCGCGATGAACGGTGTGGAGCGTCCCGCTCTGCCGGAACATCATGAGCGCGCGATCGCCGAGAACAGCCCCATCCGCAAGTATGTGGACGTGCTGGCCCCGACCGGTTCCAAACAGCGCGAGCTGATGAAGGTGGTGGCCCGCAAAGTCCAAGGCAAGCGGTGATGCTGCTGTTGGTGTTTGTCCAGAATATTCCTATTTGGGCAAACACCAACAAGATAAGCTGTTGATAAATCAGTCTCTGCGGAACAGATCGCGTGTGTAGACCTTGAAAGCCACATTATTGAGATCATTGTTCCAGCGGTTAGCCACGATCACGGATGAACGTTCTTTGAATTCGCTGAGATTGTGAGTGACTTCACTGCCTTGAAAGTCGGGCTTATCCAATGTGGCTCGTAAATAAGTACGGGAACGCCATTTGCTTTGAACTGTTTCATCACATCTTGGATGGCGGACTGGCGGAAATTATCGGAACCAGATTTCATGGTCAGCCGGTAAATGCCGATGACAGGATTTTGAACGCCTTTGATGCGCTCCATCACCTCAGATGCAACGAACTCCTTGCGGGTGCGGTTAGCATCCACAATAGCTTCGATAAGGTTCTGCGGCACCTGATTATAGTTGGCCAGCAGTTGCTTGGTGTCCTTTGGCAGGCAGTATCCGCCATAGCCGAAGCTAGGGTTGTTATAACCGTCGCCGATACGTGGATCAAGACATACCCCATCGATGATTTCGCGGGTGTTCAGGCCGCGGCTTTCCGCATAGGTATCAAGTTCGTTGAAATACGCCACTCGGAGAGCCAAATACGTATTGGCAAATAGTTTGATGGCTTCGGCCTCGGTGGTACCGACCACTAGTGTGGGGATACCGGTGCTGCCATCACTATTTGTGCGGTTGTTTTCTGATGGGTCTGCGCCTTCGGCAAGCAATGTGGCGAATTGCCGTGCTGCCTGAACGGATTCAGCGTTGTTTTGTGGAGCGCCCACTACGATGCGGCTTGGATGCAGATTGTCGTATAGTGCGTGCCCTTCTCGCAAGAATTCAGGGGAGAAAAGAATACAATCATCATCTAAATTTTCGCGAAGTTGTTGCGTATAGCCAACCGGAATAGTGGATTTAATGACGATCCAAGCGTGCGGTGAATACTGACGTACTGCGGCAATTGCGTCTTCAACACTAGACGTGTCGAAGTAATTCTTTTTCTCATCGTAATTTGTTGGTGTCGCAATTATTGCGAAATCGACGTCTGCGTATGCCTCTTGTGCGTTAACCGTAGCGTGGAAGTTAAGTGGACGCTCGCCGGAAGCATTTTTTTTCAGAAAATCGGTGATCGCCGGGTCAACAATCGGGCTTTTGCCATTGTTGAGCAGCTCGACTTTCTTGGGGACGATATCGAGCGCGTGGACCTCGTTATGCTGAGAAAGCAGTAATGCGATAGATAACCCTACGTAGCCAGTACCAGCAACCGCAATCTTCATAAGAGTAACCTGCCTTTTGTTTTTACTACCATCTCAGGCTATTGTAGACAAATCATTGAGGTAAATCGACAAAGCCGGTATCCTTCAGATAATTCTTGCCGACGCTCATATCGTACTGAATGAGTTGATAATCATGAAGCATTGTCTTGGCTTCTTTGGAAAGCTGTTTGTTATTAATGCGATTACCTGCTGCATCAAGATAAACCGGTTCATCAGCATTGCCTCCGGCCGACGAGGGGATAGAGATTGCCGGGATGGTTTCGTGCATCTTCGTCAGGAAAGCCAGATAGGGGCTGACTTTTGCATTGAGATGTGAGGCTAGCTGTGCGGAGAAGTAATTTGATGATGTGTAAGCGCTGGAGACATCATCTAGTTTGGTGCCTGCCGATTTCGAAGCATCGTTAGACCAGATGAAATAATCAGTTTCATGCAGTCCGAGAATATTATCTTTGCTGGAATATGCCGTGGAGTAAATCCCAGGTAGATGATCTCCATAGAATACGACGGTGATTGGCCTATCGATATGGTTGAGCTGATTCAAGAATTCAGTTGTTGCTTGATCCGTATAGCTTAGACCCTTTGTGTAGGTTTCAATATTTTGTTTCTCATCATCCTGCAAATTTGAAGAAGTATCTTCATCCTTAAATTGATTATCAGGATAAAAATCTTCATAAGGCATATGGTTCTGCATGGTGACAACTTGATAGAACTTCTTCTGGTCAGAAGATGAAATCTTTTTGAGTACTTCTGAGTAGAAGGACTCATCCGAGGCATACCAAGCAGAGCCAAGTGGTCGTAGGCCTTTCAATTGTGGTGTGCCATCTGTGGCATAAAACTTCGAGAAGCCAAATTTTTTGTAATTCAAATCACGGAAGTACATGTTGCGGTTGTAAGCGTGGAATGCGATGGATGAGCCCTTTCCGTTGGCTTTGTTCCAAGCTTGATTGAGCGTAGGCGCCCATTTGAGGGATGGTACCAGCTGCTGATAGGCAATGGATAATGTGGAACTGTAATTTGCCATGGACAAGCCGGACAAAGCTTGATACTCAATATTTGCGGTGCCGCCTCCGTAGCCCGGGGAAAGCATCAGACCGGAAGTTGTTTGGGCTTTGACATGACGGATATTTGGCATTGGATCTTCGGAGAAGCTGACGCCAGGCACTCGAGTTGAATCCGAGAACGTTTCGGAAAGCACCATGATGACAGTGTTGTCGGTCATGTTTTCGGTTCGGGTTTGATTAAGCTGTTTTGCCTGTTCCGTGTATTTCCGAGAGATTTTTTCCATAGCTTCTTGCGAATATCCATTGGGTTTATCCATGGTCTTTGTGTGCGCGAGACGCAGGAAATTCACAACAGGACCATTGTTCGTGGAATCTGCGAGGCCATTCCAGATCTGTGGACTATCTCCAAGATTTTTTGCGAAATCTGTTGACCAGTATCCTTCGTTGCCAAATCCCCATACGAAGGAAAAACACAGTGCGAAACTGCAGCATGCGGCTACAATGCGAGTGAGCGTGCCGGCAAGGTTCTTAATTCCGGTGAAAGGGTGCCGCCAGGAACAGTAGATGACGGCATTACGTCCATCGATAAACTGCATGATAATGCAAATGACGACAAGCCATATGACACCGCTAACTGCTGTATTGACAAGTCCTTGACTGCTTTGAGGGATGAAGGATGCTAACTGTCCAGTGTTGCCTCCGGTGATGAAATTAAGATCAGCCGGAAGCACGGGTTCATTGCGAGATTCAATTTTGATGTGGTTCGCCACGGCGTAAACGGTCATGACTGTGCCAAAAATCGCTGTTGCTATCCAAAAACGATTAATTATGAATATGAGCGTGAGGTAGACGACTGCGAAAATAATGAGATTAAGTAAGAAAATGTAATTCTTGTCGGACCAGATTTGACTAATAAAATGTGACAACTGTCCAACGATGCTGGATGCCTGTCTTACGGCTTCGCTGATATCCTCGCCTTTTTTGTACTCGGGTTCGGAATACATGCCCCATTGGATAAACAATGTTTCGAATGTGGTGAGGGTTATAAGAATGATTGCATAGAAAGAAAAGAAAACGATGGCGCTTCTTCCACAAGGCATGCGCACCCCGGAAGAACTTGATGATGAGCTGGATGGCTTTGAAACTCGTGAAGGTATGCCATGCGTTACGTACCGTGGTTGCAGCGGCGCATGCGGTGCATGCAGTGGTGCGGGTCGCGCTGGCAATAGCGTAACCCGTTCGTTTTAAGCTATGTTCAGCAGTCGTCAGTGCTGTCCGAACCGTTTGAAGAGTGCACGGCATCGCCTGTAATGCGTGATTGCCGTTAACTTGTTCCTCTGCGGCAAAAGAGGAAGTATGCTGCTCGTCCGTAATCGCAAGAATATCCGTATCACATGGTGCGACGGACGCTTCCGTTTCCGGTATGTAGATGCTTCGGTGCGCGGGTTCCGCATGAAGAGGGGCTTTATGCGTGTACAGTTCCGCGCGGTGGCGCACATCGAAACAAGAGGGGGTGTCTATCATGCTCTCGTCAGCCAGTGTCCGGTAAGTTCCGCCTATAAACGATTGTTTGGAATGCCTGACGTATGAAGGCTCGAAGGCATGAACGGCAGACTGGATATAAGGCATCGTCGCTTCCTTCACGGCAAATAACCCCTTGTGTAAACGGGGGTTTATGAGCATGTAAAACCGAGCTATATATTAGCCAGTGTGTCTGGACGAGTAGGTGTCTTGATGGTAGCTGGTGGGTATCTGAATGATGAATGAAACCAAGGCATGTTCTTAAGCGCAGTCAAATAGTTATGCGATAGTGGCGGTATGAAGGGGAAGAAGATTTTTCGATGCATGCCAGTGTTGGTGGCGTTGTGCGTGTTGCTTGAAGGCATGTTTTTCATGACTATTACCAAGCCTGGTCATGTGCCGGATATTTGGACGCATGTTTATCGAATTGACTCCATACTCAACGGGGATGTAATTGCGCGGCCAGTTACTTCAAGAAGTATGTTGCATAATACTGAGACGGGGGTGGTCGGTGGTGCGGTTGATCGCAGTTGGATGCAGTATTCCTTGGATCAATATGACGGATATGATCCAGGAATTGTGATTCCGGAGTCTATTGCTAATAACAAGGCGTCCGCAACGGTTGACCTGCCGTTCAACAATACGGCAACAAATTCACCGATTGTATATGCTCCGCAATTGCTGGGGTTTGCTGTAGGTCGATTATTTAATCTGAGATCTGGAACAACATATCGATTGGCAGAAATATGCATGATAGCTGTCTATGCATTACTCATGTACTGCGCGGTTATGACATTGCCAAAATGGCGTATTCCGGTTGGACTCTTGCTGTGCGTCCCTCAAATGCTTCGACTTGCCTCATTTTCCATCTCTGCGGATTCGCTGACACAAGCTGTGATGATTCTGTTCTCCTGTTTGCTGTTCCGGGGAATTATTGGTAAACGATCACAACGTGGAGCAGTGGCGCTTGCGGTAACGAGCGTGCTATTGGCAATGTGCAAGTTTGTGTACATGCCATTGGTTTTGCTGGTTATTCCGTTGATGTTTGATAGAGTTTCCGGTCGCTGGCGTGTGAATCGTGGTCGGGCTGTGCCATTGTTGATAGGCGTGGTTGCGTCTGGTATATGGACCATATTCTGGTTGGGCGTCAATGCTTGGTATACGAATTGTCCGATGCTGGTTTCGTACAGACAAATGAGCGAGCGCAAGCATGCGTTGCTAACGGATCCTGCCGCCATGTTGGATGCTGTGAGGAACATTGTGTGGGCGGTGACGCATGCTCAATCGAATATGAATAACAGGACGGACAGCATCATGATTGCCGCGTGTTGGTTGGCAATTGTGGTTTCCGTAGTCGTGTTGGCTGTGACCAGTGTGGTGAATGCTTGTACCAAAAGCCGCCGAAAGAATCCGGTTAGGACTGCCAATGGTTCTATAAATGCATGCGGTGTGCTTTCCTTACCATACGCATGGTTGATCGCGGTGGTCTGTATCGGAGATATCCTACTGATTACCTTGCCTTGTGGTTGCAATACGATGCGGATGGGCTAATCGGAGTCGACGGTATGCAATTCAGGTATTTCCTTCCTTATGCGCCTTTGTTTGCATTCGTAATGTTGGAATCGGGAAGGCGGTTGCTGAAACAGTGAGCGAACAGGGATTCAAACCGAAACATATTCTGGTAACCGGCGGATGCGGGTTCATCGGCGCGAATTTCGTACGGTACGTGGCGCGCAATCATCCGGACGTGCACATCACCGTGCTTGACAAGCTGACGTATGCGGGCAATCCGGCGAACATCGACGGGCTGCCGCAATCGCAAGTCGAACTTGTCATCGGCGATATCTGCGATGCGTCGCTGCTGGAACGCATTGTGCCCGGCTGCGACGCCATCGTGCATTTCGCGGCGGAATCACATAACGACAATTCCATCTTCGACCCGGAACCGTTCATCCGCACGAACGTGGAGGCACGATGCGGCTGTTGGAGGCCGCGCGTAAATACGACGTGCGATTCCACCACATCAGTACCGACGAAGTGTACGGAGACCTGGCGTTGGACGATCCGGCGCGATTCGGCGAAAACTCGCCGTACCGCCCGTCAAGCCCGTACAGCGCGTCGAAAGCCGCGTCCGACCATCTGGTGCGCGCGTGGACGCGCACATACGGCCTGCGCGCCACCATTTCCAACTGTTCCAATAATTACGGGCCATACCAGCATGTGGAAAAATTCATTCCACGACAGATCACATCCATTCTGGAAGGCGCGCGGCCGAAACTGTACGGCACCGGCGAGAACGTGCGCGACTGGATTCATACGGAAGACCACTCTTCGGCGGTATGGGCGATTCTGACGCGCGGTCGCATCGGCGAAACGTATCTGATCGGCGCGGACGGCGAAATGAGCAACATTGCCGTAATGCGTATGATTCTGCGGCTTATGGGGTGTGCGGAGGACGCATTCGACTGGGTGCGTGACCGTCCTGGGCATGATCGACGTTACGCGATCGATTCCAATAAGCTGCGTACCGAACTCGGCTGGCGGCCCGTGCATACCGATTTCGAAGCCGGTTTGCAGGCGACCATCGCTTGGTATGCTGCCAACCGCGCCTGGTGGGAGCCCGCCAAAGCCGCCACCGAAGCCCGCTACCGCGCCCAAGGCCAGTAAGAATTCGGTTCGTGTGGCGCAAGCCGGACAATTGAAGTTCGGTAAGCGGTGATCGAGGAGACGCGTTGCAGGCGAGTCAACCTCGCCGGGGAATGGATGTGTGGTTTGGCGTACATTTTGTTCGCTAGCCTTAGTTGCAGATCCAGGTTTGGTGAAGGATGAAAAACGGCCGCACCTCGAAGGTGCGGCCCCTATTGCGTCTCCTGGTGCGTGGCAACTGATAACTTTTGTCAAATGGAAGGTGTTGTCAAGCCTCTAAGCGACGCGAGGTCGCGCCTGCACAGCATAGATGCGTAATTCATGGGCATATCTCGCTTATGTATGGCAGATTTTGGGGTTTGTACGGAGGCATCTCGCCTATGTATGGCAGTCTGTTTTTGAAACAAGCTAGTTAGGGGGTAATTTTGTACCCTCTAACTGCGGTCTTTCCGGAATGACCTGCCATATATAAGCGAAATGTCTCCGGGCGACCTGTCGAATCTGCCATATATAAGCCGATGTGGTGCGAAAATGCTTGTAATGGGGGCGAAGTTGCAGACTTGGATGACTTTGGCCCCGTTAAACGTAGGGTTTGGCGCTGACGTCGGCGCTAACCGTCGGGGCGGCTTACCTGACTTACTCGGCGGACTCGAGTCTGAGTTCTTGGCTGGCGACCACCGACTTGGCGGCCGCGTCGAGTTCGTTGGTGATGTTGCGCAGGTTGTCGGCGTACGTGCGAATATCGTCTGTCGCCTTGGTGAAATCGCTGGCATTGCCGTTCGCGGGGCATGTTGGCGCGTTTTCCACGGCTTCGGCCAGCGTGATCGCATCCTTCAGGGTTTCCAGCGTGGTGCCGTCAGCCACGTCGTCCACGGTGAGTTTTGCCGCATCTTCGGCTTCTTTCTGAGCCTCTTCGAAGTTTTGCTGATGCGTGGCGAGCGCCTTCGCATTCAACGCGCAGGTGTCGCTGGCGGCTTGTGTCATTTCGCGCTTGTTGGAGACTGCGATGATGGCGACGGCTGCGAGCGCGATGGCAGCTACTGCGATCATGGCGATGATGGCGATGGTCTTGCGCTGTTTCACATTGTTTTTCTGCATGGTTGGCTGCATGGTGGTTCCTCTCTTCTCGTGTGGCTCTCATTTCAGACAAAACGTTGCGAGTATACAAAAAACACTTCCGAGAAACGATTTACCGCTGGAAATAATGCGGATTATTTTGCTGTGAAAGGAATTTGTTTGTGATTGCGATGCTGGGCGCGTCAGGATCGCATGGCATTTATGCTGGAGGGAGAAACGTTTTAAGGGGGTTTGATGGCGTATCGTGCGACACTGAAGGATGTGGCCGCTGCCGCGGGGGTGTCTGTGACGACGGTTTCGCTGGTGTTGAATAATCGACCGGCTCGCGTGTCCGAGGAGAAGCGCAAGGCCATTGCCGACGCGGCAAAGAAACTGAATTACGTGCCGAATCAGAGCGCGCGAAGCTTGGTGACCAAGCAGTCCCAGCTGGTTGCGCTGATCGTGCTGATATTGAGAACTTGTTTTTCGCGGCGCTTGCCAAGTGCGTGGAGGATGAGTGCGCCGCGCAGGGGTATTCGCTGATTGTGGCCAATTCCGATGATTCGCGTGCTGCGGAGCATGAGTTGTTGCAGCGCCTTCCGGCTCGTGGGGTGGACGGTGTGATGCTGATTCCGGCGCGCGAGTCCTGCGCTGGCGATGCTGCTGAGCGGTTGCGTGAGGATGTGGCGCTTGTGTCGTGCCCTGTGGTGTTGATTGATCGTTTGACGCAGTGCGGTTGGTGCGATGCCGTTGGTTTTGACAATTATCTTGGTGGTCGTTTGGCTGCCCGTTATCTGTTGGAGGGTGGTCATACTCGTATTGGCATTGTGACTGGCGATACTGCGGAGTCGAGTGCTGCGGAGCGTCGTCGTGGGTTTGTGGATGCCGTCGAGCAGGCGGGGGAGTGTTTTGATTCGTCGCTATGCGTTGAGGGGGATTACCGTTTCGGTAGTGGCTATCATGCTGCGGATCAGATTATTGATGGCGGTGCGACGGCCGTGTTCTGCTGCAACGATGTGATGGCGCTTGGTTTCCGTCAGCGTATGGCGGAACGTGGGTTGCGCGTTACTGAGGATATGCAGGTGATTGGTTACGACAATATTCTCAAACGATTCGGGCTTGGTTGGCGTATGACCACCGTTGAGCAGAGCGTGACTGATTTGGCCGCCGCTTGTTGGGGTATGTTGCGTAAGCGGATTGATGTTGCGGTTCGTGCCAAGTCCGGTACGGAATCAGGGGATGCCCGTCCGTGGCTTTCCGATCCGCAGGTTGAAGTGCTTACGCCGAAACTGGTGCAGGCGGCCTGCGCGTAAACCGCCATTTTTAGATGCTGCAGACTGGTGCAAAACGGGTGGTGCAGATCAATCTCGGTATGTGGTGACGTAAGCATCTCCAATATGCTGTAATCGTTGGAAATACAGGCAACACGCCGTGTGTAGGTGAAGAATTTGCGTTCTTGATAAAACGCTTTATCATAAATCTTGTCAACACAACACAATCGAGAATGCGCTCGATGTATAACTGACGACGCACCCGTATGGTGGCGGACCGTCGTCAGGCCCGTCAAAGAGGAAAGGCATACACATGAAAAAGATGATTCTTGATCTTGATACCGGCGTTGATGACGCACTCGCTATTTCGTATGCCCTGGGAAGCCCGGAAGTCGAGCTGATCGGCATCACCGGCACCTACGGCAATGTGCTCGTCGAGCAGGGTGTGCGCAACGCGCTGGCTGTGACCGACCTGCTCGGCCATCCGGAAGTCAAGGTGTATCAAGGCCTGCCGCACTCCAGCACCACCGACCACTTCGAAGTGCTGCCGATCTCCGCATTCATCCACGGCGACAACGGAATCGGCGACGTGGACATCCCCGACTCCAACCGTTCCGTCGAAACCGAATCCGCGGTCGACTTCATCATCGACGCAGTGAAGACCTACGGCAAGGATCTCGTCTACGTGCCGACCGGCCCGATGACCAACATCGAAGCCGCACTGAAGAAGGCTCCGGAAATCAAAGACGAAATCGGCCAGATCGTGCTCATGGGTGGCGCACTGACCGTGCCGGTAACTGCAACGCCTGCATGGAAGCCAACATTTCGCAGGATCCGGAAGCCGCCGACTACCTGTTCCGTTCCGGCGCTCCGACCACTATGATCGGCCTCGACGTGACCCTGCAGACCCTGC
>ENA-OQHA01000216-OQHA01000216.1-human-gut-metagenome-genome-assembly--contig:-NODE-216-length-30975-cov-2.288025_pt1 | contig 30975 bp, 40 predicted proteins | sample MGYA00242558_ERZ504707 | MGnify/ENA primary metagenome ERZ504707 (study PRJEB26092, sample SAMD00036197) | human gut metagenome | host: Homo sapiens | study: EMG produced TPA metagenomics assembly of...
ATCCGTTTAACCTGGAGATCGTGGGATGTCCTATCGTACGTGAATCTGACGGACTGGCTCTGAGCAGCCGTAATGCACGCCTCAGTGCTGAACAGCGTGTGCAGGCTCTTCAGATTTCAAAAGCTCTTTTTGCAAGCTGTGAATATGCCAAGACTCATTCTCTGGCTGAAACAAAATTGTATGTAGAAGAGTGTATCGCGAAGGCAGAAGGTTTGCGTCTGGAATACTTTGAAATCGTAGATGGTACAACTTTGCAGACTGTAACCGACTGGAACGACAGTACCTATATCGTAGGATGTATCACTGCATTCTGCGGAGAGGTTCGTCTGATTGATAACATTAAGTATAAGGAGTAAGAGACGATGTTGATTGAAGTTCTGAAGTCAAAACTTCATTGTGTTACCGTGACTGAGGCAAACCTGAATTATGTAGGAAGCATTACCATTGATGAAGACCTGATGGATGCTGCCAATATGATTGCAGGTGAGCGTGTGCAGATTGTGAACAACAATAACGGCGAACGTTTCGATACGTATATTATTAAAGGTGAACGTGGCTCGGGATGTATCTGTCTGAACGGAGCTGCTGCCCGTAAGGTGCAGGTTGGTGATGTAGTCATCATTATGTCGTATGCACAGATGGATTTTGAAGAAGCCAAGACTTTCAAGCCTACCGTTGTTTTCCCTGATAAGACAACCAATAAGCTGGTGTAATTTGCCGGCTGATGATAAACAACAAAAACGGAGAAACCCGACAGGTTTCTCGTTTTGTTGTTTATGCTTTTGCTTAGAGTGATTTCTCTTTGATCAATCCGGTCCGGTAAGCTACCAGCAGTTTTTTAAGTCTTCGATCGAATCATCAGTTCCCGTCCTTTGTCGGTATCCTTTACCATCATGCGCTGGCTGCTCAGTTCTACCAGTTGGGTAGTCGATTTGATGTCCTGTCCTTCCTCTATGGCTTTCTGGGTAGAGGTGAATGGTTCGTGCTGTACCAGCTGGAAGCCTCGTGAGTGATATACCAATGTATAACCGGCAATACCGGTTTCCGGTTGATAGGCTTTGGAGAATCCTCCGTCTATGACCATCAGTTTACCATTGGCTTTGATCGGTTTTTCTCCCTTTACGGCTTTCACTGGAACATGGCCGTTGATAATATGACGGTGTTCTCCTTCTACACCAAACTCGTCCATAATCATGTCGCAGACGTCTTCCCGGTCACGCAGGGTGTAATACCAGCCTTTGATTTCTTTATGAGTTTCCTTGTCTTCCAGGAAATAACGCTCAAAAGTAGCCATTTTGCTTTTATCGAATGCGGGAGAGTTCTTACCGCACCACAGATACCAGATGTAGTCCATGGCGAAAGGTTTCTCTTCGTTGTCGTTGTCTGCGAAATAGGCCGTACGGATCAGTTGTCCTACCCGGTTCAGCAGGTCTTTTCCTTTGTATTTCTTTCCCAGTATTTCAATTTCTTTCAAGGTACCATCTTCGTTGAGAGGCATGGACGCATGGAAAAGCAGATTGGAGTTGCAGACATTGTACATACATCCGTACCGGAAAAGGCACTTCATATGTTTGCGCAGCTTCTCGCTTCGGGTGAACGAGTGATGGAGTTTGGTAATGATTTCCTGTTCTTCCTCCGTAAGTTTATAAGGATCGGCCGGATCAATGGTTGGGAAACTGCAATCTTTCATCACATAATCTTTTCCGTCGAGGGTAAACACCTTACGGTCGAAGTCAATGTGATGGAGCAGCATCCGGTCTTCCATTTCAAATTCCGGATGACGCCGGATGATTTCGGCTTCCAGTTTAAATTGGATCACACTGATCGCCTTGTGCATTTGTGCGATCAGGCGTAAGGTCTTGTCACTGTAAGAGTTGTTGGCTTTGTCAATGCGCGGGCCGAACTGGGAACAGGGATCGTTGGCATAGATTTCCATGGCAAATGTTGCCAGCGGAAGCAAATTGATACCGTAGCCGTCTTCCAGAGCAGAAAGGTTTCCGTAGCGCATGGCCAGACGCAGCAGGTTGGCTATACAGCAGTCATTGCCGGCAGCGGCTCCCATCCACAGGATGTCGTGGTTTCCCCACTGGATATCGAAGTTGTGATAGTGGCACAAGGTATCCATGATAATGTGTGGGCCGGGACCTCGGTCAAAGATATCTCCCAGAATGTGAAGCATGTCAATGGTCAGCCGCTGTATCAGGTTGCAGAGAGCGATGATGAAGTCATCGGCCCGGTTGGTATCGATGATGGTGCTGATAATGACATTGATGTAGGCCTGCTTGTTGGGTCCATGCTGCTTTCATGCAGCAACTCCTGAATGATGTAGGAGAACTCTTCAGGCAAAGCCTTGCGTACTTTTGAGCGGGTATATTTGGAAGATACGTTCTGGCAGACTCTGACCAGCTGGTTCAGGGTAATGACATACCAGTCTACCAGATCTTTTTCTGTTTCCTTGATGAGCTGCAGCTTTTCTGCCGGATAGTAGATGAGGGTGCAGAGTTCTTTCTTTTCTGCTTCACGCAGGGTGTTGCCGAAAATTTCGTTCACTTTGCGTTTGATGGCTCCTGAAGCATTTCTCAGTACATGCTGGAAAGCTTCATACTCTCCGTGCAGGTCGGCCAGATAGTGTTCTGTTCCTTTGGGCAGGTTCAGGATGGCTTCCAGATTAATGATTTCCGTGCTGGCTGCTGCAACGGTCGGAAAACTATGTGAAAGCAGTTCCAGATAACGGAGATCCTGCGTGATAATTTCGGGTGTGATCTGTTTATAGATTTTCATTGTTTTATATAATTAAAGGAACAACATCAGGATTAATTGGGCAATGATGACGCGGGTGAACATGCCTAAAGGATAGACGGTGGCATAGCTTACGGCCGGGTTATCATTGGGGATGATATCATTGGCATAGTTGAGCGCCATGGGGTTTGCCATACTTCCGCAAAGCATACCGCAGGTACTTCCGAAATCCATGCGGCACAGGCGCAAGGCTACCAGTGCCATGATTACCACAGGTACAAAGGTAATAAGGAATCCCAGCCCGATCCATAAAGCTCCTTCCGGGCGCATGACCGTTTCAAAGAAATGGCTTCCTGCATCCAGTCCGAGGCATGCCAGATATAGAGAGAGACCGGTACCGCGCAACATCAGGTTGGCACTTCTTGTTGTGTAAGTGACCAGGTGCAGGCGTGGTCCGTATGATCCGATCAGGATACCGATGATGATAGGCCTCCGGCCAGTCCCAGTTTGACAGGACTGCTGATACCGGGAACTGCGATAGGAATGGAACCGACAATAAGTCCGACAACGATACCGATGAAGATAGATGCCAGGTTAGGATCTTTCAGAGTCTTGACGGTGTTTCCCAGAACCTTTTCCACATTGTGAATGGCAGCAGCTTCTCCGACAATGGTAAGCCGGTCTCCCAGTTGCAGTACCAGTCCCGGAGTAGCCAGCAACTGTACACCGCTACGCAATACACGGCTGATGTTGATACCGTATGTATTTCTGAGACGCAGGATCCCAGTTTCTTTCCGTTGATTTCCGGGCGGGAAATAACGATATGTTTCGATATCAGTTTGCTGTCAATGGCATTCCAGTCGATATCTTCCTTGTTCCAGTCCCGGTTTTCTTGTTCTCCAAACAGAATGGTGAGTGCCGGAACGTCTTTCTCGGTAGTGATTACCAGCAGACGGTCATTTTCCTTCAGGATCTTGTCAGAGGTCGGGATACTTACTGCTCCGTCTCTCCATACACGTGAGATGACGAACTTGGGATAACCTGATTTTCCGATGTCCTGGATACTCTTGTCGAAAATAGCCGGATTGTGTACCTGGAAAGTGGCAATGTATGTATGATTGGGATCATCGTGTTCATGGTCTTCCATGTCCGAAGGCCGTACAAAAAGTTTCTTTACTACCAGAATAGCCAGAATAACTCCGACAACTCCCAGCGGATAAGTTACGGCACAGCTGAGGGCTGCTCCGCTTGTGGGTTCTCCCAGCTGCTTCAGGGTTTGCTGGGCTGCTCCCAGTGCCGGAGTATTGGTTGTCGCTCCACAAAGGATACCGACCATATCGGGCAGGTCTACAGTTGTTACTCTGCTTAGCAGTACAGCCATGACGGTTCCCAGTACGATAACTCCCAGGCTGAGCAGGTTCAGCCGGTATCCGCCACGTTGGAATGAACTGAAAAATCCGGGGCCTACCTGAAGTCCCAGTGCATAGACGAACAGCACAAGACCGAAACTTTCTGCATAGGTCAACATTTGAGGGTCTATACTGAATCCGAGGTGTCCGGCAAGGATACCCATGAAAAATACGAAAGTAACGCCTAAGGAAATTCCGAATATATGGATCTTCCCCAATCCAAGTCCCACAGCTGTGATAAGGGACAGGATAACGACTGCCTGCAAGGCAGATTGCTCAAAAAACAAATTGTATAACCATTCCATGCCGCAAAGATACGTACTTTTTTATTTCTAAGGGCCGTGATTTATACGAATTTTATGTGAAGGCATGACTTTCCTTGCAGGCAGGCACGGGCAGGAGAATAAAAGAAGCGCAGGCTTCATGAACCGGTTGCGGCATTGGACGCAAGGAGTTCATGAATTCTGCGCTTGAATAAACAGGCTTATTGCGTTGTTTAACGGATAAACAGCAGTTCGCGATATTTGGGAAGTGTCCACATCTGGTCGTCCACGATCAGTTCCAGCTGGTCAATGTGTTTGCGGATGTGTTCCAGCATCGGAGCAATGTTGTCGTGGTAAGCGATAGCTTGGCACGTTCTTCCGTGATGCGGTTGGCTACCTTCCGGGCTTCGACCATAGCATCCACCTGTTCCTTGATGTAAGCCGTGTGACTGGCAATTTCACGGATGATTGCTATATTTTCAGCCGACAACTTCGCAGCTTCTTCTTCCGGGAAGAGTGCTTTGGTCTTATAGGCATTGTCGATCAGTTTGGTCTGATATTCGATAGCTACCGGAACGATGTGGTTCATAACCAGGTCACCCAGTACACGGGCTTCAATCTGTACCTTTTTAGTATACATTTCCCATTTTACCTCGTTACGTGCGGCAAGTTCCTTGCGTGTCATGACTCCGGTAGATTCAAACATCCGGATGCTTTCGGGCTTCAGGTAGTTGTCGAAGATCAGCGGGCAGCTGGTTTCGCAGTCAAGGCCGCGGCGTGCAGCTTCTTCTTTCCATTCGTCGCTGTAACCGTTTCCGTCGAAGCGGATAGGCTTGCATTCCTTGATGTAGCGGCGGATAACCTGGATGATCGCTGAAATTTTCGGTTCGCCTTTCTCGATCAGTTCATCTACGTCGTGTTTGAAGATGATGAGCTGCTCAGCCATGGCCGAGTTCAGAGCAATCATGGCGCTTGCACAGTTTGCTTCAGATCCCGGAGCACGGAACTCAAAGCGGTTTCCGGTAAATGCAAAAGGAGAAGTACGGTTGCGGTCGGTATTGTCGATCAGCAGTTCCGGGATTTGCGGAATGTCCAGTTTGAGTCCTTGTTTTACGTCAAGTGAAACGAGGTCATCATTCGTGCTTTCTTCCAGATGGTCCAGAACTTTGCTAAGCTGGGTTCCCAGGAAAGAAGAATGATGGCGGGCGGTGCTTCGTGACCTCCCAGACGATGAGTGTTTGTTGCGCTCATGATGGAAGCCTTCAGCAGTCCGTTATGGTGATAAACGGCCATCAGTGTATTGACAACGAAAGTGATGAATCTCAGGTTTTCTTCAGAAGTTTTTCCCGGAGCCATCAGCAGGACACCCGTATCGGTACCCAGTGACCAGTTGTTGTGTTTTCCTGATCCGTTGACGCCCTTGAACGGTTTTTCGTGCAGCAGCACGCGGAATCCGTGTGAACGTGCAATCTTGCGCATGAGCGACATGATCAGCATGTTGTGGTCAACGGCCAGATTACATTCTTCGTAGATCGGTGCCAGCTCAAACTGATTCGGGGCAACCTCGTTGTGACGGGTCTTGACGGGAATACCCAGTTCGAGTGCCTGGATTTCCAGATCTTTCATGAAAGCAGCTACACGGGAGGGGATTGCTCCGAAATAGTGGTCTTCAAGCTGCTGGTTCTTTGAAGCTTCGTGTCCCATCAGGGTACGTCCGGTCAGCAGCAGGTCCGGGCGGGCTGCGTACAGACCTTCGTCAACCAGGAAGTATTCCTGTTCCCAACCGAGGTAAGAAACGATTTTACGTACGGACGGATCGAAATAATGCATTACGTCAAGGGCTGATTTGGTTACGGCCCGGATAGATTTCAGCAGAGGAGCCTTGTAGTCAAGAGCTTCACCGGTATAAGCGATAAAGACAGTCGGGATGCAAAGCGTATCGTCACAACGAAAACAGGAGATGAAGGATCCCATGCGCTGTATCCGCGTGCTTCGAAAGTGTTTCTCACTCCTCCGTTGGGGAAAGAAGAACCGTCAGCTTCCTGCTGTACGAGCAGTTTTCCGGAGAATTCCTCGAGCATACCTCCCTTGCCGTCGTGTTCCACGAAAGCATCATGCTTTTCTGCCGTACCTTCCGTCAGCGGCTGAAACCAGTGTGTGTAATGAGTTACTCCCAGTTCGGTTGCCCATTTCTTCATTCCGGCAGCGACTTCATTGGCAATGCTGCGATCCAGTGCAGCTCCGTTGTCAATAACGTCGACCAGCTTGGCGTAGACCTTGCTCGGGAGATATTTGAACATCTTTTCACGGTTGAATACATATTTAGCGAAGTATTCGCTAGGCCGTTCAGCCGGAGATGGAACTTCTACAGGTTTCTTGTGAAACGCTTCTTCCACTACCTTGAATCTTAAATTTGACATAATACCTAAATCTTATTTTTATGTTGTTCTTGTTTTACTTTAAATGCATTTTCTGATTCGTCTCACTGCTTCCTGGCATTCCTCATATTTGGCAAAGGTGGAGAGACGGATGTAGTTTTCTCCTTCTGGTCCGAAACCGGTTCCCGGAGTTACGATGGTCTGGGCTTCGTAGAGCAACTGTTCGAAGAATTTCCAGGCAGTTGTTCTTTCCGGAATCCTGATCCATAAATAAGGTGCATGCTCGCCGCCGTAAATCTGAAGTCCGGCATGGCTCAGTCCTTCTTTCAGGATTTGTGCATTGTGCATATAATAAGCAATGGTTTCCTTGATCTGTTTCTTTCCTTCCGGTGAGTAGATGGCTTCGGCGGCCCGTTGCGTAATGTAAGAGACTCCATTGTTTCGGGCAGCAATGCGCCGTTTCCATAATTCATTCAGGGAAATGCGCTGGCCTGCCAGTGTACCTGCCGTCAGTTCTTTCGGGATGACGGTATATCCGCATCTTACTCCCGTAAAGCCGGCTGTCTTGGAAAAGCTCCGGAACTCGATGGCCACTTTCTTTGCTCCTTTGATCTCGTAGATGGAATGGGGCAGATCCGGATCCTGTATGTAAGCTTCATAAGCTGCATCATACATGATCAGGGTGTCGTTGGCTATCGCATAGTTCACCCACTTCTTCAGTTCGTTTTTGGTGATGACGGCTCCGGTCGGGTTGTTCGGGAATGAAAGATAGATAATGTCAATGCGCTGACTGGGGATTTGCGGAATGAAGTTGTTTTCCGGCAGACAGGGCAGATAGACAACGTACTCCATGTGCCGTCCGGTTGGGGAGTGCCTGCCCGCCCGTAAGTGACATTGGCGACAATATATATCGGACAGATCGGTGTCGTCACTCCGATGCTGTTGTCGTGTCTCAGCAAATCTCCGATATCTCCGACCTCTCTCTTCGTTCCGTCGTTGATGAATATTTCCCCGGGTTCCAGAGAAACGCCTCTGGCTGCGTAGTCATGTTTCAATATGGCTTCTGTCAGGAAAGAATACCTTGTTCCGGGGCGTATCCGTGAAACGAGTCAATGCATCCCATCTCGTCGATGGCTTTGTGCATGGCATCGATGGAAGCCTGTGGCAAAGGGCGGGTGACATCTCCTGTCCCCAGGCTGATCAGATGAGCTTGGGATGAGTAACCTTGAACGTATTGATCTTTTTCTCCATATTGAGGAGAAAATGATTGTTCGGCAATTTCAGCAGATGTTCGTTTACTAACGCCATATTTATTTGATGAAACCGTTGTCGTTATTTGTTTAGTCAGACGTTTTGGTCGTCAATTTGGTTGCAAAAATACGAAAATAATATCATTTACAAAAAGAATCCACGGCATGAATCATCGGGAAGCGGCTTCTTTTTATGTTCTTGTTAAAAAAAAAGAGGGAGTAAAGGCAATCGAAGTTATTCTTTTCGTAATTTTGCAGGCGAATTTATAATAACCTTGTTTTTAAGATTTATGAATAGTGCTTTACCTACTACACGCCGGCAAAGAATTTGGCGTGAAATGAAAGATTACCTGTTAATCGCTTTGGGAATGATTATGTATGGTATAGGTTGGAATGTGTTCTTGCTTCCTAATGATCTTCCTTCAGGAGCTGTACCTGGTATTGCCTCCATTGTTTATTGGGCGACAGGTTTGCCGGTTCAGTATACTTATTTAGGTATCAATGGATGTCTGCTGGTTCTGTCTCTGATTATCCTGGGATGGAAGTTTAGTGTGAAAACAATTTTTGCCGTATTTGTATTGAGCTCCATTCTGCCTGTGATTCAGAGTATAACCAACGGTGTTTCGTTGATTCACGACCAGCCTTTCATGGCATGTGTACTGGGTGCGTCGTTCTGCGGCAGTGGTATCGGTATTGCTTTTTCTGCCAATGGCAGCACGGGAGGAACGGATATTATTGCAGCAATCGTCAACAAATACCGCGATATCAGTCTGGGACGTGTCATTCTGTTATGTGACCTGGTAATTATTTCTTCCAGTTATCTGGTATTGCACAACTGGGAAAAGTCGTTTACGGTTATGTGGTCTTGTTTATTTCAAGTTTTGTGCTGGATCAGGTCGTCAACAGTGCCCGCCAGTCCGTACAGTTCTTCATCATTTCCAATAAATATGAAGAAATAGGACACCGCATCAACAAAGACCTTCACCGTGGTGTGACGTTTATCGACGGCGTTGGCTGTTATACCCAGAACAATGTCAAGATGATGTTTGTTCTGGCAAAGAAACGTGAATCCAGTACGATTTTCCGTCTGATCAAGGATATAGATCCGAAAGCATTTGTTTCCCAAGTGCTGTGATCGGCGTATTCGGAGAAGGTTTCGACGCATAAAGGTAAAATAAAAAGAAGGTTATATTCTTTTCTTGAGTTAAAGATATGGAGGAATGCTTATGATGATGACAAATTTAGAGGCTGCCCGTCAGATGTCTGCCCGCTTTCATTGCCTGATGAGCAAAGAGGCGATGCATGCATTTGCGGATATACTGGTGAGTAGAAAATATAGGAAGGGTGAACGCATTCTTGATGAGGGAGATGTCTGCAGAGGGATGCTGTATATTGAAAAAGGTATGACCCGTCAGTTTTATTTCAAGTATGACAAAGACCTTACGGAACATATCGGTTACGAAGGAGGAATGATCATGTGTCTGGAAAGTTTGTTGAAACAGGAGCCGACCCGCCTGATGATTGAAGCACTGGAGCCGACGATCGGCTGGGAAATCAACAAGCTGGAGATGGATGCTTTAGCCTCAAAGAGTACGGAAATCGCTCTGCTGTACCGGAAAATCTTTGAATTCTCATTGATCGAGTCGCAGATTAAGGCGGACACATTGCGCTTTGAACCGGCTCATGAACGTTATAACAAACTGTTGCAGCTCCATCCGGAAATCCTGAAGAGAGCGCCCCTGGTATATGTTGCCTCGCTTCTCCAGATGACACCGGAAACATTGAGCAGAGTCCGTTCTGCCAGCCTGAATTCTTGAGATCAGACGGCAGGCGAGTGGGCTTCAGTCTTTACTGAATACCGATTTATCAAAAAGAAGTAATCCGAAGAAATGGGAGTCAGTGTGATGCGAAAGGAAGCAGAACACTGACAGTCCCTTTTTGATAAATCTTCATCGGGAAGACCGGATGGATGAAAAAAGAACTGTTTCCGGAATATTCTGCATAATTATACTGATTTGAACGCTGTTTCAGCCCGAATTGTCTGGTCAAACCAGCGGATCTGACGGCAGAAACAGGCTGAAATGTCTAGACGTTTTCCCCTGTTTGTCTAATAAAATTCCCAAAATGCTTCGTTGTATTTCCGGAAATCCGGAAAATGATGATGTTGAAGCCCCTTTTCACACCGGAATGAGTCTCCCTGAAGTGTTAAAAAAAGGAGTCATTCCCTTGAGAATCACTCCTTCACGTAGAAAATAATTTTTAAATTTCTGCTTGTCTGTATCCTTGCCCGCAAAGAAGCGAATGTGGCGGACAAGAATATACAAAATGTCAATCTGATCCGGCTGCTGATGGGTTAGAACAGCACGATGCCGGCTTCAAATATTCCTTTGTGTTCATAAAGATGATTGCCCTGATAGGTGCGTGTCCAGCTATATCCTCCCGAAACAAAGAAGCCCAGATGGCGTGTCAGGAGTATTCCAGATTGATGCGGGGCTGCAAGGCATACATGCGTGCCGGATAGCCTTCGTTCTTGTTGTCCATGGTTTCGATATGCTGGAAACCTATGTCTCCGCTGATTTCCAGCTTAGGCAGGATAGGGTAGTACACTCCGGCCCGGTAGAATCCGCTGAGTGAAATTTTCTTGTCCAGTCCCAGGTAATAGGCTCCGGCTCCCCAGACGGTATAGGTATACCAGTTCTTGAAGCGTACGGCAAGATTGAATTTATTGGCATTCCCGCCGGAGACAAGCATCTGTATCCGGGTGTCCGGGCGGATGTTGATGCAGCCAACCTGATGAGCCGCACTGTCTTTGCTTATATTGACCACTCCGACCTGCAGGCCTTTTCTGCCGGTCTGGCTGATGTTGGCGATTCCCAGCTGTAATCCTGCATTTTCAACTCCGAAGTTGATCGTACCCAATTGCATTCCCTTGTTGCAGACACTTACGTTGCCGAGTGCGGCCAGTTGTAATCCGTTGTTCTGCTTGCCAGCCACATTCAGCAGGGAAGTCAGCTGGACGCCCGATGCCGATTCTCCGGCCACGTTCATCAGACCTCCGACAGCTACTCCTTTCTGGGATTCTCCGCTGATGTTGGCCAGACCGGCCAGTTGCAGACCGTTGGCCTTTTCCCTCCCAGATTGATCAGTCCGCTGAATGACAAGCCGTTCATATCGGCTCCGGAAATGTTTCCGAGTGCGGAAACCTGCAAGCCCTTGAGGCTTTTTCCACTGACGTTCATCAGGCCGGACAAAGCTACTCCTTTCAGGTCTCTTCCTGCGACATTAGCCAGACCGGAAACCTGGAATCCGGATGCATTCAGGCCTGTTACGTTAGCCAGTCCGGATACTTGAAGTCCATATGAATTGTGGTGTACGATGCTCGAGATGGCATTGATTCCGACGCCATTGAGCTGGGCAAAGTTGCTGAACAACCCCAGATTGAAATACGTTCTGTGAGGTTCTTTTTTCTTGTTGGTGATGTTCAGTGAAACGTTAGGTCCTTTCTTCAGCCTTTTCTTTGCTGGGCATTTAAAGAGATTGTTCCTGTCAGCAGGAATCCTGCCGACAGAAACAATGCGATCGCTTTCGAATATTGTGTCATTTTCTGTTCTTTATTTTTGGTAGAGGAAACGCTTGATACTCTTTTTAGGCGTCTTTTCAAATTCCTCCGGATAAATCTTAACTCGTGCAATCTGTGAATAAGCCGGAAGTTCGGCATTGAGAGCTGTCCGGTTCTCGTCCATTACACGTTCGATGTCTCCATCTGTCAGTCCCTGTTTATAGGCATCTTCAAAGTCCGGATAGATCAGGGCTGCCAGCTTATGGTCGCTTTCCTGGATGATGAGGCTTTCGGCAACATAAGGCATATTGTTCAGCTTGTCTTCGATTTCTTCCGGGTAAATGTTCTGACCGGAAGGTCCTAACAGCATGTTCTTGCTTCTTCCTTTGATGGTGATATTTCCTTCAGCATCCATGATACCCAGGTCTCCGGTGTGCAGCCATCCGTCTTCGTCGATGGCTGCCGGGTAGCTCCGGATTCTTGTAGTATCCTTGCATGACATTGTCTCCCCGCGTGAGAATTTCTCCGACTATGTTTGCCGGATCGGGGCTGTCTATCCGTACTTCCATGCGCGGAGCTGCTTTTCCGCAGGATCCCGGCTTGAAGTTATGCCAGTCTTCATAGCAGATGATCGGTCCGCACTCTGTCATACCGTATCCGACGGTATAAGGGAAGTCCAGACTTTTCAGCAGTTTTTCGACATCCTGATTGAACGCTGCTCCTCCGATGATGATTTCGTAGAAGTTGCCTCCAAAGGCCTGAATCATGTGTTCCCGTACGGCAGCCTTGATCTTGTCGTTGATGATTGGCACCTTCAGCAGGATCTTCATCTTGAGAGTTTCCAGCATGGGAAGCACTTTCTTTTTGATGATTTTTTCTATAATCAGCGGAACTGCAATGACGATATGAGGCTTGACTTCGGAAAATGCTTCGAATATGATCTTCGGGCTGGGCATTCGGGTGAGGAAGTACACATGGCATCCGCAGCATACTTCATACAGGAATTCAAAGGCCAGTCCGTACATGTGTGCCATGGGAAGCATGGAAACAATCCGGTCGCCGGGCTTGAGGCTCAGCACCTCGAATGCGAATTGTGTGTTCGACCACAATGCACGATAGGGAAGCATTACTCCCTTGGAGAAGCTGGTGGTTCCCGACGTGTAATTGATGACAGCCAGTTCGTCCGGCATATCCCGCCGGTAAGCAACGTGTTCCTTACGGAAATTGCGCGGGAACTTCTTTCCGAACAATTCATTCAGATGGTCGCGTGCATACTCCAGCTGTTTGCTCCGGCACACTTGCAGGGTGAAGTCGGTCATCAGGATAATACCTTCCAGCAAAGGCATTTCGGCTTCGTTCAGAGCTTCCCATACCACATCACCTACGAAGAGCAGACGTGCTTCGGAATGATTGACAATATTATGAACGTTGTCAGGCTTGAATTCATGCAGGATAGGCACGGCTACTGCACCATAAGTCAGGATGGCCAGAAAAGCTACGCCCCAATGGGAACTGTTTCTTCCGCATAAGGCAACCTTGTCTCCAGGCTTAATGCCGCTTTCGGCAAGCAAAATATGTAATTTCTCTATTTTGCGTGCGAGATCCTTGTATTGTAAGGTGGCGCCTTTGTAATCTGTCAGAGCATCCAGATCCCAGTTCTTTTTGATGCTTTCTTCGATGAAAGCTAAAAAACTTTGTTCCATAAATAAGCTTTTGAAATTGCACAAAAGTGAATGTATTTGTGCAAAGATACCTTTTTCCTGGGGTTCTGCAATATTTTTGGCGAAAAAATAGGTGTTGTCGTTGCCCTCTGTCTATAAATTGACACGGAATGCTTGCCTTTCAGGAAAGAAAGGAAACATTCCGTGTCATGGGGAAAACAGATTTGTTGTTATACCTTATTTCTTATTCGTGTGAACTGTAATACTTCATGAACTGAGTACGTTCAAACGGATTGACATCTCCGGCTGCACTGGCATTGAGCTTTCCTTTGAATTGTGAAATGGATTCGTATCCGTTCTCTTCCATCCAGACAGAAAGTTCCCGTTTCATGTTCTCGATTTCTTTATTGCCATATTGATAGATGACGCTGCATATCTGTACAGCCGTTGCTCCGGCCAGGATGGATTTAATCACTCCTTTTGCACAGTGAACTCCGCCTGATACTGCATAGTCTAATTGCGGAATCTGGTGGAAGCAATGGCAGTCCAGCGTATTTTGTCGGCCAGTTCATTCGGAGTACTCATGACATTGCTGCTGGTGAATGTCTGGGTGTCGATATTGATGTCCGGCTGGTAGAAGCGGTTGAACAGGACAACTGCTGCCGCACCATTGGCATAAAGCTGGTTGATCAGCGCAATCGGATTGGTCAGATTGCTTCCAAGTTTCATGATAACCGGGATCTTAACCACCTTTTTAATGTGGCGTAAAATGTCAATATGCCGCTGTTCGAAGCTGCCGAAGTATAATCTTTGCTGGTTTGCAGTGAGAGAATGTTTATTTCCAGTGCGTCGGCTCCGGCTTGTTCCATCATCACGGCAAAGTCTACCCATTCATTGTCGCTGTAGCAGTTGATGCTTGCGATGATGGGAATGGAACAGCTCTTTTTGGCTTCCTGAATAAGTGCTATGTGTTCATTGAGTGCATGCGAACGCACGTATGCTCCCAAGTAGTCGTCTGCTTCAGGTGAACCATAACCTTGCATGTTTCCGGCTTGCATGTTGATCTGTTCTTCAAATACAGACTTTAAAACGACTGCGCCTGCACCGGATTTTTCCAGTTCTTTGATTTTGCCGCACTGTTTGTCAGTCCGGAACTGCTGATAATGATAGGGTTCTGTAATGTTAACCCTGCATAAGTGGTTGTTAATTGTGCCATATCGGTAGTATGATTTAATAGATTCTGTCTCCAAAAATTTTACTTCCCACGCGTACCAGGGTGCTTCCTGCTTCTATAGCCAGCGGATAATCGTGCGACATACCCATGGATATTTCACAGAATTGTGCCTCGTTCGGGAAGTATGTTTGTTTGAGCTCCGTAAAGAAATCATGCAGCTGCTTGAATTCTTTTCGGATTTCATCACTGTCTTCTGTATTGGTTGCCATTCCCATTACCCCGTTGATGGAAATATTCTTCAGGTTTTTCCATGCACCTTCCTGAAGCATTTCGCGGCAGCTTTCGAAGGTAAATCCATATTTGCTTTCTTCCTGTGCGATGTGAATCTCAAGTAAACAGGGGATGATCCGGTTTACTTTGGAAGCCTGCTTGTTTATTTCTTCCAGCAGCTTGAAAGAGTCGACAGCATGAATCATGCTGATAAAGGGAGCAATGTATTTCACCTTGTTGGTTTGCAGATGACCGATGAAATGCCATTCGATGTCTTTAGGCAGTGTCTGGTATTTTTCAGTCAATTCCTGTACCTTGCTTTCTCCAAAGATGCGCTGTCCGGCCTGATAGGCAGCCTCAATGCATTCGTTTGGATGAAACTTTGATACGGCTACCAGTCTGACTCCAGAAGGCAGCTCTGTCAGAATCTCCTTTATGTTTGTCTGAATATCCATTTCTTTTTATCTTTTGTCAGCATCAGGGAATTCCGGTTTGACATTGGGTTCGGCTGAATACGGATAAACATCCATGATAGCCGTTTCGCTGACCGATGCGATGCTGTAGTCTGCCAATGTTCCCTTCATGCCTTCATCCAGTTTCTTTACTGCATCTCGTAAATCGGCAGCTTGTACTAACATGTTGGCTGCTGTTTTTTTCTCTGCCCCGCTTTTTTCATCGATGGTGATGAAATAAAGCTTGCATTTGAACCAGCGGTCGGCTGCATCTTCTTCGCAGGGAAACAATTCACTGTAGTTGGCACGCTTGATGTCTGAAACCGTAAATTCTCCTGTGATGAAGGGAGTTATTTCCTCGATAATTCGTGATTCTGCTTCTGTGAAGCTGAGAGCGTCTACCAGGTAGGGCTCGGTTACTTTCTTAGTCATGCCGTTTTCGGCAATTTTTCATAACGTATTTTGCATTCAAACCAAGTGTGCATCATAATTCTTTCTTAAATATTATTTCTTCATGCAAAGATAAAAGATCTGATTTGAAAATTGAAGTATAAGAATTGGAAAATACGACAGGTACTGATTTATTCCCGAACCTTACATCTGTTTTGTTGCATGAATTCCTGTATAACTTCCGTATAATCTCCTTTTATCAGGATGTGGTGATTTCCTAATGGTGACTGAAGGAAGTAATTGACATCTTTCTGAAGTTTTATTTTCACCTGGGTGCGGCAGGCAGCCATCAGATTGGTGTTTTCCTTTAGATAGCCGGAAGATACAAAATATTCGTCCAGACATTCGCCTCCGCATTTGAAAAGAGTAATATCTCCCTCGTGAAGGAGGCCCTGGATAGCTATACCTGAATTGGACTCGAAATGATTGCGTATGATGAAGTCGTCTGTCATTTTGGTCGGGATGCAGCAATGGGACGGAAGGATCTCGTTCTGTCGGGAATTGACGAACGTCGGGTTGGCCATAAAGCCCGGCTGGCCGATCAGTTCCCGGATCATGAGCAGTGACATGATTGACTGCAGGTCACCTTCACATCCGGCCGGAATACCTTCATCATTGAGCAGGGACAGAGTCAGGCAGCCTGTAATACCCAGATCCTGAAGTATGGCAAAGCAGGCAAGGGTGATTGCGTCCAGATGCTCTTCCTCGCATACTTTCTTGACGGCTTTGTACAGCCGCATGGCTTTCAGCAGATCTTCAGGCGTTGCATCCTGACATGCTTTGGCGCGATTGGCGAAAACAGATGCTTCTACACCTACTTCATCATCTGTGATATGCTGGTAATGATTGTAAACATTGTCCAGCGGAATGTCCAGATAAGTGACTCCCCATCGTTTGCTGGCCAGCAGGTAATTGACGTGACTGGATACCAGCCAGGAAGAAGGAGTACCGATGACGCCGATACGTTTTCCTTTCAAGGACCGTCTGGCTGCAAAGGCCTGATGGTGCAGCAGCACCTGCTTGACCATTTCAGGAACCGGCCCGTGAATAATCCTTACTTTCATGTCTTTGGACTGTACCAGCTGCTATCTCAAGGGCTGCGGCGAGTGAGTTGTTTAATCCGTCGGCCAGTAATGTAATGGGATATGGGAAAATGCTGAAGTTGCTTACCACTTTGGCTTCCACACCTCCGCTGGAGATGAAAGCCATTTTGTATTCATGGCTGGGGATACTGTCAGCATCCTGATAGTTGACTAAATAAAGCGTAAAGTATTTTTCAAGTTCGACAAAAAGTTCTTTATGATTTTCATAGACTTGTTCTTTTTTGTTGATTTCGGACGAAAATACAATGAGGTATAAGTTCATGGTTCTTGTTTTTATTAATCCAGAACAAACTTAATTCTTTTTTTTGAATAAGCCTAGAAAATGAATTCTTGATAACAAACATTGACAAATGGTAAGACTCTTGATAGCTAACCATGTGCCTAAATGAATTCAAGGTTAAAAATAGATCTTGATTCAAAACAATTGTTTATATTTGCATCTCTAACTTATTTTAAAATTATAAATTATGCCACAAATATCCATCAGAGGTAATGAAATGCCTGAGTCGCCGATTCGAAAATTGGCGCCTTTAGCTGAGGCAGCCAAAGAGAGAGGGATTCATGTTTATCATTTGAATATAGGTCAGCCGGACCTGCCAACTCCCCGGGCAGCCCTCGATGCGATTCGCAATATAGATCGGACTGTTTTGGAATATAGTCCCAGTCAGGGATACCGGAGTTATAGAGAAAAATTGGTCGGATATTACCGGAAATATGATATTAATCTGACAGCAGATGATATTATTATTACGACAGGAGGCTCTGAAGCTGTCTTGTTTGCGTTTATGAGCTGTCTGAATCCTGGAGATGAAATCATTGTTCCGGAACCTGCTTATGCCAACTATATGGCCTTTGCCATTTCTGCCGGAGCCGTGATACGTACGGTGACTACCACGATTGAAGAGGGTTTCTCATTGCCCAAAGTGGAAAAGTTTGAAGAACTGATCAATGAACGGACCAAGGGTATATTGATCTGTAATCCCAATAATCCGACAGGTTATTTGTATACACGCCGTGAAATGAATCAGATTCGGGATTTGGTGAAGAAGTATGATCTGTTCCTCTTCTCGGATGAAGTTTATCGTGAATTTATTTATACAGGTTCACCTTATATCTCAGCTTGTCATTTGGAAGGTATCGAACAGAATGTCGTACTGATTGATTCTGTATCCAAGCGGTATTCAGAATGTGGTATTCGTATCGGTGCGCTGATCACAAAGAATCCGGAAGTCCGCAAGGCTGTCATGAAGTTTTGCCAGGCCCGTCTGAGTCCTCCTTTAATTGGTCAGATTGCTGCTGAGGCTTCTTTGGATGAACCTGAAGAATACGCCCGGGAAACTTACGATGAATATGTGGAACGCCGTAAGTGTCTGATTGATGGACTTAATCGGATACCGGGAGTCTATTCTCCTATACCGATGGGAGCTTTCTATACAGTAGCCAAGCTGCCGGTTGATGATTGTGAGAAATTCTGTGCATGGTGTCTGACGGACTTTAATTATGAAGGTGAAACGGTGATGATGGCTCCTGCCAGTGGATTTTATACAACTCCGGGAGGAGGCAGAAATGAAGTTCGTGTAGCGTATGTCTTAAAGAAAGAGGATTTGATTCGAGCCTTGTTTATTTTGCGGAAAGCACTTGAAGCCTATCCTGGAAGAGTGGATGAATAATGGCAAACTGGAAATTATTCATAGCCCGGCGAATTTATCGGAGTAATGACGGGAAGAAAGAAGTGTCTAAGCCTGCTATGCGTATTGCCATAAGTGGCATTGCCGTGGGGCTGGCTGTAATGATTGTTTCTGTTTCTGTTGTTTTGGGCTTCAAGCATCAGGTACGTGATAAGTTGTTGGGTCTGGGCTCAGATATTATTTTGTCGGGTATTGAAGGAACCCAGCTTTATCAGATGTCTCCAGTGGTATGTGGTGACAGCTTGATGCATGTTCTGAAGGACGTTCCGCTGGTAAGTCATGTGCAACGTTATTCCACCAAACCGGGAATGATCATGACTTCCGATAATTTTCAGGGAATGGTATTGAAAGGGATTGCCGGAGAATATGATGTTTCTTTCCTGCAGGAACATTTGCAGGAAGGGGAGATACCTTCATTCTCAGACTCGGTTGCCAGCAATCAGGCGCTTGTTTCACGTACCATAGCAGATAAATTGTCCCTTAAAGTGGGGATAAATTGTTTACTTACTATGTAGAAGGGAATGTCCGGGCACGCCGGTTGGAAGTGGCTGGTATTTATTGTACCAACTTGTCTGCTTATGATGATTTCTTTCTCATTACAGATTTGTATACGGTAAACCGTTTGAATAACTGGGAGCCGGAACAAGTGGGAGGAGTGGAAATTGAAGTCTCTGACTATAGCCGGTTGAATGAAGTGAATGAGTCCGTTCTTGCTTTGTTGGGAAATCATAAGGATCGTTATGGGCAGGGATATTTTTCCCGTACGGTGGAAGAAGCTTATCCTCAGATTTTTGATTGGCTGGGATTGCTGGACACGAATGTCTGGGTGATTCTGATTTTGATGACCGGAGTAGCTGGTTTTACCATGATATCGGGATTGCTCATTATCATATTGGAACGTACAAACATGATTGGAGTATTGAAGGCCATGGGAGCAAGCAATGTGTCCATCAGAGAAATTTTCCTTTCTTTTTCCGTCTTTCTTATCGGAAGAGGGATGTTATGGGGGAATGTCATAGGAGTCTCTGTTTGTCTTGTTCAATATTTCTTACAGCCGTTTAAACTGGATCCTGCCGACTATTATATTAGTGCGGTACCGATAGAATTGAACCTGGGCATTTATTTGTTGCTGAATGTGTGTACGTTGCTTGTTTCGCTGTTAATGCTGGTTGGTCCTTCTTGTCTGATCAGTCGTATTCATCCGGCTAAATCAATAAGATTTGAATAATAAAGATTAAAAAGAGAAACGGCATGAGGAAAGATCGAAATATTTTCTCATGCCGTTTCTCTTTTTGATAGAATATTTATGGAAAAAAGGTTTTATCCGATTTTGCTTATTTTCTTGAGCTTGTCTTCTTCTATAAGTTTGATTTTTCGACCGTCGATGATAATCAGTTTCTCAGCAGCAAAATTTGATAATGTACGGATAGCATTTGAGGTTGTCATGTTGGAAAGATTTGCCAGATCCTCACGTGAGAGATAGATGCTTAGTGTACACTGATCTTCTTCAACTCCGTATGTATCTTTCAGGAACAGAAGGGATTCTGCCAGTCTTCCTCGAATGTGCTTCTGTGTAAGGCTTACTGTTCTTTCATCAGAAATACCCAGGTCGATGGATAGCTGGCGGATGAAGAACATTGCCAGTTCGGCATTTTCCTGAATCAGGCTGATGATTGTCGGCATAGGAATCAGGCAGATTGTGCATGGCTCAAAGGCAGCCGCTGCCGTGACATAATCTTCTTCAGCAAAGTAAGCCCGGTATGCGAAGTACTCATGCCTTTTGATGACTCGTATGATCTGGCTTCGGCCACCTACTCCGTCCTTATAGATTTTTACTTTACCGGTGAGCAAGCACATCAAGTGTGTAGGAGTTTCCCCTTCACAATAGATGGTCTCATTCTTCTTGTATTTTTGTATAGTAAAATTTTGAGCAAGGAGTATGCGTTGCTCTTCTGTTAAAGGTTGCCACAAGTCAGGTATACTTTCGGCAATTTCGGCTTCTGATAATTCCTTTTTTACCATAAGTGTTACAAAATCGTGTTATTAAGCACAAAAATAGGAATAAAAAATGAAATTCGACTTTTTAATGAGTAAAAAAATCAGATTAAATAGTGTTTTATTATATATTTGTCTTGAAATATGGAAAAAGTGTACAGGTCATATTATATATATAAGGTACTAATAGGAATTGCATTATTTTTGTGCTCATTGGCCGGAGAAGCCAGAATTTATTTCCCAATCTTCCCCGCAAGAGTGCTGTTGCTGATTCTATATTGGAATGTATTTTTAATTCTGCTTCTCTGCACTCCAATGAAGTGAAAGAGTACAAGGCAGACCTGTATCTGAAAGGAAGGCTTCAGGTTCATAAGCAAAACCGTATAATCCGCTATCTTCCTTCTATGTTCCGTTTTGAGAAGGGAATAAATTCTTACTTACACGAGTCGGTTAGTGAATTACATTATACGGCTCCGGCTTTATATGATCGTAAGGTGCGTGCTATTTCAACAACCTTTCCCAGTTCCAGAGGCAGGTATTTGACGTTCTTGATTATATGAAGTTTAATATATACTCATCGTCATTAATGGGGAATAAGGTTCTTTCTCCTTTGAATAAAAAAGCAAAAGTACATTACCGTTATATATTGGATTCTATCTCACATACTTCGGAAGGAGATCTGTATGTCATTCAGATAATACCACGTTATCGAAGCACGCAATTGCTGGAAGGTAGACTGGAGATCCTGGCAGGTGAGTGGACTATCCGGCATATTGATGTAAAAGGGCATTATGATCTGATTCAGTATAATATGTCATTAAGTATGGGAAATACGGAGGCAACTCGTTATTTGCCGCAAGAAATAGAACTGGACTTGAATTTTAAATTTCTTGGTAATCATTTGGAGATGAAGTATACCGGATGGATGCAATATAATGAAGTAACGTTTTGCGGACCGGAAGAACCTTCTTTGAAGCGATTGGTGCGTAAGAATTATAACCTGTCTAATTCGTACACTTTGTCGTGTGATACCAGCCGCCTGGTGACAGACCGGGATTCTTTTGATTTGATTCGTCCCATACCTCTTCTGCCTGTTGAGGATTCACTTTATCGGGCAATGGAGGAACGGAATCAGCGCCGTATTGCAGCTGATACGGTAAAGAAAGAACCTACAAAGTTACAGAAGAATCTGGTGTATCTGGGGCAGATTGGAGATGCGCTGATCAGCAGCTATGATATCGATATGTCAAAAGTGGGCAGTATCAATTGTTCTCCATTGATAAATCCTTTATTGATCAGTTATAGTCATCGCAATGGTATTTCTTATCGGCAGGTATTTAAATATAACAAACTGTTTCATGATGGCCGTTTGCTCCGTATTGCTCCTCAGGTCGGATATAACTTTACGAAGAAAGAACTTATGCCAAAGTGGATATGGAGTATTTGTACAATCCTCGGAAGCATGCCGGTTTTGAAGTCCATGCGGGTAACGGTAACAGAATTTACAGTAGTGTCGTTCTTGATCAGTTGAAGCAGTTGCCGGACAGTACGTTTAGTTTTGATGGGCTGGAGCTTGATTATTTTAAGGATATCTATTTGAACGTATCTCATAATATTGAAATAGTAAATGGTTTGCGGCTCTGGACGGGGGTGTCCATGCACCGCCGTTTATACTAAAAGCTCTCCGGAAGTTGAACAGCGGGTACGCTCACATTATAACAGTTTTGCTCCTCGCATCCGGATTGAGTGGACTCCAGGCATGTATTATTACATGAATGGTCCCCGTAAGGTAAATGTCGGTTCCCGTTATCCTACGTTTATGGTGGATTATGAGCGGGGCATCCGCATAATGAATAATTTTGGTGAATATGAGCGAATCGAAGCTTCAGCCGAACAAATGATCCGCTTACAGGGAGTACGTTCAATTGCCTATCATATAGGGATGGGATGCTTTACGAATCAGAAGGATTTGTATTTTGTGGATTATGTGGATTTTGCCAACCGGAATCTTCCACAGGGATGGAACGATGATATAGGTGGAACCTTCCAGTCACTGGACGGCCGCTGGTATAATGCTTCAAGTCATTATGTAAGAGGTAATATGACTTATGAAGCTCCGTTCATTCTCCTTTATCCGGTAAGTCGTTTGCTGTCGTTTATCCAGAAGGAGCGTATTTACGGAGGTATATTGTTTATGCCACACTTGAATCCTTATATTGAATTGGGTTATGGCTTTGCAACCCATATTTTTGATGCAGGAATCTTCATTGGCAGTGAAAAAGGAAAATTTACTTCTGTGGGCTGTAAGTTTACTTTCGAATTATTTAATAAGTAGGGGTAGTCAGTCTTTTTACCCGACAAACAAAGCCCTTTTCCAGTGGAGGCTATTTCTGGAAAAGGGCTTTGTTTGACTGGAAAATATCCGATGAAAGTTATTTGCGCAGGAAATCACTCTTGGCCCGCATGAAGTAAAGCAGCTTGAGTTGTAAGCTTAAGAGCGGGCGGAAAAGATCGAATACGGGGAATACGCAGCACAATTTTTCTTGCATATCCTTGGCCGTATTCCTGAAAACGATCATCTGAATGATGAATCGGATAAGACCTAAAAGGAAGAATACACCAGTTGCTATCCATTGAAAAGAGATGATGGATAAGATCAGGCCTGCCAGTGTGATCAGATGAAACAAGGCACAAGTCCAGGTTTCGAAAGCGTTGCTGAATCTTGCCCATCCGTGGTAAAGATGTCCGGTTACATGTTCTCCGATCTTTTCTTCAAACCAGATCCGCTTGTAAGGAGGTATAGGCATGCGCACGATGCTGTCCGGATGAACAGCTACTTGTGTATTATAGGAGTTGGCTACGGAATTGATGAACAGGTCATCTTCACCCCGCTGTAAGACAAGCTGGTCTGAGAATCCTTTGTGGTTTTCATAAATCCGTTTCCGATAAGCCAGATTGCGTCCGATACCCATGTAGGGCTTTCCTGCCAGAGCCATCCCCAGATACCGCATGGAGTGGAATAAAGTGTCTGCGATCAGACGCCGTGCAAAACATCCTTTGGCGGGGAAGTAGTTGCTGTAGCCCAGCACAATGTCCGTTTCGGGGGTGAAATGAGAACCAGACTGCGTAGCCAGTTGGGGCTGACAGGCCGGCAATAGGGTTCTGTTACTACAATCCATTCGTAGCGGCTGGCTTTGATACCCATGCGATGCCTAACTTTTCCGGCTGATATAACGTGCTGTCTGAGGTATGAAAGTGCGGTAGAGGTGATGATATTTTCCCTCCATCCGTTTCAGTATGTTTTCGTCTTCGCCGGCAGACTGGTCATTGACGACGATAACTTCAAACTGAGGATAATCCTGTTCCAGTATGGCCGACAAGTTTTCTTCCAGAACTTTTCCGGTATCTTTCGTTACAATGATCACCGAAAGAGGAGGAAGGGGAGTATTGCTGCCTGCCGGAGAGCCGGAAAGTTTCTTGCAGGCCTGATGTATGCGGTTGTAAATGCCAAGCACAAATGCCAGCTGTATGAGAAACAGCGTACAGCAGGCGATGATTAGTGTCAATAAGACTGGTGAAAGAGGTACTACTGTCATATTGTTCCGTTTTTGATTGTATTACGCCGAGATGTGTTATCTAAAGAATGTGCGTGAAACGGAGAAGCACACAGACTGCTCTTCCAGAATTTGCGGATTTGCGGTCTGCGTGCTTGGGCGTTTAAAGTCACATCATAGAGATGTGCTGTTTTGTTATACCAGTTCGTCTGAAGTATATCCCTGAGGAAGCTGACGACAGTTATAGCCGGATGCCATGATTTCCCCGTAGGCTCCTGCTGAACGGAGGGCAATGAGATCACCACGTTTCACTTTGTTTAAGTCGATAGCTTTTCCGAATACATCAGATGATTCACAGATCGGACCTACCACATCGTAAGTTTCGGTTGCTTCGTCAGAAGTGATATTCTCGATTTTGTGGTATGCCTGATAAAGAGCTGGCCGGATAAGGTCTGTCATACCTCCGTCTACAATAGCAAACTGCTTGTTGGTTCCCTGCTTTACATAGATCACCTTTGTGATGAGGCTTCCGCATTGTCCTACAACAGAACGTCCCAGTTCGAAGTGGAGTGTCTGTTGCGGGCGGAGCTTCAGATGCTTGTGATAAGTTTCGAAGTAGGAAGCAAAGTCAGGTACAGGCTGGCGGTTCGGGTGGCATAATCGATACCGAGTCCGCTCCCACATTAATGTGCTCTACAATGATCTGACGGGCATAGAGCTTTTCCTGCAATTCATTGATGCGGTTGCAGAGAGCAGTGAAGTCACCCATGTCGAGGATCTGTGAACCGATATGGAAGTGGAGACCGACAAAGTTAATGTTGTTCATTTCCAGTGCCCGATCGATTACATGATCCATATCCTTCATGCTGATACCGAATTTGTTTTCGGCCAGGCCGGTTGTAATGTTGGCATGCGTATGTGCGCCCACATCCGGATTGATGCGGAAGGCCACTCTGGCGATTTTACCTTTGGCTGCAGCCAGTTCATTAATGACTTCAAGTTCCGGAACAGATTCCACGTTAAAGCAGAAAATGTCATAATCCAGTCCGAGGTTGATTTCTGCATCTGTTTTGCCGACTCCGGCATAAACAATCTTGTTTGCCGGGAATCCAGCCTTAATTGCAGCCTTGATTTCACCTCCGCTTACACAGTCGGCTCCCAGTCCGCTTTCCCGGATGATGCTTAAAACCTTAGGATTTGCATTGGCCTTAACAGCGTAATGTACACAGAACTTGTTGTATTTTCCGGCTTCTTTACGAATCGTATCCAGCGTATGGCGCAGCAGATTCGTATCGTAATAATAGAAGGGAGTTTCCAGTTCGCGGAATTTATGAATAGGGAATGTTCCTTTCATGCTTAGTTCAGTTTTTTATTTTTATTGAATAGATAATGTAGCAAGAGCGGACGACGCGGTGTTTAAGAACCGTGAACATCCGCTCTTCTAGAGTTTCATTGATATCTTGTCCCTGTTGCTGACAGGGCTTTTTTTACTTGTTGTTGAACAAGGCGTCGCTCAATGACTGCAATGCTTTCTTCTTGTCAGCTTCGCGGATCAGGAACGAAATGTTGTAGTTGCTGCCTCCGAAGGAGATCATGCGTACCGGGATGTCGCGCATCGCATCAAGAGCTTTGGCTTCGAAACCGACATTTTCCCATTCCAGGTCACCTACAACACATACGATACACATGTCATGGTCAACAGTAACAGTACCATATTTTTCAGGTCGTCTACGATTTCATTCAGATGCTTGGTGTTGTCGATAGACATAGATACACCTACTTCTGAAGTACAAACCATGTCAATGGCAGTCTGGTAGCTTTCGAAGATTTCAAACACTTTGCGCAGGAAACCGTGAGCCAGCAACATACGGCTTGACTTGATCTTGATGGCAGTGATGTTATCTTTGGCAGCAACAGCCTTGATCTTACCCTTTTCTGTTTCGTTTGAAATCAGGGTACCCGGAGCAGTCGGTTCCATTGTGTTGAGCAGACGTACGGGGATGTTGGCATATTTGGCAGGCTGTACGCAAGTCGGGTGCAGGATCTTTGCACCGAAGTAAGCCAATTCGGCAGCTTCTTCAAAGTGAAGCTGGCGCACCGGAGAAGTTTTGTCCACGATACGCGGATCATTGTCATGCATACCGTCGATGTCTGTCCAGATCTGGATTTCGCTGGCGTTGACAGCTGCTCCGATAAGAGATGCAGTGTAGTCACTGCCACCACGCTGGAGGTTGTCGATTTCTCCGTATGCATTACGGCAAATGAATCCTTGAGTGATATAGATTTCATAGTCCGGATTTGCTTCCAGTTGGATGGCCAGTTTCTCACGGATATATGTGAGGTCAGGTTCACTGTTCTTGTCCGTACGCATAAATTCCAGAGCCGGAATTAAGGTTGCTTTCACGCCCTGTTCACACAGATAATTAGTCACCATATTGGTAGAGATAATTTCTCCCTGTGCCAGGATGACCTTTTCTTCAAACAAGGTGAAGATGTCTTTGGTGTATGAGCGGATGTAGTCGAATACGGATTTGACGAATTCCAGAGTTTTCTGTTTATACTCTTCAGTGGAATAAAGCTCCTCAATATGCTGTTTATATTTAGCCTCCAGCTATTGATGACTTCGTTAGCACCTTCAGGATTTTTCTTGTACAGATAATCCGAAATCTCAACCAGTGTATTGGTTGTTCCTGACATAGCTGACAATACTACGATCTTTTGTTCGCCGTCAGTAATCAATTTGGCTACATCCTTCATTCTCTGTGCAGAGCCTACGGATGTTCCTCCAAACTTTAAAACCTTCATTTTACCTTCCGAATTTTAATTTTGTTGGTTAATCGTTCTTTTTATTATTTCTCGTGCAAATGTAGTAATAAAAAACAGACTTTTTGAGTTTATCGGGAAAAAGTGATTGCCCGTTAGGTCTTTTTTATAAATTCGTGTCTTTTTGCAGGCGATGATCCTTGCAACAGTAGACTGTTCCGGGGTATTCAGTCAGCAGATTCAGATTATGAGTCGTCATGATGATGGCTGAACCCTGCCGGCAGATGTCGCGCAGAAGTTCCACGATGTGGCGTCCGGTTTCTACGTCAAGGTTGCCTGTCGGTTCGTCTGCAAGAATGATTTCCGGCTTGTTCAGAATGGCTCTTGCAATGACGATACGCTGCTGTTCACCTCCGGATAATTCATTGGGCATCTTATATCCTTTGTTCTCCATTCCCACTTGTGTCAGAACTTCATGGATGCGGTTCTGGATGGCGGTCCGGTCTTTCCAGCCGGTTGCCCGGAGAACGAACTTCAGGTTCTCTTCCACGGTGCGGTCGGTCAGAAGCTGGAAGTCCTGGAACACAATCCCCAGCCGGCGGCGGAGTGCAGGGATCTGACCTGGCCGGATCTCACGCATGTTGTATTCCAGTACCTGAGGTTCTCCGTTACAGGCGGGCAATTCTCCATAAATGGTTTTCAGGAAAGTAGATTTCCCACTTCCTACTTTTCCGATGATGTAGGCGAACTCTCCGCGGCGAAGTTCAAAATTGACATCGTTCAGAATGCCGAGTTCCTGCTGGTTGATGTCTACGTTGCGGTAGACGATGAGTGGCTGTTCCTCCATCTGCTTAGTGTTTTTTCCAGTTTTCACTATGGCGTTCACGGAGTTCGCGTGCCAGATCTTCGATGCGATACCCTTTGGAAGTAAGGAGTACAATCAGGTGATAAATCAGGTCTGCTCCTTCATAAATCAGTCGTTCGTCAGTGCCGTTGCATGCTTCGATGACGGTTTCCACAGCTTCTTCTCCCACTTTCTGGGCCATTTTGTTTACGCCGGAGCGGAAAAGGCTGGTGGTATATGATTTCTCGGGCATTTCTTCGTGCCGTTTGTCGATGAAGTCCTGCAGTTCCTTGAGGAACATGATGTCTTCCGCTTCATTCTTTTCGTTCCAGCAGGTATCAGCTCCTGTGTGGCAGACAGGGCCGTGAGGATTGACCTTGATGAGCAGCGTATCCTGATCACAGTCGGTACTGATGCTGACTACATCCAGATAGTGTCCGCTGGTTTCTCCCTTGGTCCACAGCTGGTTGCGTGTCCGGCTGAAGAAAGTGACTTTCCCTGTTTCTATTGTTTTCTGATAGGCTTCCTGATTCATGAATCCCAGCATGAGTACGGTACGGGTGCTGTTGTCCTGGATGATGGCAGGAACCAGCCCGTTCATTTTGTCAAAATTCAGTTCCATAATGCGTGGTATATAGTTTCTTTAAAATATTATAATCTGACATTGATGCCTTCCTCCCGGAGATATTCCTTGAGGGAAGGGATCGGAATTTCACCGAAATGGAATACACTTGCAGCCAGGGCTGCGTCTGCTTTTCCCAGCAGGAATGCATCGCGGAAATGTTCTTTGGCTCCAGCTCCTCCGGAAGCGATTACCGGGATGGAAAGCGTCTGTGCCAGATGGGCAAGCGCTTCATTGGCATAGCCTGTTTTCACTCCGTCATGATCCATGCTTGTGAACAGGATCTCGCCGGCTCCGCGCTGGTTGGCTTCCTGGGCCCATTCGTAGAGATAGCGGTCGGTTTCGAGCCGTCCCCCGTTCAGGTAACATTTCCATCCGGCGGGAGTCTGCCGGGCATCGATGGCCACGACGCATACCTGAGAGCCGAAGTGTCTGGCGATATCGTCAATCAGTGCAGGATTTTTCAGAGCAGCCGAGTTGATGGAGATCTTATCCGCACCGGCATTGAGCAGGCGGTCTACATCTGCCAGTTCGTGGATGCCGCCACCCACGGTGAAAGGAATATTGATTTCCGCAGCAATCCGTTTCACCAGTTCGGTGAAGGTTTTCCGTCCTTCATGGCTCGCTGTGATGTCGAGGTAAACCAGTTCGTCTGCTCCCTGTTCGCTGTAAGCCTTGCCCAGCTCCACCGGGTCACCGGCCTGTCTCAGGTTGACGAAGTTGGTTCCTTTTACGGTTTGTCCGTCCTTGATGTCCAGACAAGGTATGATTCGTTTGGCAAGCATAGTTTTCCGTTTTTTTAGAGGTTAGAGAAAATCTGCCAGTTGCTTCAGGGTGATCCGTCCTTCGTAAAGGGCTTTGCCGAAAACGACGGCAGGAATCTGCTTTTCTTCCAGACGACGGATGTCATCTATACAGCTCACACCTCCGCTCGCGATGAGGTGAAGGGTGGGGTGCTGGCTGATGATGTCGTGATACAAGTCCGTTGCGGGGCCCTGCATCATTCCGTCACGGCTGATGTCTGTGCAGAGAACCTGGGTTACACCTTTCTTTATATATGCATCAATGAAAGGTTCCAGCTGGTCATTGCTCTCTTCTTTCCATCCGTTGACGGCTATCTTTCCGTTTTTGACATCGGCTCCCAGAATAATCTTCTCGGGGCCGTACTGGGCAAGCCATTTGTCGAAACGTTCCGGGTGTTTGACCGCAACGCTTCCCAGTGTTACCATCTGTGCGCCGTTGTCAAAGGCTATGACGAGATCTTCGTCAGTCTTGATGCCTCCGCCGAAATCGATTTTCAGGGAAGTTCGTCCGGCAATGCGTTCGAGAACGCGGTAATTGACTACGTGCTGTGAGGCTGCTCCGTCCAGGTCGACAACGTGCAACCGCTGGATTCCGTAAGCTTCCAGCTGCAATGCCATTTCTACGGGATCCTGGTTATATTCTTGTTTGGATGCATAATCACCTTGTGACAGGCGGACACATTTTCCGCCGATAATGTCAATGGCAGGTATGATTTCTATCATGGTATGAAAATCTGTATTCGTTGATATTAGGATAAATAACAGTCCGGATCTTACAGTTCCAGGAAGTTGGTCAGGATCCGTTCCCCGATTCTTCCGCTTTTTTCCGGATGAAACTGGGTTGCATAATAATTGTCCTTATGCAAAGCTGCGCTGAAAGGCAGGATATAGTCGGTCACGGCAGCAGTAAATGGATTGACCGGTACATAGAAACTATGTACGAAATAAACGTATTCCTCCGGCGAAGTCCTTTGAAAAGCGGATCCTGCAGGCTGGAGATGGTATCCCATCCGGTGTGGGGCACTTTGTCTTCCTGCCGTTGGGGAAGAAAACGTTTCACGTCGGTGTCAAAGATGCGAGGCAGTCCACATCCCCTTCCTCCGAATGCCGGCACATCAGTTGCATGCCCAGGCAGATTCCCAGTACGGGCTGTTTCAGATCCCTGATGAGGCGGTCCAGCCCGTGTTCCTGCAAGTGCTTCATGGTTGTTCCGGCTTCTCCCACACCGGGGAAGATAATTTTATCGGCACTCAGCAGTTCCTCGGGGTTGTCTGTAAGGATAGCTTCCACCCCAAGCCTTTTGAGGGCATGGCTGACGGAAAAGATGTTTCCGGCGTTGTATTTGATAATAGCTGTTTTCATGAATCTGAAATTTGGTGTTTGATAGACACTTTTCCGCAAAAATAACTAATTATTGTTTATCTCCTAAGAATAATGACAAAAAGTTGATGGTACAGGCCTTTTTGCAGGCTGTTTGTTTGGATGACGCTTCCGGATATCCGGAGAGTCGATGCATTTTTTTTAGAAAAAAGAGCAAGAAGTATTGCAGAATAAAGAATTTGTTGTATCTTTGCATCCGCAATCGAGAGAGAAAGCAACAAAACAAAAAATACTGGTGCGTTAGTTCAGTTGGTTAGAATACATGCCTGTCACGCATGGGGTCACGGGTTCGAGTCCCGTACGCACCGCTGAGGTTCAGTGAAAACTGAGAATCTGAAAGCGAAGAAGCTCACAAATGAAGGATTTGTGAGCTTCTTTTTTTATCTTCTCTTCCGCATGTTCCTGAAAAGATTGCCTCTGCTTTGGCTCTTATATATAATAAGGTATAGGGAGACGGATCCGTAAGATCTGTGTGCTTTGGTGCGTTTTGTTTGTCAAAATTTCCTTTTCTGACCATAATTTTTCGTACTTTTTGGACGCGATAAAAGGAAAATTACATAATCAAAACTAATAGAAGACGCATGAAAGAAGAAACAAAGAAAAACCGGTTAAGGTGTA
>ENA-OQHA01000217-OQHA01000217.1-human-gut-metagenome-genome-assembly--contig:-NODE-217-length-30864-cov-5.439926_pt1 | contig 30864 bp, 33 predicted proteins | sample MGYA00242558_ERZ504707 | MGnify/ENA primary metagenome ERZ504707 (study PRJEB26092, sample SAMD00036197) | human gut metagenome | host: Homo sapiens | study: EMG produced TPA metagenomics assembly of...
GGGCCGGCTTGCCACGGCGCGCACGTTGATCGCGGCGCCTGACACCACGAAAACACAGGAATGAGGAAGCCGTAGCCGACCCCTTCCAGTTTCATTTCCAGCGACTTGCTGCCGTCGGGATGATGTAACGCAGGATGAAGCCTGCGGCGAACGCGCCGAGCACCGCGTCAAGTTCGAACAGTGCAGAATGGTGACAAGGAAGATGAGCAGGAATGTGGTCAGTCGCATGAGCGTTTGCGATGACGTGTTCGCGTTTTCCGTAAGGAAACGGTACAGGCGATGGCCGGTTTTCAGTGCTTTCGTGGGTAGCATTGCGCACAGTAGACAGATGGTAAGGAACGCGCCGAGCACGAGCATGGTCTGCCAGCCGGTTCGGTGGATAGCAGGATGGCCATGGCAAGGATTGGGCCGAGTTCGCCCCACGTTCCGTACGAGATGATGGCGTCGCCGATGGGGGTGCCTTCGAGGTTGCGTTCCTTGAGAATCGGCATGAGTGTGCCGAGAGCGGTGGTGGTAAGTGCTATTACCGTGGCGATGCCGTTGATGCCTTGCTTTGCGAAGAATGGAAGCAGGGTCACGACGAGTCCGGCGAGCCCAAGGTGATGATCCATGTGACAAGGCCGACTTTGCTTGATGCCCGGCGAGTCGTTTGGTCGATTTCGTAGCCGGCGAGCAGGAATAGGAACGCCATGCCGAGCTCGCTCAAGAGTTTCACGGCGTCGTTCACCTCGATTACGCCCAGTCCGTACGGACCGAGTGCGGCTCCGGTGACGAGCAGCAGCACGGTTTGTGGAATGAACCTTCCTGGAATCAGCTGCGCCACAATCGGGCTGACGGCCGTCACCGCCATGATGATAGTCAATGAAACGAGCTCTTGCGTCATGTTTCTAGCCTAGTGAGTCTGCATGACGGTGTTCAAGGACGTGATGCCCCATGATGAGCCAAAGGGCACTCTGGGGCAAGGTTAAGTTTTTGTAAATTTTATGGGGGGGGGGGTAATTCTATGAGCGTTACTATCTGTGCAAAATGGCGGAACTGTTTTGTTTTGAAGATGGAACTCCTTCTTTTCATTGGGGGAAGGGTGGGCTTTATTCGAGGGTTTTAACGAGGGTGCCAATGGGAAAGCTCCGATACGATTCTGAACCAAGCTGTTTAGGCAATATAGGGGGAGGGAAGAATGGTTGATGGAAAATTCACCGCAAAGGAGCGCGCGTATTTGGCCAGCCTTCCCGCAGTGGAAAGCGTGAGCGCGTCGCATATCCGGTATGCCGACAGTTTCCGCATCGAAGTCATGTGCAGATACAATGCGGGCGAATCGCCGGCCGCCATCTTCCGCGAGGCGGGTCTCGACCCGAAACTCATCGGATACAAACGCATTGAGCGGTGCATTGCACGCTGGAAAAAGCAGGAGGAACGAGACCGCCGCAACAGCAAGCGGGTGGACCGCGACGACCTGCGCGTCATTCGGCATCATGATCTTATGCGCGATGATGCGCAATCGTCGGCAACGGAATCGCAGGATGCGCTTTCGAAGCTCGCCCAAGCGCAACTCATCATCAACCAATGCGACGAATTGATCGCGAAACAGGCGTTGCGCATCGACGAACTGGAACGTGTGCTGCGAAAGCTTGTCGGTGACGGCACGGTTGCGTGAGATGGAGGAAACGGCGGAATGGCATGACGGTCGTTGGCCGTCACCCGAAGAGGCTCCGATGGGTGGTCGACTTTCGTTGGAAAGTCGCTTTCCGTCGTTCGAAGAGGCGATTGACGTTGCCGACGAAATGCGTCAACGACGTCACGCTCGCGGCAAAACGCTGGCGATGCGTGCGATTGCGGCGCTGTTGATTGTCGCTGCGATCTGTATTGGCGGTTTTCCGGCGATGTTGCAGTATCGGTCGGCGCGTGATCTGTCGGGAACGTCGGTAAGATCCGCGCAGACGGTTGCGGGCTGGCCGTATCCGCAGGCGGATGACGCGTTCGCCGCGGCCCAGGACTATAACAAGCGGCTTGCGGAATCCGGACAGCCGATTTTGGGTGAGGCGAAGGATCCGTTCGCTGATGTGCGCGGAGGATCGCGTGCCAGTGTGTCCGATTCTGGTGAATCGGACAATGAAGCGGGTGAAAGTGGACCACAGTTGTCCGATTCTGGTGAATCGGACAATCAGAGTGGTGCGGGTACAGGCGCGGACGCCGGTTCCGCGGACGCTGGTTCCGCAAGCGCCAGTTCGGCGGACGCGGAGTACCGGAGTCTGTTGGATTCCGGCGGTGGCGTGATGGGTACGATTCGCATTCCGAAAATTTCCGTGAGACTGCCGATCTACCATGCACCTCCGAATCGGCGCTCGCTTCGGGCGCGGGCCACCTGTACGGCAGCAGCCTGCCAGTCGGCGGCAAGAGCACGCATGCGGTGCTCACCGGGCATCGCGGACTGGTCGAGGCGGCCATGTTCACGCGGCTCGATGAAATGCGTGTCGGCGACTACTTCTACATCGAAGTGATGGGTCGAACGCTCGGCTATCAGGTGGACCGTATCACGGTGATCGAGCCGAACGACACGTCGCAGCTGAAAATCGTGCCTGGTGAGGATCGCGTGACCCTGATGACCTGCACGCCATATGGCGTCAACACGCACCGTCTGCTGGTTTCGGCCACACGTTCCGCCATTCCAGATGAGATTCCCGCCGAAAACGACGCGGTGAAGGATGCCCGCGCGATTGGTGCGATCACAGGTATTGCGACTCTCGTAGTGGGCGCGTTGTTGGTTTGGTTGCGACGCAAGCCGTGGCATATTCGCAGGCATGCTGCTTGGTGGCCGAAGCGCGGCTGATTCGGTTACTGCATGAAGGCGTGTCTGACATGCAATTTGAATATAAAAGTTGTGGTTGGCGAATAGAGCATGCGTGATTGCCATTATTGACTAATGGTTACGAAAGTGTGAAGAAGCGTCATTGCAGTGATTATCCCATCGTTTCTTCGCGATAACGTCGGGTGCTCTTCGTGGGTGACTTGTGTTGCGATTCAGCAATTTCCATCGATTGTGCGATACCCGACTTTCCCGCACTTAGGGTGTACGCATGGCAGTCCCTTTTCCTCTAGCTTCCAGAGTTGAAGCACTGTCAGGATTTTCCGGGCACGTAGAAGATGTTGCGAATCTTGGCATGAAGAGAGGTTGCGCGTCGTAAGACGCGTGATTGCACAGGATTTAAGGGGATGCTCATGAGGCATGCACATGAATATGAGGCGAAGCCCAGGGGAGGACTTGCAAAACGTATAGTGGCTGTGCTCGCATCGGTCGCCATGCTGGGCGGCATGGGTTATGCCACCACCTCCGCCGCGCTTGCGGAAGATACGCCGACCACTGTGGAAACCACCACGGACCAGAGCGTGACCACTGCTAACGAAACGACCGGTGACGGTAACGCCACGGATAACGTGGGCACTGACAATGCGGGCGATACTTCCGTCGACCCTACGGGCACTGAATCCGATACCAACACTGGTACGGATACCGGCGTAAACACGGCGAATGCGGCAAATGCCGGAGATGCTACATCTTCGGATACGACTCGCAGACTGATACCGCTTCGCAGTCCGATCCGCAAACTGTCAACGCCGAGCAAAATAGCCCTTCCGTAGTGGCGGATGTCACTGATTCCAACTGTATTTACGCTGGAACGAATGCTTTGCAGCGCGTGTGCTGGCTTGATATGTCCAAGTTCAGCTCAGAGACCGCCAAAGAAAAAGCCGGCCAAAAAATGACCGTGAATCTCGGCGGCGGCCTGACCATGTCATTTACCGCGCATTATTTCGGCGGGCGTACGGTCGTCGCCAGTGAAGTACCAACGTGGGATAATCGTGCAGCGCACCCAGGTGAAGCTGGATATCACGCAATCTTCGGTGTTGAGGGATATTCTGATTTCCCGACCGGAAGCAAGCCCGCGCTGTATCAAGGCAATGGATATCAGAACGATTCGAAGATACAGCTTTCAGATATCACCATTACTAAAAACGGTCAGAACGTAGCTGATCTGCAGTATTCGTTCGTTATGGCGGATGCGGAAAGCACTAACGAAGACGAGCAAATGGTGTACAAATCCAGTTCCGCGATTAGGCAACTGGGATCTTATCCAACAAGCGATAGCAATTACCGTTTCTGTGATCCGCAATTTTCGAATAACAATCAAACCATAACTTGCACGGGTAAGGATGGAGACAGCGTGCCTCAAGGCATTCGTCTGTATACAACGTCCGCTCCAACTCAGGTTTCCATTGAGATGAAGAACAGTGATCTTGGCTCTAGGCAGGGTGCGGCGTTCGGCGTTATTTTCTCGCAGGCTGTTGCGAAGATCACTGTAAACGGTTTGGCCAGTGGTGATACGAACACAACATTTAAGGCTGGTGTTTCGAATAATGAAACCGAAAGTCTTGAATCGGATTCGATCTCGTCGAATACGGCAGAGAGCGGTACCTTACCGATCCTCGCTAGCGCAGATGTATCGAAAACAGTTCGCTTCTACTTGGAAGGTAGTCCAAGTGACTGGTCTAAGTATGACGTGACATTTGAAGGCACTGACAATGGCAATGTCGTTTCCAATCTTGCTATCAAGACAGATGAAAACGGTCTGCGTTATGTCGACATGTCTGTTGCGGCCGATCATACGGTGCAAGGTCACTTCACGGTGACTGCCAAGCCTGAGCCGCTTGGAGTGCCGGAACATCATAAAACCATCGCCAAGAAGAATGGTGCCAACGATACATACACGCTGAACCTCAACGTGACGGGCAAGCGGTCCAGCACTTCGCAAACCGTCTCCCAGCCAGTCGACATCGCACTAGTGCTCGATGTGTCTGGTTCGATGAGTGAAACAATGGGCGAGACGACAAAACTTGCTGCATTGAAGAAGGCTGCGAAGGAATTCTTGACGAATACCGCTAATAAGAACGCAGCTATTGCCGATAATGGCAACAAGATTAGAGTCTCGCTGGTTAAGTTTGCTTCGACGAAGCGCGACACAACTGGCAATGACCGTTACGATTCGTGGGACGGAAAGCGGAATTATACGCAGATTGTCAATAATTTAACTGACAATATGAACACTCTGAGCGCAAGTGTCGATGCGTTACAAGCGGGAGGTGCTACACGGGCCGATTACGGTTTGGAAAAGGCTAATGCTGTGCTGGCTGGTGCTCGTGCAAATGCTAAAAAAGTGGTGGTATTCTTCACCGATGGAGAACCGAACTCTCATAGTGGATTTGACGGTGGTGTCGCTAATACGGCAGTGAAGAATGCGAAAACGCTGAAGGATTCGGGAACTACCATCTACAGTGTCGGCGTATTCTCAAAGGCTGATCCTTCGGATACTTCTGGAAAATTCAATGCGTATATGAACGCTGTTTCCAGCAACTATCCGAATGCCACGACGTACAGGAACCTTGGCACAAGGGTTGACGGTGGCAACTACTACATGATTGCGTCGAACTCAGAAGGACTGTCGAAGGTTTTCGAAGACATTCAGCAAACCATTACGAGCACCAACGGATATACCGGCGTGACCATTCAGGATACGCTGTCGAAATATGCTGAATTTGCTGATGACGATCCTGAAAAAACCGCGAAAGTGGTTACCGACGATGACACTGATGTAACTGCGCAATGGAATATCACGGTGAATGGCAGGACGATTACCGCATCGCCGAAGAACGCCGATCCACTTCCTGACGGTGTGACTTACACGCTGCAGTTCGACATTAAGCCTACGCAGAAGGCGTATGACGATTATGCGGCGAACAAGAACGCTGAAAAAGATGGCTACGACGGTGTGACTGGTAGTGCTGGTTCTGATGCTGCCGGTAATGCCACGTCTGTGAACAAGCCCGGTTTCTACGCCAACGACAGCGCATGCTTGGCCTACTCGGGTGACGGTGAAACACATGCCTGCGGTGATGCGCCTTATACGGAGCAGCCGGTCGATCAGGTCAAGACCGGTGCCATCACAGTGCAGAAGAAGTGGGCTGATGCTGATGGCAAAGCGAGCTCAGAAGGCAATCCTGAATCGGTGACGTTCACATTGCAGATCGATGAAAAGGACTCGCGCGAAGCTGCGGCGAGGCTGATACGAATTGGACTGCAACTTTCGAAAACCTAGCTCCCGGTCACACGTATAAGGTGGTCGAAAAGGCTGTTGAAGGCTACGAAACTTCTTACAAGAGCCAAGACGTGACAATCACTGCCGACGAGCTGTGGAAAGCCAATCCCAACGCGAATACGGCTGACAATGTGAAGACATGGAACGTTACCGTCACCAACACTCACAAGAAGTTGACATTGGCTGAAGGTTCGATCAAGGTGTCCAAGAGCATCAGCGGTCGTGAATGGAAGAAAGATGACTCCTTCAACTTCACCATTGCCGGCTCTGACCCAGCCCAGAACGCTCCATTGCCTGATCCATATTCCGTCGCGATCGGCACGAATACCGCAAATCACGAGGCGAGCTTCGGCAAGATCGTATACAAGACCGATGGCACCTACACCTACACGGTGAAGGAAACCAAGCCCACCAACGCCATTGCCGGCCTGCACTATTCCCAGGCGGAATACACGGTAACCGTGACGGTTCCTGCCGATATGGGCAGGCCAACAGTGAGCATCAAGCAAGTCAAGGACGACAACGGCAAGACTGTTGATAATCAGTCTGCGAATGTCGCCAAATTCACCAATACGTATGTGGCGGTGTCGGCGTTGCCGTTGACGGGCGGAACCACGGATCGTCAATGGCTGCTGGTTGGCGGCTCGATCGGCGGACTCGCAGTACTGCTGGTTGGCGCGGCTGGCGTCTGGAACAGCAGGAAGCGTCTCGTCTGAGACGGTTCCTCGGGCTGGACTGCCCTACCAACCTTCACGGGGCGGTCCAGCCGCACATCACCAATTTTGTGGATCCAGAGCATGTTGGGCTTCAGATCCCGTTAGCAAAAACAAACACAGCATCAACAACACAATGAGAGGGGATTCTCATGAAGATGAGGAAACTTTTCGCCGGTATCGCTGCAGCCGCGACGTTGCTGGGCGGCATGGCCCTGAGCGCGGCAAGCGCACAGGCTGACGGCAGCGGCACTGTCGTCAAGAGTGGTGTGAATTTCACATTCACTGCTCAGAACGCCAAGCAGCTGACCAATCGTAGTCTGAACGCTACAAGATCGCCGATTATGTGCAGTACGGCACTGATGATAATGCAACGTACGGTGTGCAGACTGCCGGCACGGTGACGGATAACTCCGGCATCAAGGCTGCGCTCGAAGCTGCTGTTGCAGGCACTAATAAGACGGTTCCGACCGATGGCGGCGATCTGATGGCTTGGGCGCTCGCCGAAGGCGTGCTGTCTGTGGACAATTCTGCAGATGGTGCATGGAATAATAGCGCTTCCCGTAAGTTTGTGGAATCGCTGAAGACCACGACTGACAAGCTTGGTACCGCAGAAGAGGTTGATTTGGGTGCTGCCGCTAATGGCACTTCCGCTACTGTGACGCTCCCTGCAGGCCTGTACCTGTTTGTGGACGCGGATTACTCGGTTGGCACCAATGGAGCTGCCACTCCGTCTATCGCAATCCTCGTTGGCTCCGGTAACGTTAAGGATGGCGTGCTGAATCCGCTCACTGAGGCAACTGTGGCCATTAAGAACCAGACCACTGCCGTGACCAAGAAGGTGAATGGAGAGGACGTCATCACCGCTTCCGTTGGCCAGAAAGTGACATACACCATTACGAGCAAGGTGCCGCAGAACACGCAGTACTACAGCGATTACGGCTACACCTACACGGATACCCCGTCTGCTGGCCAGACTGTGGATTTCGATTCCCTTAAGGTGACGGTCGGCGATAAGAGCCTGAACAAGGGTACGGATTACACCGTGGCCCAAAACAAGAATGGCACCTTCACCGTCACCATCAGTTCCATCCAGAAGCAGACCGCAGGTGCACTCATTACTGTGACCTATGCTGCCAAGGTTACTGAAGCGGGAGCCTCCGGAAGCAAGGCCGTGATTAACGCGGTCGTGCTCTCCGACAATGGTGCTGAAGCTACTGACAGCACTACCATCACCAATAGCGGGTTCTCCTTTACCAAGACCGACGCTCAAGGCAATCCGCTGGCCGGTGCTACGTTCACGATCCGCGTTCCGGGTGTGGATGGTTCGTTCACCGCCACCTCTGACAAGACCGGCACAGTGACCTTCAAGGGTCTTGCAGATGGCGCCTACGAAGTCAACGAAACCACGGTTCCGAATGGCTTCCAGCAGAGCCTCAAGGCCAAGTTCAATGTCATCATTGAGAATGGTGAGGTCAAGTTCAGGGGTACGGATGTGTGGGGCCTGGCTCCGAAGGAGTCTTCCGATAAATACCAGGTCAAGAACGTGAAGAACGTCACCCAGCTGCCGCTTACCGGTGCTGCGGGCACGACCCTCTTCACCGTGGTGGCGCTGCTCGTGGCAGGTGCCGGCGTTACCGTTGCACTCAAGTCGCGCCAGCGCGTGCGCTGATACGCGCTCAATCGCTGAAACAATAAGCGAAAAAAACGAAATAAGCGGGCATTCGCGGAAACCATCCGTGGATGCCCGCTTTTCGTGTCTTTTCGTGCCTTTCCATACTTTTTAGGGGTGAAGGTTTTGCACGGGGCAATACGGGATCGAAGCGGGTGAAATCCGGTATCAAACGGCGAAATCTGGCATGAAAAACATCCGCAAGTGGCAAAACAGGCATCAAAACATGCGTCAAACAAAGCAATCATGCAGGGGTTGCAGGTGGGGGCATCTCACGACAATGGCACCCTACAATCGCAAGCACATCCATGAAAACAGTGGAAAGGCGGGTGTCATGGCACGAGGCGGGGAGCATTCAGCGACGAGGAAATCCAACTATTGCGCGGACTGCCAGCGGTCGCCAACGTAACGCGCAATCGCATCACCTACGCCGATTCGTTCAAGCAAGTGTGCACCATCCGCTACTTGACAGGCGAATCGCCAACCAAAATCTTCCGGGAAGCGGGACTTCCGCCGGATCTCATCGGATACAAGCGCATCGAACGGTGTGTGGATCGTTGGAAAACGTCGGCCATCAAATCCGTGACCGGCAGCGGCAACATGAGCGACAGCGAGATCATCGCGCAACTCGTCAACCGGTATGAGCATGCGTTCGTGATGAGGCGCAACCTCGATAGCATCACCAACAGGACGATGGAACATATTCCCGTCAAAGCGCAAGGCGACGACGGTATCGACGTGGGAACCGCGAGCATCATCATCAAACAGCAGGCACGCCGTATCGACGAACTGGAGCGCGCGAACGCCGAACTGCGCGGGCAAATCGCCGCCACCGCCTGACCCAGACCATCGTTATGCCGCGTAAGTGTCTGATTCTGCAGAATCGGACAAGTACACAGGCAAAAACGGGTCTCAGTTGTCCGTTTCTGGTGAATCGGACAAGTAATGCGGCGAACGTGCGTTGCGGATGTCCGTTTCTCCAGAATCGGACAACTGGAGTACTGAAAGTGTGCTGTGGATGTCCGTTTCTGCAGAATCAGACAAGCGAGGCGCGATTTGTGTCGGACAGTTGGGCGTATCTCACTTATATGGCAGATTTGCTCATGCGTCATGAGCCATTTCGCTTATATATGGCAGTCAGCCTGCGGAAATACGCCCAAAACGTACCCCCCTTAAGTGGTGTTTTGCCGTGAGCAAGTGCCATATGTAAGCGAGAAAGTAGCGGTCAACCTCGTGAATCTGCCATATATAGGCGAGATAGGGCGGCAGGGGGTATGGCGAGGCGAAAATACGGGAATAAGGTGGTCGGCTGGGCACGGTTGACCACAAACGGGATGCGCCAGTGCCGCAAAATCTGCGTACGTGCCCAAAAACAAAGCTTCGGCGGGCGCAATGTGCGGTTCGCGGGGTAGGGTAGTGAACATTATGACTTCCGAGAACACCAATTCCGCGGGCTCAAGCGCCGCGCACATCAAATCCGTCGAAAGCCTCGACCAAAGCAATGAAATGGAGCGAGGCCTGAAAAACCGCCATGTCCAGTTCATCGCCATCGGCGGCACCATCGGCACCGGCCTGTTCCTAGGCTCCGGCAAGTCGATCGCACTGACCGGCCCGAGCATCATTTTCGTGTATATCGGCGTTGGCCTGATTATGTTCCTGCTGATGCGTGCCATCGGCGAAATGATGTACAGCGATCCTAGCCAGCACACGTTCATCAACTTCATCACGCGCTATCTCGGCCGCGGGTGGGGCAAGTTCGCCGGCTGGACGTATTGGATCGTGCTCATTCTGACCGGCATGACCGAAATCACCGCCGTAAGCACATATTTCGTAACGTTCTTCGGCACATTCGGCATAGACCTGAACTCGTGGAAGTGGTTGATCGAACTGTGCTTCCTCGTAGCGCTCACCGGCATCAATCTGATTGCGGTGAAAGTGTTCGGCGAGGCGGAATTCTGGTTCTCCATGATCAAGATCACGCTGATCGTCGGTCTGATCGTCACCGCCATCGTGATGCTGATCATCGGCTTCAGCTACCCCGCCACGCACATCGAAGGCGTGGACGGCACGGTGTCGGGTGCCACGGTGAGCCTTACGAATATCACCGACGGCTTCCAGCTCGCGCCGAACGGTTGGATGAACTTCTTCATGAGCTTCCAAATGGTGTTTTTCGCCTACCAGCTCATCGAATTCGTGGGTGTCACGGTGTCGGAAACGCAGAATCCGCGCGAGGTGCTGCCGAAGGCGGTGAACGAGCTGATCATGCGTATTCTGATCTTCTACGTGGGCGCGCTGATCGCGATCATGGCTATTGTGCCCTGGCGTAACTTTCACGAGAATTCCGATGGCTCGTTCGGTTCGCCGTTCATCATGGTGTTCAAATATGCGGGTCTTGATTGGGCCGCCGCCCTGGTGTTCTTCGTGGTGATTACGGCTGCCGCGTCGGCGTTGAATTCGCTGATTTATTCGGCCGGTCGTCACTTGTATCAGCTTGCTTCGGATTCCGAGTCGCCTGCGATGGCGCGTTTGGCTGAGGTTTCCGACACAAGGTGCCTGCGAAGGCGATCGTCGCTTCGGGTTGCATGATTCTGTTCTCCCCGATCATCAACGCGATTCCGGGTATTTCCGGCGCGTTCGTGCTATTCGCTTCGGCCGCCAGCGCTGTGGTGATTTTCATTTACGTGCTGACGATGCTCGCCCACCACAGGTATCGTCAGAGCAGCGATTTTCTACCGGACGGTTTCGTCATGCCCGCTTGGCAGGTGTTTGATTGGATTGCGATCACGTTCTTTGTGCTCGTGTATGTCACGTTGTTCCTGTCGACGGACACGATTGGTTCTGCGATTGCCGGTCTGATTTGGCTGGTTGCGTTTGGCGGATATTGCCTGCTACACGAACGATTCCAGAATCGCGATCTTAAGGAAGCCTTGCAGCAGTAGCGTTTGCAGGTAACGCAGGATACAAGTAAGGGGCGTTTGCCGAACGTACGTGATGCACTCACGTTCGGCAAACGCCCCTTTCAGCATGGTCTTTGCGCGAATCCCCATTACGGGATCCAGCGCAAATCAGCCGATGTAGTCGGCCTCGTTCGTCGGGCTGGACGGCACGGCATGATCTTCCGTAACCTTGCCCAAGCCAGACAAATACGCCTCGCGACCAGCTTCGATCGCCTTCTTGAACGCGCGTGCCATCAGCGGAATATTGCCGGCGGAAGCGATGGCGGTATATGCCATCACCGCGTCCGCGCCCATTTCCATGGCTTCCGCAGCCTGGCTCGGACGGCCAATACCAGCGTCGATGATCACCGGAACATTGGAGTTCTTGATGATCACTTCAATGAAATCGCGTGCACGCAGACCCTTATTCGAGCCGATCATCGCGCCAAGTGGCATTACGCAAGCCGCACCCGCGTCTTCAAGACGCTTCGCCGCAATCGGATCGGGGAACATGTACGGCATGACCACGAAGCCTTCTTTTGCCAGCTGTTTCGTGGCTTTGATGGTTTCCTCATTGTCGGGCAGCAGATACTTCGCCTCATGTTCGATTTCCACCTTCACGAAATCCGTCTGGCACACTTCGCGGGCGAGACGTGCAATGCGCACCGCTTCCTCGGCATTGCGTGCGCCGGACGTGTTCGGCAGCATGGTGATGCCCTTCGGAATGTAATCGAGCAGATTGTTTTCGGTGGTACGGCAGCGACGCAACGCCATGGTGACGATCTGCGTGCCCGCGTTCTCAATGGTCGCCTTGATGAGGTTCAGATCGTAGCGGCCGGAACCGAGGATGAAGCGGCTGGTGAACTTGTGTCCGCCGAGGATCAACGGATCGGCGTCACCGGTGGCGATTTCGTCATACGCGTGCGCATCCGGTTCCGGCAGCAGTGCGGTGTTCGTGGTGGTGCCGACCAGCTCGTCGAGCGTGGCGTTCGGTGCCGCCGCGAAGTCTTTTCCGCGGTGGTGATCGTGTTTTCGGTGCTCATGGTTAATCCTTACTATGCGATCAGTGTTGTGTCATTCGTTGCGATTTGCGATTTGCGATTGCAATTGCGTTTGTGTTTGCGTTTCGCTGTCAGGCGTCTTCTTCGCCGAGAATCAAGCGAGTGATCATATTGGCTTCATGGCAGGCGACCACACCCACGCGCGGTGCCATCAGACCAGCGCCCGGCACCGGAGCGGTTTCGCCATCGCCGCAGAAGTAGAAATTCTTCGAAACGCGACGAGTATTCACCAAATTGGAACTGCGGAATCCCGCCATTCCAGAAGCGCTCACCAGCTTCTTGTCCGGCAGATTCTCAAGCACGGCATTCACCAGCATCGTCTTGTTTTCCGGCACGTCGAACGCTTCGCAAATAATATCCTCATTGTCGAACAGCGTCGGCACGTTCTCGTCGGTCACTTTCACGGTATCAATGGTGATATCGATAAAAGGATTGATCTGACGCAAGTTACTGCGCAATGCTTCCGTCTTGTACTGCCCAAGATCCTTCAAAAAATACTGCTGACGATTCAGATTCGTCATATCCACGCGATCAAAATCAATCAAATGCAGGTGACCGACGCCAATGCGGGTCAACGCCACCGCAATCGTCGATCCGAGACCGCCGCAGCCGCAAATGGCCACGTGTGCCGCGTCGAGCTTGTCTTGCGTGGCTGCGGTATGACGGTCGAGCAGGGCCGCACGGATTTCTTCGCGGCTGACGAGCGTGGTCGGGTCGGGCTGGTTGTCGAAAGCGTGCTGGCGGGCGTCGATCTGCGCCTGCGATGCGGATGGTTCAAAAGTCATGGTTGTTCTCGTATTCTCGTTTCCGTTCGTATGGTTTGTTTCGCTGCTGTGCTCAGCCGCCCTGCACGAACGTGACGATTTCCAACGTGTCGGTGCCCTTGAGCTGCGTCTGCGCACGCTGGCGCGCGGCACGATCTCGCCGTTGAGCTCCACGGCCACGCGGTCGGCGCGCAGACCGCGCTGCTCCACTAGTTCGGCCACGGTGATCGGCGTGGCGACGTCCTCTTCCTTGCCGTTGATGATCATTTCGGTTCCCTTCTGTATGTCAGGCCCCACGAGTGCCGTTCCCGCCGAAACGGACGTTCAGAACTGCTTTGTGGGCTTCCGAGCGTCTGCTTCCGGTGAATCGGACATTCACGGTTGGTACGAAAAAAGGGTCGCCGAAGGAACCGTACCCTATGAGGTGGTGCGCCCCTCCGTGACCCTAATCACGCGATATTCGGTTATCGCGAACGGAAATGAGATGCGCCTCGCGGCGCGAACAACCCGTCTCCTTACGGCGGCATTACCCGCATCAAGTCCTCGGTCGAAGCTCGTCGAGCTCCCTCTCAGCCTTTCGGCTCCCGTTCGGTTGTGCCTCATCTTCCCGCACCCGCCCGACAACCCGCTCCGCGCTGTTTTGTGCGAGAATGGGTGGCGGATTTTGTAGCGACGGATGTGGCGACGGAAGGGAGACGGTTATGACGACCGCACGAAACATGGGCGAATTGGCGGGATTTGCGATTCCACGGCTCGGCATGGGCACGATGGCGTTGGCGATTGAGGGCCGCCCGGACCGCGATACGGCGATCCGCACGATTCACGCCGGCTTGGACGCGGGCGTGCGATATCTGGACACCGCCTGGTCGTATTACCTGCCAAGCCAACCCGGCACCGGCACCGCCGAAGACCTGGGCTACGGCGAAAAAATGGTGCGCGACGCGCTCGCCAGCTGGGACGGTCCGCGCGACGAAGTGCTGATTGCAACCAAAACCGGCTATCGCCGCACCATGGAGGCGCCGAACGTTGCCGAAAACGAGCCGGAACGCCAGCATTTGCAGGCTGTGGGCAGCCAGTACGGTGGATGGCGGATTCGCGTCCGGAAACGATGATCTGCGACGCAAAGGAGTCGGCCGCGCACCTCGGCGTGGAGGCGCTGGACCTGCTGTACTCGCACGGACCGGACCCGGAAGTGGCTTATGAGGACCAGGTCGGCGCGCTGAAGCAGCTGCTTGATGAGGGCGTGATCCGGTACGCGGGCATTTCCCGCGTGGACAACGCGCAGATCGACATCGCCCGCGAGATTCTCGGCGACAAGCTGATCGCCGTGCAGAACCAGTTCTCGCCCTCGCACTCCGACCCTGAGCATACGATGGAGCACTGCGCGGAACTTGGACTCGCGTTCGTGTGCTGGAGCCCCCTCGGCGGCTTCCTCGACGCGTTCGACCAGCGCGCGTACGACCCGTTCCGCACGGTCGCCGGCAACCACGGCTGCTCCTACCAGCGCGTGGTGCTCGCCTGGGAACTGAGTCGCTACGAGCGGTTGTTCACCATCCCCAGCGCCCGCAATCCGCAGGAAATCAACGATTCCTTCGCCGCCACCGAACTGACGCTCACGCAGGATGAGCTGGCGATGCTGAACGCCTCCGTCGACGCCCGTCGCGGCTGAATTCCGCGCAATACGTACGATTGGCCGCGCCCGATTCCGCACAATAATCGCGATTCGGGCCGCGGCCTTTTTCGTGCCTTCTGTAGCTTGCTCGCTGCAAAATCGCCCTGGGAATAACTTACACTGTAAAATGTTTACACTGTAAGATATTATGACGGCGATTGCGACGGAAGGAGGTGCCTCGTGGGCTTTGAAGAGGAACTGTTCCACGAATTGGCGACCAACACATGGGACAAACGTTCGCGCATGCAGCAGGAGATGGTGAAAGGCGCGAAGGGCGAGCCCTTCGCCGTGCAGGAACTCTATAGGAAAGGCCCGCTGACGCCATCGCAGCTCGCCTCTTCAATGAAAACCACCACCGGACGCGTGTCCACACTGCTGTCCGCGTTGGAGAAAAAAGGCCAGATCACACGCGAATCCGACCCCGACGATCGCCGTGTGGTGCACGTGAACCTCACCGAAGCCGGCAGGGAACGCGCCGAACGGCAGCGCGAAAGCATGCGCGAGGCGATCTGCTGGATCTTCTCGCAGATGGGGGAGCGCCGCGCGCGCGAATTCGTTGAGCTCACCGAGGAATTCACCACGTACATGTCGCTGTGCATGCCCGGCAAACCGCGCCCCACGGCGGACGAGGTCAAAGCCGCGTTCTCAGGAAACGCACAGGAAGACGCGTAGTATCTTACGCTGTAAATAATTCACAGTGTAAGTAATCGCAATCCAGTAATCGCAAAAACCGCGAAAAATCGCAAAAACTAATCGTAAGAAAACAAGCAAAACACAAAACAAGAGAAGGAACCAAGCATGCTTCGCATCGTACGATACCTCTCCAAAGCGGAGATCGGTCAGATGCTCGTCGCGCTGGTCAGCATCGTCGGTCAGATCTGGCTTGACCTGACCCTGCCGGATTATATGGCCGACATCACGCAGCTCGTCGAAACCCCCGGCAGCGAAATGCGCGACATCTGGGTGGCCGGCGGCAAGATGCTGCTCGTCTCGCTCGGCTCGGCGGCCTGCGCCATCGTCACCGGCTTCATCGCCGCGCGCGTGGGTGCCTCGTTCAGCCAGCGCCTGCGTTCGCTCGAATTCAACAAGGTGGAAAGCTTCGGACCGGCGGAAATGAACCGTTTCTCCACCGCGTCGCTCATCACCCGCTCCACGAACGACATCACGCAGATCCAGATGTTCATCACCATGGGTCTGATGATGATCGTCAAGGCGCCGATCATGGCCGTGTGGGCCGTGTGCAAGATCGCAGGAAAGGGCTTCGATTGGACGCTCGCAACCGGCATCGCCGTGGCCATCCTGCTGGTGGTCATCGCCGTGCTCATGCACTTCGTCATGCCGAAGTTCAAGGCCATGCAGCGCCTGACCGACAACATCAACCTCGTGGCGCGCGAGAACCTCACCGGCCTGCGCGTGGTGCGCGCGTACAACGCCGAGGACTATCAGGAAGCCAAGTTCACCGAAGCCAACAAGGAACTCACCGAGACCCAGCTGTTCACCAACCGTGCCATGGCCATCATGATGCCGTTGATGAACACCGTCATGAACGGCCTGATGCTCGCCGTCTACTGGATCGGCGCGTACCTCATCGACGCTGCCGACGCCGTCGACAAGCTCACCACCTTCTCCAACATGGTGGTGTTCTCCAGCTACTCCATCCAGGTCATCATGAGCTTCCTGCTGCTGAGCATGGTGTTCGTGCTCTGGCCGCGAGCCGACGTGTCCGCGCAGCGCGTGCTCGAAGTCATCGACACCGAGCCGATGGTCGCCGACGGCACGCAGGACGCGGGCAAGCCGGGCGAGGAAGGCGAAATCGAATTCCGCAATGTGAGCTTCGCCTACCCCGACTCGCGTCACGCCATGCTCGAAGGCGTCAATTTCAAGGCGAAGAAGGGTCAGACGGTGGCGTTCATCGGCTCGACCGGCTCCGGCAAATCGTCCCTCATCAACCTCGTGCCGCGTTTCTACGACGCCACGCAAGGCGAGGTGCTCGTCGACGGCGTCAACGTGCGCGACTACAAGCTGAAGGCGTTGCGCGACAAGATCGGCTACGTGCCGCAGCAGTCGTTCCTGTTCAAGGGAACGATCGCCAGCAACGTCGCGTACGGAGATACGGACCGCGACGACGACACCGTGCGCCGCGCATGCGACGTCGCGCAGGCGACGGAATTCATCGACAAAAAGCAGAAGAAGTACGATTCCGGCATTTCGCAGGGCGGTTCCAACGTTTCGGGCGGGCAGAAGCAGCGCCTGTCGATCGCGCGCGCAGTCTACCGCCATCCGGAAATCCTGATCTTCGACGATTCCTTCTCCGCGCTCGACTTCAAAACCGACCGTGCCGTACGTGACGCGCTCGAAAAGGAAGCGAAGGATTCCACGAAACTCATCGTCGCGCAGCGCATCGGCACCATCATGAATGCCGACCGCATCATCGTGCTCGACGACGGCAAAGTGGTCGGCCAGGGCACGCACGAGGAACTGCTCGACACGTGCGAAGTGTATCGGCAGATCGCCGAATCGCAGTTGAGCGAAGACGAACTGAAGCGCTGAAAGGGGGAGACATGCCAAGAGGAATGGGACGCGGCCGTGGGGCCGTGGAAAAGCCGAAGGACTTCGGCGGAGTGATGAAGAAGCTCGTGAAATTCTGCAGCCGGTACATTCCGGTGATGATTCTCGCGCTGGTTCTGGGCGCTGCCGGCACGGTGTGCCAGATCATCGGCCCGGACAAGCTCAAGGACATGACCAACGAGATCACGAAGGGTCTGCCGGCCATGGTGCACGGCAAGCCCGTCATGAATTCGATCGATATGGACGCGGTGTCGCGCATCGCATGGCTGCTCGTCGCGCTGTACGTCGGGTACGCGCTGCTGAGCTACCTGCAAAGCTGGCTGATGGCCAACGTCACGCAACGCACGGCACAGCAGCTGCGTGAGGCGATCAGCCAGAAAATCAATCGCCTGCCGCTCAAATATTTCGACAAGGTCAGCTACGGCGATGTGCTCAGCCGCATCACCAACGATGTGGACGCGATCGGACAGACGCTCGGCCAGTCGGTCGGCTCGCTGATCACTTCGATCACGCTGTTCTTCGGCGCGCTCATCATGATGTTCTACAACAACGTGATCATGACGCTGTGCGCCATCGGTTCCGCGCTGCTCGGCCTGATCATCATGGGCGTGATCATGAAGGTGTCGCAGAAGTACTTCACCCGCCAGCAGGTGGCGCTCGGCGACGTCAACGGCCACGTCGAGGAAATGTACACCGGCCACACCGTGGTCAAGGCATACTGCGGCGAGGAACGCTCCATCGAGCAGTTCGAGAAGTACAACAACGACCTGTACGTGTCCGGCTGGAAAAGCCAGTTCCTGTCCGGCCTGATGATGCCGATCATGAACTTCGTCGGCAACTTCGGCTACGTGGTGGTGTGCGTGGTCGGCGCGGCGCTCGCCATGGACGGCAAGATCGAATTCGGCGTGATCGTGGCGTTCATGATGTACATCCGCCTGTTCACGCAGCCGCTGTCCCAGTTCGCGCAGGCGTTCCAGAACCTGCAGCGCTGCGCGGCCGCATCCGAACGCGTCTTCGGCTTCCTTGAGGAGCCGGAACTGTCCGACGAAACCGGCAAGCAGGCGCTGCTGGGCGTCGGCGCGGACGGCAAGCCGCGGCCGGTGCGCGGCGACGTGGAATTCAGCACGTGCGCTTCGGCTACGACGCGGACAAGACCATCATCAACGACTTCTCCGCGTCCGTGAAGGCCGGCCAGAAGGTGGCTATCGTCGGCCCGACCGGCGCCGGCAAGACCACGATGGTGAACCTGCTGATGCGCTTCTACGAGATTTCCGGTGGCACGATTTCGATCGACGGCATCGACACCAAGTCCGTGCCGCGTTGGAACGTGCACGACCAGTTCTCCATGGTGCTGCAGGACACGTGGGTGTTCCGTGGAACAGTGCGTGAAAACATCGCGTATTCGAAGAAGGACGTCACCGACGAGCAGATCGTGGCCGCATGCAAGGCCGTCGGCCTGCACCACTACATCATGTCGTTGCCGAACGGCTACGACACCGTGCTCGACGACAAGGCGTCGCTTTCCCAGGGCCAGCGTCAGCTGCTGACGATCGCCCGCGCGATGGTGGAGGACGCGCCGATCCTGATCCTCGACGAGGCCACCTCCTCGGTCGATACACGCACCGAGGAGCTGATCCAGAAGGCGATGGACGCGCTGACCGTGGGCCGCACGAGCTTCGTGATCGCGCACCGCCTGTCCACCATCCGCGACGCCGACATGATCCTGGTGATGAACGGCGGCGACATCGTGGAACGCGGCACGCACGAGGAACTGCTCGCCAAGGGCGGCTTCTACGCCGACATCTACAACAGCCAGTTCACGCTGGCCGAGTGAGGTTGGTGTGCTGACTCGCTAAAAAATCCGGAGGGACCACCCCTCCGGATTTTTGCGTTTTGGCTTCGGCATTTTTATTGTGTTGCGCTGACGGGACGGCGGATTTACCATTGAGGTGACTGACGTCAATCGATTGACGTATTTGAAAATCACAAAGAAAGTGGGCAGTCATGAAAAGCATCGAAATCGGCAAATCGGCAGTGGTCGCATCGCAGGCGGCGCTCGGCGTGATGCGCATGGACGCGCTGGATGCGGACGCTGCGGCAGAAGTCGTGCGTACGGCCGCCGAGCATGGAGTCAACTTCTTCGACACGGCGGACATCTACGGATTCAACGTCAACCACGACCATGCCAGCTCGCGTGTGCTCGGCCGCGCGTGGAAGGACGCCGGGCTCAAGCGCGAGGACATCTTCCTGCAGACGAAGTTCGGTATCAACATCGACTTCAGCGACCCGAACAACGTGCACGCCACCCGCTACGACTTCTCCGCGAAGCACCTCATCACGCGACTCGACGAGGAACTGGAGGCGCTCGGCACCGATTACGTGGACTTCGCGCTCCTGCACAGGCCCGACACCCTGATGGAGGCCGAAGAAATCGTCGAAGCGTTCACCACCCTGCACAAGGCGGGCAAAGTGCGCCACTTCGGCGTGAGCAACGTGAGCCCGTGGCAGGCGGAACTGCTGCAGTCCTGGCTCGGCGACGACCCGGCCATGAGGCTTGAAGCCAACCAGCTGCAGTTCGGCCTGATGCACGCGCAGATGGTCAGCGACGAGCTGATGACCAACTCCGGCGCCGAAGGCATGGTCGTGGCCAACCATTCGGACGGCCTGCTGTCCTACTCGCGACTGCGCCACATGACCATCCAGGCGTGGAGCCCGTTCCAGTCCGGCACGGAATACGGCCCGTTCGTAGGCAACGAGCACTTCCCGGAGCTGAACAAGGCACTGGACGAAAAGGGCGCCAAGTACGGCGTGAGCGCCAACGCCATCGCCACCGCATGGGTGCTCAGGCATCCGGCGAAGATTCAGATCGTGCTCGGCTCGATGAACCCCACCCGGCTGGGCGAAATGCTCGACGGCGCGGACATCGATCTCGACAAGCAGGATTGGTGGGACCTGTACGTGGCCGCCGGCAACCTCATTCCGTGAACCGACGAAGCTGCTGACTGAATGGGTCTTGGTTCAAAGCCGTGAAAGCTTTGGAACCATCCTTATGCCAGACGCGCAGAGCCTAACCGGACTCTACCGGGGGTAATCCGCGTGTTTGGCTTTTTTGTTTGCGTTTGTGTTTGTACGGGTGCGGCTGGTGCGGTGGGCTACGTGGTAGGTGCGGCGGATTGGAAAAAATGACCGGGGAAGTTGGTGCTGACGGTGGCGTGACGGTCGCGTCCAGCACGGCACAATCGAAAGTGAAAACGTGACTCAGCTCGTTCGAATCGGCAACGAACAATGAGGTAGCCAAGCCGTCCGCCATCGCAGTCGGGAAGCCGGCTAAAGTGGGGGCGGAATCAGATGTTGTATTTTCGGAATTCATGCCGGTTGCCGGATTGAAGTGCCGGAAGTTCCAACCTGAAATTCGCGGTTGAGAACATGGCGATGACGGGTTTGTTCGCACCGCCACCCATGTGGCCTCCGTCTGCTGCGCGGGTAGTCCGTCGATGGCGTTGAGCAGGTGATGGATCGCCAGATGCGTCCGCTCGTCAACCGCCACCTCCCAATGGCGACGACTGGGCGCGCTCGCGCAGAACGCGCCATCGCAAATCTCTGCCATGCCCACCGCGCGGGACGAGTCCTCCGGGTCCTCAAGTGCCACGCGAATCGGGATGGACGTATGCGCCAGCAGATCGCCACCTGCGTCGATCACAAATTCCGGGAAAGTATCGAGCAGGCCACCCAGCAGGTCGACCAGATAACCTTTGCCGCACGCGCCGAAATCCAAATGAACCGGGCCGTGCGTGACTAACGTCGTACCACTCGAACGAACCACATCACGACCCCATACGGCCCGTCCGTGCAGCGCGCCCAGGCGCTCGCCGGCGTCGGCTTCAACGGTGAAACTCAGCGCGGGATCGTAACCGAGACGAATCAGGTCCTCGCCCACGCACGGGTCGATCGCACCGCGCGTGGCGGCGTGCAGCGCGTCGTACAAATCGAATAGCGGGCCGGCCCAATCGGGAAAATCGAAATGCCCGCCATGCTCCGCATTGCCGATGTGCGCAACCAGCGAATCAGCGCGGAATCGCGAAAGCGCATGCTCGTATTCATCGATGAACCGTTCCATCTCGCCGCGCAATTCCGCAGTGATCGGGTGAGGCGTCGAAATCAACAACCCCGTGCCGAGCGCCTTGGGGAACGCGGTGGTATACGGCATGCGCTGTGCGAGCGGTGCAATGGAGTCCATACCACGATGCTAGCGCGTGCCCGGCTTGGCGTAGTTCGTGCCTGGGACTGGCGGGCGCGCGGATTTTGCGTGCGGTCGAGGCGCGGGCGTCACCGAGGATGGTATACGCATTGTCAACGCCATTGATTGGCTGTTGGGTGATTGAGCCAATTGAGACGCGTATCTCGCTTATAGATGGCGGATTCCGGGGTTCGCCCGGTGCTATCTCGCTTATAGATGGCGGGTCTCGGCGGAGAAACGAACCTAGGGGGCATCTTTTCGCCCCTCTAACCCTTGTATTTTGCAAAGGGGCCGCCATCTATAAGCGAGATACCAACTGTCACCCCGCCAAATCCGCCACTCATAAGCGAGATGTTTTTTCGTGGGTGTGGCATGAGGCATCGCCTTATTTTGATACCCCCGTAGCTTTGTATAGTTACGATTATACTAATCGTGATTATACAAGTCGCGATTATACAAACTGACGCTTTGGCATGGAGTTCGCTTCACGTTTTCGGGCGGACGGGGGTGTTGCGGAACGGCGGTGAGCGTCACAATGTGAGACGACACGCGGAAAACGGGAAAAATAAAAACGGCGGAATTCCAACGTTTTTTCATGCGCGATACAACAAGACCAATTAAAAATCAAGACTGTTATTCAAAAAACTTTCGTTCTATCTTGGCTTCCGATGCGCGCTTCGTACGTCGGGTACGTCGGGGAAATCGCGCCGAAAAGATTTGCGGAAGGAAGGTTCGACCCATGTCATCTCGCGTCGCGCAGCGCCACGCAGCCGGTTCCTACGATTCGTGCGATTCGCGCGTCTCGGCTTCCGGCCGTCTCATCACGCTCGTCGCCGCGCTGATGATCGCGCTCGCCACGCTGTTTGTCGGCATCGCGATGCGCGGCAGGCGTCCGCCGCTGACGGCAACCAGACGAATTTCGATTCCTGGACTGCGTCGCGCAGAATATCGCCAAGCAGCTCGCCACCGCCGAAAAAGACTACAATGACGGCGATTACGGCCAGGCCGGCACCGGCTTCCAGACCGCGCATTGGATCGGCTATGATGCGTCCAACTTCTCGAAAGTCGTCAACGACACCATTTCCGCCGAATGCCAGCAGACACTGCTCAGGCAGTTCACCGATTTGGAAGGACTCGCGTACCAGCAGGGCCAGGGGAGCGCGATCGCAAACGGAATCAACGCGCTGAACGCGGACCTTGACACGGCCGCGCAGACGCTTGACGGCAACGCGAACCTCGCCGACCCCAAAACCTACGCGAAGCAGCGCGCCGAACAGACCGCCGCGGAACGTAAGAAGCTCGACGCGGCCAAAAAGAATTCCTCCAAAGGCAAAGGCGACCGCACGTGGAGCGAAGTCGCCAGCGAAATGAACGTCATCCTCGACAAGGCATACAAGGCCGCCATCTCCGGTAAGGGCGCGGAAGGCTCCAGCCTCGTCAACAACGCGTACTACCAGTACTACGAAAAGCTCGGCTTCGAAAAGAACGTCATGAACGCCATCTCCGGCGACCGCGTCTCGCAGGTGGAATACCAGTTCAAGATGACCCGCAAAACCATGCGCGACGGCGGTTCCGACAAGGAAATCAAGAAGCTCGTCGACGACCTGAAAAGCTGGCTCGTCGAAGACGCGGCCACCCTCGACGGTGGCGCGGCCGGCAACGTCAACGCCTTCACCAAAGCCATCACCAGCTCCGCCGGACAGGCGTTCCTCATCCTGATCCGTGAGGGCCTCGAAGCGCTGCTGGTGGTGGCCGCAGTGGTGGCCTACCTCGTCAAATCCGGCAACCGGCGCTTCACCAAGTGGATCTACCTGGCGTGCTCGCCGGTCTCGCCGGTTCCGGCCTGATCGCCGTGCTCTTCACGTTCCTGTTCGGCGGCTCCGGCCCGATTCAGGAAATCTCCGAAGGCGTGTGCGCGCTGATCGCCATGCTCATGCTGCTGTGGACCAGCAACTGGATGCTCAACAAAAGTTCCGTGGAAGCGTGGAACCGTTACATCCGCACCAAAACCGAGTCCGCCGTGGCCGACGCGCAAAACAAAGTCGCCGCCGGCGAAGGCGTGGGCCTGGGTATGGTCGTTTCGCTCGCCATGCTGAGCTTCCTAGCCGTGTTCCGTGAAGGCGCCGAAACCGTCATCTTCTACGAATCGATCTACTCGATGAGTCGCGACGCGCAAGGCATGTGGATCGGCGGCATCGCCGCGGGCGTGGTGCTGCTCGTCATCTTCCTCGTGCTGCGCTTCACCTCCGTAAAGATTCCGATTGGCCCGTTCTTCCTCGTTACGTCGATCCTGATGGCCGTGCTGGTCGTCATCTTCGCCGGCGGTGGCATCCACGCGCTCATCGAAGGTGACCTGATCGACGGCCACTACCTGTCCAGCGTGCCCACAAACGACTGGATCGGCCTGTATCCGTACGTCGAATGCCTTGCGGCACAAGCGATCGCGGCGATTGCCGTACTCGCGCTGTTCGCCGTCGGCTTCGCACGCAAACGCAAGTTGCGCACGCCTGACAATCGCAAGTAATACGCAAATTTTCCGAGATTTACCGATATTTTTTCCACATCCAACAACGAAGGAAAGAGAAATGAAGAACAAGAAGATCGCCGCTCTGCTCGGCATCCTGCTGGCCGGCTCCATGGCCTTCTCCCTGTCCGCATGCGGCAATTCCAACGATTCCGCCGCTTCGGACAAGTCCAGCGCCTCCGCGTCGGCTTCGAAGGCCGACGACTCCAGCAAGGACAATTCCAGCGATTCCGCCGGTTTCGAAGAGATCCAGGTCGATGAGAAGCACTCCGACCAGGAATGCGGCCCGCTGACCGTCAACGCCGTCTACTTCCAGCCGATCGACATGGAACCGTCCGGCATGGGCCTCAAGGCCGCCGACGCGAGCTTCCACCTCGAAGCCGACATCCATGCCAACCAGAAGGGCACCGAACTCGGCTACGGCAAGGGCGATTTCGTGCCGGACCTGACCGTCAACTACGACATCATCGACAAGACCTCCAACGCGTCCGTCGCCTCCGGAACCTTCATGCAGATGACGCCTCCGACGGCCCGCACTACGGCGCCAACGTCAAACTCGACAAGGCCGGCGCGTACAAGCTCGTGCTGAAGATCGAATCCCCGGAGAAGAAGGGCTGGATGCTGCACGTCGATCCGGAGACGGGTGTGAAGGGACGCTTCTGGACGGAACCGATCGAGGTCACCTTCCCGGACTGGAACTATACGCCGCAGGAGTGGTGATCTCCTAGCGTAGCCCGTTCGCGGTTTCGGTATGCATTACCCGACACACTCAAGGCCGTTCGGCCAAGCTCACGGTCGGGCAATGCATACCGAAACCGCTCTCTCGCGTTTAGGGGGATGGATTCACCTCTGCGATTGTGGAGGGGGTCCGGGAAATCCTCGCATTTTGGGGGAGGGATGAGAGGGGTGGGACTCTTTGGGATGGGGCGGAATGGGAATCGTTGGGCTCTTTGAGTTGGGTTTTGGATGAAAGGATTTTGGGATGCTGCTGCAGTTTGTGACGGTGTTGCAGGGGGTGTTGGCGCCGGCGCTGCTCGTCATGGCGTTGAGCGTCATGCTCACCGTCGGTGAGGGACGTGACAAGCCTCTGAGCGCGTACTGGCGGCTGGCCGGTTTCGTTGTTGGATTCGCCGGCGCAGTCGTATTCGCCGCGCTGCGCGCCACCGCCGTCATCACGCAACGCACGTTCGTCAACTATCCGACCTGTGGTGCTGCGTGATCCTCGACGTGGCCGTGTTCGTCATCGTCCTGTTCGCCCGCCGCATCACCGCCGACTGGCACAACCACCGCGCGCTGCTCGACATCGCGAATCTCGTTGCGGCGCTTGCGATCGCGGCCACCACCTTTCGTGCGCTGCCCGACGTGATTCTGCGACTGACGATCTTCGTCGAGCCGGGCGATCCCATCTTCACTTCCGACATGCTGTTGCGCGCGCTCGGCTTCGCTTTGGGCGCGGCCGTCGCAATCATCGCCGCGCTTATCTTCCGCACGATGCGTTCCACCGCCGTCCGCTGGTCGTTCACGACGGCGGTGCTGCTGTTGGTCGCGCTGTTGTTCGCACAGCATTTCACCGACCTTGCGCAGATCCTCCAATCCAAACGCATCGTCAGCTTCCCGACCGCCGCCTTCCTCGCGCTCGTGTGGGGCATCAACCATCAGCGCAGCCTGATCATCGCAATGGCGCTCGTCTTCGCCATTCCGGCAATCGCCAGCATCGTCATGGTCTTCAAAGTCAAGCCGACCGGCGCCAACGAGGCGATCGCACGCACGCATATCGCGTTCCGCCGCCGCGCGAAAGCGGCCGGCGCGTTCAGCCTGGTCGCCATGATCTGCGTCACCGTGGCCCTGACGTACGGCGTCGCGCAAACGCAGAAAGTCGTCACGCTGTCGCCGCCGGAAGACTACTCGCTCGCCGACGGCGTGGCCACCATCAAATTCAGCCAGATTTCCGACGGCCACCTGCACCGCTTCGAATACCGCGCGAAGGACGGCACCTCCATGCGATTCATCATCATCAAGAAGAACGGCGGCGCGTACGGCGTCGGCCTCGACGCGTGCGATAACTGCGGCGACGCCGGCTACTACGAGAAGGACGGCAAAATCATCTGCAAGAAGTGCGATGTGGCCATCAACCTCGCCACCATCGGCTTCAAAGGCGGCTGCAACCCGATACCGTTCGACTACCAGGTCAAGCCGGGCAAAATCGTCATCCAAACGTCCACGCTCGACGCGCTGTCGAGCCATTTCCAGTGAGCGCCGAGAAAGGTAAGGGGGTACCATGTTCTTCCTGAAAATGATCTCTCGCTCGTTCAGCCGGCAGTTCAAACGCCGTCTGCTCATCGCCGTCACCGTGTGCCTGTCCGCCACCGTCAGCGTGGCCATGCTCGGCGTGGTGTTCGACGTGGGCGACAAGCTCAACGCGGAGCTGAGCACGTACGGTTCGAATATCGTCGTGCAGCCGAAGTCCGACGCTGTGGTGAGCGATTTGTACAATACCGGCGATTCTGCTGGCTCGGCTTCGGGTAGTTCGTCCGGTTCGGACGGGGGTTCCACTTCCGACGGCTCGGCTGCGGCGGACAGCGCCGACCCGACCGCGTTTCTGAAGGAGTCGGACGCGCAGAAGATCAAGACCATCTTCTGGGCGTTCAACATCACCAATTTCGCGCCGGAATTGAACATCCACGCGGATGCGGGGTGTGTCGGTTCGGGGGCTGGTTCGGCTGGCTCTGCTGGAACGGCTGGTGCGTCAGGTGCGGCTGCTTCCGCAGCGAAATGCAAGGCGACCAACGTGCCGATCGTGGGCACGTGGTTCGCGAAAACCCTGCACATGGACTCCGGCGAGTCCACCGTGGCCGGCATGAACGGCATGCGCTCATGGTGGAAAATCAACGGAACCTGGCCGAAAGACGACAGCGAGCAGGCGATGGTCGGCAGCGCGCTCGCCGCGAAACTGGGCGTGAACGTCGGTGACAGCGTTACGCTCGACAAGACGATCGCCGTCGGTGCGGACGACAATACGAACGGAGGTACCGGGAAAACCGGCAAATCCTCCACCGAACGCAATCGCGTGAAAGTGAAAATCGTCGGCATCTTCGATTCGGGCGATTCCGACAACAGCGCCATTTATATGCCGTCCATCGCCGCGCAAACGCTTGCGAATCTGCCGAATTCCATCGACAAGATTGAAGTCAAGGCGCTCACCACGCCCGACAACGACCTCGCGCGCAAGGCGTCGAAGAATCCGAACGCGCTCACGCAGGACGAGTGGGAGACGTGGTATTGCACCGCGTATCCGTCGTCGATCGCGTACCAGATCGAAGAGGTGCTGCCGGGCGCGGTGGCCAAGCAGGTGCGCCAGGTGGCCGCGCTGCAGGGCGATGTGCTGAACAAGACGCAGGCGGTGATGGTGCTGATGACCGTGCTGTCGCTGGTTGCCGCCGCGATCGCCGTGGCAAACCTGATGGCCGCGTCGATTGGCGAACGCGGTTCGGAATTGGCGCTGTTGAAGGCGATCGGCGCCACGGACGGTGCGGTTTCGCGCCTTATGCTCGCCGAAACGGCGGTGATTTCGCTGGTTGGTGCGATTGCCGGTGCGCTGCTTGGCTCGGGCGTTGCACAGATCGTGGGGCACGTGGTGTTCGGCTCGGGCATCACCATGCGTCCGATGGTGTTCGTGTTGGTTTTCGTGTTGCTGGCGGTCACTGTGCTCGTGGCCTCGCTTTCGTCGATTCGGGCGATTCTGGGCTTGCGTCCGGCGGAGGTGCTGCATGGTAGGTGAGTTGTGCTTGGCTTTCGTAGGGGGTGTGCGATGACGAATCGCAAGATGTTCTTCACCATGCTGTGGGGCGCGGTGTTCCGCCGTCGCTCCCGTGCGATGATGGCCGTGATCGCGTCGCTCGTCGGCGCGGCCACGCTGTTCTGCCTTGCATCCGTGTGCGTCGCGGTGCCGCAGCAGATGAACGAGGAAATGCGCGCGTACGGCGCGAACCTGATCGTCACGCCCGCGTCCGCAACGGGCAAATCGCAAGGCATCGATACTGCAACCGTACGCAACGTGACGGCGCTCATCGGCGCCGGACACAGCGTGAAATCAGCTGCGTACCGGTATGAGAGCGTGCGCATCAATTCCGCGCCGTACACCATCGCCGGCGTGGACGTGAAAGCCGTCCGCGCGCTCAATCGCCATTGGAACGTGACGGGCGATTGGCCCGGCTCGGACAACGTGATGGTCGGCCGCGACGTCGCCGACGCGCTCGGCGTGAAAGTCGGCAGCCGTGTCACCATCGGTTACCGCGCCGCCGACGCGTCTGCTTCAGCGTCTTCTTCCGCGTCCGCAAAATCCGATTCGGACGAATCAACTGAAACGGCAGAATCGTCCGCGCAGGGCACGCAGAGTACGCAAACTACGCAAGGCGAACAGACCACGCAAGCCACGGAAAACGGCCGCGTCTCGTCCGACATCATGGATAACAACGGCACCGAATTCCGTATCGCCGGCATCGTCGACACCGGCGGCAACGAGGATTCCATCATCTACGCCACCACCGCGGACGTGGCCAAACTCGCCGGTTCCAAGCGCGGCGCCGACGTGGTCGAATACTCCGTGAACGCCATGGGCGACGAGCTCAACGACATCGTCAACAACATCAATCGCAGTGCCGACAAAAACCCGAACAGCGCCGTCAAAGCGCAGACCGTCACCAGAATCACCTCGTCCGACACCCGCATCATCGCCATGCTGCAGACCCTGTTCTGGATTGTCTCGCTCGTCGTGCTCGTGCTGACGCTCGTCGGCGTGGGCACCACCATCAGCTCCATTGTGAGCCAGCGTCGCAACGAAATCGGCCTGCGCAAGGCCCTCGGCGCCGATTCACGCGCCATCGGCGTCGAATTCTACGTGGAATCCGGCATCTACGGCTTGATCGGCGGTCTGCTCGGCACTGCTATCGGCTATGTGCTGGCGCGTGTGCTGTGCTCCACCGTCTTCGGTCGCGCGATCGGCTTCGACTGGCTGCTCGGCGCCGGCTCGCTGCTGCTGAGCGTGGCGATCGCCGTCATCGCCTCCATTCCGCCGGTCCGCCGCGCCACCCGTATCGACCCCGCCATCGTTTTGAGGGAGGAATAATCATGGACAACGAACATATGCTGCTGGAACTCGACCACATTTCCAAGATTTACGGCGATCTGCACGCCGTCGACGACCTGAGTCTGACCGTTCCGCAAGGGCAATGGCTGGCGATTGTCGGCTCGTCCGGTTCCGGCAAAACCACGCTGATGAACATGATCGGCTGCATGGATACGCCGTCGAAGGGTTCCGTCATGCTTGAAGGCCGGCGATTGGAGGATTTGAACGCCCGCCAGCTTGCCGATGTGCGTAAGAACATGATAGGACTCGTGTTCCAGAAGTTTTACCTCGTGCCGCATCTGACGGCGGTGGAGAACGTGATGGTGGCGCAATACTACCATTCTGTAGTCGATGAGAAGCAGGCGATGGAAGCGCTGGAACGAGTGGGATTGAAGGAGCGTGCGCATCACCTGCCCGGCCAGCTGTCCGGCGGTGAGCAGCAGCGCGTGTGCATCGCCCGAGCGCTCATCAACTGCCCGAAGCTGATTCTCGCCGACGAGCCGACCGGCAATCTCGATGAGAGGAACGAGAAGATCGTGCTCGACCTGTTCCGCCAGCTGCACGAGCAGGGCACCACGATCATCGTCGTGACGCATGACGCGCTCGTCGCTCCTGCGCACAACGCGAGATCATGCTCAACACGGTGTGCTCGTCGGCGAGCAGTGGAACGACGAGGAGGCGAAACGCGCGTACGAAGCGGCCGGCGGCAAGCCCGCATTCACCGGTTCCGCCGCGGAAGGCGCGCAGAACGGGGGTATTGCGATTTCGTTCGCCGACCCCACGAAAGCCGCGAAAACCGGCGATACGGACGCGGCCAACGTTGCCGTTGCGGCTGGCGTTGCCGACGATACGGACGTAGAGCCGACGTCACGAAAGGGGAGCAGGCATGAGCACCGCACAATCGAACGCAGTCAAAGTCATCGCGCTATCCGCGGCGAGCATCGCGCTGCTGTCGGCATGCGGCGAACCGAAGGCAACGCCGATGGACGACGAATACGCCGGCAATTCCGGTGAAAGCGTGCAATCGCAGGAAGAGAAGTCGAAAACCGACGGCAAGGCGGCCGGCGACACGGCCGACGGCGGCGACGCCACCAAAAACCGTGACGACGCGAATTCCGCAACATCCGACAAGCAGGACACCGGCAACTACGCGGATGGCGACTATTCGATCAACGGCCAGTACGGGCCGGTCGGCGAGGACACCATCGACGTGCATCTGACCGTTAAGGACCAGAACGTGACGGCCGTGGAAATCGTTGGACATCCGTTCACGTCCATCTCCAAAAAGCATCAGAACGACTTCGCCAAAGCCGTACCGGACGCGGTGGTCGGCAAGCCGTTGAAGGATCTCAAAGTAGACAAGCTCGCCGGCGCCAGCTGGACCTCCGAAGCCTTCAACAAGGCGTTGGAAGTGGCGCGTCAGGAAGCGTCAATCCAATAGCCCAT
>ENA-OQHA01000218-OQHA01000218.1-human-gut-metagenome-genome-assembly--contig:-NODE-218-length-30851-cov-4.085764_pt1 | contig 30851 bp, 42 predicted proteins | sample MGYA00242558_ERZ504707 | MGnify/ENA primary metagenome ERZ504707 (study PRJEB26092, sample SAMD00036197) | human gut metagenome | host: Homo sapiens | study: EMG produced TPA metagenomics assembly of...
AAGAAGAAAACCAAAATGGGGCAATATAGCAAGTAATAAGGGCTATCGATCAGATTTTAATGCGGTGAATTGAAGCGTTAGAAAAGAAGCAAACGAAAAATAGAAGTTAAAAAAGTAGAAGTAGAAGGGTTAATGAGGGATAGTTAATAGAGAATATAAAAAAGAAGTGTCTAAATTGAGTCTCAGTATATGAAAGAAAGCAAGAAATTGATGAGAAGCACAGGAATAAGGTACTTGAACAGTATGAAGTGTGGATACAGAAAAAACATGGAAATAGCATTTATAAAAAATTGAAGGAGCAAAGGTATTTTATATCGCTTAGACAATATCTGATTTCAAAATGGTTGGAAGAAAAAGGAGTTGACTGGGATCCATTTGAGGAAAAAAAATCAGATGAAAAATTGCGAGAAGATTATAATATAGAAGCAGAAGTTGTTTTGGATGATGCAATAAAACCCCTTAGAGAGAGGTTATACAGAATATTGGATATTTTGCTTGGGAAAGTTATCTCTCTGCAAGAGGGAATTTTAAAAGTTCGAGATATTCTGTCGATTAATAAAGAAATCCAGTTGACAAGAGCAGTTAAAGATTTTTTTGATTTGCTTCTTTTTGAATCAGAGGAAACAACGAGTGAGGAAATCGTGGATGAAGAAATATTGAGTGACTACGATATTATTGGTAATATCAGGTGTGGAAGAACAAATAGATTGGATGAGCGCGTTATTGACCAAGTTAAGACGGGAATGCGGTCATTACTTCAAATTCCTGGAACACAACTTACTGGAGACATCATTGAAGAACGGTTGGGAATTTTGTTTGGAACAAAAAAAGAGGAAGCGATTAGAGTGTATAGTAATATATCTTTCTGCATTACGCAAACGGAAGGTTTTCTAACGGAGCGAGAAAAAGTTGTTTATTTTTCATTGGTGAAAAGGATATTGGATGATGCAGAGAGTGCTATTAGGCAGCTAGATGATGAAATGAAAAAACTTTTGAAGAATGAGGAAAGCAAGCAAATAGACAATGTTGGAAATAAGATAGAAATAGAATACGCAGCATTAAGGCGGAAATGAAAAGCTTCTAAATAACAAAATCCACGGAGAAAGGAAATGATTTTACTTTTCTCCGTGGATTTTTCTGTTTGGAAGAGAATTTTCAACATCAATCAACATCGGTAGTGAGAATGTTAATAAAAATTTAATAATTTTATCCCGAAAATCAAACGAAACTATGATGATTTTCTGAACGCAAATCCTAACGCTGTGAATGCGTGACGTGATATCATACAGCCAGGCCCAAGGATAAGTCCAAAGGCAATATAAATTATATGGAGGTCATATTATGACACAAATCAAGAACATCAACGCTATGCAGGAATTAACAGAAGTGCAGGAAGACATGGCGGACACCCACGATAAGTTTCACAATAAGAGTCTAAAAGGCAAAAAAGGATACATCACCTTTGCACGAACGAAGGAGGGAATGTTCATCTGCGGTGATGGAGAAAGCAGCGTAATCAAAGGAATCCAAGCCAGAGTTCTAGTTGGCAAAGAAGTCCTTGCAGATTGCTACTGGACTGAAAAAGAGGGGATAAATCTGTGCCCGATTACGTTTAGTACCTACACCGATGATGAAAACGATCAAATCATTGGCAGCGTTTTTATTCAGGGTGGGTCAATGAAATCGCCAGTCATTACAGATTCCTTTAAAGACATCAAACCTGATGCTGAGTACAAAATCATGGTCCATGTCTGGAACAATGATTTTGGCTATCTTTGGACGAATATCAATCGACCCAATGGTTTGACACGGATCGATTACCTAATTATGAGTGGTGGTTGGGGTCAAGAAAACCCCGTCCAAAATCTGGTGGAACAGTGCTACTTCAAGAAAGGCAGCGTGGAGGAAACTAGCCATGAGCAAATCTAAAATCGAGGATAGACTTAACACAATGCGCCATAAACAGGCACAACCGACAGATAGTTTAATCCTTGCAGAATCAGCTGAGGGAAAAGATTTTTCTCAAGAGCTGTCCAAAGCGCAACCTTTTGATGAAATCCCTTCTTTGACTGAGAAGCAGGTAGCGTTTGGAATGTGCAATCCACAAGCACATCTTGATGCAAAACAAGAAAAACTTGAAAGATTTAAGAAAAAACGAGCGGAGAAAAAGTTGGCACTCGCCATCGACAAAAGTTCGTTCCCGAATCCAACGGAAGATTACGATGCACGCTCTGTTGCAGCACCGAACAACCCTAGTTTTGAAGAACTGCTGGAGATCGGGATGAAACTTCAAAATCAGCCTGCTCCGCCCTCTCCTGAAGAACCAATTGTCAAAAAGGGACCCAAAACACAGTCTCTTGTGGGAATGACAAGGGAACTCCAAAAGAAGGTCTCGATCATCTCTTACCATGGCGCACTCTACTTCTTCAATGGGCGTTATTACGAATATCTGGACACAGATCGATTGTTAATGCTGTACCGCGAGTATGTGGACTACGACCTTAACCACGAATCGAGTCTGTATGGGCATAAAGACCTTTATCAGTGCTGTGCTACCGATCCGGAAATCCAGCGCGAGGAGCCGAAAGGTGAGCCGATTTATGCACCACTGAAGAACGGCATTTTCGTCCTTGGAGAGGAAAAACTGTATCCACATAGTCCGGATCAGCTGACATTTACCTGCATCAAGCCAAATACGATCCACAGGCAAAATGCCCGGTATTTGACCGTTTTCTGTGGCAGATCACACATGGAAACCCGCAGCTTCTGGAACGATTCTGGATGGCAATCGGCTATCTGTTTATCTATCCGGCTCGTGGAAAATTCTTCATCCTCATGGGCTATGCCAGAGATAGCGGCAAGAGTGTTTTGGGAAACTTTATTCAGCGGCTTTATCCTAAGGAGTCAGTCAGTAACCTGCGGCTCAGTGAGATGAAGGGAACGTTTGCGCTGATGCCCTTACTCAGTTCCGTTATCAATTTTGAGCTTGATATGCCAAACACAAAGCTCAATGCGGAGGCCATTTCCCGCCTTAAACAGATCACAGGAGGTGACTCAATCGATGTTCAACGCAAATACCTTAGTTCTGTGGTGCTTACGAGGCGAATCAAGTTCGTCTTTGCCAGCAACCATCCTCCTTGCATCGAAGGCGAGGACGATGCTCTGCTCAAACGTATCGTTTATCTCCCGTTCGACACATCCATTCCAGATGACCAGCAGGACCCGAATCTTGAGGAAAAAATCTGGAAGGAACGAAATGCCATTGTCACAAAGGCACTGCGGTATGCTCAGAAACTGGTGGAGTTAAACTACAGATTTCCTGAAATTCCGCAGGTGGACCGGGCAAAATGTTCGACGAAGGACTCTTACAGCAGGAGCGTGAAGCCATTTGTAGAGGAATGCTGTGAAAGGTGTGATCCGAGTGTATCCACATCACTGGAAGACTTGTACAATGCTTATCTTGGCTACTGCAAGGAGAAGGACGAATGGGCATGCAGCCAATCAGATTTCAGGGAAACCTTGGAAAAGCTTGGTCTGGAGCATCATCGTTCGCGGTGTCCGAACAGCGGTATGACGATATACACGAATCCTGTATCAGCATTCAAGGGCATTCGGCTTCTTCCGTAATGCTGAAATTTTCGATGATATGTTATATCACCGAATCCAAGCATAACAACGAACAGGAGGTGTCACAAATGCTGGAGGTTGACGACAAGGCAATGGCCTACTATCTGATTGAGGCTCTCTTTGCAGGGGGATATATCAACAACCCTACATATCAGAACTTCCTTCAAATGAAGCATGAGCAGGAGGAAGAGGAACCGCCTGCAAAGGCTTCGTAAACCGCAGCGAAAGGCTCTGATGGAGGATTTTCCATCGGAGCCTTTCTTTTTGCCTGAAAAAGCATAAAATCAACGGAGGTATGTATGAGAGCTGTAGTGTATGCGCGTGTTTCAACAGAACACGAGGCACAGATCAATGCACTGGAAAACCAGCTGGAATGGTATAAAATCGAAGCTTCACGCCATTCCGACTGGGAAATTACAGAGGTCTATGTGGATCAGGGCATCACAGGAACGCAGGCGCAGAAAAGGCCGGAGTTCCTACGTATGATGGAGGATGCCAGAAAAGGTAAATTCGACCTGATTATTACAAGAGAAGTAAGCCGTTTTGCACGAAATACGGTGGATGCTCTGTCCTATACCCGTGAACTGAAGGCAATGGGGGTCAATGTGTTTTTCATCAATGACGGCATCAATACGGCAACCAACGATGGAGAACTCCGTCTGACGATCATGTCCTCTATGGCGCAGGATGAAAGCCGGAAGATTTCAGAGCGAGTAAAGGCTGGGCAGAAATCAGCCGGGAAAAACACGTTTTGTATGGCAGCGGAAACATTTTGGGATACCGCAGGGAGAACGGAACCTACATTCCGGACCCGGATCAGGCCGAAACTGTGAGGCTGATTTTCCAGATGTATTCGGATGGCGAAAAAGGGCTTACTAAAATCGTAAACGAGTTATATCGGTTGGGACGACTGGATGCAGGCGGTCATGTATCATGGGACGCTTCCAAAGTGAGCCGTGTTTTGCACAATGCAACCTACAAAGGCTGCATCTGCTATAACAAATCCCACAGTGACGGCTATCTGACGCAGAAACGTGTGAAAAATCTGGACGAGAGCAGCTACGTCTATGTGAAAGGGGATTTTGAGCCGTTGGTATCAGAAGAGATGTGGGACAGATGCCAACAGATTCTGCTGGCACGGTCTGCACGGGTCATCGATGAGAACGCCAAAAAGCACAAATATATGCGTAATACGCCAAAATCTGTCTGGACAGCAAAGCTGCGGTGTAGCTGTGGAGCGGGCTTTATCCAGTTCAAATGGAGAGTAAACCGTGACGGGGCAGTTGTTCACGGGTTTCAGTGCTACCGCCGTACACGCAGGCCAAGCATCAGCTACTTACAGGAACATGGTCTGGATTTGGGGATCAGCTGCCAAATCAAAGCCATCAGTGAATGGAAGCTGAATCTAATGGCATCTAAGGTATTCCAGAATCTGACGTTTGATAAAGGTAAGACCGTCAAAGAGGTATACCGGATTCTGAACCGCTGCATGGCAGAGGAAAAGACTGTGCGTATTTCCAGAAAGGCAATGCTGGAAAACAGCATCGCCAAACAAAAAGAACGGCTGGACAGGTATATTGACCTGTGTGCTGACGGAGTTATCACGAAGCAGGAGCTGATGGAACGCCGCAAGGGACTGGACGAGCAGATCGCCGAGTTACAATCCCAGTATGAGAGCATCGAACAGGAGGATGAACGCAGTGGGAGTATTGATATGAAGCTGATTTCCCAGAAGCTGGACGAGTGGCAGAAAGCGGCCAAAACGGATGTCAGCAGGGAACTTATTAACAGCTGTGTAGCACAGATCACGCCTGTAAGCAATGAGGAATTTCGGTGGGTACTGGATTTCCAACTGTCCGAGGTAAAAGGCATCAATATGACATCTTGTACGATGGACGGCTTTATGGAGCTGGCTCGCTTCGTGATTCCATTTGAAGATGCCAAAGCGTTCAAGGCTTCGCGGAACCAGAAAATCCATAGAAGGGATTGGACTGATCTCACCGTAGTAGTAGGAATCCGCTCGAAAATTCATCCGTAAGGGAGTGTGCCGGTTGTGTCGAGTGTGTCAGTGTTTTCAAGAAAACTTTATTATACTTTTATCAGACTATCTATCTCTCTTTCTATACAGACTATCGCTTCTGTTAAAAACAAGAGAAAAGTAAAGAAAAAATGGGAAAATATGGATGATGATGATATAAAAAGTTTGTTATGAACTTCTGACACAACTGACACACTCGGCACGAATTAAAGCGTATTTCGTAGGATTTTATTTATATATTATCTTATTGAAAAGACCTGAGGAAAAGTTTCGCACTGTCCTCAGGTCATTTATTTTACTGAAAAATGGGAGGTAATACCAATGGCTGAGATCATCGCAAAAGTATCCTTTGAGGCAGCAAAAGCAATCGGAAAGGCCGCTGCTGCACTCATCATCTGGACCGCACATCAACTCGAAAAGAAATAATTATCCATCAAAAACAGGAGGAACTTATTATGCCTGCAAATGTTGAAATCATGTTTTCTGTCCGTGAGACCCCTTGGCATGGCCTTGGCCGCATCGTTATGGAAGCCCCTGCAAGCCGTGAAGCCTTGGAACTGGCTGGCCTGGATTGGCAGGTCGAGAGTCGTAACATCTACTCTGGCAACGGAGCTGTGATCTCCGGCTATCGTGCCAATGTCCGCAGTACCGATGATGCCGTTCTCGGCGTGGTGTCTGACCGCTATCGCATCGTGCAGAACGAGGAAGCATTCCAGTTCACCGACGATCTGCTGGGCGAGGGTGTTACCTACGAAACCGCAGGCTCCTTGCAGGGTGGCAAGAAGGTTTGGATGCTGGCAAAGCTGCCTGAAAAGTACATCATTGCCGGAGACGAAGTGACCCCATATCTTGTGTTCTTCAACAGCCATGATGGCAGTCTGGTGTCAAGGTCGCAATGACCCCTGTTCGGGTGGTCTGCCAGAACACCCTGAATTTGGCTCTCGGTTCTGCAAAGCGTATCTGGACGGCAAAGCACACCGAAAACGTCCTGCTCCGGGTGCAGGATGCCCGCGAAACTTTGCAGCTTGCCAACAGCTACATGGCAGAACTTGGAAAGGGAATCTATGACCTGACCAACATCAAACTGTCTGACCGCAAGGTGCAGGAGTTCATCAATGAGTTTTTCCCGATTACAGAGGATTTGTCCGATGGCCAGCGGAAGAATAACCTGCGTTTGCAGGAAGATTTGAAGGCCCGCTATTACAATGCTCCTGACCTGTCCTGGGTCGGCAAGAATGGTTGGCGGTTTGTCAATGCCGTATCGGACTTTGCCACCCATGCAGATCCCATCCGTAAGACCCGGAACTACAACGAGAATCTGTTCCTGCGTACCGCAGAGGGAAATCCCATGATTGACCGCGCCTATAAGATGGTGCTGGCCGCAGCATAAAGGAGGTTTCTATGAACGATGTAAACAACCGCATTTTCTACGAATTTTCTGAGTTCCTGAAAGAAACCGAAAGTGTTCCACCTGAGATGCGGGTTTCTCTGGCTTACGAAATTACAATCAAGAGCACCATTGCAAGTGCGCTGATCGACCTTGCCAGCGAAAACAAGCTGGACGAACGCTATTGGAACCATCTGCGGGTGCAGCGGAATATCTTGGATTTTCTGTATGCTCTGTGGCTGGACGATAATCGCACCTTGGTAGGTGAGTTTTCCACGATTCTGAAAGACTTGGTGGAATACGATTTCTCCATTGCAGACGAACACATGAAAGAGAGGTTGAATATTGCATGAAACGTCTTGTATCTACACTGAATTTGAGCAAAGAAGATTGGCTTCGCTACCGCAAATGCGGCATCACCGGAACGGATGCCGGTGCGATTCTGGGCGTGAATCCCTATCGCTCCGCATTTCAGGTCTACCACGACAAAATCAGCGATACCATTGAGGACATCGACAATGAGGCCATGCGCAGGGGCGTGACTTGGAGGACTATGTGGCGCAACGATTCTCGGAGGAAACCGGGCTGAAAGCCCGCAGGGCAAATGCCATCTACCAGAGTGAAGAGCATCCGTTGCTTCTCGCTGATTTCGACCGCCTGATCGTCGGGCAGAAGGCTGGCTTGGAGTGTAAAACGGTTTCTCCGTTCTCTGCGGACAAGTGGGCCAACGGCAAGATTCCGGCGCATTATCTGGCACGGGTTGACCATTATCTCGTTGTCAGTGGCTTCGACTGCTGGTATGTGGCAGCTCTGATTCTGGGAAAAGAGCTTATCATCCACAAAATTGTTACTGATAAGCAGGTGCTTGCTGACCTTATCGACAAGGAGGAACTTTTCTGGACACGCTATGTTGTGCCCCAGATTCCGCCTGCACCGAACGGCAGTGAGGGTGACACCCAGCAGATCAACCAACTGTATGAGGTTGACAATCGTGACAAAAATGCAGACCTGACCTCTTTGCGTGGTCTGCTGGACAAGCGGCAGGAGCTTTCCAGTCAGATCGAGCAGTTGGAGCAGGAGAAAACCGCCATTGAGCAGCAGGTCAAGCTGGAAATGCAGGATGCAGCGTATGGAACGGCTCCCGGTTATAAGGTGTCTTGGGTGTCCTCCGAAAGTAAGCGGGTGGATTCCCAGAGGCTTCGGAAAGAACAGCCGGACATCTTCAACCAGTACAGCAAAAATGTGAGCAGCCGCAGGTTCACCATTGTTCATGCGGCATAAATTTGTGGTTTATGGCGGCAGGAAGTGATTTTCCTGCGTCTTTTTCATGGAGGTATCTTTATGGTAACCGATAATCCGTTTGTAAAATTATCTGCCGTGGATTTCAAGGATCATCTGGAAGTCAAGAAATCCGGCAACACAGAGTTGAAATATGTGAGCTGGGCCTATGCATGGGCGGAAGTGAAAAAGCTCTATCCTGCGGCAAGTTACGAGGTCAAAAAGTTCAACGGCCTGCCCTATGTCTATGACCCGATCACAGGCTTCATGGTATACACTACCGTTACCATTGAGGGCATTTCGCACGAAATGTGGCTTCCGGTTTTGGACAGTTCCAACAAAGCGATGAAAGCAGTTCCGTATACTTATACTACGCCAAAGTGGGATTACAACCCGCAGACCCGCCGCAGAGAGAAAATCGGCATGGAGGAACGTACAGTAGATGCTGCATCCATGTTTGATGTAAACAAGGCCATTATACGTTGCTTGGTCAAGAATCTTGCTATGTTTGGTCTGGGTTTGTATGTCTATGCCGGAGAGGATTTGCCGGATGATGTTGTGCAGCCTGTGGATGATTCCCAGAAGCCAACCAAACAGAAAGCTGCAACTACTCCCAAACCGGAACAGCCGCCAGTCCCTTGCATCTGCGCCCGCTGCAATCAGCCTATTAAACGGGTCAAGTTGAAAGATGGAACATCATGCAGGCCGCAGAGTTTGCAGCCACCCATGAGGGAATGTGCGCAGACTGCTATAAGGCCACAAGGTTTAACGTAGCATAAGGAGATTTCAGGATGAAAGAAGCAAAAATCAAAGTCCTTGCGCTCCTGCCAATGGAGCCGCCCAAAGTGGTTGAATTGGATTATACCCTTGAAGCTATGCAGAAATTTGTGGGCGGTAACATCGAATGCCTGCCTCTGTGTGACCTCGGCGCAGAATTCACGTTGGTCTGCAATGATGAAGGCAAACTATTGGAATTGCCGCCGAACCGGATGCTCTGGGGCGGCGCAGATTATCTGGCTGGTTCTGGTTTCATCGCCGGAACAGACAGTGAGGGCAACATGACCTCACTGACAGCAGAAGAGATTGCTTACTATACCGAAAAATACCGGGCATTTTTAATTGCGCTTTAAGGAGGGCGCACACTATGACCCACGATGCTATGACCGAGCACTACGAAGAAATCACTGTCTGCGGCAAGCCCGCACTGTTCACCAGCATCCGCATCAAGAGGGATACCGTACCCGAAGCTGTATGCCTATGATGTCCGGCACGATGATGAATGCCGTGGTATCCCCTGCGAAATCGCACCTTTTATCATGGTCAACCAGTGGGGAACCATCATCTTGACTGAACCGCTGGAACTGCCGGACGATGGGCGGCGATATATTGACGAAGAAACTGACTGGAACTATGATCCATTCGGCGGAGCAGAGAAAAAACAGAAGCCCTGCACGACCGTGGCAGAATTTATGAATACATACATGACTCGCAGATAAGAGCAAGCGGTGTCACGACGCAGCACGCTTTTGAATTTGGCTGAAAGGGGGACGGCATATACCGTCCCGCGAAAAGTCAAATTCAAAGGTGGGCGAGGAGCGACACTTAGCTTGCTTGGAGTGTATTAAAAATGCCGTGCGATAATTGCGTATCAATTTTAGGCCAACATGGGCGATTTGCACGGTCAAATCGCCCGATTAAAGATGACGTTCGTCATCTTTGAGACGACGAGGAATTTTATGAGCATTTATGGCTATTGCAGAATTTCGACTGCAAAACAAAGCATCGACCGCCAGATACGAAACATCCAAGCGGAATATCCGACTGCCCATATCGTGCAGGAAGCCTATACCGGGACTTCGATAATGCGCCCGGAGTGGAACAAGCTGTATCGGATTTTGCAGGCGGGGGATATGGTAGTTTTTGATTCCGTGTCCCGAATGTCCAGAAATGCAGAGGAAGGATTTGCCCTATACGAAGACCTCTACCATAAGGGTATCTGTCTTGTATTTCTGAAAGAGCATCACATCGACACAGAAACCTACAAAAAGGCCCTGTCCGGCAGCATTGCCATGACAGGGACAAACGTGGACTTCATCTTAAAGGGCATCAATGAATATTTGATGGTTTTGGCAAAGGAGCAGATCAAGCTGGCATTTGAGCAGTCCGAAAAGGAGGTGGCCGACCTGCACCAGCGTACCCGTGAAGGACTGTTGACTGCCAAGCTAAACGGAAAACAGGTTGGCCACAGAAAAGGTGATGGGTTTGAAACCAAGAAAGCCAGAGAAGCCAAGCGGGTGATAAGCACGCACTGCAAAGCATTTGGCGGAACATTGGACGATGCCGAGTGCATGAAGCTTACAGGGCTGGCTCGCAATACCTATTATAAGTATAAGCGGCAGATTCGGGAGGAACAGGAAGCGGCAAAAAGTATGCGGCCGATGGAGTAATGCCTGCCAAGGAAAGAACATGACGGATCCTGAAAAGGAACCGTCATGTTCTTTTTTGATGAATTTACTGGTATTGGCTCATGTAGTGAATTAGATTCTGCTTGTAAATCTTTCGGATTTTTCCCATCTTGAAAGCAGGAATTTCGTTGCTATTCAGTAGACTCAGAAGGAGGCTCCTGTCAACATGCCTGATTTCGATTACGTCGCAATGTGAAGTGTCTGTTCGATTAAAAACAGAAAGCTGAAGGTATCTAGCCAACGGACCATTACAGAGAAACAATACTGCGTTGGACAGAGACTCGTCGATTGCCATCGTCGTTCCAGTCGGCAATAACGCGACTGATTGGATAAACATCATCAAGTCCTTTATCGACAGAAAGGTTTATTGTTTCCGAGAAAAACCAGTTTCTGGAAAAGGAGTATTGATGCTTTTCTGTTTTAATGATAACTGCCATATCAAAAGTGATAGCGTATTCATCATCGTTTACAATGACAGTATCGCTGACAATGGAGACTCCTGTTATTTTTTCATTAATTGGTACTGTTTTCCACGGTTCCTCACAAAACGGTTCGAATATAGTACCCGCTCTTTTGAAGATACAAGAAAAGCAAGAGACATCTTCAACTTCTGAAAAAAGAGAAAAGGGATGAACCTCGTTTCGAAGTTCTACAGAAAAATGCTCTGTATTAAGCTGTAGATTTCCATAAGCCGTTTGATTCATAATAGCTCCGTCATAACTGACGAAGGATTCACCAATGAGTTTCCTCAAGCAGTCAATCATTTCAGATGTGAATTTGGCCTGTACCATTGTGTTAGTCCTTTCTGATGAAATGGATTTTTTGCTTTTTGACTGGGGATTCAATGTTAACCGTTATATCTACAGCCGGACTATCAGGCGTAGAAGTTATGACCCGGTAGACAATCCGAGTGCCATCTTCAAAAACAGTTTGGACCCCCTTTCCGTTAGACAGCTGAGACTCTTTTCCGCCACAGCTAATAGTTTTGTAAAAGTCCACGGAGGTTTCAATGGGATTGTCACTTACAATCACACGATGGTTCTTTCCCTTTTCTCCAAAATATCCACTTGGATTCAGCGGATATTTTTTGGAAACTTTCTCTACATTTTTAGAAAAGGTACAGAAATCCGTTTTTGTATCACTGGGATTATATGTTCCTATGTACAGTCCGCCCTTTCCACCACCCATTAGCAATCACCTCCATGCATACGGCTCGTCCAATCTGGGAACGAAACAAACTTTGCATAGCGAAGGTAGTCGCCAAATACAGAATCAGGCATAGCACCGTACACAAGTACGACCTTCGGGTTCAAAGCATCCATCATCGCGTCGAGTCCAGCTTTGTATTCGTGCTTGTCTTCACGGCTGCTAATACAGCCATATGTTCCAAGGCACACAATGCTGTGCTTCGGAATACCAAGAAAAGCAATGCGTTCTGGAAAGTACCGGGTCGTATAGGTCAGTTCGTTGCCCCAGCGAACCAGCGGATAAACATTGCAGCCATTGCGCTGGTAATAGCTGCCAAGTGCTCTGCTACGGTAGAGATTCGCTACCTGAACAGCCAGTGGTGCGTCCCGATAGAGAGAACAATCAACCGGCAGCAGAAAGCGGAACCTTCTGAAATCTTCAACATAAGACGAGGGATTAATAAGAACCTTGGAAAATACAGGGTCTTTTTCAAAAAATCCAACGGCCTCATCGGTTCCAATCGCTTTCTCCCGCTTGGAAAATGGCGTGATGCCGGATGGAATTACGATTTCTGCCGGAGCATGAATAACAGGAATTTCGAGTTCTCCGTCAAACACCGCACCTGCAACCAACTCCGGGCTGCAACCATCATCAAGGTTTGCTTTACGCTTTACCATCATTATAACAGATACCTCCTATAATGTCTTGATTTAAGATAAAAATACATTTCGCTTTCACTCCAAAAAAGAAAGAGCCGCAGCAACATGTACGCAGAATCAGACACTGAAAATGTCTAGAAGTTCTGCAATATAGCACGTCACTGCGGCTTATTTGCAAGCAATATCATTTTCTCAAAGCATTAAGGTGGTGGCTTTCCACCGATTGTGACCGGAATATCTTCCTTTTTGGCAACACACTTATGCCAAACAGTAATTGGTTCCTCTAGCATCGCAGCTGTTTTAAGGATAAAACAGCGTTTTCCAATCGGACAACTTTTATTACAACGGTAGACAACTCCATTTGAATTCATAATGTTCTCCTCGATTTTCTATATAAGCGTGTTCGCTTAAACATAACACCTTGCTCTAAAATGAAGGGAGTCGAAACTCCCTGAGTTTTGATTAGGTTAAGTAAGCTGTTGTAGGCGGGACAATGAGCTGAAGATTCCTCAGCCGATACCTCATTGCCTGTCTGGATACCTGATAGACCTGGGCGATTTTCCGAATATATCTTCCGTCCGATAATCTTCATGTGCTGGCCGATCAAATCCAGAAATCGAGCGCCACACGGTTGGAACCGTTTTCCTTGGCATAAGAAAATCTGCTGCACAGGTATTTGCTTGATACTCGATGTGATCCAGTGCGGTGACTAGTTTTTTCTTCTGCCCGAATAATGTGCACTTGGTCGTCTGGTGTACATAGTCAGGTGGTTCCCGCCGGAAACAGTCTTTGTGCAAAACCTGATGAAAAACTTCGTGCATCACCGTAAAACGTTCACGCCCAATATTGTTTCCCTCGGTCAAAGTGGCATCAATTAAAATCGTGCCCTTTTCAAGGTAGATCCTTTCGGGCTGAATCCCTTCATAAAGATGCGGTGCCGGAGAAACCCAGATATAGCCAGGGTTGAAAGCAGTCAATCCAAGGATCGCTTGATCCGGGCGGATGTACTTCCAATCGTAATCAACACCGAGGCATTCCTCGATCACACGGTACACATCATATTCTTTCGGCTTTTTCAGCAACTCCGGGTCAAACTTCTGAAGCAGCTGTTCTGCTGCGCGTTCCAGTTGTTCCGGTGAATAACGATAGTAAAACATCAGGTACTTTCGCCACGCTCCTTCTTTTCCATCATCTCGATCATCTTCTGCCAGAGATCATCCCCGGCATCCGTATCGCGCGCCATCCTGAGTGCAACACGGACCTGTTCGTTGCCCATGATGTACTCCGGGAGATCCGGAGAAACCGTGTTCTCCTTTGCATTCGCAGCAAGATCGAACATTTTATCCCGATCGTCTTCGGACAAATGTAGCGTTGTAGCAATTGCATAAAGTTTGTCCTTATCCGGTGGGTAACGGTGTCCCTTCTCAATGTCGCTCATATAGGCAGGCGCAATGCCGATTTCAGATGCGAGTCCCCGCAGCGTAATGCCACAGGCTATTCGTTTCTCCTTGATAAATGTCCCGAATTTTTCCTCCGTAGGCATAGGGCTTCCTCCTTTTGTTCAAAATCAGCGTGTTCGCTAATTTCTAACACCATTATACCCCATTTCTGCGCATTGTCAAGAGCATCGCACAAAAATTTTGGAAAGTTCTCTATCTGGAATGTATTCCTATCTGGACGAAAATAATGTATAATCGTTATGTAAAATGAGAGTTACTGTTCTATCCGTGACAGCATAAGAAGGAGATTATACCAATGGAAAACGCAAATTTCAATCAGCTGGTGTCGTTTGTATTCGGCATTGCCAATGACTGTCTGGTTGATGTTTACGATGTAGCGACTACCGAAAAATTATTCTGCCGATGATCGTGTTACGCCGCTTTGACGCAGTTCTGGAACCGACAAAACAGGCCGTTCTTGCCATGAAACAAAAACTGGATGCCGCAGGCATTATGGAGCAGGATGTTGCATTGTGTTCCGTTGCACACGAGGCGTTCTGCAATAGTTCGCCTTTTACACTGTCCGATTTGAAATCCCGTACAAATCAGCAGCAGTTGAAGCAGGACTTCATTCTATATCTGGATGGATTCAGCAAAAATGTACAGGATATCATCACAAAATTTGAGTTTCGGAACCAGATTGATAAGCTTTCCGAGCATGACATTCTGGGGCTTTTGATTTCCAAGTTTGTTGACCCGTCCATTAACCTCAGCAGCCGTCCTGTGCTCAACCGGATGCAGTGTAAAACTGCCGGGATTGGATAACCACACGATGGGGACCGTGTTTGAAGAAGTTATCCGAAAATTCAATGAGGAAACGAATATCACCGATGCCGGACGTCATTTTACGCCCCGTGATATTGTGGAACTGATTGCTGATCTTGCCTTTGTGCCGATTGAAGATCAGATCAAGAGCACGACTTACCGCATTTACGATGGCGCTTGCGGCACCGGCGGTATGCTGACGGTTGCGGAAGAGCGCATTCAGAGGCTTTCCCAAAAGGCCGGTAAAAAAGTTTCCATCCATCTGTATGGTCAGGAGAATGCAGACGAAACCTACGCGATTGCGCGCGCCGATATGCTTGTTAAGGGTGAAGGCTCCCAGGCGAATAATATTTTCTTTGGCTCGACCATTTCTAATGATGGCTTTCCCGGAGAAACTTTCGATTTCTGCCTGTCAAACCCGCCGTTTGGTACGTCATGGAAAAAGGATCTGGCCGCATGGGGTTTTACCAAGAAAGATGATATCACGGACCCACGTTTTCAGGTCACCTATCGTGGGGAGGATTTTTCACTCCTGCCGGACATCGGCGACCCGCAGATGCTGTTTCTTGCAAACAATATCAGCAAAATGAAGCAGGATACCCCTTTGGGCAGCCGTATTGTAGAGGTGCACAACGGCTCTTCACTGTTTACCGGCAAGGCAGGGCAGGGGCCTTCCAATCTGCGTCAATATATCATCGAGCAGGATCTGTTGGAAGCTATCGTGCGCTGCCGGAGAAGATGTTCTACAATACCGGCATTGGCACCTATCTCTGGGTGCTTTCCAACAAAAAGAGTGCTCAGCGTAAAGGTAAGGTGCAACTGATCGATGCAACCACCATGAAAGCTCCTCTGCGCAAGAACCTTGGTGAGAAAAACGGCGAAGTCAATGCTGCACTGCGCAAAAAGATTCTGGACCTGTATCTTGCATTTGACAAGGCAGACCCGGAATACAGTAAGGTTTTTGAAAATCACGAATTCGGTTATTGGCAGGTGACAATGCAGCAGCCAAAGCGCGATGAAAACGGCAAGATCCTGCTGGACAAAAAGGGCAATCCTGTCATTGACAAGGAGCGCAGCGGTGACACCGAGATCATTCCTTTTACCTACGAGGGCGGGATCGATGCTTTATTCAGAACGAAGTACACCCCTATGCGCCGGATGCGTTTGTGAAACCGGGCAGTGAAAAAGTGGGCTACGAGCTGAGCTTTACCAAATATTTCTATAAGCCGGTGCAGCTGCGGACGCTGGACGAAATCGCAGCGGATATTCGCGCGATTGAGAAGGAAACCGACGGCCTTCTGGACGAGATCATTGGAGGCTGAGATGAGATACGAAAAATATAAAAAATCAATCTCTCCCTTTTTGGAAGAAATTCCATTTCACTGGAAAGAAACTTATCTATCGCATGCATATAGTTTGTCTAGCGATACAGGACATACTGAAGAGCAACTTTTATCTGTTTTTTGGATAAGGGCGTTGTAAGTTATTCGAGTACAGATCAAAAGCAGGTTCATAAGCCAAGCGAAGATATGTCTAAATACCAGCTAGTAAATCCAGGAGACTTTGTTATTAACAATCAGCAGGCGTGGCGCGGTTCTGTTGGGATTTCACGTTACAAAGGTATTGTCAGTCCAGCATATTATATTTGGAGACCGAGGAAAGATAACAATCCGTATTATATGAATTATCTATTTCGTGACCACTACATTATAGATCAATTCGTTTTGGCCTCGAAGGGCGTTGGCTCGATTCAGCGTCAGGTCTATGTTCCGTACATGAAACGTATAATTCTCTCCATCCCTCCTCGCGAGGAGCAGAACCAGATTGTGCGGTATCTAGACTGGCAGGTGTCCAAAATCAACAAGCTGATTCACGGCTACCAACGGCAGATCAAATTGCTGGAAGAGCGGCGGCAGACTGTCATTGACCGAGCGGTAACAAAGGGCGTTCGGCATGGTCGTCAAATGCAGAGCATGCAGGCAAACTGGATGGGAGATATTCCTGCCGATTGGAAAATGATTCCGTCAAAACGGCTGTTCCTTGAAAGTAAGGAGCGCAAGCATCCGGATGATAAACCCGCAACTGCAAGTCAAAAATACGGAATTATTTTGCAGGAAGACTACATGAAGAGCGAAAACAAGCGCATTGTGATTGCGACGCAAGGGCTTGATGACTGGAAGCATGTAGAACCAGACAATTTTGTGATTAGCTTGCGTAGCTTTCAAGGTGGCATCGAGCGAAGTGAAATTTTTGGATGTGTGACATGGCACTATATCGTCCTATTGCCGCAGAAATATGTGGTGCCAAGATACTTCAAGTGGTTACTGAAATCCAAGAGTTATATCAAAGCTCTTCAAGGCACTTCTGAATTTATTCGCGATGGACAGGATTTGCGCTATTCAAATTTTGTAAAAGTTGATTTGCCGTTGATTCCCACCAGTGAACAGGAAGAGATTGCAGATTATATTGAACAGGAAACCGCTAAAATCGACGCGCGGTTCCTGTTCTGGAAAAAGAGATTGAACTCCTCAAAGAATACTGCACTCGTTTGATTTCCGATGTGGTCACCGGGCAGATGGACGTGCGCAATGTTGAGGTGCCGGAGTATACGCCGGAAGAAGATATTGCAGAGGAGGCTCCGGAAGAACAGGAGGTGGAGATGGATGCCGACTAATGTAAAAGAAAACGGCTTTGAATCGTCGATTGTGAGCTGGCTTGTGCAGCACAACGGCTACGAGCAGGGCTCCAATGCGGATTACAATAAAGAAATCGCGATGGATGAAACACGTCTGTTTCGTTTTCTGAATACCACGCAGGCGGACAAAATGAAGCAGCTGCGTCTGGAAAACGACCCTCTGGAAAAGGAAAAATTCTTGCAGCGGCTGGATCAAAGTCTCCATACCAATGGCGTGATCGACCTGCTGCGCAAGGGGTTCCGTTATAAGCACTTGGTATTGGATATGTTTTATGTGCGTCCGTCTCCCGGCAATGAAACTGCCGCCAAACTCTACGCACAGAATATTTTCAGTGTGACCCGGCAGCTCCAGTATTCCCGCCAGAATCCACTGCTGGCACTGGATGTATGCCTGTTTCTGAATGGCTTGCCCATCGCTACCATGGAGCTGAAGAATCAGCTTACGAAGCAGAATGCAGCGGATGCTGTAAAGCAGTATAAAGATGAACGCACTCCGGATGAAGTTCTTTTTGGCTTTAAGCGGTGTATCGTTCACTTTGCTGTAGATGACAATGAAGTGCGGATGTGCACCGAGCTTAAAGGGCAAAAGTCGTGGTTCCTGCCGTTCAATAAAGGTTACAACGATGGTGCGGGCAATCCACCGAATCCGGACGGCATAAAGACAGATTATCTCTGGAAAGAAATCCTTCGCAAAGATGATTTCTCCAACATCATTGAAAATTATGTGCAGATCATTTGCGATGAGGATGAAGAAACGCATAAAAAGAGCTACAAGCAGATATTTCCGCGCTATCACCAGCTGCAACTGGTCACTTCTCTGCTGGCGGATGCCAAGCGAGATGGAGTTGGAAAGCGATACCTGATCCAGCACAGTGCGGGCTCTGGAAAGTCTAATTCCATTGCATGGCTGGCGCACCAGCTGGTTACGTTGAAAGACGCAACCGACCACAATATTTTTGATACTGTGATCGTTGTTACGGATCGCGTTAATCTGGACAAGCAGATTCGGAATACGATCCGGCAGTTTATGCAGGTTTCCTCTACAGTCGGCTGGGCCAAGGACTCATCGGAACTTGGAACACTGCTGGAAAAAGGTACAAAGATCATCATCACCATTGTACATAAGTTCCAGTTCATTCTGGAGGATATCTCCAAGCTCCACACCAACCGGAGCTTTGCAATCTTGATCGACGAAGCTCATTCCAGTCAGAATGGCGACCTTTCCACAAAAATGAACATCGTTCTGTCCGGAAGCGAGTACGACAATGACGATCTTCTGGAAGATAAGATCAACACCCTGATCGATGGCAAAAAGCTTGCAAAAAATGCCAGCTATTTTGCTTTTACTGCCACGCCCAAAAATAAAACGCTGGAAGTGTTTGGCCGGGAAGAAATTCAGCCGGACGGAAGTAAACGTTTTTTTCCGCATTATGTCTACACGATGAAGCAGGCTATTGAGGAGCACTTCATCATGGATGTCTTACGCTATTATACTCCGATCCAGAGCTTTTATAAGCTCTCCAAAACGGTTGAGGATGATCCGCTCTTTGATAAAAAGAAGGCGCAGCGGTTGCTCCGCTATTATGTGGAATCCAATCAATATGCAATCGAGCAGAAGGCGGGCATCATTGTAGAGCATTTCCACACAGAAGTGATTGGTCGTGGAAAAATTGGCGGTCGAGCCCGTGCCATGGTGATTACCAGTGGAATCCCGCGCGCCATCGAATACTATAAAGCAATCAATGCTCTTCTGGAACAGCGTAAAAGTCCTTATAAGACGATCATTGCCTTCTCTGGCACAACCAAGTATGAGGGCAGGGAAGTTACCGAAGCGGATCTGAATGGTTTTACAAGCTCCAAAATCGAGCGTACCTTTAAGAAAGACCCTTACCGGATTCTGATTGTTGCGAATAAGTTTCAGACCGGTTTTGATGAACCTTTGCTGCATACGATGTATGTGGATAAGGGGCTTTCTGATATTAAAGCAGTTCAGACACTTTCCCGTCTGAACCGCAGTGCACCAGATAAAAATGATACGTTTATTCTGGATTTTGTAAACGATCCGGGTGTGATTAAAGCAGCTTTTGATAAATACTACAAAACAACGATTCTGTCTGGCGAAACAGATGTCAATAAACTGAACGATCAGATTTCGGAAATGGAATCGCTTCAGGTTTACACCCACGAGGATGTGGATTCCTTTGTCGAGGCATATTTGGATAATGCGCCTCGTGAGGAACTTGATCCGATTTTGGACAGATGTACAGAAAACTACAAAGAGCTAATCCCGGAAGAACAGATTCTCTTCAAATCCAATGCCAAAGGATTTGTTCGGACATACAATTTTCTCTCGGCGATTTTGCCCTACGGTAGCGTAGAGTGGGAAAAGCTGTCGATTTTCCTGAAGCTGCTGATCGGCAAACTTCCGTCTCCCGCTGAAGATGACAATATCAGCGGTCTACTGGAAGATATTGATCTGGAAAGCTATCGTGCAGTGGCACAGGATACCATGCGGATTCAGCTGGACAATGAAAATGGTGAATTGAATCCGATCCCCGTCAGCAGGGATGTTGGTATTTCGGTGCCAGAGCTTGATCCTCTGACGCAGATTCTGAAGGAATTCCATGATGCGTTTGGAGGCATTGACTGGACAGACGAAGATAAAGTGAAAAAGCAGGTTGCTGATCTGCCCGCCATCGTCAGTAAAGACGAAGCCTATCAGAATGCTATAAAAAACTCAGATGCACAGAATGCTCGTGTTGAAAGCGACCGTGCAACGATGCAGGCGATTCTCGATTCCATGAGTACGACGATTGAACTGTACAAGGCAGTGAACGAAAACCCGGCACTCTGTAAGTGGATTCAGGATATGGTTTTTGCCAACACGTATCAGACTTCGCCGCCTGCCAAAGAAGATCAGCCTGATTTCGATTGAAACACCAAAAGATATGTGATAAAATCAACTTATGATAGGGGATTATGCCATCGCCGGGTGCTCGGCCTATCAATTGCATGAAATCTGGATTTTGGAAGGAAGCAGCTATGCGTATTGACAATCTGACCTTGAAGAATTTCAGGAACTTTGAAAATGCCGAGATTCCGCTGAATCCTAAAATGAATATTGTGATCGGCAACAATGGCAGTGGAAAAAGTTCTCTGCTTATGGGGGCATTGACCGCTGCCAGCACTTTCTTCCTTGGAATTGACTATGCTTCTCCTCGCAGTATCAAAACGGAAGACGTTCGCCATGTGGCGTATGAAACCAATAAAATTTATCAGCAGCGCGAAGTTTATCCGGTTGAGGTGTCCTGTCAGGGTGTTATAAACGGTAATGCTTGTACATGGTCTCGCTCTCTGAGTGGACCAAAATCCAACACTACCTATGGTGCTGCATCGGATCTGAAAAAAATTGCATCTGAACTTCAAAAAGAAGCAGCAATTCCTTCTTCGCAAACGGTACTTCCGCTCATTGCTTACTATGGTACGGGCCGCCTGTGGGCACAAAAGCAGGCGAAACAGAAGGAAAAACAGAAGCTGAAGTCCCGCTTTGAAGGTTATCAGGACTGCATCGCTGAGCAGGCTACGGACAAGCAGCTTATGGAGTGGTTCAGTGACATGACCCTCCTTGTCAGTCAGGAAGGACCTATTCCGCAGGTGAGTGCGGTTCAGCGGGCGTTGGAACGCTGCTTTGCGGATTTGATCGACCACGATGAAACGCAGCATGTTAAGGTGGAATATCGTCAGAGATATCGGGCGATTGTTGTTGAATACGTTAATCGGAATGGCGAACATGAGCTTCATCCGATGTCTGAGATGAGCGATGGATACCGGTCTGTGCTGAATATGGTAGCAGATATTGCGCACCGGATGGCTGTTTTGAATCCTCAGCTCGGCGATTCTGTTTTGGAAACACCTGGTATCATCATCATTGATGAGATTGAATTACACTTGCACCCCGGCTGGCAAAAGCGAATCCTGAATGATTTGACAACGGTTTTTCCCAATATTCAGTTTATTGTATCCACGCATTCTCCGGAAGTGATTACTTCCTATAAGGATGCAAATCTTATTCTGCTGAAACACGAGGGCAGTGCAACACAAATCGATTCTGCCTACGGCAAGGATGTAAACACTGTTCTGCGAAGTATCTTGCTGGTTGGGGATCGTCCGATTGAAATTGAAAAGCTGTTTGATAAATTCTCGGAGCTTCTCCATAAGGAGGATTATGCAAAGGCCAAAGAGGTTCTGGAAAATCTGGAACAGATTTTGGGATATAATGATCCGTCCGTCTATGATGCCAGAAACAGTCTGGAAATTGAGCAAATGGAGTGGCCGGAATGAGGTATATCAAAAAGTCAGAGATTGAACCGCGAGATTTGCGAGAGTATAAAAAGAACTGCCGCAAAGCATCCCCGCCGTTAAAAATTACTTATAAAGATATGCCAAAGGACGGTACACGGCAGCAGTTGGCACGCGACCAAGGTTATCTTTGCGCATATTGTATGCGCCGCATTAGTCTCGATCCGGCGGACCAACTCAACTATCTGAATATTGAACACCTTGACCCGCAAAATCAGTTGCCGGATGAGGCAACTACAGATTTTTCAAATCTTCTGGGCGTGTGTCCCGGAAATCGGAGTTCTACGGAAAATGCAAAAAAAGACTTGCGATGCCTACCGTGGAATCTTGGAAGAAGATCAGCAGACAATGCGCTTGAATCCGCTGGATGAAGCTCAGATGGATACAATCTTCTACCAAAGAAATGGTGAGATAGGATCAACCGACACGGAACTTAACAAGGAGCTTTCCGACAAGCTCAACCTGAACAGTGAAGCGGCCTACTTACCGCAAAATCGTGAAACCGCTTACAGTCAGTTGGTAAGATTTCTGAAAGCCAAAAAGCCCATAGGTGAATGGTCAAAGCCATTTCTTCAGCAGGCATGGCAGTTGTTTTGTACGCCGGACAAAACAGGGGCCTATCGGGAATATGTTGGGGTCTATGAATACTGGCTCAAGCATTGGATGAAGAAGTGATTTCGTGCTAAGTGTTAGGCTTATGTGCCGCTGCTTGACGCACAACGTCTGCTGCTAGGTTCAATATCATGTGTTTTATAGCCTGCTTAAAATGCAAACAACGTACCACCGTAAATCCGAATGCCCTGCAATTTTGGCTGCTGCTCAGGCTGCGATCAAGACCCCCGCAAGTGATTGCGTGAGGGCTTGAGAAAGCACAAATAATGCAAGTGAACCGCCCCGGTTTCCGTAACAGGAGATCGGGGCGGTTTTTATATCATGGATTATATTTATTTTACATATTTACACAAAAAGATTTGAAAAGAAGCGGAGGCGGTGACTGGTTGAAAATTTAAGAGCGACTGAGTATAATAAAACTGTAAAATGCTTTATTTAGGAAAAGAGGTCTGTATGGCAAAGTTTGTACCATTTATTATAAAAACAGACGGCAGTCAGAATATCAGTGTGAAAATCGTGCGCATGAAAAAGTCTGATGCGGTACAGACTGAAAAAGAACCCGTCTGGCAAACAAGCTGGTTGTCAGATTATATTCAGGATGATGCCTTTGAAAAGTATGCCTTAAAGACGGGTAATGGCGAATTGGTTGCGCTGGCTGCATACGAAATATTGGAAAATGACGTGATGGTTCATATTACCTACATTGAGAGCCAGCCGGAAAGCAATCCGACAATTGTCGGGCATTCTAAAAAGTATCAGGGCATTGGCCGGGTGTTGATTGCGTACGGAATCAAGCTGTCGATTGACCATGAATGCGGCGGGACGGTTACGTTCGAGGCAAAGGTTCCGGAGCTGGCAGAGCATTATGTCCGGGACTATGGAGCTTGTCCATTGCCGAGTTTGGTGGAGCACTGCGTTATGAACTTTCTGGTGAGGCAGCAATGAACATCTTTGTAACTTACTTGAAATGAGGTGTGTTTGATGAGTGCAAAAGAATATTTTCAGCGTGATGCAGAGCGAGAGACATTTTATCGCACATTTTATCAAATTTGCAGACGCTTTAATGTCACATGGTCAACAGCAACGCCGGAAGTCCGAGCTTTTATTGAGGAAGTTACCCGTGTGACTTATGAACAGGAAAAAGCAAAGCGTAACGGAGTTTCTCTTAGTACAGTGAAGCCGTTCTTTGGAGATACAGCGTGTTAAAGAAACGGCAGAACACTGTTCCGAACGCCCTGTAATTTTAGCACCCGCTCAGGTTGCGATTAAGTCTCCCCGGAAATAAAATCTGGTAGGGTAAAGAAGATAAAAGCTCTTGGCTTCTGTAATGGAGGCCAAGAGCTTTTTGCATCTTGTTTTGTAAGCGGAAAGAGGTTACAATAATAGAAAAGAAAGCGTATATCAGTCGAATAAGGTGGTAGGCCTATGAAGTTTTTCGAAGTGGTTCCCAGTGAACTTTTCTCGCCGCTGGCTTCGCCCAACCGTATTTTATATGCGGATGCACTGGACGTACTGTACGCAGCATACCAAGAAAACTTGAAAATACGGGAAGATGTCTTGTATTCAATGCTGCGCGGCAGGCTGGAGCAGGAACTGGCGGATGCTACGTTTGAAGATGAAGACATTGACGAAGAGGAACTGAGGGATATCTCTGGCCGCGCCCGTTTTTTGATCCGCAAGCTGTGTAGTAAGGGGTGGTTTGAGAAGGAACGTGGGATGATTTTGAAGAGTATATCACGATTCCTAATTACAGCAGCCGCTTGCTGGAATTATTCCACCAACTCCGCGATGATAGCCCGGCTCGTGGATATTCCTATGTGTTCGGAACGTTCTCTGCATTAAAGGTCGCTGACGATAGCGACAATGCTTACGAAAAATGACGGCGCTTTACAGTGCCTACGATAACACAACGGCACTGATTAGTTTGTTGCAAATGGTCTATCATAACGTAAAGCATTACTTTCAGATGCAGATCGATATGCAGGATGTCAACCAGGTGCTGGCTGCACACTTCAATGACTTCGGACAAAAAGTTGTGGAGGCATACATCCGTCCGCTGAAAATCAAAGACTCAGTGCCGAAGTATCGTGTCCCAATTCAATCTATACTGAGACGGTGGGAAGAAGATGACGCGCTGCTGATGACGATGGCAAATGAAGCATTGCGTGATAAGCGGGGCAAGACATTGGAAGACTGCGTGCCGATCTGCTGAGGAAAATTTTCTGGATCGAAGAACGCTATGACAATTTAGAGAAGGACTATCTTGAAGAAATTGATACGCAGGTCCGGCGCTATACCAGGGCAGCAACACAGAAAATCGAGAACCTGACGAACCGAGATCAAAGCGTGCGCGGCAATTTGAATGTTTTGCTGACGGCACTGTCCAGAAACCGCAGGCATCTGAGCTGGTGGACCAGATACGACCGGCATTTCAATTGTATGAGCAGTCTTTTTTGTCAGAAAGTCTGTGGTACCGTAAGCGTCCCGAAAAACGGACAAAAACCGCGTCGGTGCTGATACAAGATGATCAGGCACCGAATACGGAAGAACAGGTCAGAGCGGCACAGTTACTGCAATCGAAATATGGCCGGGCAGCAGTAAATGCTTACGTGCAGGGATGGCTGGGAGACGCTGACATTCGTTGCTCGGAGGAGCTCTCGCTTGAAGAGGACAAGGATTATATCATGAGTTTGCTGGCAATCCTTGGAAGCAAGGATACATCTGCCGGTTATGTGGTCCAGGAACTCGATGGCATTTTTGCAAAAATGGCTATTCGATCCCGAAAATGCAGATCCGGAGGAGGAGAAGAAGCCGTGAATTTTGATTTTGTTACCAATGCAACGGCAAAAGAACTGGAACAATTCAAATCTGTCTGCAATCAGCTGCTCAGCCGCACATACATTGTGCGAACCATCTACCAGCCGGGAAAAGGCAGGGTGGATAACCCAGACTATCTTTTTCTATCACGGCACTATGAGGCTGTACAGGAGTACCTGAGTCTGCTGGACTGGGATTTGCGCAGGGATGAACTGAACGGATACTTTTATGTGTTGAACACAGACGAGGCTAACCGTTGCAACCTCAATAAAAAAGAAACGGCGATTTTGCTGGCATTACGGCTGATCTACGAAGAAAATATGGAGCGTTTGGGTTTGGAGCAGGATGCCGTATGTACTGTGCGGGATGTGCTGGAAAAGTGGTGACCGACTATCCAGTTTTTCCGGCTAAGCCGAATATGGAAGAGGTCAACGCGCGTTTTACGGTACTGGAAAACCATTCTGTGATTCAAAGACTGGAAGGAAAATTCAACCAGGGCAGCTGCAGGATCGCAATATTGCCAACCATTCTTTCTGCGGTCTCCAGCGAAAAGCTGAACTTGGTTGTGTCTGTTTTGAAAAAGGAGGAAACAGATGAAGAAGCTGAAGAAGATCCTGCTGATCAACTGGCTCTATTTCAGTAAGGAACTGATTGAAGTGGGCGACATCAATTTCCTGACCGGCAAGAACGGTGCCGGAAAGTCAACGGTCATCGATGCACTGCAGATCGTGCTGCTGGGCGAGACAAATTCCCGCAATTTTAATCAGGCAGCCAACGAAAAATCGCAGCGCACATTGGAAGGCTATCTGCGCGCCGACATGATGATAACAGCCCGTATTCCCGCCGTGGTAAGGACTTTTCTACCTATATTGTCTGCGAATTTCAGGATGAGATGGAGGGCAGCAACTTTGTGACGGGCGTTACCTTTGACTGCCGTAGCGATGGAAGTTACCGTGATACATTCTTTATTTACACGGGGACACTGCCGGAAAATTGCTTTATTGAACAGGGCGAGGCAATGGAGATTTCTGCACTTCGCCGTTTTTGAAGCAGAACTATGCACGGGCAGAATTTTACGATACCCAAAAAGAGTATCGCCGCAATATGCTTGCAAAGTGGAACGTTCACAACGAGCAGGTCTTACGGATGATGAAGAAGGCTGTTTCGTTCCGGCCAATTGTGGATATCCAAAAATTTATTACGGAGAACATCTGCGATATTCCGGATAAGCCCAATATTGAGCTGATGCAGCAAAACATCCGGATTATAAACGGCACGAATTGCTGGCGCAGCGTCAGCAGGAAAAGCTGGATGCGCTGCAGCAAATCAGCAGGCTGTATCAGGAGATGAACCAAGCCATAGACCGCTGCCAAATTCAGAAGTTTCTGGTACGGTGGGCAAAAAAGAAGCTGCGCAGACAGAGATCGACCAGAGGGAATTGGAACGAACTGAATGCAAGGAGAACCTTGCAAATGTGAATGAGCAACGGGAGGAGCTTGAGCGGCAGATCGAACAGAAAGAAACGCGCCGCAGTGAGCTTGAGCTGGCCTGCAGGCAGAGCAACGTTTCCAGGAGGAAGAGCGTCTACTCAACATGGAAAAGGCTCTGAGAGATGAGCAGAAAAAGCTGGAACAGGGTCTGCAAAATCTTGAAGTGGAGATTAAGCGGGAAGCACGGCGTTTGCAGAGATTCTGTGGGAAGATACAAGAACTGGAACCGGAAGAACTTCTCATACCGGTGCAGGAAGCGGCGAACACTGCGCAGAAAGCATATGCTGTATTTACTGGTGACGAGAAGGGATTGTTTGCCCGGCCTGTGGAGTTGTTTGAAACGGGGCAGCAGGCAGCGGCCGAATTGTCGGATGCTGTCCGCAGTGCGGCTCATAAAACAGAGGATCGTATTGCAGAGCTGAAGAAGCAAGCCGACCAGAAAAGTGCGGTGCTTGCAAATCTGCGCAGGAACATCAAAGATTATCCCCATGGGCTTCTGCTGTTCAAAGACCGGCTGGAAAAGGATCTGGCGGATAAAACGGGGCATGCGGTTCCCGTTTATATTCTGGCTGATGTGCTGGAAATGGCAGATGAGCGCTGGCGTGGAGCGGTAGAAGGCTACCTAAATAACCAGAAATATTATCTGCTGGTGGAGCCGGGACGTTATCAGGATGCACTCAACATTTACGACCGGCTGAAGCAGGAAGCAGAGTACCGTGCGTTTGGTCTGGTAGATATCGGAAAACTGCGGGAAAAAGAAACACTTCGACCGCTGCCCGGCAGTCTGGCAGAAAAGGTGGAGACAGAAAACAAGCTGGCACGCAGCTATGTGGACTATCTTCTGGGTCGGGTGATATGCTGCGACACGGCAGAACAGTTGCGCTGCTATAAGACGGCAATTACGGCAGAAGGAATGCTGTATCAGGCTATGTGGCCCGCGCACTTCGGAAGGGCTGGATGGAAGACGCCTTCATCGGGCGGCGTGCGGTGCAGTTCCGCATCGACCATCTGGAAAAGGAACTGACCTGTCTGCAGGAAGAGCTGCGGCATTGGCAGCCGCTCCAGAAGCAGCTGACCGGCCTGCAGGAGCCGCTTTTTACCCAAAGATTCGTCCGAATCGATGTGGCGCAAAAGCAGGAGGACTACCAGCGCGTCCAGACGATCATCAAGGAAATCGCAGAAGTCAAAAATCAGCTTTCCCAGCTGAATCTGTTCTGGTTGGATGAGCAGCGGCGCATCATTGAACAGTTGAAAGAAGAGATCCTTGCATTCAATAAGGAAAAAGATGCGAAAAATGTGCAAAAAGGGAAGTTGGAAGGCCGCATCCATCAGCTGGAATATGAGATTTTGCCGGAAAAATACCAACAGTATGAGGCCATCGAAGATGTTTTGAACGAGGAGTTCACGAAGGAATACCGAGAAACCATCGGCGTTCCCCGCTATCGGCAGGAGCTTGTCCGCTTGAAAAAGGCAGATGTCATCCGCAAGAACTTCGGCGACAGTTTGGCGCAGAGCACAAAGGCGATGGACGGGGCTCAGAAGAAACTGTTTGCAGCACGCAGAGAATATGCAGAACGGTTCAAACCCTGTGCATTCCAGATCGAGGTGATGGATAACACAGAATACGAGGAAGAACGACGTACTCTGCAGGAAAGCGAGCTGCCCCGATACAAAGAAAAAATTCGGGCGGCACGGGAAAGCGCAATGGAGCAATTCCAGAACGATTTCCTTGCCAAACTGAAATCCAGCATCGACCAGGTGCAAGAACAGGTGCACAATCTGAACAAGGCCCTGCGCCAGGCACAATTTGGCACAGACAAGTACCAATTCCGTGTAGGGCCAAACCCGGATTATCTGGATTACTATAACATGATCACGGCAGATGACTGATGGAAGGCGAATCCGGTCTATTCGCACTGCCCTTTCAGCAAAAATACGGCCCATTGATCGAAAAACTGTTCAGCCAGATCACAATGGCAGACGATACGCAGCTCAATGTCCGCAAACAGAGCGAACTGCAGGAGAATATCGTCCGCTATACAGACTTCCGGACGTATCTGAAGTTTGATTTGGAAACGACTGATCAGAACGGTTCCAAGCAGCTGCTTTCTCAAACACTGAATATGAAGTCCGGTGGCGAAACACAAACGCCATTCTATATTGCGGTGCTGGCCTCGTTTGCCCAGCTGTACCGCGTCAACGATGCTACCCGTTTTGGTAATACGGTGCGTCTGGTGGTGTTCGATGAAGCTTTCAATAAAATGGATAGTGACCGGATCACGGAGAGTGTACTCCTTCTCCGAAAGATGGGGCTGCAGGCGATCATCTGTACGCCGCCGGATAAGGTCTCGGACATTATGCCCATTGCAGACCGCACATTATTAGTGGACAAATCCGGATACCGGATGCATATTATTCCATTTGGAAAGGAGATGCAGAATGAAGGAAGCACAGGTGATCCTGAATCGTCTGCTGGATAAGTTTGAAAACAGTAAGCATCTTTCTGAACCCAACACATCCAGACGTCGGGTAATGCTGCGCATTGATAAAAGGGAGTTGCCGGAGTATCAATACGAAGATGCGGTGGTTCGGGATGCTTACAATATTGCAGCGCGGGAGCTGGAGCAGCAGGCTTTGGTGCGTCTGGAATGGGCGAGAAAGCAGAGCGTTCTCTCCTGCATTGTGCTGGATCTGGAACGGGTCGCACAGTGCTATGAGTGCGCCGACAGAGTGCATCCGCGAAAAAAGGCAGAAGAGGTTGCAAACATCATCATGCAGAAGCTGGCAGACAATCCCGTTCCATGGATCGCGGCATGGAGGGATGCTGTATGTGCTCAGGTGCGGAACAGCATGAAAGTGCCGACGTATTGCAGGGAAAATGACGGTCTGCTGCAGGAGCTTTTGCTCACGTTTCAACGGTATGCGGAGCTGTCCGGCAGTGTGACGATGCGTGCATTCAGCAGCCAGTGTTTTCACGATACCAAGTATTTTGAGCGAAATGTACGGGAGCTGTTTCTTACCATTGCACGAAAGTACAATACCCAACTGGCGGCGGCCTGTACAGAAGCGGAACTTGGTGAGCGGGATCAGCTTGCATTTCTGGGAATCTATGCCCGCCCAGAGCTTTACGAACTCTCGGGCGATTGCGCGATCTGCTTGAAGAAGGGAGAACTACAGCTCAGCGCAGCAGAACCTTATGGATTGGCTTTGCCCAGTACACTTGTGTCAGAGATTGTGGACATTGAACTAAAAAACATCTGCTGCATTACCTTTATCGAAAATAAAACGAACTATGATGAATATTTGCTGGCGGAAAAACAGCCAGAAGAACTTGCTGTTTATCACGGCGGCTTTCTGAGCCCGCAGAAGAAAAAACTTTTTGAAAAACTGGCTGCTGCGGCAGGGGAAACCATGCAAATTCGATTCTGGGCGGATATTGATCTGGGCGGTTTTTGTATGTTTGAAAACCTGCAAACGGTGTTTCCACAGCTTGAACCCATGCGTATGGAAGGGCGCTTTGTGGAACAGTACCACAAAAATGGCCTGAAGCGGCCGGAGCAGTATCTGAAGAAGCTGAAGAAAGAGCGGAATGTGGGAAGATATACGCTGTTTGTTGATGCAATTGATAAGATTTTGCAATATGGGGTCACAATCGAACAAGAAACATTTCTGGAGTAGAATTCATGCGAAGATAAGAACGTACTATCATTCTTCCCAAATGCCCTGAATTTTGGCACTTGCTCAGGCTGCTATTAAAAATCCCCGCAAGCGATTGCGTGAGAGCGTGAGAGAGTACACATAAAACTTCATAAGTAAAATAAACCCGCCCCGGTTTCCGTAACAGGATGATATGAACCCCAAAAGTTAGACAAAAATCAAATTAAGCGACCCCAACGGTCTGAATCCTGTATTGCACAGGCTCAGGCCGTTTAGTTTTAATTTGATTCGGCGATTGTTGTAATAGTCGATGTA
>ENA-OQHA01000219-OQHA01000219.1-human-gut-metagenome-genome-assembly--contig:-NODE-219-length-30811-cov-3.586038_pt1 | contig 30811 bp, 36 predicted proteins | sample MGYA00242558_ERZ504707 | MGnify/ENA primary metagenome ERZ504707 (study PRJEB26092, sample SAMD00036197) | human gut metagenome | host: Homo sapiens | study: EMG produced TPA metagenomics assembly of...
TTTTCTTTTCCTAATACTCCCGGATGGCTTTTTTTATTCCCTTCTGCTGTGCCATAACCGCATCATCGGAAATGTATGGCATCTCATTCACACTGTCTTCCGGAATTTCGCCGGTGACACTCCAAACTGCTCCCGAAACAGATGATAAAAGTGGCTCACATTGGAAAATCCGCAGCACTCACAGATATCCAGGATCTCCCGGTCTGTCTGTGCCAGAAGATAAACTGCATATTTCAGACGCTCCTGGTTGATATACTGGGTAGCGTTTTCCCACAGATCTGTTTCAGTAGCCTGCAGAGATGGCTTGGAGAGCAGGGAGCCAACTCGCACATTTTTTCGTAGCCTTCCTGGAGATTTTCAATCTTTGACATATTTAAGAGAAGCTCTGACAACCAGGAAGGCATCTGATTCCAGGGATCCTTTTCATCATAAGTGAAGAAATAATCCTCCAGAAGAAGTGCAATGACACACTGTGCATGATATCTTGCGTGCCGAGGATGGCTACTGTTTACCAACTTCCCGCAGTATCCATTGCATCCAGAACCTTGCGAAAATTTCCCCCTTCCAGATGTACATAGGCAGGCATCTCACCATTTATCAGCTTATCCATCTTTTCCTCCTGCTCCAGAAACAGGGAAACATTTCGGAGCACCTGGGTAGAAAAGCCCAGATTCCGGACGCAGAAATCTCCGAATGATAAAAGTTATAGCTGTGCATATCATTGGGGCGTATAAAAAACAGATCCCCCTTTCTTACTGTCTGTACGGAATCATTGATCATATGATAGGCCGTACCCTCTGAAATAATAAAAAGTTCATAATGAGTATGAGTATGTATTGGCACATGCTTGTAAATATCCGAAATCGTATAGGAAAGTCCGGACTCTCTGTTCAGCGGATACTGTTCTTTTCCAAATACCGGTATTTCCATCTTCTTTTCTCCTCCCCACTTTCTGATATCAATATACTACAAAAATCTGACAGCTGTAAACAAGAAACATAGTGTAAATTGTGATATTCTTTTACCGCATTGAAGAAGATTTCTCATTGAAAAAATTTTCTCTGATGCAGAAACTTACTCTTTATTTTTTCAGGGAGGACTTATTATCATGTCATCATCCAAATCTCGATTTTTTAATCCGGCTGTTGTAGGCCTGATCATGCTCAGCTTTTCCTGGGTACCAGTGAATATACTGTGATCGGTATCCTGCCGGAAATTGCGGACGGATTCGGGATTTCACTGACTCAGGCCGGAAGCATTGTATCTCTGTTTACCTTTGCCTATGGCCTTGGCACTCCGTTTCTGGCTGCCTATGTGGGAAAATACAATCGTTTTCGTATTACCATGCTGGGAATCTCACTGTTTGCGCTCTGCAATCTGATCTGTGCCATTGCTGTCAATTACACGGTATTTCTGGTGTTCCGTATTCTTACGGCTGTGGTTTCCGGTACTGTGGTCTCCATCTCCATGACTTATGCGGAAGATGTTGCTTCCATCCCGGAGCATATCCCGGGTGTGATCGCAGGTGTCTTTTCAGGCTTCAGCATTGCTTCTGTTGTGGGTGTGCCTATCGCTTCCACTATCACGCAAACTTTTGGCTGGCGTGCGGCTTTTATCACAATCTTCGTGGCAACCCTGGCTCTGCTGGCGCTTCTGTTTGTGAAGCTGCCGCGGCAGAACCGGCTGAAGGCCGGAAGTATCCTGGAACAGTTTAAACTTTTTCTGGACAAAAGGATCTCCATTGGCTGTGCCATCGTTTTCCTGGCAGGCGCCTCCACCTACTGCTTCTATACATATCTGACACCGATCTTACAGCAGGAGCTTCATATTCCGGATTCCATGTTAAGCGTTGCGCTTCTAATCTTCGGTATTGCGGCGATCACAAGCAATGTAAGCTCCGGTCAGGTGGCAAACAAAACCGGCATCCGCCTGCTGCCCCTGATCTACGTCATCCAGACGATATGTCTGCTGCTTCTGCCTATTGCCACCCATAACCTGATAAGCGGAGGACTGGTACTGTTTATCCTCGGTGTTATGATGTATCTTCTGAACTCACCACTGCAGATGCATTTTCTGAAGATCGCCACCAGAGAGCATCCTGCCTGTGTAAACCTGGCATCTTCTCTGATCTCGGTTTTCTTTAACTTTGGCATTGCAGCCGGTTCTGCCATGGGCGGAGTGATCGTAAAATATGCCGGACTTCGTTTTGTCGGGATCGGTGGTGCAGTTCCGGGCATCGGAGCGATCCTCTGTGCGGTGATCCTGCTTCAGCTCATGAAGCCGGGTGCGGATATCCGATAAATAAAAATACAGCCAGGAAATTATCCGGATCTTATATCCGATATTTCTGGCTGTATTTTTATTCTCTCAATTTTCTTCTGTTACTGATGTGGTTTTACTTTCATATTCTTTCAGTCCCATAATCAGGACTTTCCTGTTTTTCTATTTCATCTCGATTCTAAATAATCTCGCTGCTTTTTCCTGCGGCATCTTCACTACAAGATTTCCATTTTCGATTTTATATTCGCACATCTCTTCCTTCGGATAGATCACTGATACTCTGCTAATCTGATCTGCATTTTCCAGAGGGATCACTGCTTCTGTTGTTCCCGGTGTCCATACCGAAAGATAGGTATTCTTCTCTGCTTTCACTCCGTAAGCAAGAACTTCAGATTTCAGATTTCCAAAACCAAGCGGGAAGAACGGCACGCCGTCACGGACTTCCTCACGGATCTCCTTATACAGGGAGATTCCCTCCTTCATACGGTTCATGGAATTTTCGCCCAGCTTCCATACCATACCGCTGATATATGGGCGGAGAAGCATACCATTTACTACATTGTAGATCACATGCTCTTCTTCATCCTCATACGGATATACCCACATACCACCCTGCTCCGGAGTTACCGCACTGGCTACATTGGCAGCGATATTGGCATTGTAGAGATAATCTGTCTGATCACTGGTAGACTGCAGGCTTAAGATCTTCAGCATACTATAATCCATACGCTGTCCGCCGGAACCGCAGTTCTCCACAACAAGCTCCGGATGATCCCGGAAGATTTCCTCATACCACTGGTGAAGACATTCATAATGCTCACGGATGGCATCTGCACAGCTGTCACTGTTCAGATCACTTCCATATCCCATGGTTACGTTATAGTCCACTTTAAAGTACTCTACACCGTAATCATTGATCAGCCTGTCTACTACATCACGGCAATATTTCCGTACCTCCGGATTGCGGAAATCCAGCATATAGCGTTTATTGTCAATGTGGCGTTTTCCATGACGACAGACAAACCAGTCATCCGGAAGCTTGTTTGCCAGTTCGCAGGCAACTCCCATAACCTCGATTTCCAGCCAGAGTCCCATTTTCAGGCCTTTACTGTGTGCATGATCGCAGACTTCTTTCAGACCATTGGGGAATCTTCCGGATGCTTCTTTCCATTCCCCGACACGGTCCCACCAGAATCCGTCGTCATACCAGCCTGCATCCAGGCAGTAATATTCGCATCCGAGCTCTGCTGCCTTGTCAATGATGGAAAGCTCCCGCTCCGTTGTAGGGTCTCCCATCAGGCAGTTCATATAATCATTAAATACCACGTTCAGCTTCTCATCGTCCGTATTCGGTCTGCGTACTTTTCTCCGATATCTGGTCAGTGCCGCTGCTGCCGGATTCAGGCCACCTTTTACAACCGCTGCCCCTGCCGGAACGGTTGTAAAGCTTTCTCCCGGTTTCAGATTCTTATACCAGCCATGCTCCTGCTCTGTGGCGCCGCTTAAGGCAAGATACAGATTTCCGCCCTGTGCAGAGCCATATTCTGCCAGCCACTGTCCGGAGCTTTCAATCTGGAAAATATACGTCTCCCCTGTTTCTCTGTCCTCGGCAATTCCCATGGGAAGATACTCACAGGTAGACCAGGTGCCCTTTCCACTGTAACAATAACGGTTCAGGCCATATCCCTGATGATTGAAGCCATCTACGACCATTCCGTTTAAATTCAGCGTTTCTGCATCGTATTTCTGCCACTGTGCCTCACAGCACCAGCTGTTAAACGGCACATAGATATCTGTTTTTTTATAATAAGCTTCTCGCCGCCTCTGGAGATTCCCTGATACATAAAAGAAGAAACATAGGTCAGCCCCTGATCCTCGCTTCCCTCGTTGATGATCTCTGTCCAGGTCTGTACTGCCGGCACTCCGTCAAACAGGCGCATATGATATACTGCCTTCAGCTTTTCCGGGGAAATCATTACGATCTCCAGCTCTTTTCCGCCGGCCTGTGCCTTCAGCTCATGGTTCTCATAAACAAAATCCACAGAGGACTGATTGATGTTGTTTTTGTAGGCATGCATGTTTAAGCTTCCTGTGCCGCTTCTGTGGATCTCAACAGCCGGATAACAGATATCCTCCTTCGGCTCCATGACTGCTTTTTTACTTCCTGTGAAGAAAAATCTGCCAGCTCTACCACGCCGTTTTCCCGGATACGAAACTGGATATCCAGGCCATTCTCATGTAATTCGATCGTTTTCATGTTTTCATTTTTATAGCTCATAGAAAATACCCTCCGTTTTTCTGATTCTGATCACAGTATAATATCTGTTTTTTATAAGGTGACAGGTATCATCCCTGAATGTAAAAAGCAATATATTGTCGTATTTATTTTGCGTGATATACTGTTTTCTGACAGTAAAGAGTACAGTCAATCAGACATGTAGGGCGATTTAATCGAATATCTGCATCTGTCCGACTCGCAATTTACAGCTGAAATATTTACATTCCGCTTCGCAGCATACTCAGGAGGTTTTTTCATGCCAGATATTTTCCAGGATTCTTCCCGATATTTCCATATTTCTGCTTTTTATGCTCTCTCCCTGCCTTATTATCATATGGAGCATCACACACATTCCAGCTATGAGATCATGTATATCACCTCCGGTTCCTGCCGGGTTTTCTGCCTGGATGGCACACAGGACACGGAATTCCCACTGAAATCCGGACAGTTTATCTTTATCCGTCCGGATGTACCTCACAGGCTGGAGATTCCGGATGGTTTTCCCTGCTCGATCCTGAATCTGGAATTTTCCCTTACTCCCGAAAAAAGTCCGGTTGCTCTGGAGCTTCTCCTGAAAAAGGATCCCGGATTTTCCTGGTTCTGGAATTTTATGGAAGCCTCCCAGGGCTTCTGCTCCGGCGCGGATTCCCGCAGCTTCGGATACAGCCTGAAGGATCTGCTCACCTTTTTACAACAAAATTCCGGTCAGATACAAAAGGAAGAATTTCTCTTCTTTCTTCTTTTCAGCCGCATGCTTACAGAGCTTGCATTCTGCGCCCGCTCCAGCCGGAGCACCCAGGGAATCGTCTATCTGAAAAAAACGCTCCGCTATATTGACGAGCATTATCTGGAAGACATTGATATTCCTGCCATCTCCGCATATGCAGGGATCAACAAATCCTACCTGCAGGCGCTCTTTACAGAAAAAAACGGCTGCACCATCAATACCTATATCAACCGCAAGCGTATGGAACAGGCCTCCTTTCTTCTGTGCAACAGTACTCTGCACATTACGGATATTGCCTTTTCTTCCGGATACAACAGCCGGCAGCATTTTGCACATACCTTCGAAAAATTTTATCATATGAGCCCCTCCAGGTACCGAAGCCTTCATACCCGGCCTCTCCGTTCGGATACCCAAAAGAAACGCTATCATATGACTGACGGACTGACGTTGGAAAGCGAACCCTTTCCTCAGGAATAAAACTTACTTCATACACCTACACCTTCAGGCTGATACCTGCGATCCACGTCTGAGCAGCCTAAAAAAACGGCCAGGTACGAAGCTCATATCTCTTCGATAACCTGGCCGGCTTTTTATATTTATTGTCAAGCGGATATTCGCAATCCTGCAGGGGACTTACTTGATTCGGTTAAAATTTTTCTATGGAAGCAGATTCTGCATACTCTTCAGGCTGATCGCCAGTGTGGAGGTATTATGCAGAAGTGCGGATGAAGTCGGCTGCAGAATACCTGCAACGCCACAGGCGATAAGACCTGCGTTAAAGGTAATAATAAAACGGTAATTGCGTCTGATACGCTTCATCAGTGCATTGCTGATCTCTTTCAGAACAACAAGCTCCTGAAGATCATCTGCACCTACAGTAATATCTGCGATCTCCCGGGCAATTTCAGCACCATCACTGATGGCGATACCGACATTGGCTGCGGAAAGTGCCGGAGAATCATTGATTCCGTCACCTACCATGATAACCTTTCTTCCGGCTGCCTTTTCTTTTTCGATGAAGTTGGCCTTATCCTCCGGAAGTACCTCGGAATAATATTCGTCCACTCCCACACGTCTGGCAATGGCTGCTGCTGTACGCTCACTGTCCCCTGTCATCATAACGATCTTGGAAATCCCTGCCCCGCGCAGTGCTTCTACAGCAGCTTTCGCCTCCTCACGAAGGGGATCTTCAATACAGATCACGGCCGCAAGGCGTCCGTCAATGGCAAGATACAGGTGGGAATACTCTTCCGGAATATTGTCGAATTTCTCCTTGCCATCCTCCGGGATCAGACATTTCTCATCTTCAAATACAAAGTGATAGCTTCCAATCACGGCCTTATGGTCTTCGATCGTAGTGGAAATTCCATGCGCTACTACATATTCAACCTTTGAATGCATCTCCTCATGGGCCAGATGCTTCTTCCTGGCAGCACTGACAACAGCCTTGGCCATGGAGTGTGGGAAATGCTCTTCCATACATGCGGCGATACGCAGCATCTCCTCCGGATCATTGTTGTCAAAAGAAACCACATCCACAACGGTTGGCTTCGCTTTTGTCAGAGTTCCTGTCTTATCAAATACGATGGTATCTGCCTCAGCCATTGCTTCCAGATATTTACCGCCCTTAACTGTAGCCTTATGTGTACCGGCCTCACGGATCGCAGACAATACAGAGATCGGCATTGCAAGCTTAAGCGCACAGGAGAAATCCACCATCAGGATCGCAAGGGCCTTGGTGGCATTTCTGGTAAGGAGATATGTAAGTGCTGTTCCTCCAAGAGTATAGGGAACCAGCTTATCTGCCAGATGCTCTGCCTTTCCCTCCAAAGAAGATTTCAGCTTCTCAGACTCCTCGATCATGGTAACGATCTTGTCATAGCGGCTGGAACCACCTACCGTCTTTACGCGGATGGTGATCTCACCTTCCTCCACAACAGTGCCTGCATAGGCAACGCTGCCCTCTTTCTTGCATACAGGTACAGACTCACCGGTAAGAGAAGCCTGGTTGACCATAGCCTCTCCATCTGTAACACTTCCGTCAAAAGGAATTACGGTACCCATACGTACAACAACATCATCTCCCGGCTGGACCTCTCCGGACTCTACCAGGATCTCCTGATCCTCTCTCTTCAGCCATACCCTGCCAACATTCAGGGACATGGTTCTTGCAAGATCACCTACAGATTTCTTATGCGTCCACTCTTCCAGGATCTCTCCGATTCCAAGCAGGAACATGATGGAGCCTGCAGTACCAAAGTCCTGACGTAATACAGACACTCCAATTGCAGTGGCATCCAGGACCGGCACCTCGATCTTACGGTGAAGAAGTGTATCGATTCCCTTCCAGATATATTTCAGGGAAGTAGCTGTTGTATAAATGGCATTCAGCGGATATGGCAGAAAAAGCATTCTTCCGTAATGGCAGATCACCTTGGAGATCAGCTTCTCCTGATATTCTGCATTCAGTGCTCTCCCTGAGCTCTGCAGCACCTGTGAAGGAACCTCTACATCCTGATAATGAAATTCGCTGATACCACGGATAACCGCAGCTCTGCTGCCCCGATAATTTACAACTGCGTCACAGGTTCTCTCGTATACCTTGGCAGAAACCACTCCATCAAGATTCTCGAGATAATACAACAGCGTATCTGCCTGCCCGTAGCTCATCCTCTTCTGAGCAAGATGGATACGAAGCCGGCCTCTTGTCTCATGTTTGATATAAAATTTCACGGAAAATCGCCTCTTTACTCAGCTGTCTCTTCTGCTGCTTCTTCTGTCTCTTCTGCTGTTTCTTTGAATGCATCCTCATCTGCAGTTTCCTCTACTTCTGTCTCAACATCCTCTACAGCCTCTTCAGCTACTGCTCTTTCCTCATTGATCTCCTTAGCTTCAGCATAAATATCTTCAGCATTCTCCTGAAGATTCGTAGCTGTTTTCATGATGCAGTCCTTAGCTCTTAAAACGGCTGCTGTGCATCCTGTGTAAAGCTTCTTCGCATCCTTGCTTGTGAGGATCTTGATTCCTGCTGTACCGAAAAGAACGCCTGCTGCAAAAAGTCCTGATTTCTTGAATTTAAAGTCTGCCATAATAATTTCCTCCTGATATATGATTTTTATTTTTTTCTGATTCCCGGTGAGGATTTTTCATGTCCGCCCCGATATTTTCATTATTATAAAATGTCTGTAAAAAAAAGTCCAGTGTTTTTTGTGTGAATTCAACACAATTCGTTAAATTTTCAGTTATTTTTGCCTAACAGTTAATTTTTACTAATAGTTTAATCTATCTAATTCTTAGTCTGTACAAACCTCTTCTTTCCTATTATATTGTGCCATAGCTTTTCCATACTCACCCGACCTCATGAACAGGCAGCAGCGCCAGGGTACGGATATTCTGTTCACTGATCTCCCCGCAGGCCCGAAGTCCTGCAAGGATCACTTCATTAAGCTTCTGTCCGGACAGATGGCATATCGTATCATCATCCAGTTCTACTGTGCAGACGCCTTTTGTGCTGCATGCCACGCGATACATATTCTTTCGACTGATAGCACCGATGGATTCCAGCGTATTGACCATACGGTATACTGTAGCTACACCGATCTTCGGATCCAGTGCGGAAGCCTGTAATAGATTTCCTTACAACAGGAGCACTCTCCCTCCAGGATAATGTCCAGAAGAATCTTTCTCTGTCTGGTGATGCGGAGCCCCTTCTCCTTCAGTTTCTCTATAATAAGATCCCTCTGCATCTCTGTATGTCGGTAGCATCCTGTTTTTTCTCTTCTGTTTCGGCTTCTGCAATATGCATTCTGATCCCTCCTTTATTGAGAAAACTTTTCTTTTATCTAATAAGTTAGTATACTCCAACTTAGGTTAGTTGTAAATAACTCGTTTGAACTTTTTTTACATATTGAGGATTCTGCCTGAATACCGTATAATGTTTCGTGAACCTGTACATAGGAAACCGTCGTTTTGACAAAATGACGAAAAATCCCCTTTCGTTTTTTCGTCAGAATGACAAGAAACTGCCGGAAACTTTGTAAGATTCAGCTCTAGCCCTTTTCTCTCATTTTCGATATACTGTTAACCAGCAAAGGAAATTACGTAAAACAATATATTAATTTTGGAGGGAAACAACAATGGCAAGTTTATCATTATCTCACATTAGTAAAACTTATCCGAACGGCTTCCAGGCAGTTAAAGATTTCAACCTGGAGATCGAAGACAAAGAATTCATCATCTTCGTAGGACCATCCGGATGTGGAAAATCTACAACACTTCGTATGATGCAGGTCTTGAGGAGATCAGCGGTGGTACACTTAAGATCGGTGACAAAGTCATGAACGATGTTGAGCCTAAGGACCGTGATATCGCAATGGTATTCCAGAACTACGCTCTGTATCCTCATATGACAGTTTATGATAACATGGCATTCGGACTTAAACTTCGTAAAGTTCCGAAGGACCAGATCGACAAGGCTGTTCGTGAAGCAGCAAGAATCCTTGACCTTGACAAGCTTCTTGATCGTAAACCGAAGGCTCTTTCCGGTGGTCAGAGACAGCGAGTTGCTATGGGACGTGCTATCGTTCGTAATCCTAAGGTATTCCTTATGATGAGCCTCTTTCCAACCTGGATGCTAAGCTTCGTGTACAGATGCGTATCGAGATCTCCAAGATCCATCAGAGACTTGGTGCTACCATCATCTATGTAACACATGACCAGACAGAGGCTATGACACTTGGTACCAGAATCGTTGTTATGAAAGACGGTGTTGTTCAGCAGGTTGATACACCACAGAACCTGTATCAGAAACCAGGCAACCTCTTCGTTGCAGGATTCATGGGATCTCCGCAGATGAACTTCCTTGATGCTGTTATCTCCGAAAAAGGCGGCAATGTAATTGCTACGATCGGTGGTGAGCATGAGGTTATCGTTCCGGCAGCTAAAGCTAAAGTCCTGAAAGACAAAGGCTATGTTGGAAAGAAAGTTGTTCTTGGTATCCGTCCTGAGGATATCCATGATTCTCAGATGTTCCTTGAGACATCTCCAAGCAAACCAATGAACTCCGTAGTTAAAGTTTACGAGCTTCTTGGTGCTGAAGTATTCCTGTACTTCGATGTTGACGGAACTCAGGTTACAGCACGAGTTGATCCTCGTACAACAGCTAAGACCGGTGATCCGATCAGATTTGCATTCGATATGGAGAAAGCTCACTTCTTCGACAAAGAGACAGAGCTTACTATCACAAACTAATTCTCGTCGAATCATAAAAACAGAATGTAACCCCGGGGGATATGATTTCCCGGGGTTTCTTTTTATTTCACTAGTTTTATTTCACATCAGAAAGGACGCTTTTTATGAAAATACAGCAAACAATTCAAAAATGTCTGGATGACTGGAACCGGATCAGCGGTCTTGATTTCTGTATTCTGGATGAAAATGACCAGATATACATTTCCACAGGGGACCGTCGACTTCCTTCTTCTGAAAAGCTTGCTCAGTTCCGGGAGGATCCTGCCTTATGCATCTCCAACCGCAGCTGCAGTCTGTACAAGCTGAACAACATACCTCAGAGCAATATGCTTCTGATCGTATGGGGCTCCGGAGAGCAGGCTTCTACCATCGGAGAGCTTGCTGTCTGCCAGGTAGAAAGTCTCCTCACTGCCTATACGGAAAAAACAGACAAGAACTCCTTTATGCAAAATCTTCTCCTGGACCGTTATTCCCAGGTAGAAGCTTTTAACAAGGCTGCCCGTCTTCATATTACACCTTCTGCCCGCCGTGCGGTATTTCTTGTGGAAACCAAGCAGCACAAGGACGAAAATGCCCTGGCTACCATCCGCAACATCTTTTCTGCCCGTACACGGGATTTTATCACTGCACTGGATGATTCCGGCATCATCGTAGTACGTGAGCTTCAGAGCACCGAAAGCTACGAAGAGCTGGATGGTATCGCCTGCATGCTGGTGGATATGCTCAATACAGAGGCCATGACCTCTGCCTGGGTTTCCTACAGCAATGTTGCAGATGATATCATGGAGCTTTCCGATGCCTACAAGGAAGCCCGCACTGCTCTCGAGGTCGGCAAGATCTTTTATGCTGACAAAAACGTTTTCGGTTACAACCGTCTGGGCATCGGACGTCTGATCTATCAGCTTCCCACTCAGGTCTGCAACATGTTTGTAGGCGAGATCCTCGGAGAAGAATCCCTGGAATCTATTGACGACGAAACCCTCAATATCATCCGGACCTTCTTTGAAAATAACCTGAACCTTTCTGAAACCTCCAGACAGCTCTATGTGCACCGGAATACTCTGGTGTACCGTTTTGAAAAGCTACAGAAGCGGTTTGGCCTGGATATCCGTACCTTTGAGGATGCACTGGCCTTCAAGCTTGCCATGATGGTGTCCGATTACATCACCTATTCCGGAAATCATGGAAAATAGATTCTGCTCGTAAAAATCCATCAAAAATGCAGGAACACAAAAAATCCCCGAAACAGCAGATAATGTCTGTTTCCGGGGGTTCTTTATTTCAGCAGCATCAGATGCTCCGGTGGAAGATACAGATATTCCGGAAAATCTTTATCCGGATCCTCCGTAAAGCTGTTTTTGGGACGCATCCACCATAATCCGGCAGCATTCTCTTCCGCTTTGTTTCGGATCATATACTGATGTTCAAATGTAGTTTCTATGTATTGGTCTACCCGTACTGCCATACAATTCTCACCCGGCTTTGATTCCGGGCGGATCCAGTGGCCGCGGATCCCTACGTAAGTAATGTCCTCATCTACATTTTCTTCGGTATGGAGCTTCATTTTCCAGTCCGCCGCATAGATCTCGTGCGGTCCCAGCCTCTCCGCTCTGGAAAATTCTTACAGCCGGTAAGCTTTGCTGCCTCCAGAAGTCCCGGTCTCTCAAACAGCTGCTTTGTCTCCCCGGTCACAAGGATCCTGCCTTCATGTACAATGGAAAGCTCCCTGCAGAATTTATAGGCCTCATCTCTGCTGTGTGTCACAAGGATCATATCTCCCGGATAGTCCTTGAGGAAATCCTGCATCTCCCGCTGGAGCACATCCTTCAGGTAACCGTCCAGTGCGGAAAACGGCTCATCCAGAAGAATAGCTTCCGGCTCTCCGATCATCATTCTGGCCAGTGCCACTCTCTGCTGCTGTCCGCCGGAAAGCTGTGAGGGCAGGCGCTTCTCCAGCCCCTCCAGATGATATCGCCGGATCAGATCTGCCACTTTTTCTCTGGCGGAGGATTTTTCCCCACGATAACCGCAGCGGATGTTCTGTTCCACTGTCATGGTTGGGAACAGCGCATAATTCTGAAACAGATATCCGATCCGTCGCTTCTGCGGTTTCAAATTGATCCCTTTTTCAGAATCAAACACTGTTTTTCCATTGATAACGATCCTTCCCTTATCCGGTGTTTCGATTCCTGCAATACAGCGTAAGGTCATGCTTTTTCCGCTGCCGGAAGCACCAAGAAGCCCAATGGCTGCCGAACTGCCTTCAAAATCTACCTTCAGGGAAAAATCACGGAAGTTTTTTCGATATTTACTTTGACTGCCATCAGATCCACCTTCTTGTTTTCATTCCTCTTCCGGATACGATATTGATCAGCGCTACGATCACAAAGGAGATCAGCACGATCACAACGACCCAGAATCCTGCAGTTCCGTAATTTCCGGCTGCTGTCTCTGATGCAATGGCAACAGAAACTGTTCTGGTTTTTCCAAGGATATTTCCGGCAAGCATAGAGGTTGCACCATATTCTCCGATCGCACGTGCAAATGCCAGCACTGTTCCGGATGCGATCCCCGGTCCTGCCGCCGGCATGACTACCCGCCAGAATATCCGGCTGTCGCTCATCCCCAGAGTCTGGCCTGCATGGATAAGATTTATATCCACCTGTTCAAAAGCAGCCCGAGCATTGCGGTACATCAGCGGAAATGCGATCACTGCCGCTGCGACCACACAGCCCTTCCAGGTCTGCACGATCTTAATATCAAAATTATCCAGAAGAAAGCTTCCGAAGGGCCTTTTCAGACTGAAGATCAGTAGCAGAAAAAATCCAGCCACTGTAGGAGGAAGTACCAGCGGAAGAGTAAGGATCCCGTCCAGTACTGCTCTGGCTCCCGGCTTCAGCTTCATGATCTTCCGGGCGCAAAATATTCCCAGAAAAAAAGCGATCACTGTGGCTGCCAGACCTGTTTTTAAGGAAATCCACAGAGGACTCCAGTTTATTTCTCTCAAAAATTCTGTCATATTTCATTCCTGTGCCGGCATTTACTGTGTTTCAATATTTACTGCCTGCCGGTTTTCTACATCATACTCATTTGGATGTGCTGTCTACGGAAGCTGTGCTGTCCTCAGCCTCCGTGTTGTCTGCAGAAGCTTCTGTGGCATCCTCGGAATCCTCATCCTCATATGCTGTAAATCCATAGCCCTCAAATACCTTGATCGCTGCATCAGACTCTACATAATCAAGAAAAGCCTCTGCTGCCCTGGTATCGTCTTCCGATGCTTCCTTGTCCTCGATAAGTCCCACAGGATAAAGAACCGGCGTCTTAAGGCTGTCTGCCGGCGCCTCTGCGATGATATCTACTTTATCAGTAACAGACGCAGCATCTGTCGCATATACAACACCAACCTCATTGCTTCCTTCACTGACTGCTGCAAGTACATCCGTTACATTCTTGCACTCGTTGATCTCCATTTTGTTTACATCGTCCATGATCCCAAGATTGTTAAAGATCTCACGGGCGTACTGTCCCACCGGAACATCCTCTCCTGCAAGCGCCATATTTTCAGCGTCTGTGATATTCTCGAATCCTGTTACCTTTGTCTCTCCGTCCTTTGGTCTGATCAGAACGACTTTGTTCTCAAGAAGATCCTTAACGGTGTCTTCCTTTGTCAGTTTTTCCTCTGTGAGGGCATCCATCTGTTTATCTGCTGCTGAAAAGAAAAGATCACAGCGTGCACCTTCCTCGATCTGTGTCTGCAGTGTACCTGAGCTGTCTGCACTGTAATAGATCGTTACATTCGGATAAAGCTCATTGAAATCCTTCTGGATCTCCTCCATGGAATTGCTGAGGCTGGCAGCAATAAATGCATAAACCTCTCCCTTCAGGTTCTCATCACCTTTCACTTCTGTGTCCGCCGCAAAAACAGTTCCGGTCATAAGGCTGTTGTTAAAATTCCCGCGGTAAGGCTGCTAAGATTTTTTTCTTCATCTTTTGTTTCTCTCCTTTTCCGTTTCGTTCAGTTTTGTTTAGTTTTGAATGGTTTTGTTTAATTTTACCGAAAGGAAAGTTTCTTGTCAAGCTATAAGGCATTGCTGTTTTTCTCTACAAGTGCTATCATAAATACATAGTTGACAAGCCAGGCGGATGTTCACGATCCGCTTCGTTTCTTATCATGAGTGGCTTACAGCACTCCTGATACAGACAAATCCCACACAAGGTTCATTGCTCTGCACAACGGAAGCAGAGAATTTGCCTGATCCGGTTCATTCAATATTCAAGAAAAGGAGAATTACTTATGAAACTCAGTGCACGTAATCAGTTAAAAGGAAAAATCATCAACATCAACCAGGGAGCTGTAAATTCCATCGTTTCCATTGATATCGGTGGTGGAAATATCATCACTGCTACCATCTCCTGTGCGGCGGTGGAAGAACTTGGACTGAAAGTAGGCTCTGATGCTTACGCAGTTATTAAGGCAACCAATGTTATGGTAGGTATCGATGAATAAAGTCTACACAGCACAGGAAGTTGCAGATAAACTAAAGATCAAAAAATCCACAGTATATGACCTGATCAAACGCGGAGAGCTTTCCTCCTCCAAAGTCGGCAAACAGCTACGGGTCAGCGAGGAACAGCTGTCTCAGTATCTTAAGGGTTCGGAATGTTCTGCGTCTTCTGCTCAGTCTTATGATCACCAGCCGGAGAGTTCTCTTTTGAAAAGGGATTATCTTCTGCATTCCAGTGGACTGATCATCAGCGGACAGGCTTCTCCGGCTCTGGATCTTCTCCTAAATCAGCTTCCCACACACCCGGACAATCTGCCGGTTCTGCAGTCTCACATGAACACCTACAACGGACTGTATTCTCTCTATTTTGAAAAAGTCCACATTGCCTGTGCATCCGCCTCACCGGAAGATATCCATAGCCTTATACCCGGTATCCCACTGACTGTGATCTCTCTGTGTCAATATCCTGTCGGCTTCTATGTAAAAAAAGAAAATCCCAAGAATATCCGGGGATTTTCTGATCTTACACGGGCAGATATTATTTTTGTGAACCGCGAAAAAGGAAGCAGCCGTCGTATCCTTCTTGACCGTACACTTCTGTCTTCCGAAATTTCACCGGATTCCATATCCGGATATCGAAATGAGCTTGTTACCGATCACTCCACGGCTGCTGCAGTGGCTGGCGGACAGGCAGACATAGCTCTTGGCGAGGCCTGTGTAGCGAGAAGCTTTCCAGAGCTGGATTTTCTTCCTGTTTGCCAGGAATCACTCTTCCTGGTTATGCAGACCAAAAATCTGAGCACCCCCGGCTTTCAGGCCGTAGCGGAAACCATTGCATCCGAACCTTTCCGCCGGTTTTTAGCTCTTCAAACCGGATACGATACTACTGACACCGGAAATATCCGGCATATTTAGGGCTAAGAAAAACGCTTATGTAAAAAATTCTTCCACAACCATTTCTTTGATAATACAAAATCAGCCAGCACGTCAATGATCATTCCTTATTTTTGCCCAATTAAGGAAGTTTCTTGATCCTATGACTGCTGGCTGATCTTTATTTATTCAGATATTGATATACTCTTGAAGAAATCGAACGAATTCCGTACAGTAAATGATCTTCGGAAGCGCCTTCTGAAAATATACATAATACATAATTTGTTTTCTTTCCATAGACGATTGCCATATCATGCTGAACTGAGCTTGTCTCACCAGTTTTGTTCGCGCATACTATACCTGTCGGAAGACCTGATGGAATTTTGTATCGTTTCGTCTGATGCAGTAAAAGATTTAGCATTTCTCTGGAATACTGTTGAGAAACACACTGACCTCGATAGATTTTTTCTAAGAGTATCCCACAATCTTTTGCAGATGCCGTGTTACGCCACCCATCACTGCTCCAGGCTGAAGAAGATGGATGCAAGGAACTGTGGCAGCCGGTATTTTGTAACCGTTCTTTCGAAGATATTGGTTCACTACAGCCGTTCCTCCTACAAAGCTTCCGCCCCCTTGACGCCTTACCAGTTCATTATAACATTCATTATCACTGACGGTGATCATATCCCACAGCAAGCTGTACACACCGGAGCTGTATTGCATTTTTCCCTGACGAATCTGATCATAGACGGATGCCATCACAAACGCCTTGATCGTACTTGCCGGATACATTTCCTGATCATTTATATTTACAACATTTCCTGTTTTCAGATCTTTTATATAAACAGACCAGTTTCCACCGTAGGCAGAAGCAAAACTCTCCAATTCCGATTTAAATGCACTTAAAGCATACTCTGATCTTGTACTTTTTCTTCCCTGCCAGTCCACATACTGACCATCCGGTGTTTTCATATTTTTCGCAATGGTTCCGTTCGATTTCAGGTAATAACCATCTTTCCACCGGTTCACCAGCATTTTTCCATTTTGGTCTACATAATATTGCTGGCCCTCACAGGTTACCCACCCTGCCTTCTGTACCATTCTTCCGTTATCATTGCCAAAATAATAAATTCCGTTAAACTTTTTTCCCTGAACTGTTTTGTTCACTTTATGAAAAGACGGACGCATGCAGATTCTTCCGGTTCCATAGAAATAATAATAACCGCCTTTAAAATCACGCCCACCGAATCTTCTCTGTCTTATATAGCGTACTGTTCCACGATCAGCCAGTTTTCCGTACGCTTCCACATAATAAATGCCTGCGATAATTTTTTTGCCCCGTACCTTCTGTTCAGCTACGTTTACAAAGCCACGCTCTCCCTTTGAAATTCTTCCATTGGAGTCTGTGATGTGGTATTTATCAAAGCGGACACCAGAAACTGTCTTTTTATCGAAATAATAAACGGATTGCTTTCTCAAAAGTTTTCCGTTTTTATCAAACATATAAAATCCTGTTTTTAAAAACTCTGTCTTTGGGATTGACAAATAACGTAATCCGGTAAGTTTTCGCTTCTTAGAATCTTTCAAATACCAGTTCCCGCCAGATTTCTGAAGATAATTTCCACTGTTATCCCAAAATCGTACCGTTCTTTCAGCAGCCTCGACCTTTATCTCTGTACTTCTGGCACCAATAATACATCCAAAAACCACTACTAATATCAACCAATATATACAAACTGTTTTTTTTGCTTTCATACTTTAACAAGACCTGCCACAGACGATGGCAGGTCTTTCTCCTTTATCTTTATATTATCCTATTTTCATGCAGATGTTCTGGATCAGGCGGTTGTATCCGCTTACCTTTTTCAGCCATTCCAGCGCTATGGACACTGCCAGTGAAGCCAGCAGAAGCGTCAGTGTATTGGTCAGAAAATATCCACTCACATACACAAAAGAAGATTTTCTTATAAATGTATGTATCAGAAATATATTCATGGAATGTTTTCCGAGGAACAATAAAATCTGTCGCACTCCCGGAATGACATTAATAAATTCGCAGCAAAATGCCATAAATACAATTGGATACACACCCCAGTGGATCTCACTGTATACCGTCAGCGGCAAAGTTCTGTACGCTTTATACAAAATAAACACCGCAAGAAGCTCCAGAAGAAATTTGAAAACATGCTTCATTCCAGCATTCCATATCTTAAACCATCGGTTAAACAGATCATACTTGGCTACACACATTCCCATGAGAAATACCGGTAAAAATGCATAAATACCCGTAATTCCCATAACCTCCAGGGAAATTATCCGTGGAAATGCCGCAACAGCCACAAGAATAAATACCAGATATTCTTCCTTTATCATAAACAGCGGCACGCAGATGATAAAAATGATCGCCGCACTCATATACCACCAGGTTCCGTTCAGAGTCGAAGTTCCGAAAAGTTTCGCCAGACCAAAAAAATCCAGCACCATTGCGCTAACACCTTTGGCAATATTTCCGTTTCCGAAATATCTGGCCACGCATAGCCGTTATAAAGCTGTGAGCTCACAACAGAAAGCCCCCATATGATCCAGAACCCTCCATTGTTTTATCAGTCTTTTGGCTGTCCACTTGCCAGGTGTAGAATTATTTTTTCTGTAACTGAGATACAGTCCGTATCCGGAAATAAATGCATAGATCGGTACACAGATCTTAAATGTTCTGCACAGATACATGATCCAATCTGCTGAAAACGGAGTGAAAACAACATTCAGCCCCTCAAATCTGTCTTGACTCAGATACATATGATGGAACAGCATTATAACAATGGCAATGCCCTTCATCGCCTGAGAATTATATTTATCAAACTTTATTGCCTGCTTTCCTTCCAAAATCCAACCTCCATATTACCGATTCTCGATAATCCTCTCATAAACTCGTTTGGAACAGTTACGGTCATTAAATGCAAAGGTCTCATCCATTCGTTTCCGATATTCCTCTTTCATCTGACAGCCGTCTGCCATATATTCGATGATCCGGTCCACAGTTCCGTCCAGTGTATGCTCCACCTCTCCGAAGCCATCTCTCTCATAGTCAAAGTATCCCTCTGTGTAGGAATGCGCGCCACTGAAAAAGCTGTCTCTGTCAAACTGGGAGTATACGATGGGTTTTCTCAAATATGCAAAATCAAAGGCAACCGAAGAATAGTCCGTGATCATCAGATCTGTCTGGGCAAAAATGTCCTTGTAGGAATAAGACGAATCCATAAATTTTACCCGTGGATCATGACGGAACATATGCAGACCGTCAATGGTATTTGGGTGAGGCATGAAGCAGATGGTATATCCGTACTTCTCTGCCGCTCCCAGAAGTCTTTCGTTGTTGAGAAGATCATCATAAAAATGGAAATATTCGCTTTCCTGAAATTCTTTTCCAAGCTGCCATACCCCTCTGGCATCGGTTCCTGAGGAAAGGCTTTTGCGCCAGGTAGGCATCACCGTCACATACTTACGCTCATCATGGACCAGACGGTCATAACGCGGCATTCCCGTAAGCCAGATATTTTTTTCGGATAAAAATAGTCATAGGTAAAGGCAGAATCATATTCCGGCTTTGTGCTGACGATAAATCCGAAAAGATTACGGTTGTATTTGTTCAGCCACTTGGACTGGTTGTCTTTGGTCACACCATGCTGTAAAAATACCAGCTTTTTGTCATAGATGATATCGCGGTACAGATACTCCAGCTTTCCAAAAGGATTGATCACCGGTTTGTTAGCCTGGGAGGACAGTGAAAATTCATTCAGCAGGAACAGAAGCTTATGCTTCCAGGAGAAAGGCTCCACAACCTTTCCAAGCTTCTTCATTTCCACATAATCCTGTGTATCCTTGTTGACTACAAAGTACGGCTCCACCGTAGGGTCCGGATTGGCGCAGAGATAGCGGAACATCACTTCGCCGTTATCATCTCCGCGTGTTGTACGATCGGAGATCAGCCAGATCTGCTTTTTCTGCTTCGCCTTCTGCATCTCGTAGAGCTTACGCACGAGAACTGCCTTTTTTCCGGCCTTTCCCTGAGAAAATATTGCTTTGGTGCGTTTTTTCTTCAGCTGTTTCTCCCTGCTCTGACTGTATGGCTCTACCGTTACTTCATACTGATGGCCCAGAACCTTTGCATCTTCCTGATCCTCTCCACGGATCATCCGTACTTTTTCGTTAAGATACAGAAGCTTATCCTCTATATGCAGGAAAAGCGGCAGCTTCTTTGTAAATGGCACATATTTTCCGTAGGAAATATTGTACATTTTGTTTATATGTCCATCTGTGCCTGTGCCCCAGCTGATAAACTCCCGGATCTCGGAAAGCGGAATGTCCACGATATACAGCTTCTCAACGGCACTTTCTTCTCTGCACCAGCCGGTTCTTTCCAGTGTATATTTCCATCTGGCTTCATAGGTGTTGCCACCAGTCATCATATATACACGGTTTGTCCTGCTCACAGGCTCCACAATGGAAAATTCACAGTGCAGCTGGTCTTTTTCCGGCTGGAATATCTTAACACGGAGATTGTCATATATGGGATTCAGGATCGTGTCTGCCTGATCCGGAAATTTTTTGCATATATCCGGATAATATTTCCGGAGAAGATACACTTTGTTTGCCCTGCTGATATGCTGATTGGACATCACGATCTCCGGAAACTCCATCTGCTTCAGGAAGCTTTCGATGCCTTCCTCATATCTGCACTTTTTCTCTTCATCAAGCTTCTCGTTATCAAATATGATATCAGCTATTTTTGCGCTGTAATACAGCAGCACATAATCTGCATTTTTTTCATGAACAGGATTTTCTTTTATTCTGCAGTCTGCGATCTTTCGGAAAAATTCCTGATAAAATACCTCCAGTTGTTCCGGATCCTGCAGCATATTCTTCCAGTCCTCCACCATGAGATGGTCCGCAAGGATCTGCACATAGATATCTTCCCCTGAATCACTCCCAGACTCCGGCAGCTTACAACGGACTGATATACCATAGTCATCACATCCAGATACCAGATCTCCGGACGGATCTCGGATACCCATTTCACCTGATCTGCGGCAAATGTGTAAGCGGTATACAGCTGATGCAGAAGATATACATTGTTATCCAGCGTTGTTTTTCGGTGAAACGGTCACAGTAGTTATTATGCTCCCGCACATGGATATTTCCTTTCCACGGATCTTTGTTAGGACAACATCTCTGTTGTCTTCCTCAAGCAGCGTCTGACTCTGCACTGGATTTTGGGGAAAAACAGATTCCGGCTTTTGCAAAAACGACATAGTTTCCGGCTATCTTATCCTTCAGTTCTGCCACAAGATCCCCGCATTCCAGTCCGTCAATATATAAAAGATCCCGGTCATCCAGCATCTCCCGGAAACGAGGATCCTCCGGATTGAACTCTCCGTAGATCTTATCCAGCTCTTCGTCCTTGAGCTCTTTCTCCTTTTCTACGGCTTCCTCCAGCTCCCGCATGTCCCGTTCATCAGGAATATCCATATCTCCTGCAATGCGTACTGCAAGGATCTGTACCGTTCCTTCCGGTGTGACCTCACGTACATTTTTAAAGGTTCTGTAAAGCTTTGCGGTATCTTTTGCAAAAACAACTACTGAAAATTCATACTCCCTGTTCATATTGCTCCTTTTGTATCCTTACATTAAAATTTTTTCTCTTTCAGCCTTCTTTTCAGTTTGTCCGGTATTTGAGCATTGGCTATATATTCATAAATTCGTTTGCTGTTGTCATTGTCCCTGTAGGAAGAAGCTCATCTCTTCTTCCTGAAAATTCCGGTTTTTCACGGAATCCGTTCCTCGCATATTCTCCGATAAGGTCTACCAGCTGGTTCTGATCCCATGCCAGATCTCCGAAAACATCTTTTTTGTAGTCCATATAGCTTCCCTGGACTTTCTCATAGGTTTCCAGATCAAAGGGATAAAATACCACCGGTTTTTCCTGATAGTAGACATCCCAGGAAACAGAAGAATAATCGGTGATCAGCATATGACAGCTCATCAGAAGCTGATTCAGCGGCATAGTCCCAAATGGGATCAGCCGGATATGCCTGTCTTCCACCTGAAAGCTCCGGATATGTTCCCTGAATTTCGGATGGATATAAAAGTTCAGCGTGATATCCTCCTTTTCCAGAAGAGTCTTAAGCCTCTCATCCTGCAGAAATGCTTTATAACGCTGATAGTATTCACTTTTTTTAAACTGCTCCTCGCTGATATCCTCCAGCCAGCTTCTCCATGTAGGCATCAGCAGGATCTCTTTATGAGCCGGATCCGACTTGTCCTCCAGCACATCCCATCTGCCAGTCCGGTGATGATGATCTCTTCATTATCGTATCCGAAATAATCATGATGATCTTCTGTTCATAACCCGAAGACACCACAAACAGTGCCATCTGATTACCTCCGCCTTTATGAAAGGTCCTGTGGCATTGCTTGAAGCCCATCACTCCATGCTGGAGAAATACGATATTCTTCCGTGCCTGATACAGAACCTTGTAGATGCTGTTGGGCGAATCCCAGATATAAAAATGCCGGATTGCATCGGTAGATATCAGATACCGTGCAGCGCTGAGATAGATCATGTACTTAAATGACATGAACTGGATCACATTGGCATCATACTCTTTTACAGCCTGATAATCCGGACATTTTTATCTATTACATAAAAAATCCGACTTCTGTCCTTCTCCGGTGCATGCTCCATACAGTACCGGAAAAAATAGAGGCCGTTGTCCTGTGCCATTGTACAGTATTTCTCGCAGATCAGCCATAATTTCTTATGATCCCAGTAAGGCTTCAGGATAAAATAGCAGAATAATGCGAGAAATTCTTTTGCTATAAATGCATAGCTGTCATATTTCGGATCATATTTCCGGTATTGAATGGTAAACTGCCTTGCTCCGTTGACAAAGGGATAAACCATATGCCCATCCCCGGTTCTGGTCCATCTTGGAAAAAGGATCAGCTTAAGTTTAAGTTTTGAACTTAAGCCTCCCAGGATCGCATCCTCATAATTTCCTTTTCCTTCTTTATCCACAGATGCCACCACATCCCAGAATGCGGTTTCCATCGGATACTGATCTACATTGATCTGTGCATGATACACGATCGTATTTCCTTTTTTTGCTGTCTGCATTTCAAAAGGAAAACTTGTATCCAGCACTGCATTTCGCTGTTTCAGCTTCAGGGAACGGATCTTTCCTCTGGATCCTTCCAGCTCAAAACTGATCTTTATGGTTCCTTTTGTCAGCGAAAATTTCCTGGTTTTTACCTTGATCTCCGCCGGAGCTTCCATTAACTGCTGCAATTTTTCACCACCTGTTACATTTCTTTGATCGCTTTGTAATTTCTTTCACAGTTCTTTGTATCCCACAGATCAAAATATTTTCCGTGTCTTTCCAGATAGATCTCTTCATTGGCAAATCCCTGCTTATGCAGGCGGATCAGCCAGTCCGTTACTTCCTGTTCCGTTACACATACCGGACCGAAGCCATCTTTCCGGAAATCAAAATACCCGATCTGATGATGACTTTGCCGGAATTTTTCATTGTCAAACTGGTAGTAGACCAGTGGCTTTTTCATGTAGCAAAGTCCATGGCCACACTGGAAAATCAGTCACCAGCACTGCGGACTCTTTAAGGAGTGTCTGCACATCGTACTCAGGCCAGGACGCCACTGTGATCTTCGGATGATCCACATGAAAATATTTCAGAAACCGATGCATTTCCCTGTGCGGATAAAAGATGATCTGAAGATCGTTCTCCTCAATATAGCGGATCAGTCTCTCATCCTTGAGAAGTGCATCCCAGTACCGGTAATAATCGGTTTCCATGAATTTCTGTGCTTCCAGCTCGTGATCAGAGGCTGAGATCTCATTGCGGATATACATACGCCAGGTCGGCATGATCAGGATCTGGTTCTTTTTTACCTTCATATCATGAAGCTGGTCAAAACGACACAGTCCCAGCTCCTGCACATAGCTTCCGGATATCCGTACCGGTCATTGACATATTTCCACTCATCATAGGTACTGGTAACAAAAAGGCTCATTTTTGTATGGGGATAATACAGAAAACTAAGATCTGCCGTAATGATCCCATGCTGCAGGAACGCCCGCTTGTTCCGTAGGATTCCGTAAACCTCCAGCACATAGCAGATGGCTGCGTTTGGTTTTCCCATTTTCTGGGAGCTGATATTTTTTGATGCAGCCAGATAGTAGATCCAGTGGCGGAAGCTTCCATACTGGATCACAGGTCCCAGATCTTTTACCCGGGCATAATCCGGAGATTTTCTATTGATGGCGTACACTGCATCCTCACTGGTATTTTCTCTCAGATATTTGTACAGCCAGAATCCGTTATCCCGCATTCATTCTCTGTATCACAGAGAAGCCAGAGATCCCTGCGAAAAAGTCTGTAGACCATCGCAATGGGAAATGCCAGGATAAACTTGATGATGTGAAGCAGATCCCCAGGTTTTACTCGTTTCAGTTTTTCAAGAAATGTCTGTTCCATGTTTCCCTCTGTTTACAGGATCCCGGTTTATTCCTCTGACCAGTCTCCGTTATCATCCCAGACAATCTCTCCGTCTCCGCTGTCATCTGTATCTGTACTGTTATCAAGAGAATCGTCACCGCTTCCGCTGTTGCCGCTGTCATCTACATAGTCGCCGCTATCATCACTGCTGTCATAGTTCCATCATCACTGCTGTTGTCGTAGCTTCCGTCATCGCTGTTGTCATAGCTTCCGTCATCACTGTTATCATAGCTTCCATCATCACTGTTGTCATAGCTTCCATCGCTGTTGTCGGAAGAAGTATCCGTGATACCGGAAGAACTATCTGTCAGATCTGAAGCATCTGTGCTGTCTGCGGAATCACTGCTGTCCGCCTCACTGTTATCCGTTTCCACATTGCCAATAGTGCTCTTCTCACTCTTGTCACTGAGGCTTGTATAGGTCAGGTATGCTTCTCCGTTATCGATCATCAGTTTTGCCTTTTCCATATCGCTCAGCTGTACACTGTAGATCTCATAGGCATTTCCGTCTCCGTCTACGATCTTCATATCATAGATGGCATCTCTTGCAGAATCCGGGGTGTAATACATCTGCACCTGCTCCGCATCTTTGATGGTAGCTTCTGCAGGAACAAGACTTTTGCCCCATTCTTCCCCTCCTGCCGCGCGGAGATAGATCTCACGGATCTCTCCCTTCGTGCTGTTGGTAAGATAAACAAATTTTGCAGTACTGGTCTTTACACCGATCAGCTTCGGTGCAGGTGTAGATGTGGGAAGCGGTGTGGATGTAGCCGGTGCAGCCGTAGGTGCGGCTGTAGGAACCGGTGTTGGTGTCACCTCTGCTGTTTCCTTTGATGATTTTCCACAGCCGGCAATACCAAGCGCCGTCACTGCTGTCAGTACGATCAAAAGCTTCTTATATTTCATAATGATTACCTCCAGATTGCAGTTTTATGCTAAAAATGTTTTTCCAACGAAGTATCCGAGTACCAGGATACCAAGGATGATCCTGTACCAGCCGAATACTTTAAAATCGTGTTTCTTGATATATCCCATCAGGAATTTGATGGCAAGAATAGATACCACAAAGGATACCACAACACCTACGATCAGGATGATCAGCTCTGTAGAGCTGAAGGCAAAACCGAATTTGACCAGTTTCAGAAGACTTGCTCCGAACATAACCGGAATTGCCAGGAAAAAGGTAAATTCTGCTGCAACTGTACGGGATGTTCCTGCAAGGATTCCTCCGATAATGGTAGATCCGGAACGGGATGTTCCCGGAATCACGGAAAGCACCTGGAAGCAGCCGATGATCAGCGCTGTCTTAAAGGAAAGCTCATCCAGTCTGGTGCAGGTTGGTCTGCGGCGTTTGTTGTAGTTCTCGATAACGATAAAAAGCACACCATAAACGATCAGCATGATGGCAACGACCACATAGTTGTAAAATTTCTTTTCAATAATGTCATTAAAAGGAAGAGCGATGATGATCGTCGGCAGACATGCTACCAGGATCTTAAACCAGAGGATCCACTTATCCTTATCACAGTATTTTTCTACAAAAGTAAGGACAGTTCTGGGTACTGCCGGCTGTTTACGCAGTGCCATCTGTGTTTTCTTCGGGATTTTTCTTATGTAAAAAGGCCACAGCTTGTTCCAGTACAGTACAACAACTGCCAGGATCGCGCCAAGCTGGATCACCACCAGGAAAAATTCCATAAATGCCTCGGATACATTCAGCTTGATGAACTCATCCACAAGGATCATATGTCCGGTACTGCTGATCGGAAGCCACTCGGTGATTCCCTCCACAATACCGAGAAGGATAACCTTCAGTAATTCTATAAAAATCATGTTAACTCCTTTCCAAAAGCAAGATAAGGACAGGGCCGGTATGTGAACGACGGCCCCGTCCTTATCAGTATATTACATATTTGACAATTCGTAAACTTTTAATTTTTTATTTCACAAAATTTACAATTTTTTATCGATTGTCGATGGTGGCGATATCTACCAGAGTCAGGTTGTTCAGGTCTGTATTCTCAAGACTTGTAACCAGAGCCTCTGCAGTATCAAGGCTTGTAAGTACGTTAACACCTGTCTCAATGGCATTACGACGGATGACGAAACCATCTTTCTGATGCTCAACACCCTGTGGCGGTGTATCGATGACAACATCGATCTTGTGGCCAAGGATCAGGTCCATCAGGTTCGGAGACGGCTGCTCCAGTTTATTGGTGCGTGTTACCTTGATTCCGTTCTCAGTCAGGACATTTGCTGTACCTCTTGTTGCGAAGATACGGTATCCCTGAGCCTCGAAGCGTTTTGCGATCGGATGATGTCCTTCTTATCCTCATCCTTAACAGTGATGATCATCTGTTTGTGTTTCGGAAGACGGATTCTGCCCCGATGAATGCTTTGTAAAGAGCCTCGTTGAAGGTCTTAGCAATACCAAGGCACTCACCTGTGGATTCATCTCCGGTCCAAGGCTGATATCTGCGCCTCTGATCTTCTCGAAGGAGAATACCGGCATCTTGATTGCGAAGTACTCTGCTTCTTTCTGAAGTCCCGGTGTGTAACCAAGCTCTTTGATCTTATGTCCAAGGATAACTCTTGTTGCAAGCGGAACGATCGGGATTCCTGTTACCTTGCTGATGTACGGTACTGTACGGCTGGAACGCGGGTTAACCTCGATGACATATACATCCTCGCCTACAACGATGAACTGAATATTGATCATACCGATTACATGAAGTGCCTGTGCAAGACGGCGTGTGTACTCGGCGATGGTATCTTTTGCTTTCTGGCTGATGGTCTGTGCCGGATATACGGAAATACTGTCTCCGGAATGGATACCTGCACGCTCGATGTGCTCCATGATTCCAGGGATCAAGATGTCCTCACCGTCGCATACCGCATCGACCTCGATTTCTTTACCCATGAGGTATTTATCAACAAGGATCGGATGCTCCTGTGCGATCTGGTTGATGATTCCGATATACTCTTCCACATCCTCATCGCTGACAGCGATACGCATTCCCTGTCCTCCAAGTACGTAGGACGGGCGGACAAGTACCGGATATCCCAGCTCGTTGGCAGCTTTTTTCGCCTCTTCTGCTGTGAATACAGTGTGTCCCTTCGGTCTCGGGATCTCACATTTCTCAAGAATGGCATCAAAGAGCTCTCTGTCCTCTGCTGCATCTACGTTCTCAGCAGATGTTCCAAGGATCTTAACGCCCATCTTGATCAGTGCCTCTGTAAGCTTGATGGCTGTCTGTCCACCGAACTGAACAACAGCTCCGTCCGGTTTCTCGATATTTACAACATTCTCAACATCTTCCGGTGTCAGCGGCTCAAAATACAGCTTATCTGCAATATCAAAGTCTGTACTTACTGTCTCCGGGTTGTTGTTGATGATGATGGTCTCATATCCCTCTTTCGCAAATGCCCATGTACAATGTACAGAGCAGAAGTCGAACTCGATACCCTGTCCGATACGGATCGGGCCGGAACCAAGTACCAGGATCTTTTTCTTATCTTTTGTCTCGATTGCTTCGTTCTCTGTCTGGTCATCGCCGTATACAGAATAGTAATATGGTGTCGCTGCCGCAAACTCTGCTGCACAGGTATCAACCATCTTGTATGCTGCACGGATGCCGTACTCTTTACGCAGGTCTTTGATCTCAGCTTCTGTCTTTCCTGTCAGGTCTGCGATGATGTAGTCCGGGAACTCCAGACGTTTTGCTTCCAGAAGAAGGTCTTTGTCCAGCTTCTGAGTTTTCAGAGCCTGCTCCATCTCAACAAGGATAGCCAGCTTATCGATGAACCAGATGTCGATCTTTGTGATATCATGAAGCTTCTCCTGGGAAACATTTCGTCTCAGGCTTCTGCGATCTTCCAGATACGGCGGTCATCCACAATGTTCAGCTCGTCCATCAGTCTTCATCAGAAAGATGTGAGAAATCATAGGACATCAGACTGTCTACATGCTGCTCCAGGGAACGGATAGCCTTCATTAAAGCGCCCTCGAAGTTATGGCAGATACTCATAACCTCACCGGTAGCCTTCATCTGTGTAGTCAGTGTACGTTTTGCTGTGATGAATTTGTCAAATGGCAGACGCGGATCTTAACAACACAGTAATCCAGCATCGGCTCGAAGCTTGCGTATGTTTTGCCTGTGATGGCGTTCGGGATCTCATCCAGTGTGTAGCCCAGTGCGATCTTGCTGCAACCTTGGCGATCGGATAACCGGTAGCCTTACTTGCAAGTGCGGAGGAACGGCTTACACGAGGGTTAACCTCGATAACGCAGTACTCAAAGCTCTCCGGATGAAGAGCGTACTGTACGTTACATCCACCTGTGATGCCAAGCTCTGTAATAATGTTAAGAGCAGATGTACGGAGCATCTGGTACTCTTTATCTCCTAAGGTCTGGGAAGGAGCAACTACGATGGAGTCACCGGTATGGACACCAACCGGGTCAATGTTCTCCATGTTGCAGACTGTGATGCAGTTTCCTGCGCTGTCTCGCATTACCTCGTACTCGATCTCTTTCCATCCGGCGATACATCTCTCTACAAGAACCTCGCCTACACGGGAAAGACGGAGACCATTCTCAAGGATCTCACGAAGCTCCGGCTCATTATGCGCGATACCGCCGCCGCTTCCGCCAAGTGTATATGCAGGACGGAGAACAACCGGATAACCGATAGTCTGAGTAAACGCAACACCGTCTTCTACAGTTGTTACGACCTTGGATGCTGCAACCGGCTCGCCGATCTTTTCCATTGTATCCTTAAATTCCTGACGGTCCTCAGCTTTACGGATCGTAGCTGCTGTGGTACCGATGAGACGTACATTGTGCTCTTTCAGGAAGCCCTTTTCCTCAAGCTCCATGGCAAGGTTCAGACCTGCCTGTCCGCCCAGTGTAGGAAGTACACTGTCCGGTTTCTCTTTGAGGATCAGCTGCTCTACGACTTCAACAGTCAGAGGCTCGATGTAAACTCTGTCTGCGATGTCTTTATCTGTCATGATGGTAGCAGGATTGGAGTTTAAAAGTACAACCTCCATGCCCTCTTCCTTCAGGGAGCGGCATGCCTGGGTTCCTGCATAGTCAAACTCTGCTGCCTGGCCGATTATGATCGGGCCTGAGCCGATTACAAGTACTTTTTTTATGTCCTTATTCCTTGGCATTATTTCTCTCCTCCCATCATCTTCATGAATCTGTCAAAAAGGTAACTGGAATCCTGTGGTCCAGGGCATGCTTCCGGATGGAACTGTACAGTAAAGATGTTCTTTCCGTTATATGCCATACCCTCGTTTGTTCCGTCGTTGACGTTTACAAATGCAGGATGTGCGATATTTTTCTCCTCAAGTCCCTCTGCGTCTACAACGTAGCCATGGTTCTGGGAGGAAATATATACTCTTCCTGTCTCAAGGTCTTTAACCGGATGATTTCCGCCTCTGTGACCGTATTTCATCTTATGGGTGTCTCCGCCTGTTGCAAGAGCCATAAGCTGATGTCCAAGACAGATGGCAAAGATCGGTACATCAGAGTCGTAAAGTTTTTTGATCTCTTTAATAATAGAAGTACATTCCTTCGGATCTCCAGGTCCGTTGCTGAGCATGATGCCGTCCGGATTGTCTCCAAGGATCTCTTCTGCAGATGTCAGAGCCGGGTAAATAGTAACCTGGCATCCTCTCTCATTCAGTGAGCGTGCAATGTTTTTCTTGGCGCCCAGATCAAGAAGGGCAACCTTCGGTCCGTTCCCCTTAAGCACTTCCTTTTCGCGGCAGGAAACCTTCTCTACCACTTTTCCTGTTGTATATGCTTTTAATCTGGGGATGATTGTATCCAGGTCATAGTTCTCATCAACTGTGATCATTCCGTTCATGGTTCCCTTCTCACGAAGGATCTTAGTCAGTGCTCTGGTATCAATTCCTGCGATTCCCGGAATGTCGTTTTTGCTCAGAAAATGCTGAATGGTGTCTACGCTTCTGAAGTTGCTGGGAACTCGTGATAATTCGCGTACAATAAATCCGTCAATCCACGGCTTCCTTGATTCCTGGTCATCATAACAGATTCCGTAGTTTCCGATCAGCGGATATGTCATACACACCGCCTGTCCTGCGTAAGAAGGATCTGTCATTACTTCCAGATAACCGGTCATGGAAGTGTTAAAGACAATTTCACTGATGACTTCCCTTGCAGAACCAATGCTAGTTCCTGTAAATACATGGCCATCTTCCAATATCAGAAATGCTTTCATACAATCTCCCTTTCTTTGTTCTCTTATTTTATCCTAAATCTTCAAGATTGTATCACAGGAATCGTCATTTTTCAACAA